>JAABUH010000432.1_pt1 | contig 61147 bp, 106 predicted proteins | sample 5559121 | NCBI WGS metagenome assembly JAABUH01 (sample SAMN10711871, study PRJNA513364) | rock metagenome | isolation source: Antarctica rocks | place: Antarctica: Victoria Land, Battleship Promontory nord | collected 2015-12-28 | reverse complement strand
TCAGAGGTTTCGGACTCGGTCCTAGACTCGGTACTGGGTAGCAGGGAGATGTTACGGCGAAGACGAGCGAGGCGAGGATGAGGAGCATGATGGCTGTCCGATGTGTCGTTGGGATACGTCGTCGTAGGGCAGGTGTGTGGAGCCGTGCGAGCTGGTGGAAGCGGTGAGAGTACAGATGTCGTCATATACAAGGTAAAAGAATTGGATGTCATGCAAAAGAATGTAGGTCGGGCTGTGAGTATTAGTAATTTCGATCGCCTTTTATGAACGATTTGAGAGGAATCTCTCACTGCCCCTGGACGTGGGAAGTCCTCGACCTGGGGTTAGCTATTGAGTGAGATTCGAGCACCTGTAGTGAAGATGCTACAATAAGACTCTACGCCTTCAACATTAGAGGAAAGGTTCAGGGGTACGTAAGCTTCTGAGACGTTTCACGGCAGCTATCTGAAACCGGTCCAAAGTGCCGATTCATCGATTTCAAGTATGCCGATATCAGGGAAAGCGCGGCTATGCGGCTATTGATGGAATTTGGCGGAATCTCCGTCTCTGAGGAGCAGAGGTCGTCGTTAACTGGTAGTGAACCACGGTGGAGGCGCAATCAAATGAGAGACCCAGGTCAGGTATACTCGCGGGCCTTCTCGACAGACTCGTTCGCATTTGCATTGCTCCATGTCGGATTGAACTCGAATAGAAGCGAGACTTCCAAAGCTACCGTCTCTCATGTCCAACTCGCTGATCATGCCTTCGCAATCTCATTCTCCACCTGTATGGCGTCCTTGTTGTATGATTCTTACCTAAAAATCGTGCAATCCAGATGAAAAGGACCGATCTGCTGGAAGTCTGTCGGTGCCCAGAGACGGTGTGGCAGTAGGCACGGACATCTCCTGCCACATCACGGCCACCTCGCCGATCTTTTCCTCGCCCCGCACAGACATCCTTTGGTGCACCGACTCGTGATGCGTTGCCGCAACCCTGATGGCCGGTGATTGTGTTTATATCAGCCTATCTCTCCCATCTCTTCCGTACGATCATCTTGATTGGCTAACCGACAATTCCTTGTCTCGGATGGAGGTGCAGGGCCAGTCTTGCGAGATACCTTCAGCTTGCTTGCGCTCCCCACATCACTCATAAACGCCAGACCAATATCAGCTCGCTCCTCGCCATCAATGTTGCCTCCGGGTGGCTATGGGATCCCTCCTGACATCCACCCATGGCAATTCAATCTTTTCCCTCATCTGCCAACGATGTCGACCTCGTTGATGTCGCGTGACACTGAACCTTCGGAACTCGCAGGCTCAATGTTGTTCACTCACGTCCCCCTTCCTCCGCTGGCTCACATGGTATCTCCAGGCATGTCTGTGGACCAAAAAACGACTTCCATATCTTCGCCTCGACAGACTATGATCGTCACACCTCATCACGGTTTGATGCTGCCGCACACTTCCTTCAACTTCACCTACCTCTTGCCCTCCGCATGCCCAACCGCACCAGATCTCGGAACCACCTCAATGCGAGGACTTCCTGGCTATCGAAGCGATGTACCAATCCCTTGGAGCGTAATCACACCTCTCGACGGCGACAGCTCGAGCGGAAGACAATTGACAATCGATCGATCCCCGACATTCCAGCTCGTCGACCGGTCTCCCCAAGCCGTCCACGGGCAGTCGATCGTCCGCCCCATTCCCCCGCCCACACACCGCCTCCTTCTTCCGCCACCCGTCCCCGACTCCTTCTCACAGTCCTCCTCTCAGCCAAACATCGCCCTTGCGCTCGAAGCGCTCCCCTCGCCACCTCGTCTCGCCTCTAATACCGCGCGTATGACCATCCCTCCCAGAATTACCGGTTGGGTCCCGCCGGAAGACCGACCGTTGCCGCCGAAAGTTGATGATGCCGTCCCTCGGATCATGGGATGGAGCTCAGCCATGTGCGGTACGCAAGCAGCAGACTTGGAAGAGTCCGAGGATGACGGACGGGATCCCGTACAGCGATATTCGGCACGGGCGGACGCTTTTGATTGGATTGAGGTGGACGCGAACGCGCCTGGTTGGTGGTTCAGGGATGCTGAGGTTGAAGGGGGGCTTCCTGACGGGAGTATGGCATCGAGTGTCACTGAGCGAGCGATTTTGGCCGTCTTGCCGCTCGTCGGGAACGGGACCGAGCAGAATACGCCCGTGTCCGGCCACACATTAGATTCGTACCCGTGTCTGGCGCAAGAGAGGACAGTGTCACTTCCTCAAAATGACACCAATTACACCTCGGTGTGGAGGCGCTCAACTGCGGAGAAGGACGCAAAGGCCAAACGTCAGAAGGTGAGCGAGCCAAAATGCAAATTCGTTATACAGCGAGCTGATACTTTGCGAGCAGATGAGCCCCGGCCGCCGATTCCCGTGCCCCGACTGCGAAGCAGGCTTTACCAGGCGAAACGATCTTATGGTAAGCTTGTTCTTCGTAGGCCATGGTCCTGCTGAACAGGTGACATCAGCGCCACACAAGGAGTCAGCATAGTATGTCTTGTCTCCCAGATGATCATGTGGGAGAGACAAGCTGATAGCCTCAGCTTCGGATAGACCATACTGCTGTCCAGTCTGCAAAACGACTTTTGCGAGTCCCTCTCTGCACGTGGTAAGATGAGTCGCGCTGAGCGGTGATTAGGCACGGAAAGATAAGCTGTTGCTGCATCTTACGAAGACCAGCTTCTGCGGGGATAGAGCACCCCCGCAGGCCCGTGTGTCAATGCTCAACTCCTAAGACCGAGAGCTGATGGTAGGCTAGTGAGGGTTCGGGTCAGGAAGTCGGGCGCGGAGAGCGTGTGAGGACGATTGAAGACCTTGACGGAGTCGGAACGGGAAGGATCAGCTGTATGTTACGGAGGACTTGGAACAGGTGGTTGGTTGACGGAAGCGCATTGGACGACCGAGCGTTGAGGCTGGAACGGGAGGAACGAGCTCGATTGAGCGGAGCGCTGACCAACTTGAGGTGGTCCCATATATGATTGATCTGAAGTCGTCAACCTTATGACTTTCCTCCACCCACGGTAAACCTTTGCATATGTGCATATGCTCTCCTCTCCCCATGCACCCCAATCATCTCAATCCCGTCCCCTCCCATTCCGACCCCGCCTGCCCCACCAACTCCTTCAACTCCCGGTCCAACAGCCCACCAAGACTGATCGCCTGCTTGCGATGATGCACCCAACTCCCATCCGGCGAGTAGCCGAACCGCGCCGGTCCCGAGAATGGGGAAGAGATCCAGATCTGTTGGTTTGGAGGTTGTTTGTTGATCACGAATGTCCCATGTGGTGGGATGTGGAGTGTCATCACCCCGGACTCCCATCCAATCAGGATGAGGTAAGCTTGAGGGTGGGTTTGAGAGAGAGGAAGGAACACACGCTGTATTCGACCTCCCATTCGTCGGGCCCGTATTGCTCGACTAAGATCTCGAGGTTCTCGTGCAGCATGTCCATGGAGGTGTCGGCGGCGTGTTCGTATTCGGCGGATGTTAATTCTCTGTACATGACTCAGCGGGGATCGTCCAGATGAGAGGGGGCCGACCTGATCGGGATGTGTGAAGAGACGCTCGCTTCGCCTGATTGGTCGGCCACGTATTGTTGAGACGAAGTGTGGAAGCCTGATGACATTACTCGTCGAAGTTGAGACTGGTCGACGCGAGGGCTTGAAGTGGAAGAGGAAGGAGTAACGTAAGAAAGAGACGGGAATGGGATGGTTCTAAAGTGAAATGTCCGGATCGGTAGGTGCGCCAGGGGCATCGATCGCGGCAGTCGCGAGATCATCTCTGTAAACCTTCACACCATCTCCGGAGCTTCGGGTTTAGGAGACCTGCTGATCGTCTGAAAATGGAAACTGGGATGATAACGAGATAATTGACCGAGGTCTTTTCGCTGATCATCTCGGCGACCGCCGCCCTGCATCGTGTTTCAGCTTCTCCCCAATTCAGAACCCGCAACTCTCGACACAGCGACTGAGCGGCTTGCAAAGAGCAGGACCTCAATGGATTCCCCTTGCCCACCTCTCCTCGCTTGGTTTTCCTGCCACAAGGTCCTGTCCCGGCAGGCCAAGTCCCATGTATGCGCCATGTTTTCCATGAGCCCACGAACCTCCCTCGAACTCTTGATACCCGACCTCTGATTCCCCACACTCAAGATGGCTTCGACCATACCCCTCACCCGCCGGTCCTCCTTACTATCAACGACCCGCTCAACCCGCTCCCATCCATCTCCCACCGTCATACAATCTCTCACAAAGCGTCTTCGCTCCTATAAGCCCGTCCCCCACCGCTCTCCCCTCCCGTTTCCCCCGAAGCGCACTATCATTCACGACGACCCCCCTGCAAGCTCCGGATTCGGTCCCAACCCACTAGCGATTCCCTCCACCCCACCTGCACAGAGCTCGAGCAGTGTGGCCAGTCCTAGCGCCTCAAGGAAGGGGAAAGCCCGAGTTTCTGCGCCTGAGAGACGGGTTTTACCCGCTAGGATGCGGAGGGCGGCTGGAGGTGGGTCAGAGGCTGTTAGGGATTTGGAGGAGATGGTCTTTGATTGGCTAGAGCGGTGGGGTGGGTCCTGGTCTCCTTCAAGACACTGCGTATTGACGAGCTGATGTGCGCTAGGAGCACCATGTACTAGTCCGCCCGACGACCTCGTCATGCACATCACAACACTACCGCTATCCCTCGTCCACCCGCCCACCTTCCAGATGGAGTCCGCCCGACCTGCTCCTTCGTCCGTTACTGTCAGCCCAACGCGCTCGCGACATCATTTGGTACCGAGCACCGCGCCACGAGCAGTCCTTGCGTCGGTAGAGGACAAGGAAAGGATAGAGACGCCTTCGTGGGTATTTGTGAAGCCTGGAGAAGATGACAAGGAGGAGGCAAAGGAGGAGCTCGAGCTTTCTGGACGGGGCCCGAGGATGAGCCCAGTCAAGCGCCTGCGAAAGGATGAGGTGGGTCATGCCGCTCATCAGGGCTAAGAAACACATGGCTAAGTATGACCAGCCTACCGAGGACACGTCCGACGCATACTATATTGCTCTTCACAAGAAATACGAAGTCTTCGAGCGCCGTCAACGGATCCGCGAAAAGGAGAAACTCGTACACGAGCGCTTCAAATTGCGATCCCGAATCGACCTGCTTCGCAACATGTCGATCCCCGCTTGGTCAGCTATCCTCGCTGCTGTCCTGAGCCGCGGAGAGGCGTGGACGGATGGACGAGCGAAACTTAAGGATGTTGGGATGGACTGGCTGCGGCATCGTCTGGTCAGTGAGGGGCTGGAGGTGATGATGAGGTATGATCAGCTGTTGCCTGTGGAGAAGAAGTAAGCTCTTAGACGTCTATCCTGTCTTACGTGCTGAGTGATGGCTTGGTCAGGCAGAAGGCTATCGGAAGCAGGAACTCGACACCGTCAAGAGCTAGTCGCTCGCCTGAACTGGAGGACTCGCCTGCCCCGCTGGTAGTGAATGCGAGGGTCGCCGCTTTGAGAGATCCGGCGAGCTCGTCTTCACGGAGAGTATCCACGCCATCAGCTCCTCGTTCATCGAGCTCAGGACCATACGGTGAACTCGTGAGACACGGTTCGGCGAAGAAGCGACAGCGTGAGACGCCGTATGAGGGCGAGGGGAAAGAAACGCCTTCCCAACCTCAGCGAAGGCGTTCATCCGCTTCTGCACGCCATGTGGAGCCACCATCAAACCATCACATATCACATTCGCATATTCCAGACAGCTCAATGGACCCGGAAGAAAGTATGCGGCATCACTCCCGTTCCTCGGCTCCAGTCACAATTTCCGGCCTGCCTGTCCTCGTCGAAGCCGCCTCGCGGCGTCAGTCCGCCCTCGCCGAGACCGATGCTTCCCGTGAGAAGGTCGCCGCACCTCGTCCCGGACGGCTCATAGCGCACGAAAAGACGCGATCCAGCTCCAGATTAGGACTTGTCGCGCCCTTCGGCATGCCCCTCCCTCCGGTGGTCGAGTACAAATCCGAGGTCCGTCGTGCCTCTTGTCCTGATGTCAAAGCTGATGAGGGATCTCCATAGTTTACGTTGACGGACGAGGAGGATTTCTGGCCGATCATCGCAGATCGTGAATCTCGGGCCAACCAAATTCGCCGGTCGAGCTTGGGTTTGCCCAGTGCTGTCATGCTCCCGGTAACTAAGGAGGAAGCGCTGGAGATGGAGGGTGTCGAGGCGGCAGTCGTTCTGTGACCCCGAGGGTTCAGTAGTTGCACGATGTATTTCAGTCCACCTTGCCATGGGTTGAAAATGCGGCCCGTTCGAGAAGGCGGATGATAGTGGGTACGGTGAGGCCGGCGCCAACGCCGAAGATGACGATAAGAGCGAGAGCCGGGACGGCTGTCATTGGTAAGACGGAGAGCACGAGCGGCTCGAGAACGAGATGAAATCTCGTACTGAACTCGCCAGGCGCTGTTGACTCCGTGGACGTTGATGGGAGGTATCGACCAAATCGCTCAAGCAGCGGATGAGGGAATCCCGGAGAAAGAGCTCGAGAGGATATATGCAGCATCGCACCCCTCGCCCGGTATGGATGGACCGTCATATCGAAGGCGGTCGGGGACTGTCTCTATCAGCTTGGGTAGTAGTAAGCATGGACTCACGGAGCCAGGCCATGAGAGCCGGACGGTCCATGCCGTGTACCCCCAACTGAGCTCGGAGCAGTCGAGTATCACCCATCGTTGAGGCTCGAAGGACGAGATGGTCATTTCGAGCTGGCGGATGGAGGCGCTCAAGCTGGGGTCCAGCAACATTATGAGCAAGGTGGCAGGGGAGAAGTGGAAGGAGACTTACGAGGTGAAATTTAGGTCTCGTGGTGTCTTATTGGGAGGACTGTTGAGGGGGAAGTGGAATGTACGGATCTCGGTGTCGGCGATGACCGTTGAGACCCCGACGAGGACGAAAAGATACAAGGCTTTGATGAAGTGCATAATAGCCGAGCTCGGCCGTTCTTGACAAAGTCATGCATAGTGATTGGATTCCAAAATCAAGGACAAAGCAAAGTCATCAATCACGGCATCAAAAGCTCAACTCTCTATCCCTCCGTTCCCTCAACCGCTCTCACCTCCCCTATCTCAAGATGGACGCCCGCTCCCTCCTCCGCGCCAAGAAGGCCGCCGCACGTATCGATCACCCTTACGCGACCTACACTGCCTCAGGTATACTCCGGTGCTCAATCTGCGCTGTCCCAGGTTTGTCCCCCTCTCCGTCCGCTCCTCTTCTCACACCTTCGCATCTCAGCTGACTGAGGGATCCAGTGAAGCAGTGGGATGCGCACCTGCTCACGAAACAGCATCGAACGAGTGTGGCGCGGGAGAAAGCGAGTCTGGGGAAAGCAGCCGCCAAACGACCTGCGGAGGAGGGGTTGGATGGGGGTGCGAAGCGCGCACGGCTGAAGGATGAGGAAGCCGAGGATGATGGCGAGGGAGATGGAGGAGGAAGAGGAGGAGGAGGAAGAGGACCGAGTTTGCTGCCAGCGGGATTCTTCTCGGCTGGAAATCGACCGGCGGAGGTCGACGAGGAGGGGGATGAAGAGGACGAAGCTGGACCTTCAACGTCGACAGTAGCGCGTGCTCCCGCGGCGAAGACCGGGGATGCAGAGTTAGATGACTTCTTCGCCTCCCTAACAGACGACACTCCGATCATCGATCCAATACAGCCAGCTCAGGGCGCTGTGCCGGCCGCACCGAGACGAGCTGTCCCCTCCCGCCGAGCCGAAATCACAGGAGTCGCGTCTTACGAAGCTGGACCTATACGGAATATAGTTGAGCCTCAAAAGGGGGAGGACGAGCCGGAACCGGAACCTGAGCCTGAGGAGAGTGAGGCGGAACGACAGGAAAGGGTTGCCAGGGAGGAGAGGGAGGAGATCATGGGTCGGTTGGAGGAGGAGGAGCGGGCGCAGTGGGTTCCTCTCCCTTCATCAACGGTGTTTGGGATCAATGTATGGAACTCATCAGGGAGGACGCGGATTCGCGCGTGACGGCGCTGAAGCAGAGGATGGAGATGTTGAAGAAGCGGCGAGAAGCGGGGACGGGCAAGGCGAAACAAAAGACGAAGCTCAACGGTGCATAATGCTATCACGACCCATGCAATCCTACAATGCTCTCCCGCTAACGACGAAGGACTTTTGCCCGCTTCATCTCCCCATACTCCCGAGCCATCAATTTCTTCAGCTCCGCCACGTCCTCCACCGGTCCCTGCCCCAACTCCTCATACCAATCACTAACGTCCTCCCCGGTGATCCTCGCGTAATTCTGGATCTTCTCCAACGCGTCCAACCTCATCTTCTCCCTCTTGACATCCGCTGATCGACCCAAACGCTCATCCTCCAGCTTCACAGCCTTGAACCTCTCCTTCTCCCTCTTGTAAGCTGCTCTCCGAGCGCGCTGCCTCTCGGCAGTAGCCTCCATATCCCGAAACTTGTTCCGATAGAACTGCTCCTCCATCCGTTCAGCCCGAGCCCACCTCCCAGCATCTCGACCCCAGGACGCCTCAGCGTCTCCGGCTTGGATGCTACGTGCATCGGGACCGAGTCGCCAGCCATACTCGGAGATCGTGGTGGCGGGCTCTTTTGGTGCAGGCACAGGTTTGAAGTTCTTCACGGCGTTCCGTTCCGCTCGACGAGTTTCTTTGGTCGCTTGACGGATCGCTTCGTCTCGCTCTGCATCGGTTGCGAGCGGTCGACCGCGTTGAGCCTTGTGAACGAGACCTTGTGATTCAAGCGAGGCGAGGACGGTGTTTTTAAGGAAGCTGGGCATGACCGCATCAGCCCAATCAGTTTGGGATCAGATACCACTCACTTCATACTCTGGAACGGATGATCTGGCAGTGGCGCAGTAGCAGGCGGGATCCAAGCCCGCCTCTCCTCCCTCATCGTCGCAACCTTCTTCATCTTTATCCGTCCATCCGGCTGTATGACATGTGCGGCCCGTAAAATCGGCTTACACCCGTCTGTCGCGATCCCCCATATCTGCTGACTATTTAGAAACTCATGCTCCTCCAGCAACCTCTGAACGATGCGAATGGAGCTAACGAAGGGCGGAGGCTCGAGCGGTACTGGAGGCTCGTTCACATCTACGTCGACGTCCTCGGCGATTCTATCGCTGGGTCGGAGCCATGGATGGAAATCGGTCGCGAAGGGTGAGGGGCTGGCTGTGTGGGGAAGCGCGGGTGGTGGGGGAAGTGGGTTTGGGGTCTCAGAGCCGTAGCCGGCGAAGAAGTCGTCGATCTCTTGGCGGAGGTGTTGGGCTTCGGGTCTGGAGGTCTCGAGGGAGGAGTAGAAGGCGATGAGGCGAGGGCGGGGGATGAGGGGGAGGTGGGTGGTCCATGCATGCGGTTGAGCGACTCGATGAGGGAGAATGCGTCTCGTTTGAACGCTTGAAAGTCGGCTCGCGAGGCGAGGTATCATGTCGGTCAAGCTTATGCCAGTACAAGACGGGGATGTTGAAGAGCAATTTGACGGTATTGAGAGAATGGTTCGGTAAACCAAGAGGAGATGCACGCCTTTTGCAGCAACATCAGCAGTAAAAGACTGGATAGGCGTCGGCCCGGACCTTCGCCACTAAAATATGTCGCCACCGAGAACAAAGCCCCACGTCAGAGCCCACCAAAACGAGTACATGACCATTCTTGCCTATCCATCCTCTCTTGATTGCTTCCTCCCGCCTCATCTGCTATGAGTAGTCGATAACATTTCCCGGACCTCCTTTTGGTCATCCTCAATTGCCAAACAGGTCGTTTTTCTCGATCTCGCTCATCTTTCACACGGGGATCGTCCTTCAGCATCGCCTTTAACCGAGAAGTGAGTTTGAGCCGAAGATGTGGGCATCCGCATACCGAGCCAAAAAGTAAAGACAATCAGTTCTGTGGATGCTGATTCGGATCAAGGTCGTCTATCACAGTCCCCGGCTTTCCCCTAAACCCCTGCCGGGACATGACTACCACTACCTCCCCCATCCGACCCCATCGGCAAAAACCCGACTACAAAGCTTATGTCCCGATGAGCGGAGCCGTCACCACTGCACCCCTCGACGTCGACTTATCATCCGATGAGGCTACGCCCACGTCGTCGGCTCGAGGACAGCTGCTCAAACGGGTGCTCTCGCAAGGATCGAACAGCTCAACATCAGCTTCCGCTTCGGCGAACCTTGCTACTCCCACATCTTCCACCATTCCGCTGTCACCTTCCTCCAGAGGAGTCAGGACACCGAAGGCTAGAGTAGCTGCCTTGAAGCCTGATCCTGAGGTGCTCACAGGCGATGGCAAAGCGCAGGAGCTGGTCTCGGACATGGATGGATTGCAGGTGCAATCGCCTTTGCAGGACCCAGGAGCATTGCCCGGCGGACCAATGCAGGATGCGAATGGCCTTGCTACGGATGCTGCCGGCCACGATCGATCATTATCTTCTTCCACCGATTCTTCCACCACGTCCGGCAACCCTCATCCCGTTCCTCCCTCCCATCTCGGCTCGGCGTACGGCTCTGAGGGATTTCCTTTGGATACCGACGGTCCGGAGGAGAGCGCACACGCCACGAATGGTGCACCCCCATATGATCCGACCGAGGCGCAGATGTCCGAATATGCTGCTGCGGTCGTCGCGGCGGCAGATGAGGCGATCAAGCAGCTCAACGGGACAGCCACTGTCTTTCAGGGCCCACCAACTCCCGGTCTTCCTCCACCGGACAACCCTTTCCAACTTCCTCGAGGGTATGCCAATTTCGTCAAGCCGCAAGCGCGCAGTGATTCTAGAATTTCGGATCACTTGGTCACTCGGCAGTCCTCCACCTCGTCCACCGCGACTGAAGCTTCCACATCGTCGGAAGAGTCAGATCTTTGCGTCCCCTCCATCGAATGGGTTAACCTACCTAACATCATCTCCCCGACCACTGGTCACCCATTCCCTCAATCACCTCATCTTAGCAGCCCGACCGTCGCGTTCCAGCAGCAGCAACGAGGTACTCCTGGGCGAAGTCCGGGAAGAATGGCTCCACCACTCACGACAGGCCGGGGAGTCAACTCGCCAAGAAGGTCATCCGCCGTATTGGCCAACGTGACCGGACACGAACCTCGACCACCTTCACTCCCTCATCAGCAAAGCCGTCCACTTGGCGCTACCGCTCAGACGCCCAGTGGCCTACGACAACACACCAGCGCACTTCCCGTCGGTCTCCCTCCCACTGCTTCAGCCGACGAAGATGACGACGAAGCTACCGTCGGGCATGGTCGGGATCGCAGTCCATCGACATCGTCGCAGTCCGCGCAGAGCGGTCTCGACCTTCTCTGGCAGGCCGCGGCGACACACAGAGTCGTGACGCCAGACTCACCGTACGAGGATCCAGTCGACAGCAAGGGCAAGCGGAAAGCAGGTGCTGAAGCCGTCGCACAATGGCGGACGAGTGGTATCCCCAGCGGCAAACCGGGAAAAGCTGGGGAAGAACAGACGAGGGCGAAGGAGGAGAAGAGCATGCCCCCACCGCCACCAAAGAAGCGACGGCGGAGCGATATGCTCGAGGAAGTTGACCCTTCGTTGCGAGACGTTGAATATAACGGTGATTCAGCCATGGAAGTGGATCATGGCTCGGACTATCAATCGGGTTCGGCTTCGGAAGAGGCTGGGGAGATCCCCAGCGGCGACGATAGCGAATACGGTGGCAGCGGGAAACCACAAGGCCGTGCAACTGGCCGTGGACGATCTGGGGGAAAGAAAGGTGGACGTGCAAGGGTCAGTACCGCTACTGGCACGGGTACGGGCACAGGAGGAGGCTCCACGTCAGGCAAGGCAACTGGGTCGAAGAAAGGACGAAAGTCTGGCGAGTCTCCCAATGGCTCGGGACGAGACGGGGAAGGTGGAAGGCGGGCGAGTGCTGGTGCTCCTGGCGTCGGTGTGCAATGCGAATATGTCAACCCTCTACCGGTGAGTCCTCCTTAACTCCTCTGTCGCATGTCGCATGTCAGCTGATAACTATCTCAGCCGTATAATCGGTGTCAAGATTTCTTCACGCGCAAGTACGATCTACCCCGACACATGGCGCGACACGCCCGACGCGAAGGCGAGCTGGTCTACGATGGCAAGCTCACCGAGGACAAGGCTGTATTATGGAGGACGATCAAGGATAAGCCGAAGGTCACGTGTGCTCAGTGTCAGGAGAGCTTCACGAGGTGAGTCATCTGATCGTCTGCAGCTCGCAGAGCTGGTGGGAACGGTTCGGGCGCTCACGTGTATTGCAGGATGGACGCATTGAAGAGACACCAAGCAAAGCAGCATCACCATTAATGCATTAGTTACGTGATTACGGGATTGGACTTCTGGTAGGAGCAATTGTTGCAGCGGTATATTTGGACTGGGAGGACTGAGGATTACGCGCGGCGCAGCATGTTTGCGTCACGGTCATGTCGCAGGGAACTATACGATATGCATTGCTAAAACAAGCCGTAAGAGAAATTGTCGAGCAAATGACGTGTGCTATATGTGATGGAAAATTCCCGAAACGCCGGCGAGCCATGTATACGCAAACAAGGATGGACCTAAGTCATTCTCCTCCTCGCGATTCTTCATCATGTCGAATGACCCTTCTTTCTGAGCTCCCGTCATTGGATTCGCCAGCGCCTTCATCACTCTTTTGCCCTTTTGCATCGACGCTCTGTATAAAGCTAACAACGACTTCCACTCTGAGTCTAGAGCAATTTGTGCGGAGATTTACAATCTTGGGGTGAATAGTAATCAATGCCAATTCGCAAGCTGCACGGCCTGCCATATATTGACGGCGATGTAGGTGCAAATGGCCCGAAACACACAAGCAACAACGGATTTGGTTTGTTTCGACAATTGGTGTTGGGCTGTGCTGCAATCCGCAAGAATCGAGACCTGTCAGGTAGCAGCGGTGGGTCCCAGACTGGCTTCTAAAGAGTTTTGGCCGATCGCACTCGACACAGACCCGACTGCTCACGAAACCTGCGAGTAAGCATCATCTGTACCACATCTCAATCCATGGCTTGTCGCTCAGAACCGATGTCGTGATTTCAGACTTTGTATCTTTGTATCGACTGTATAGACCCTCATGTATCGTTCTCGCACTGCGCTCAATCCATCTCCCATGACACGATCATGCTCCCCTCGCGCTATCTATCCTCACGATGTCAACGTCCCCTTCACCCTCTTTGCTTTGTCCGGCACCACTCCACTTCCTCGCCTCGTCCCCTCAAACTCGCGATCATCGGTGCCGGTCCATCCGGCTTCTACTCCGCCTCGCGGATCCTCTCTTCCCTCCCAACCAGCTTCCCTCAGGGCCGCGATGCCGTGGTACACATGTATGAGCGGCTGCCTACGCCATACGGTCTTGTGCGATATGGCGTCGCACCGGATCATCCTGAGGTCAAGGTACATGCTATTCATCTTCACCCCCGTCATATTCAATTCACTAACATTGGGGCCATATGCAGAACTGCCAGCACAAGTTTGACGAACTCGCCCACGACCCCCGCTTCACCTTCCTCGGCAACATCTCCATTGGCACCCAACCCTCGTCTACGCTCTCCACCCCATCCTCCCCATCCCCACTTACCACCCTCTCCTCATACACCTACCCTGATGCTCTCCACCTCCCACTATCCTCCATACGGACGCACTACAACACCATCCTCCTCACCTACGGTGCTTCCCTCTCGAATCCGCTCTCATCCGTTTCAGGCTCGACCTCGTCCACCAATCCCCTGAAGGGTGTATTCCCGGCGTTGGCGTTTGTGAGCTGGTACAATGGACATCCGGCATTCTCGCATCTTCCCCCAAACTTGGAGGATGTCGAGGATGTCTCCATCATAGGACATGGAAACGTCGCGCTCGACGTCGCTCGTATCCTCTTGAAATCCGCTTCTTCGTTAGCGCACACCGATCTACCCGAGTCGGTGCTCGAGGTACTGAGTCGATCCAAGGTGAAAAGAGTGACAGCTGTGGGAAGGAGAGGTCCTGGACAAGTGGCTTTCACGCCGAAGGAGTTTAGGGAGATGATCAACCTTCCTGACGTTTCTTTCTCGGGGGTGGATCCGGGTCTCGTGGAGCAGGCCAAGGGAATGGTGGAGGGTGATCGCATGAGGAAGCGGCTACTCGGGCTTATGGAGAAAACGACTTCTGGAGCTGGGACGAAGGAGTTCCGACTTGACTTCCTCAAGAGTCCTACAGCGTTCGTCCCATCCACTGAACAGCCCGGTCGAGTAGGAGAAGTGGAATGGGAGATCAACGACCTCCTCGCTCCACCTCCGGCGCCTCCGGACCCGCCGGCTTCGCAGGATCAAAGTATCCCGAAACCGGCTGTTGTCGCCCGGCCGACTGGGAAGAGGGTGTCGACGAAGGCGGATATGATGATTGAGAGTGTTGGCTATCGGTCTGAGCCGCTGGGTATGGGGGAGGAGGGATGGGAATTGCCATTCGACATCGGACGGGGGAGGGTGCGCAATGTGGGCGGAAGGGTGGTGGAGGAGGGTGGTATCGCCGTGAGTTCCTGTCTTCCCAAGTACCTGAACGAGCTTGCGCTGACGGAGTCCAGGTGTCGGGGATGTACGCCGCTGGCTGGGCAGCCAGAGGTCCAGTCGGAGTCATCGCGTCGACGATGCACGATGCTTACTCCCTCTCATCCCTCATCTTGGAAGACCACTTCGCCACTCCACCCCCAGCGTCCGTTGCGTCGCCGCTGAATACGATGCCCGAGGCTGGACTACCGGAGGAGGTGGAAGTAGCGAGGAAGCAGGGTTCGGTGGTTGATTTGGCTGGATGGGGAAGGATCGACGAGGCAGAGAGGGAGAGGGCGAGACGGAGAGGTGGTGGGAAGGAACGGGAGAAGTTCACGACGGTCAGAGAGATGCTGGCCGTCCTTGCATAATACATCAGCATCAGCATCGTCGGCCTCATCGTCATGGTGACTATATCATCTTAGCATATCATCATCATTGTCCTCATGCGTCGAAAAGTTTGTCCACATCGCTAAGATCTAGACCTCTGCGGCAATTGCATAGTGCTATCGTGCATGAGCAAGGCATCGCTGTCCCCCGCATCAGACCACGCAGCACTGCTCTCGCGCCGCATATTGGGAGGTAGGAGACCGGGACCATCGGAAGCCGTCGTGTAGGCGTAGGCATCTTCCGCCAGGAATGACTGGCGAGCTAGATCCAGTGTCTGGACTCATCAATATGGATCGCGACAGACATCACCAGAGTTCTCACAGTATTTGGCGGCAGGGAGAGGAGAGAGTTCTTGGCGTGCGACATAGACAGGATCGATTGACGATATGCAATCTGTGCTCTTCAGCCCGACCCAAGCAGCTTAAAGGAGGATGAGTCGTACCTGCTCGTTATAGTACTGCTCGAGACGGATCTGGTTCTCCTTCCTCGACTTCCTATGGGTGAAGAACAGAGTGACCATTACGCCCAGTACCACTGCGTAGTCTTAGCCAAGCCAAGCAAGGCAACGATTGTCTGACGTACACCCAGTAATGCCAAGTCCGACCAGAATATAAGCGTATGTGCCCGGATGCAGCGGCTCATCCGCGGCCTTCCCGCATTTCCCGCTCGATTGACAGTTGTATGACAAGCACCTGATAGCTCTCGATTAGCCGAAACCTATCAAGGAAAGCGGGAAGAGCTACTCTTTGTTGCCAGTACAAGCCACCCCTAGCGCTTTTGTCCTTAAGCACTTCAAGGTCGAACCGTCGCAATATGATTCGTGCGCACAGCTGATACCATTAGCTGGCGGCGGTGGAAAAGAGCGGCGATGCGTACTTATCTCGTGATATGACGAAGGCGTACGCAGAGCCGGATTGGCCATAAGCCGTATAAGCGGTGTTGTCGATTATGCAGTCCGCGGTGATGCTAAGGTTCAAGTAGCTAGACCATCCAATCAGCCTGCATGGGTTCGGGTGAGATGAGGATGGATGGCGTACTAGCATGCGAAGTTGAGGCAGATGGAACCGTTGCTGTTCAAATAGAAATCGAGATTCCTGGAGTTCGGAGGTGGCTGGCATTGGTCTGTCGTCTCGTCAGCGTCTCCTTGATGATAGAGCAGTTCGAGGGGGATGTACCATCGCGGTCCTTCTGACACTTTCCGCCGACGGGAACCTGAGGGAAACACTGATCTCCCTCATCGGGGCAGCTGATCAAATCAGCCACCAGACGGTCCTCACGTCTGTCCAACTTACAACTGCCCATCTGGACATAGATGGGGTAGTTTTGAAAACTCTACGTTGTTGTAGCCATACGGATACTGCTCGAATCATCAGGTCTCAGCGAGCTCCCGTGGAGAGGGCAGACTGACGATGTCCTTACGACATCCACGGCTCGCGCAAGTCCCGTTATCCGCGCAGTATGTCGTTGCAACGCAATCCGTATTCAGCGCCCATGTATCGAATTCGAGGTGACTATCGGATTGACTAGATCATCATAAGTTGGGAAAAGCATGGAATGTGGTTTGATGGCACGCACGAGCAAGCCTCGCCGAGCGAAGAAGTAGCGGCGACAAAGGCTGAGAGGGTGAGGGTGGCGAGCGTGACGATCAGATGGGGTCGTCGCATGTTTTAGCGATGCGGGACCTGCGATGGGTCGCCCAGAGCGATGTGAGGTGGGTAGAGTGGATGTACAACAGGTGGGAGAATGAACAGAAAGGAAAGAGGAGAGGAGATTGAGGTCCTGCTCAGGCACAACAGCAACCCAAAGTAGCCAATATTTGATTCCGCTACCACCTGATGTCCGGGGCACGCGACGGGTAACTAAATCAACGCATGTCTTCGAAATCACGAGGACCTCCTCGTCTTGAGCTCGTATAATTTGTTGCAAGAGTCTTTCACGTCACCTCAGACCTCGAGAAAGCTTCAAAAGCTGTTTCGGCCGGGAGGTGAAAATGTTCGACCACCGGCCAGAAGGGTGACCGAGTCAACGCTTCAAGATGATATCCGACCTGCTCAATGGGACATCCACCTCTGAGGTCGGGGGGCCCCCTAACGCCGCTCCGCCGCGACCGCATTCACCAGCTGGCGCATCCGTAAGCTTGAACTTTCAAAGTCATTCCCTTTCTTTGCCTGACTTCGCTCAGACCCACTTCCCCCCAATCCAACCCCGGAAGTCGGCTTCACCCACCAAATCACCTCGCCCACCCTCATTCCCTGCTCGCTTTCCTGCCGCAACGACACCTCGACAGACACAGGACATGGACATGCTAGCATCACCAATGTCTTCTCCTCAGAAGGCCCAAGCACACCTCGCCCCGAGCTCCTCCATCCATCCTTTCTCGAGCTCTAGCTTGACTTCGCTCGGACAAGCGCCTTCTAGTCTACCTCCAACGCAAGGACTGCTCCCGTCCGCTACTATCGACTCTACGGACGATGTAGACACGACGAACGGGAATCAGGGAGAGGACGGAGAACAAGCTGGTGAGGAGGATATGGAGGATGGTGAAGAAGGTGATGGGGAGAATGATGGTGACGGACGAGTGTGGGCCGCAGAAGAGGACGAGGGTACAGGCAGTGATGATGAGGAAGAAGAAGAAGGAGAAGAGGAAGAGGATGAGGAAAGTGACGGAGCCGAGAGTGAGGACCTAGAGGAAGGAACACCCGCATGTCTCCACCTTGGCCCCATTGGGGCTCGAGCTGATCAAAGCTGTAGGAGCCTGAGTTCGTCCGCATCTCAGGTCCGAATGGGGAAGGCGATGTAGCTCTACCAGTGAATATCGCTGAAATCAAGGTCGAGCCCGGCGACTCTGCCCCTCCCGCCTCGTCCACCGACGGCATTCCCTCAGCAGCCGAGGAAGTCACCAACGTCCTTGTCCCAAAGAAGAAACGAGCTCGTCGCTCGCCATCGTCGGATGAGGATCTACCTCCTGCGCCGCCTCCCATGCAGACAATCCGTCTGGAACGGCAGCTCGACCCGGAAGGGTCCACGCTGGAGTGGAATATTCTAGACGACGCAAGGGAGAAAGGGATGGTAGACGTCTGGGGTCCTGTGGATGAGGAGGTTGAGTTAGTTGTCGACGTTGGGTTAGAGGTGGATGGATCTGCGACCTTGCCGGCTGCAGGACCAGTGGCAGGACTGCTTGGGCTGGGAGGTGATGACGAAGATGAGGTGGAGATTGCCAGGCGGTTTGAGGAGAAGTTTGAGGAAACGAAGAAGATCAAGGTGAGACGCCTCGACTTGTGTTTGTTCCTTCCGGTGGTAATGGCGATAGATCAAGCGGAAAAAGATCGACTACGACCTAGAAGACCCTTTCATAGACGATTCGGAGCTCCTCATCGATGCGCCCACCCACTTTGGTCGACCAAAGAAAGATGGTTTTTTTGTCCACAGTGGTCCCCTCGAACTTCTGGAAGAGTAAGCCGGCCATCTCGACAACGCTGACAGATCCAGATCCCCTCAAAAGGCTAGACCGAAACCGCAAGTGAAACGGAACAGGCCGTCGGCAGCAGGTCCGAGCCGACCGAGAAAGAGCTTGGCGGCGATGGCTGCGGAGAGGTTGGGGGACACTCCGATGAAGGGAGAAGGGACGAGGACGAGCCCTCTCCAGATCGATAGCGATACCGAGGGGAAGGCTAGGGCGGGACCGTCGAGGTCACCTCCGCCTGAGTCTGGTGCATCTCATCCCAGATCTTTTTGAACAAATCTAAACAGTCTCAGCTGTTGGTACAGGCTTGCCCTCATCCAACGATCCGGAGGTCTTCGGGTCGAATAGTACCATGTATAAGAGCACTTCAACTATTCAAATCGTAAGCCGGATCTTTGAAGTGTTCCAATTCTGAAGCTGAGCTTTACCAGTATCGGCCCCCCTTCCCCACCTTCCCTCAGGATGTTCGAGCTCGGCTTATCGCGATTCGCAAAGAGAGCGATATGCGTAAGTCTATTCTATCGGAGAATGCGATAGAGCTCAGCATGGGACCCGCAGACAACTGGGATGCTCTGAAGAACAAATTCCCTGAACACCTCAAACCGGTCCTGAGAGCCGCGGGAGTGACAGCGATGCGACATGACATGTTCGGAGAGCGGGATGAGGCGAAAGGATTTTACATGTCATTGCCAAGCGTGTTGCCGTATAATCAATTCACCCTTGCCGTGCGTATGCTGCAGACGTTGTAAACTCGGCTGACCGAGCGGTAGAAACTGATCACAAAGCTGTGTCATGACAAATATTGGGACTGGCTCCAAGAATGCGAGAATGAGGGGATTCGGGAGTTTGGCGAGCTGGTGGAAAGGGACCGGGATAGCTGGGTGACGAAGTATGAAGACAGCGTGCGGGTTTGGGAGGACGAAGTGAAAACATGGGGTATGTCTCCCTGCAATCCATCAAGTACAGAACCTGCTGACAGGAAGCACAGACGAGAGTCATCCCCGGCTTGGCGTGAGGCCTCCAAGTTTCATGATACTTCTTGCTGAACTAGATAGTCCCAAGACACTCCCATGCTGCCTTCATCCGAACCAATAAATGTCGACGACATCGATGTACCGGCCGCGACTGACGGCCGACCACGTCCACCCCCCAAGCGGTTCACGTGGAACGCAGAGATGCGCGACATATTCCAGCAACTCCTGGACAATCAGCAAGAGATGATCAAATTCACCCAAAGGGCCTCGTCAGTAGTCTACCCCAGCAAAGTGACCTTTGCTAACTCGGTTTTCAGCGAATTCGGAGTCTTCAATGCCCATACCGACAAGGATTGGACCGAGGGGAACATGAGGAGTCGGCTGTATAAAAGGGTAGGTCTACTGGAATCACGCTTGTTGGGCGGAGCTGACGCAAGGCATAGATTTCTGACCTGTTCCCTGTCGGATACATGAATACGGGGGCGGTGTCGCGGGAGAGTGAATTTGCTGACTTCACCCTGAGAAAATTGAGCTGATTGAGAGCGTAGTGTCGAAGTTGAAGAAGCAGAACCAAAAGGCTCAAGCGGCGGATTGATCGATATTTCCTCTCACAAGTTTATCACTCGTTTCATGGAGAACAGCATAGCCATCCCTCGCATTTCACTTTACATGCATGGGTTTCGTCGACAGGACGGGGTGCGACATTACCTTTAGCAACACGGACAAGGCGCAAAACAGGCAGCATCAGATCAAACCCTGCGCAGGCACCATCAAGCCCCGCTCGGTAAAAGGCACCATCAATCAGGTCTACCTGAGTCTCACCTCTAGGCGATATGAATCATCACTTTCTTCTTCCATCTACTGATGTCCAGATTCATCGAAATTTTGCAACGCCACTCATCTGGCTCATCACCCTGTTTTGGGACCGTCATCGAGTGCGTCGGGAAGAACGCAAGGCACGCCTCGAGGCAGAAGCGCAAGCTCAAGAAGCCAAGGGGAACGATAACGGCAAAGGCAAAGGCAAAGCTCGAGCTCAAGCCCAAGACCAATCCCAAACTCCATGAGAACGGGGGGGTTCCCAGTTGCCGGCCAGAGAGTCGCAAGCGCATCTCGTCTCGGCGAGCTCGAAAGACGTCTCAAAAACCCAAAGGTGACGGCTGAGAAGGTGATATGAGGGTGATACAGGTGAGTCACGGATAGCAAAGATCTTGGCAAGAATGGCTTGCTCGGGCGGATTGGGAATCGGCCTACTCACTGATGAGCGGTTGGTCCTGGACTTGAGCCTCAGGCTGATGAAGGTGCTCTAGGCGTTTGATCATCTTCATCAACCTCCGAGATCCCTATCTATTCGATCCAACTTTCTCCGATCACACCATTACTTGTGCCTACCGATCTCAAAATGGCGCCATCCCTCTTCTCCAACCGACCTCTCGCCAATCCACCGAACCGCCCTCCACCCCAAAGATCCCGCCTCAAGACCCTCTCAGCCTTTCTCTTCTCCTCCTCCGCCCACGCCTCACCATCCCCACCACGACATCATGCGATCCCTTCCGCGCCGATGCCATACAATCCACCTAAAGGAGAGTTCTCCCTACCCACGGGTAGCCCCTTCCGTGTCTTTGTCCAAGACGGGATGCCTGGGGACCCGCTACACCAGAGTCCTGCTGGGATCGCAGGATTACCTATGAAAGGCGAGGGACAGGAGTGGAAGGAGATGCCAACGCTGGCTTCCGCCATTCAGTTACCCGATGGGACTGGTCCTCCAACTTCCCTCACTTTTGGACCGAGCCAGCCCTTGCCCAAGCAGGGTGCCGAGCCAAAGTTACCAAGATCTACCTCCAATTCGTCCTCCGTCTTTCAAACCTATCGACTCGGGAGTTCCAATTCGAGGTCGTCGGTCACCAATTCCGAGTCAGCCCGACGGCGAATGTCCTGCCGGCTGTCATCTTCGACAGCATCCGTCGCTTGCTCAGCAGTTCCTCCCGGCGGAAGGAGCGAGTCGTAAGCCCCCAGAACCTCTTCTAGGCGATGGAGATGGTGAATGGTCCAACGTCCAGTCGGTCGAGGTACCCGAGCGGACTTCGAGTCTCGCGGACGCACCAAAGGCGAATCGGATGGTTCTGCCACCGATGCGCATACTTCGGAGCAAGTTCGCAGTCGGGAATTCGAAAGACAAGGGCGGTCTGCTGGCGATTGCCAAGGCAGGTTTGGCGGCAAGGCATGCGACCAGGGAGAAGGACCGTTCAAAAGCGGAGCACAAGGGGTCAGTCAAGGGATTCCAGGCCATGAGCCTCGGCAGCGCCAGTGGGAAAGGTCTGGGAGGCGCGCTAAGGCGGATGGGCGAGGAGAGCAAGGAAGAGGCTGTGGAGAAGTGGCAGTATCAGCAGCTTGGTGAGTTCCGTCTCATGGGACCTAACGCTTCCGACCCACCTTCAGCTCCTCCTCGCGGACCGTTACCTATGCTTCCCAAAGATGAGCCCCAAGTATCCGCCACAGACGCGACATCGCGCTTCATCGCCCGTCAATGACAGCACAGCTGGACTCGCCTCACTCCATCGACAGTCCGAGTCCACGACCGGTGTCGCGATCGAAGCAGACGCCCATGGCCCTCACTTCAAAACTCCGGGCACCGAACACATCGACACTCTCTCTTAGCCTTTCTCCAGCTCAGGATGACAAATCCATCGTTGATCCCGAACGATCATCGCTACCGATCTCGATGTCCCGAAATACCCTCGCGACAGTCCTAACCCCAAAAGCTGATGTCGGTGATGATGAGAACGGAAAGGAGGCTGAGTCACCGATTGCCAAGCGGCAGCAATCTCTGTCCGAGCTGAAAGAGGCGTTTACGCGGATGCGCGACCTGTCTGGTGTCGACCTGTCTTCAATGGCAGGGTCTAGGCGTACCTCCGCCGCTGAAGATGCGGCCATCGAACCCGAGCAAGATCAGAAGATTTGGACCGATGCAAAGGCACGCAAGCGCCCTAGTTTTGACCTGGCCGGCTTAGATTGAGGTCTCCAAGCTATAGTTGGCGAGAACATGCGAGCCGCCGGTTCTGACATCACCCTCTGTCCAGGTTCGAATGAGGACATCTCAAGCTCGAGCAGCGCTTCTTCGGGTATGGTGACCTGTAACACGTCGGCGACGGAGATCGAGTACGAAGACGGGATGAGCCATGCGCAAAGCGGTCGATCTCGGCATACCGCCAAAGAGGGCGATTTGCCTTCACTCCCTAGATCGAGGAGCAAGTCGACCCACTATCTCGCCTCATTAGTGACCTCGAAGAACCTGGTCGAGCAGATGGACAGAAGGATGTTGGTCCGCCGACAAGCGATTGGCCCTTCGCGCATCCAATCTTGATACAGTCAAGCCCCGCCGAAAGTCGGACGCGGATGAGGAGGATGATCTTCGCTTGGCAGCACTGGGGAGTCTCGCCAAGTCCTCAAGCCTGCCTCATCGGGAGAAGATGGATGCTACAGAACCGCCACCTTCCCCGTCATCGTCGAATACCCCTAGCAAACGCGCTCGGCCAGCTACTTCGATGGACTTCCGGCCGCGATCAGCGCTTAAGAACGAGTCCCAGCATCGCCAGTCGCTCGATGAGTCGCGAGTATCGGTTCAGCCTCGAAACCGAGGTGTCTTCCACGGACCTCGACCGAGCCTTGTAGCGGGAAGCACATGGCTGAAGACGACGCAGTTGGGAAGGCCTGTCTCCGCGCCGCAGCGCTATGACTAGCCGAGCATCGGGGCTCACATCGACTTCGGCAGTGGACGACGATACGCCCACCCGTGCTACTGGTCGACCAGGGCCTCTCGTCTCAAGCAAGATAAGGCCCGACATCGCTCGGCGCGCCTCGTGATTTGCCCGTGATCCTGATATGGATCCGTCTGTTGCGTCGACCGCACAATCGCCGTCCTCCTCCCGCCGAACGACGAGCACTGACACCATACCGTCAGAAGACGAGGGGCAGGGTGAGCTCGAGAAGATCAAGGCGAAGCACGCCATCGAGCTTGATGCGATACTGAACGCTGACGAAAATCGAGGTGAAAGAGCTGAAGAAAGAGGTGTCATGTCTGCACAAACTCCTTGGCGAAGGTGTAGGAGAAGGGGGGGGGGCGCTGAGGGAGAGGTGCAGGACACTGCGGGAGAGAGTCGATACGCTGGAAGGCAAGAAGAGACGGTCGTTGGGCCTAGCTATCAAAGGCGCTGAGCTATCCGATGAAAGTCGGTCGATTCTTCAGCATGACAGGTTCCAAGCTGACCAAGACCCAAGGGTCCGTTCGAATCTTCCGCCAACGTACCAGCCCCGTCTCTTCCTCCCTTCTGCCAGACCTTCCCCTTGCCCTCGAGTCTTCTCTAGTCCTCGAGACGTCTCCGCTTGAGGCAGACGAGTGCAGCCGCAAGCGCATACCTTCTACTCTCGATGTCGGCGCCATGCGGAAAGTGTCTTCCAGATCCAGAGCCTCGGACGCGACGTACGAGAGCAACGTGCTGGACGTCAGTGCGGATGAGACGGACCTCGGACATGGGTGGACATTGAAGTTGAGGAAGGCGGACGAGACGCACCTGGACGACTTGTGAGTGTAGATAAGTAGATGAGAGATAGATTGGTCGTTTGAGCAGCGTCTAGATTGGTCGTTTGAGCAGCGTCCCATGAAGAGGAACAATGAAAAGAGTGATGCCTCATACAACATGATCTGCGAGGAAACCCGAATTTCTCCCTATCCACCAATCTCAAAACTCCCGCTCATTCAGCCGCCCATCCCGCCGTCGTGCCCATGCCAACCGGTTCGGCGAGTGTGACATGACCACGATCGGCGAGGTACCTTCTGGAAGTGGGTATGGCGATTCTGTCCGGATGACCTGCATCCATTCGAGTTAGTACGAGTCGAGTGAGAAGAAGGGGAACGCGCACCGAGCCGATGGACATAAAGAAGCCGAATGTCGCGGCTGAGGAGAGCATGTATTGGGAGAGAGTCGCGACGGTCCCTCTTGGTCCTGGTCCAGCTCTGGTTCATCCTCATCAGTCAGCTGGGTCCCTCGGTCAGGGGAGGTGAGGGCTAAACGGTCTGTGGGTACGGATGGGAAAGGGGGACGATGAGAGATGACGTACCGGACGATGGAGGTCATGCCGAAGATCAAACCGATGGTCAGGCCGACACCAGCTATCAAGCATCATGAGGCCTAGGTCCAAGCAACACAGGAGTGGGAGAAGACGCACTGCCCATCATCGCGCCCATTTTCACTTTGGTAATGTCGTCATCAGCTGGTGTTCCGGTGGGGACTAGGCGGGTTTAGACTCACTCTTGTCCAAGGTGGAACCACCCATCGTCGTCGATGGAGGAGGCGGCATGTTGACGATCTGCGATTCTTCTTGGTGCTCAAGGAATTCAGAGCTTGAACAAGGACGCGAAATCGTCTGTTGAGGATTATGAAATCACGGGATTCGAAGCGGAGAAGTAGTAGTCGTAGTGTTCCGTAAAAGCTGAACTTCTGCCTGCGAGAACAAGCTCGACTCGCAGGGAGCTTCCACTATCATTCTCCTAAACATGTCACCCAGACCGTATTCCATCCGTCACCGAAACCCGCCGCATACCCCCTGTCACCAATAAACGACTCCCATCGCCTCGTCCTCGACGAGCCCTCCGGTCGAGACGATGATCGGGCGGGAGTAGTTATCCACAAGGCTCTCCTTCTTTCCCAATCATCCATCAATCCACGATTCGCGCTAGCTGATTCCGTCTTATGAATCATGGTGTCCTCCCACGAGAAGACCTTCAAGGAAATGTCAACGACCTATGATGAAGTTTACTCTGACCCAAGCCATTCCACGCCAGACTTCACGGATGACCTGAGGGACCTGAGGGATTGCGTATTTCCCATGTCCATCAATCTTGAGGAAAACCTCCAACAGGATCCAACCATCGATGAAAAGCTCAAGGACGAAGTGGAAACTCACCGTCGAATCCTCTACTGGTTGAGCACTACCGCCCTAAAGGCCCCCGAACTCCAAGGCATGCCCGACCGAATCGCACTCGACGAGTCAACCGTCACCAATCAGGCTCATGCTGGACCTGATGGATCAAGGGAGAAACTGTCTCTCTCGACGAAAACCTCCGGCAAGTGACTTTCTTCTTGGATGAGATTGACTTGCGAACCATCCGAAAGGGGCGATGCTTGACCTTCTCCCACAAACGTTTCCACAATCCGAGCTTAATTACCGCTGAGAGGATGAAGGATGTGAGCTCATCGGTCGGTGAAACCAGGCTCTCGTGGTTACAGCCGTGTCAGGCGCGTCATACTCTCACCGACGAGGTCGAGAAGAGGCGTGCTGATGCGACCACTCTGATCACCGAGGGCAACTTATTGATGTGCAGACGACTCCGGCAACAATGGAGCGGGAAGGGGTCAGGCAATACAACCAGCGCTGGAGCTCCCTCGACCCCAAAAAGTTGATCCAGTGTCCAATGCAGACCAAGCGAGATGGATGACATAGGGCATCGCGATGATTCGAGCCCTGGGGAGAATGTTGCTCCAGTCGCATGAGGGTTCCCGGGCTGTACGTACCGCGCATCAGAGAGGAGATTCTACAAGAGTTGCTGCCTTACAAGCGGCTTCTGCCTGTCCATGCACGACTTTGACCACAGCCCAAAGATGGTGCGGTTCGCCTCGCTCATTTCGAAGCATGTTTGACGCACATCGTTCGCTGAACTTCACAAAATATGGGTCTTGGCCAGAAGCGTACACGAATGGTACTTGAGCTGACCCCCGCTTTTTGAGATCCTTGATCGTTCCCCAAACATCCGATCATTACAATCTGCGATCGCCATCGACCTCAACATCAAGATCATGCCTTCCCATCCAATTCAAGCGCCACGACGAGACCTGCGTAAACCCGAGCTTATACTCATCAGCCTTAAGAAATCACTCATCGACCTCAGGAATGGCTTACTTGACACGTTTGACAGTCTCCAAAACCTGGTCACGAAGGTATACGTTGACGGAGAGCACAAGAGCGATGTGATCGATCGCAAGGAGATCCTCTACTCGTTGCGTTTCGCCGCTCCAAGTCTCCACGAACTGGAAACCCTACCATACGATTCCGCGACCAAAGGTTCCGCAGAGAGCCGGTGCTCCGTCCAACAAGAAGGAAAATGCCACTCCGACAGGATCTTGTAGATCGGAGGGCTACAAGCCCATCGAATCCTACGCAATCAAGGAAGACCTCGAACGCTACCATTCCGGAGATCACAAGCAGCTCTCACGCCCTGACTGGAGAAGCCTTGCGAATCTTCCGAAGCATGCGGTGCGCCGTCGTTGCACACAAAATTCTCTTCGACCCAAGGACCATCCGGCGTGGGGAGATGAAGGATGTGACTGCAATGGTCGGCGAAGCCATGCTGTCACAGGCGGATGAGGTTATCGGATGATCATGGAGCGGATCGAAAATCCCGTTTTCACCCTCATAGCTGGGGAATTGTCCGACGCGCAGAGTAGTGCGCCAATCACTGACCTGGAAGGGGTCAGGCAGTACAACCAAGCTCTGAGCTCGATTAATCCGAGTAACATGGTCCGATGTCAAAGCATAACAAGCGAGACGAAGGGTGCGGAGAAGAGCGATGCCTCAAGCGGTGCTTTGTGTAAGAATTTCCGGACTAGGTTGAAATATAGCACGATGGATGTCGCAGCACGTTCCTCCTTGCCTCCTTGACTAAGGTATATATGGCTCCGAGGCGCTGACGAAAATTTGTATCAAGCAGCAGCAGCCTGCCCGCCCTTGATAGCCGTAGGGGTGAAGTCGTGCCACCTCGGGTTGAACTGCACATCTACTCATCCATCAGCCTGATATTCTGCTAGATTAATCGGTCCGTAACTTACTGAGAGGTCGTCCACCGTACATGTAGCCCGTAAATTTCTCTCCAGCGGTCTGAGCCTCGGCTGTCTCGGTGAACTGCACGATACCCTCGCCCTTCGACCTGTTCCCATCGAAGAGGATTTCAGCAAGGACGACATTGCCGACCGTCTCGAACAGCTCGACGAGGTCCTCGTTGGAGGTCGACCAAGGAAGCTGTAGGCAATGTCAGCTAAAAGATAAGAAGGAGGACTCGTGGCATACGTTTCGGACCATGATCTGCTGATTTGGCTCTGCTGGCTCTGCTGGCAGCCCAGATCCAACCCCATCCACCGCCATTCCTCCGTTTGCAGCCGACCCGTCTGGACCGTTGTAGTCGGCATACAGGTCGTTGCTAAAGTTCCGGCCGCCGCGGCCCGCACCTCCCATCCCCATGCCCATACCACCACCACCACCCATGCCCATGCCCATCCCGCCGCCTCCCATGAAGCCACCGCGGAAACCGCCTCGGAAGCCAAAGCCGCCGCCACCGCCACGTCCGCCGAAGCCCCCTCCAAAGCCGCCTCGGAAGCCACCGCGACCGCGGAAACCGCCGGCACCTGTTGCAAACCGGTCCTGCGGGCCATCAGATACACCTTTTTAAGCAGACCAGGCAGCGTACCTCGCGGACTTCGAGTACATTGCCGAACCAGTCGAAGCCATTAAACATCTCTGCGAAGACGTGAGACAGTGTCAGAGCAAGACGTTGAGGACTAACCAATGGCCGCACGCGCATCGTCGGGGTTCACGAAAACGACAGTGCCGTTGCCCTTGGGCCGTCCATCCATCATCATGCCGATGTCGGCGCGGATCACCTCGCCCGCTTGGCGCATGAGGTCTTTGAGATCCTGCCACGACGCCTGCATTGGGAGCTAACCAGACTCGTCAGCATTAAGCATCAGACACAACTCAAGCGCTCACGTTGCCGACGAAGAGGTTCCGATTATTGGCGGCTGCCGCTGGCGCCTGGCTGCCGAGGAAGTTGCGGGCCTCACCCATGGCCATCCCAATCTTGCCAGGGATAGGAGTGGCGCCAAATCTAGCGGTCTCTTCGCGGTCCTAAGCAGACTTCAGCATAGGCTCAATGGGTCTCGCGGTGAGCTTTGCTGACTTCGCGGATGAATACGGAACGGCCCATGAATGCTTTATCCGCCAGCTCGACCTTGGCGCGACGAGCATCCTCGTCATTCGCGAATTCGACGATTCTGTTGGCGGATATGTCAACCAGATGCACTAAACAAGAGGGAGAGAAACGCACCCGCATCCCTTTGATTGGCCGCCTGGAGTAACTAGGACTTCCGAGAAGATGACGTCTCCTCCAGCTACATGCGCCAATCCCATCCGTCAACTCCTGCTTCCAATCATTTCCAAGCCAATCCATCGAATCGCGATCCAACTCATCCAACGAGATTCCAAGGGACCATTCTCGGGTTCCCAAGAGACCCTTCTAGGGTCATGGCCCAAGATCTCGTCATCCAGCTCGTCCAGTCAAGACCACCTATCTCTGCTCGGAAAGGGTCGGATCGGTTGATGATCCCCATCACCTCCGACCACCTCCAACTCAATGCGATCCCTGCACCCACCCTATCCCTTACGATCCTAGCGGATAGAAAGGGCCAGCCCACATTCCTATCCTACCCAATCCAAGCCGCGTCAAATCCAATCTCAATCCCAATCCCAATCCCGATCCCGATCCCAAATCCCAAATCCGTGCTCAGAGAATCCGAACCCACCTCCTCTCATGAACTTCTCCAAATCCTTATAATTACAGTCATACGCCAGGTTCCCAACGTAGATCCGATTCTCGCGCTTGCTGATCTTGGCGTGCGCGTCTGCCTCATCGGCAGGGGCATTCATCGGTCCCCCGACCGACTTCTCCCATTCATGACGAGGCGCACCGAATCGCCCTCGACCGTGCAGTGGCGGCGGGGAGACTGGACGACGGCGGTGGCTGCCCCTATCCCTGTCGCGGTCGCGGTTGCGGTCGCGAGAGCGGGAACGGGAGCGAGAGTCGGACGGGGAACGACGGCGGTGGTGTCGCGCTTTGTGAGGCGAGCGGGAGCGGGAGCGAGAGTCGGACCGGCGGCGGTGCTACGAGGGCACACAATCAGTCTCCAGTCCCATTCGTGATAGGCTCAAATCAGTCAAGCTTGGACAGCTTTGACAAAGGAAAGGTGGGAGTTTGAGTAGTGGACGGGGAGGCGGAACCGCAGCGGTCCTCGATAGGATCCCTAACGCACGCTCTTGTGACGATCCTCATCCCTGTCCCGATGCCTACGCTCACGACTTCGACTCCTATCCCTCTCTCCCCTATCCCTATCGCTCCTCCTCGCAGCTATCACATCCGACATTCAGCAGAGAGATCCCATATTCACAAAGTACTCATCACTCACAACGGTCTCCGTTACCATTCTCTGTAATCATGGCCTCGCCATCTCGCATCTCGCGGTCGTCCTCCATTCTCTTGTGCTAATCTCTCTGATCAATTGGGGTCCGAAGAGCGTGCAAGGAAAGTTGGGAAACGAGGGAATCAGCGTCTTAAACGGGGAGGTTCCACCGGAATTTGGAATATCCGGGGGTGTGGCAATTAATTATATGGGTTCTCCGAGGTGTAGATATGTGTCATATATGAATATGCATGGTATTGGAAAGGCTGATACCACATTATCATACACCAAAGTACGTGCCGCTCTCACTTGCAAGGGGGTGTTGACAACCCTAGTCTGAGTCCGAGATCTATGATACCTCCGGCCTTTCTCGCCCCACTCCTCGTCACCCTTATCGATGACGATTCGCTCTTTCCCGTTCCTTCCAGCCGATCCAGTAGGGTCCGCAGGTCGGCAGCTGCCTTGTCGAAGACTGTTTGACTCGATATCGCCGCACCTCCGACTGTCGAGGAGTGGCCATAGTGAGCACCCGAAACAGCTCCACCGTCATCGAGCTCTTTCCACCTGAGGCGAGATCGTCAGTCCGCACGCTGGAGCTTCATGGGTGGCGCGGGCTGTCACTCGGTAAAGGGAGAAATCGCTCACCTGTCGAGCTGTGTCCGAATGCTCCTGGCTTTCAGGCGGAAATGCGTTCTGACCTCGTTCTCGACTGAAGGTGGTCATCAGTACTCAGTTTCAAATTTAGAGAGCACGGTGCTGGACGTACAAGTCTCCGGAGGGTTTCGGATATTATTGCCCATAGCGTCAATCATGGTCATCCTCCGTACATTCGCCGAGTACTTTTTGCTCTCATTTGTCTTGAGCACGATCAGCCCTAACCCCTCGATGAGAAGAAAAGTCCGCCACTCACACCGCCAGAGTTTGCCCATCCTGCCATTGTCAGATATGATCCCAAAATGATGACGAAAAGCTGACCTGGCTCATTGAGGTATGGCTCCTCACAAAAAATGAGCGATTGGATGGAGATCAGAACCTGCAGGAGTGTGGACTGGCCCGAGATCCATCCTGGGCCCGACCAAGTGCCGAGCAAGCTGAGGCAGACTTTCTGCGAAGAGCGATGGGAATGAGTCACTCCTTCTCAGAAGTTGCTCGCCGACTCACTCCATCTACGTACAGATTTGGGCCGATGCTACCGTGAAGGTAAGCAGCCGCATGTGGATAGCTCTGAGCTCACCGATAACGACCGCCATTAGTTGTCATCGACTTGACGAGCGGGCTTTTGAAGTTGTAATCAAGCGGGAGGAAAATGTGGAAGATGAAACAGCCGTTCTCATAAGGTGTGCCTTCTGGACCAACGATCATAGCCTTCAGGCAATCGACCCGAGTCTCATCCACCCTGTTTCGTTCAGCACCAGGAAGTCCAATGCAGAGTACTGCTTACCGGAGGAAGATAGAAGAGTGCCAGGTCGCGGGTAGGCTAGTCGTGAGGATCGCCAGCTCCTTGGCGATTGCCAGTGACCGCTTGGGGGCATCCTATTTCAGCGATCAGATGAATGACAAAACACTGGTGCATCGCTGCACCCACTATGTTGTAAATAGCCTGGAGATGATCATTATAGGCATGCTTGAAAGGCACCTTTCCTATGTCCTGACTGGTTGCCGATCCGGACATATCGCAGTACTGGAAGCGGGCCTTAGTCGCCCACTGTTCGTCTAGAAGGCTGTCAGCATGATCTTTTCAAGCTAAACATGGACTAACAGATCTTGATGACGACATCATCGTCTTCAGCAGCCATATTCCGCTCTTCCACATGCTTGCCGGGAGTTGTCAGACTAGGCAGAGTCTCCCGCATCCGCTCCACAAATGGCCGGCCTTTCGTCTCTGCCAGTGATTTGTCGATGTGTTGAGCGGATGCGACGATCCGGTTGCTGAGCGGCATGAGCTCAGCGCGCAGAGAGACTCAAGCGCTTTTACCAGAATTCTTTCAGCTGAATATTCTCGTCTCCATTTTCCTCCTCTCGTCTCCGCGCCTTCCGTCTGGCCAAGTCCCTCGTGCTCAACCTCTTCATTTCCTCCTCGTCCTCTTGCTCCATGTCCGGGTCTTGCCTTACAGCTGTTGCTTCCAGGCCTTTGAGGGCTGCTTGCGCTTGTATACAGCAATTCTCGAGCAATTCCCGTGGGCTAGACGCGCCTGAATATGTCACGAGAACCTGCTTCAAGGCCACTTTTGGGCAGTCATTGGCGGGTTCGATCTTGACTGGACGCATTTGAGGCATAGCAAGTATGCTTGCGAGCGATTCGTGACTAGAGATGACCTACAATGGTGAATGGTGAATAAGGTAGACACATGTCATCCTAAGGCGGACTTACCCGAAGCCAGTCGAACAGGCTGCTGTACAGGTCGCTTCGTTTGGACATATCTAGAAGCGAGTCATTTCGAAGCAGGTCGTGGACGAATCCACTCCTCCGTCGAAGATGGGCAAGGGTGACTGGGTGTACCATGTGGTCGGAATTGCGGGTTCCGCTTGCTCGATTGAGGGAAGGCAGGTAGATGCGGACTTCCGCCAGAAGCTGAGCCGTCTGCTTATCCTTTTTCCCCTGTGCCCGCTCGGCAGCCATTTGACCTGATCTCTGGATGTTGTCAGCCCCAAAAGCGCTGAGGTCAGGATCGATTGGCTCACGTCTTCATTGACGCGTCCGTCATAACCTGTTCCCCTCGCTGAAGTGGTGCCGCCTCCGCTCCCCATGTAGTGAGACGTAATCGAGTCCAGGTCGAACATATCATCGTCGTCATCGGAATCTGAGACGATGCTGACTTCCGGTATCGTTGAAGCTTTCATTTTGCTAATTGCTCGCTGCATTTTGGACAGATGGGTCTTCTGTCTTTTGCTCTTTGGTGACCCTGTCGAAGAAGACCTGTTGATCCCGCCAACCGTTCCTTTTTGTTGGAAGGCTTGCTCTATCATGTAGAGGCCCACTCCGAGGATGACACCCTGACACGGACGTCAGCTTACATTCCAGATCACATGAGCCCAAGCTAACCTGTACATTGAGGCAGTGAAGCAACAGTTCTAGCTCTCGATCCAGCGTTTCCTTCGCCTTCATCTTACCGCTTCTCGGTCTCGAGAGCTCATGAATATCTGTTGACGTAGAAGTCGACTTGACGCTCTCTCCGCAAGCCAGGCAGGTGACTTCCTGACAGCTCGGACAGACCGACCGGATCACATTGGCGAGGTGTGCGATGTACGACGGAAAGTCGGCCTGGAAAGGGCATCAACCCGATTTCCCTAAAAGGATGTTGACGAAACCTACGAGAAGAACGAAGAAAGCTGAATGTTTCCGGTCAAATTGATGCCCACAACCGGACGAACACTTCAAGGGAGAACCGAGGTAGTTGTACAGCTGAAAGAGCAGGGTCTGCTCGTCTGAAAATGCCATCAGCGTTCTTTCGTGATTGCGGATACTAAGTGTATACGCAGTCACTTACTGCCTTCGGGACACCCCTTCATCCAGTCACTCAAGCTGAGTACCCGTGACCTAGCGAAAATTTCTGCGTCGCCGGCTGTCCCCGGCGGTACGGGCGCATCCACCCATTCCGGATTCTCGACGTCCTCGACAACCTGCTCTGTACGGTCTTTCGAGAAGAATATCCCAGCGTAAGGGTCGGATAGTAGACGCTCTTCCGCCAATTCGTCTAGCAGACATGATGAGCAGCACACATTGTAAAATCATTGGCTGCTCACCATCAATCAAGAAGCTATCCGCATAGTCGCCTAGGCCGTCACTGCCATCCTCATCGGAATCTATCATGCCATCGTCGGCAAGCACAATACTTCTCCGGGCACGGTCCGTGAGCGGTTGAGTGCTAGCGGATCGCTCTTCAGGAGTCTGACAGAGCAGTGGCATCAGAGCTACTTGTGTGGGTAAGGATCAAAGCGTACACTGCGGCCGTCAAAAGTGAGTTTTGATCCTGATCCGCCGTCCTCGTGATCTCCGCCTTCGTCCTCCGAAGGGATATCGTCGAATTCTCCACTGAAGACATGGTCCTATGTCTTGAATTCAGCTCCACATAGTATTTGCCAAACGCTTTCTCGACTCTACAAAAAGATAGACGATAGCTTATACTCACAGCAGCAGACACGACATCCCCTCGAGTCCTCCTCAACGCCGCCCTCGCCCTCCCGCCAGGTATGCCCATGTCCAACAAATGGGCCAGCGCTGGATTCCCTATCATAGCGTCCACACAAGAAATCAACCTGGTATGTAAGGTTGCGTGACGAAATGATGAATGGCCGACGGCATTCTATGATCTCGTTTCGAGGAGGTCGCGAAGGCTTCTGGCTTGTGGGGTTGGCTGACGGTCAACCACTCCGACCAAACATCAAAATCAGAGAGGTAAGACGTCCATGTATAGATTCTAGGTCCACAAACACCCTTCGAGGCACGATGAGACTTCTCCGAGGTCTGTCTACTAGAGTATAGAAAACACCGTCAACTTCTAAACGATCAGTGGGGACCCCAGCTTTTTGATCCCGTCGAGTTTTGATTCCGGTTACGTTGACCAACCGGAGGAGGCCGCACGCGTCTGGTCGAAAGCGTAATGCTTCACCTCCATATGTTTGCTCATGAGTCATTCCCCCTGTTGTAGAAGTGCTTGCTAGCCTGGCGTGCTGCAAGCATGCCCCTCATTCGGCCCTCCTTGACTGTCAATAGCGGTTCTTACACCTCCACACACCATTTTGTCGTTCCCGCCCTTCGAGGTCAGCGCCTCGCTTGTTCAGTAGTTCCCTTGCGCCCATCTGTGAACAATATCATATATCATACAATCTCCAAGAGGATGTTCGCCGCCTCTTTTTACCGAGCAAATCAACCGAAGACCTTCTCGAATCAGGCCAAGCTCCCTCGCCTACCCGTGCCCGACCTGGAAACGAGCTTGGAGGGGTATTTGAAGAGCTTGGTCCCAGTCTTGGAGCAAAAGGTAGGATTCACCTGCATCTGACAGAATCCATGACTGACAGGTGACGCTTAATCCCAGTACGGCGCGAGCTCCCTTTCGAACGAAATTGAGAAAAGAAAGCTATTTGCGAGGGATTTAATTGCAGAGGGAGGTTTAGGGAGAACGCTGCAGGAGCGTTTGAAGGGTAAGTTCAGCTGCCATCCGAAGGTCCCCGTCTTGTTCCGCCTTGAATAGTAGGATACGGCCATGACTAGACAGCTGGGGAGCCAATGCTGATATGTCTCCAGACCTCGACCACGTATCCCCGAACAATTGGCTGAACGATACACTCTGGCTCGGCCTAGCATACCACACCTGGCGTGCACCCCTCCTCGTCAACTCGAATTGGTGGCTTCTCTTCGCATCAGATCCGAAAGACACTCCGCCACCGTCTTATAAACCTAGTCCGACCTCGAGTCAAAGCGTACCCGACCCGAGCCCCAAACAGGACAGGCCGTCGGGCAGTCAAGGTGGAGGGGATGAATGGTTGGCCAGTCACGGAAAGCTGGATGACTTGATCAGCTTTGAGGAGGCCGTAAGAGGAGGAGATGCGACAGCTTGGCAGATCAGAAGGGCGGCATGGATGGCTCACCGGTTCGCACAATTCCGGGCGAAGCTACAGCGGTAAATCTAGACAAAACCCATTTCGGCTTTTTTGCTGACCTTCGTGTAGAGAAGAGATCCTCCCAGACTCGTCAAAAGCGGGACCATATTGCATGTCTCAGTATGCGAAGTACGCTCGTTTCGTCGTACGAATAGCAAAGGCTGATTGTCGTGTAGGGTGTACAACCTGTCTCGCATCCCCCTCCCAAACTCCGACGCCTTCTCAGTGACGGCTGAGAATGCACTCCACCTCACTCTCCTAATTGACGACTTCATCTATTCAGTCGACGTTTTTGCGCCTCCTGCTTCGGAGGGTGCAGTGCCTGAGCCTCTCTCTGCTGCAGAAATAGAGAAGAGATTCGCAGCTGCCGCTGAGGATGTCCGCAATCGGCGAGCAAAGGGCGAGGAAGCACCAAAAATCGGCTTGCTGACCGCTGACGAGCGAGATACCTGGGTGAAGGTGAGTGCCTCCCGTCGAGCCATCTGACATTTGCAGAATCGTGAACTTTTACTTCTCCTGTCCCCTTCCAACCGCGACACCCTGAACTCGATATCCGCCTCTCTCCTGTCACTTTCGCTCGACCCCTATACTCTTCCCTCAATACCGAACGATGACCCCCTTCGCCATCCTGCTATCGACGCTCAAGTCCGCAACTGCGCTACAGGTATCGATGGGGGTCGGAATCGATGGTTTGACAAAGCTTTGAGCGTGATAGTGGAGACCAACGGTCGAGGCGGGATCATGGGCGAGCATAGCCCTGTCGATGCGCTCATCCCTTCAGTCATCGTGGACTACGTTCTCGCCGAACCTGTCGACGAGAGTGCTTTCGCTTCGTCTGCATCGGAGGCGAGTGGGAAAGGCTGGCAGAGGTTGGACTGGGTGGTGGACGACGCGATGAAGCAGGAGATCGAGGAGTGTCAGAAGCGGAATCGGAAACTCATCGAGGACTCGGATGCCAGTCAGCTGTGGTGGAGCGAGTACGGAGCCGAGTGGATCAAGAAGGACGGTGCGTCATGACGCACATATGCAGTGTCAAGGCTCAATACTATTGTGTCAAAGCGAAACTATCACCAGACGCTTATCTTCAGCAAGCACTGCAATTAGCCTGGTATCGCGATCAGGGATATGCGACGGCTACATACGAGACCGCTTCGACAAGGATGATGCTGCATGGCCGGACCGATGTCATCCGTACGCTCAGCTCCGAAAGCAGGGACTTCGTCAAAGGCATGCTGGATACGAACGTCGACGTGAGTCAAGCTGTCCTTCTCGTTTGAGCCTGCTGTGGCTCTCTCGCGGGTCTCGGTCGCTGGGCTGACCTTTTCTCACAGGACACAAAACGCTATGACCTCCTCAGTCGCGCTTGCACTGCACACAACACCCTGACACGCACGTCCTCCGCCGGACATGGGTTCGACCGGCACCTCATGGGCCTCAAGGTGCATTTACGCCCCGGGGAAACCCACGCGCTGTTTGACGATGAGACGTATGCCAAGTCTCAGGAATGGAAGCTCAGTACTTCTGGTCTGAACGCGGGAGGCCGATTCATGGGGACTGGATTTGGCGCAGCTTGGCCGGACGGGTACGGTATCAATTGTACGCGTCAAACCTTCGCCTCTTTTTCGGTGATAGCTGACAAGAATGATAGATCTTGCTGGTCCGCACCTCGTCAAGTTCGGGATCGAGAGCAAGACGTCATGCGCGGTGACCTCGACGGCCAGATTCAAGCATCACATCGCGCAGAGTCTGCGGGATATGCGGCGGGTAGGCGAGATGGCAGCGAAGGAGGAGACGGCGAGGTTGTGAGGGAGGACTGCATTGCATGGTGGGACATTCGGATTGTCGGTAGTACCTTGATGCATCTTGAGCCATCTTTGATCTGATTTTGCGCCAGTGCGCCATGTGCAGACCTCCCTTCATGGTCCATCGCTCTGCCACTCTCGTCTCTGACAGGTCGCGCTCTGTTACACGTATAGCTTGTCAAAGGTGAAACAATCGTTTCATCCGGCTACTGAGGTTGACACGAGCGGTTCCAAACCCATTCTCCCCTTACAGCTTCGACCTTCGCCTGCGTCGTGCGAGATACATATCGAAGCGAGAATGACGACCTACGCCCTTTCCCGCCTCTCCCCCTTCTCCCTCTCCCTATTCGGCCCCTCCCCGCCCTCACTTCCCAAAGTACCAACTCTCGGCGAGCTCCAGAAACACGCGGAAATCCTCGCCGAAGCCGTGCCGACGTACACAGCCTCGCCCAAGCCAATCTCGAGACCAAGTTCCAGTCCGGGAGTCAGTCAGCGGGCAACACAAGGCCCTTGGTTCCTAGGTGGTACCCCACCACCGAGCTACTCCCAGGAAGATCCCTTCGACCGCGCGGCCAAGGAGGAGGTGGATGGGAGGAGGTTGAAGAAGAAGATTGGGTGGAGAAGGTTGGGTGACGGGGAGGGGCCAAGGATGCAGGGTGGTAGGGGATACGCGACGAGTGAGTACGATGGGATTCCTGGGTGGGAGCTGATGAGAGGAGATGTGAAGCAGCCTGGGATTGATGATGTGGAAGGGGAGGGGAGGGAGAAGAGCGGATGGTGGAGATGGTAAGTATAGTCAAGACCCGACGGGAAAATTTTGCTGATTGCTTCTGATAGGTTGACTTGCTGGGCGTGATCTGTACCATTTATACTTGATGCCGATGAAAGCGCTTGAAAAAGTAGCAGTCGATTTGATATACGAGGCGGATCAATATCTTGAGCGATTGACCGCTGTCGCTGAGATCCGGGGCTGCACCCTATCCTGTCTGTCCATCGGATGTCAAGCTTCATAGGTAGTGCAGTCCATCGAATCAGTTTCGGTATCCTTCGTATCAGGAGGACGCCATCGTCACTCCGGAAGATGCCTGCATACAACTGATTGGACTCGATGATCGACAGCATTATAAGATAGATGTGAGCGTCGAGTAGCTCCTACACCGTCATCAGCACCGGCCCTTCCATTCCATGTCCAGGCAAGCGAGTGCACGTACGAGATAATGAGCACAATAATCTGAATCAGCGCCCACAAAAACGGCACCCACCTACCGCCCATCAGCTTTCATGTTCAACCCTCCGCTCACTCACGTAGAAACGCTAAACCCCCCTGCCGAGTAAACCGCTGCAATCGCGAATCCCACCACCGTACCTGTGATCACGGCGACGATAGCTGCAACCGCGGTGAAAACAGCGGGGATCAGAATCACCGGCCATAACGGTGGACGTTTCCGTTTCGCCCTAACCTTCCTCTTCGTCTCTCGACTCGGTGAGGGTGGTCGAGTGGGGTACGGCGTGGGTAATGTGGTAGATGGGTGGGAGAGCGTGGGGGATCGATGGATGGTGAGGGAGAGGAGGATTGTGAGGGCGGCGAGGAGGGAGCAAAGGAGGAAGATTACGCAGAGGATTAGGAGGGTCCAGTAGACTGTGAAGCGCCAGATCGCTGGTCCACCATTTCAGCTTCAGACTCCGCCATCGACGACCAGAGACTGATCGCTATGGAAGGAAGATGCGGAAGTGAGCTCACCTTCCGCTTCGTATAGGTAGATGCCGCTGCTGGATTGTGTCTTGAATAATGTCGGGATGTAGAGGGAAGGGAAGGAAGGTGTGATATACCCGTCTGGGATGGTGATGCCCTGCTCCAGACATCAGAACCAAATTGATGGTCAAGAGAGTGGAATGCGGCGTTATGCGGAGCGAGACTCACCGGTGTACCATCGCCTGAATCAAAGACCGAGGAAGTGGAATTGCCCATGCTGAAAGTCTACCCTCTGTCGTCCGCACAGGCCACCGTCATATGCCATACTGTGTGCATGGTTCTCAAACCATCAACCTCGGAGGAAGACGAGTAGAAGTGATTGTTGAGGAAGGAATAGGACGAAAGAAGAGAAGGAGAACAAGGACGTCGCCAAGGGCTGCCGGACTTCGCCGCGAAAACCGGAACGGGGAAGCTGCCATAAACCGTTCCGAAATGGCTAACCCAGCCAAGAGGATTCCAACGCAATCCATGCAAAGATCAATGCAATGATGTTTGTTCCCCTACCCATCATCCCAAATTCCAAGGATTTCCCGCCCCGAAGCACCCGCTAATCAGGCATCTCCCGCTGTACCAACCTATCAAACCGACTCTCCTGCCATCCATCCGATTCTAACCAATCGAACAAGGCCGCTTCGTTCAGGCCAAAGACGCTGAGCTTCCCATCCAAACCTTGCAGGAAGGGCTCATTCCGCAATCGAGCGCGTTCCCGCTCGCGCTCGGTTATGGCTAATGTCGCGCGATTCCGACCTTCGAGGATCGAGATGATCTCTTCGTGGTCAGGATAGTGAAGTCTAGTCCGGTCAGAGCACTCCACATAGCGAAGGTATGACTCTGTACTCACCGGGTTTCGAGGAAGCCGAAGATGGCCAGGGCCGCCCGAAAGATGAACTGATCCCCATCTAGCATGATCTGCAGTAGTCTTGAGCAAGATAGAGGGGATTTTACGTGACCTACCTGATCCCACAACCGACAACAAGCCTCAAAGGGCACCTGCTCCACGAGAAGACTCCGAAAATAGCTTTCCGGTATTCGTAATCCGAGATTCTTGCAGTTCGCGTAGATCTTGGGGAAGGTATCCGCTTGGAGATTCTCGAAGACGCGGAAGTAGGCTTCGATTTCGTCGGTAATCTGGTTGAAGAATGCGTTGAGGCAGGGTCGCGACAAAAGGTTGACTAGGGAGAGGAAGGCGTTCGGCAGTGGCGAAGTCAGGAGGAGCATTGCAGCGACGAGATTGACGCAAGGTGCCTAGCGGTGATGTTGGTCAGCAGTAGGATCTGATCTCCTGAGATTTTAACCGAGCTAAGTAGGAGCACGCAACACACATAACCGAGAGACTCGTCTGATCTGCAGACCACCCATGCGCAAAGCAGTTCTCGCAGATCATCTCGCAACGGGCTGCCGGGTGTGAAAAGCTTCAGCGTCGGCAGCGTATCGTCCAATTCTCGCTCTATCCGCTCGAGAACATCGGGAGGAAATCGACCCGCCTCGATCGCTCGGCGCGCACGAGCAGAGTACGCCTTGTATGCGTCTGGATTGCACACGTCAGCTATAACATCCAAGTGATGAAACCCTTGAGATCTGTATCGACTCTTTCCGCTGACCTTTCGACAACGCCAAGGGATTCCCAATGGCCAAACTCCAAGCCTTCCCCCTCAAATGAGTCGGCACACCCTCGAACCAGAGCCTCTTCAGTCCCATATCCTTCTTCACCTTCCCAACACTGAAGTCCGGGCTATTGAGCAGAGCCTCCCACCTCGGCGTCCGGATCGCCATTCTTCTCTCCTTGTCCAGTCTCCTCGCCTCATTGACCTTCTGCCGCTCCACTTCCGTAGCTCGAGCTTGTGCCATCATCTCCTCCCATTGGTGAAGGTGGGTTTCGTCCTCGACCTTGTCTTTCGGCGGAAGCCAGGATGGCCGGGTGTGAGAGATGACATTCTCAAAGGTGGATCTGCCTTTGACACCGAGAGCAGAGGCCGGTGCTGGACTAGCAGTAGAACGAAGCCGGTTGTTCGGTACTGGAGGTGATGAAGTGGACGGAAGGGGGTAGGGATGCGGGCGAGCTGGAGGAGCATGAAGTCGGTTCGGAGTGGTCCTGCCAGAACCAGACCCGGTAGAGTGGTCGAATCCCTCTTGAGAGTGAGCCCTACTGATTTCCGCTAGTCGCCGTCCTTCACCTCCGTTCAAGTTCGGAGTAGAGCCGTTTGCGTTGTGCTGTCCATCTTTAACCTTCCCGAACCCAGACCAAGAGCTTCGTTTCCCTTGCGACTCGCGCTTAAAATGTCCTGGTGGACTCGGTAGAGGAGCTGTCTCAGGATGGAGTGGAGGACTGGGTTGAAGTGGGATAGACTCGAAGGGGGCAGAGATATCGGTCGGGGATTCGAGGCCAGTGAGGGACATAGTGTTGATAGGTAATGGGGATTTGTAGGGGACAAAACGAGGTGGTGGGCTCGGGGGAGATAGGTGAGCGGGGTGTGACGCGGGGAACCGATTGGATGAGGATGACCGTGAAGTCGAGGCCGGACGGGAGCTAGACGGCACTGCGTCTCGAGACTGGCTATGCCGCTGTCGACTTGAGGATGGCGAGGGTGAGCTCGACGGCGTGAACTCCCGACTCCGCAAGCCTCGGAGCGGGGGCGATCGAGCTGGAGAGATCGCATATCCGATATCTCCCTCCTCCTCGGGGGCAGGTTGAGGGGAGATGTGTCCATTCGGTGAGAGTCTCGGTGAGAGCGACTCAGAAGTGAGTGAAACCCTGCTCAAGGATGCTTCGAGGGCAGCGTCTGCATTTTCCATGTTTCCGTGTGAGCTTTGAGAGGTAACTGACAGCGACTCCTGTGAGGTGGAAGCGCTGTTCTGTTGGAAAATGAGCGAGGAAGGGCGACGGGCGACGGGCGACGAGTGGAATGCAGCTCACCTCGGCCATCGGGAGTAGTCTACAGACATCGAGAGATTAGTACAAGATGTAAAGAAGGCTGCCTCGCAGCGCTGACTACGACATTCCGAGTGGTAATGGTCGAACAAATCCTTTAAATCGACGAAAGCTAGACCATGGACGACGTCCAGACTGCATGACGACTAGGTGCCACAGCTAGACACAAGACGATTTCCCGCTAAAGCCGCCAAGTGCAAGGGCGTTTGTGCCTGAATGGAAGTGCGGTACAAGCCACTCACTGCGTTCTGTTGTTTCATTCGTTCATCTCTCTCAGCTTCTACTCATCTTTCGTCCGTGTCTCGTCTTTAGATCAGTCTTGTTCGTAATAGCTTCCTTGAAGGAGCATCGAGGCCGGCCTCAACTGCCTGTGGCGGAAAAAGGGAAGATTGCATCAACCGGGTTAAGGATTCGACATTACTGCTTCTTTGCTTTCTTGTTCCGATCATTCACTCGTCAGTGAAGCGCGCCGGCTGGACCGGTGTTGCGGGTACGAGTATGGACGCTCCGAGGACAGTGGAGAGGAAGAGAACGGGGAGGAACGTGGATGTCATGGGGATGTGAGTTGCCATTCCTTTCGGATTTCCCCGTACTTCATGTAGGGCAGATCCTACCATGCCTGTGAAGACCGGCCCAGCCGCTCTATCTGGCCATCGCCGCACCAGTGCGGGCGCTGATAATGCTCCCCTAAAAGACTGCCGACACCCCCTCGATCTCGAGATCAAGCTCAATTGCCGACACCCGAGACCGTCCGCCGACTGTCAAAGCGACCAACCAAGACAGCCCCGACAGAAGAAGCCGCCACCATCCTTCCAACTCCCCAGACCCTCCCTCGACAACCCCGTAAATCTGAACGAACACCGGTGGATCCGACATCTCCACCCTCGCCGAGCGGACACACCACCTTTTTCCTTTCAGCCTCTTCCACCTCGCGGCCGGAAGGCGGGTTGCGGCGTCGACCTGGCCTGACTTTCGCTCAACAGATGGGGCTACTGAATCATACTGCTCCTTCCGCCTCGACGTCGACAAATGCTGTTGGGAGACAGGGGATGGGTGTCGGGATGGGTGGCATGCGGACCAATGGACATGGAAAGGTCGACCAGATCTCTTATGGGCGACTGGGAGCACCTCTACCGGTTGAGGAGAATCCCTTTCTTGATACCCGACCGATGGGACTCGTATCGCCTGGCGCGGTGACCTTCCATCGACCCGGATCCGAGGAGGACCCAGATAATACCGCCATGGCTTCACGTCCTCAACTTCGTGCGCCTCAGACTCGCCTGCAATCATCCCTCCTATCCCCTCCGCCCACCCAGAAAGCCTTGCGCATCCGCACACCACCCCGATCAGTTCGTGAGAACGCCGAGCGTCAGCACAAGAAGGAAGAGATGAAGCACATGATGGACGCCGAATCCAATCCCTTCCTCTCCCAACCAGGCGAGCTCATCCAACCCGGTCGTGCAGGCCCAATCGTGGACGAGTCCAGCCCGACCGTCACTTACGTATTTCGAGGAGCCAAGAAAGTCTTTGCGAACCCCTTCCTACGACCTGATCAACCGTTCCCGGCAGCAACGCTAGATCCGGAGGACGACGAGTTCGAGCCGCACCCTTGTCCCGATCCGAGGCTTCTGTGGCCCAGTGGACCTGGCATGGAGGCAGGGGGATCCTCATCACGCGAGGCGAGCCCGCCAACGTCACCTGTGGCGACCCCGAGATTCAGTGGACGTGAGAGAGCAGGTATGGGAGGAGATTTGGATATCTCTGGGCCGAAGCACGCTTTCACGGACGAGGAGGTGTATGCGAGCGAGAGCGAGGAGGAATTACCTGCGAGGAGGGGACTGCTGTTTACGGGAGGAGGAGGGATCAAGCGGGCTTCACTAGGCGGAGAGGATGGACGTGCGAAGGCGAAGAAAGCGAAAGGTCGACGATTATGATGGCGGGGATGCTCAGGAGGGATAACGGGAAGTATCATCTCAACATGTTGTTGATAGTAGGTCTCTTGATCCGGCAGCGGAAGCTTGTATCTTGCCTGTTCGGTGAGATTATGCATTTTGTGCAATACGGCTGGATATGGCCGCCTTGCGCAGTGAGGAATACATGAGTCCTCGAAGTCTGAGGGATGGAGCGAGGTCCCATCATCGCCGCTATGAAGGGATCAAGTATCACCGCAGCGTGTTGTCTATAAATAACTCCCTCGAGTGTGCAGCGAGGATTCGTATCTTGCCTGCTCGGAGGAAGACTATGCATCTTATGCGGTACATGCTCATGCGCCCCGTCGTCCAGATGACTCCATGATCATCTTACTTGTAAAAGTGGTCGGCGTGGAGGTTCGACTGAATCTCCGCCTCCGCCTTATCCCCATTGGCGAGCAATTTCTCCTTGTTGTAGAGCAGCTCCTCACGAGTCTCTGTCGAGTATTCTGCGTTTTGCGCTGTTCCCCATCAGTCCCGTCTTCATACCCCTCAATCACGGAGGGACTCACTCTCGACGATGGCGTCGGTAGGGCAGGCTTCTTGGCAGTACCCGCAGTAGATGCACTTTGTCATGTCGAGATCTGTCGCTCCCACATCAATACTTCCTCATATCGTGGAGAGAAGGTACAACTTACCATACCGCGTCGTCCGCCTCGACCCGTCCTCTCGGGCCTCTGACTCGATCGTGATCGCCTGAGCCGGGCAGATCGCCTCGCACAACTTGCACGCTGCACCATCATCAGCACTTCCTCTCGACCAAAATTGCATCCCTCTTCGGTTGAGCTGAGGAGAGGCGCTGACTGACCAATACACCGTTCCTCGCCATTCGGGTATCTCCTCAATGCATGTTCGCCTCTGAATCTCGGTGAGAGCGGACCCTTCTCGAACGGGTACATGATCGTATAAGGTGGTCTGAAGAATTGCTCCAGGACAACCCACATGCCTACCTCACCCATCAGTGCCCGTCCCTTCTATCACGATTGAAGAGATACATACCCCTAAAGATCTCGGTGAAGAAGAACAGCTGACTAGCCTTATCCAATGCACTGGGTCCCTTCGAGTAATCGGGATACTGGCTCAACCCGGCATTCGGGTCGGACTCGCCCGCATGGCGGGAGCCGGGGTATTCGTTGGTCGCAACTGCGGATTGGTCGGGGTTGGGCGTACGGATCGGGCCGGCTGAGACGCGTTGAGGGCCGGTTTGGGGGGTGGCAAGGTATCGAGTCGAGGTGGTGGTGAGGGATCGTAGAGGTGTGAGAGGGAGAGGTGTGCGGGCGAGGGAACGAACGGCGAGGGTTCGGGATGCATTGAGTAGCGAGATGGGGCGGGGCATGATGGCAGTGCCTCCAAGTGAAATCTACAAGTTGTTGAGGGTAGAAAGTCGACTATAGATCGGAAGCCCAACAAACCTGTGAAAGGTCAGCCCAGCAGCTCGGCAATCCCACTTGTGGCACTCGGCACCAACCAATTGGGCGAGCCCTATTGGCGCATTCTTGTAGCAACAGGTTCCTGATTCAACCGAGGTAGAGCGTAATGTTATGCATGAAATCCCATTGCAAGTCGTTATACCTATCTTGATGATCTGGACAGACTCGATGCCAGTCGCTGCGCACCTCCTGCGGCACTCTTCACTCCCCCAAGCACGACCCTACCTCCCTGCCTGGCCGCCGTCCGCCCAAAGCTGAGAAGGTCAAACGCCGCTGGCATCGGTGTGAAGCGGGCCAGCGATTGGCTCAGCGGTGACATCGCCGGGGACTGGGCTTCGAGGCGGGCAGCGAAGGTCGCCGCTTGCGAGAGCTGAGGAGTCTGAGCCTTCTCTCCGGGTAGTTGTGGCTCCGATCTGGGATTCGGCGATCTTCGTTTGAGGATGACCGGGAGTAGAGTAAGGGCGGATAGAAAGACGAGCTTGAAGATCAAGACTGGATCCCGGAGAAGACTTGTCAGGCTGTCCCCGTTGCTATTATCCGGTATAGCTGATGAGGCGAGGGCGGCGGTCGGGAGGGCGAGGCGGGAGAGAATGTTTCCGACAGACGCGGTAACGTACGACCAGCTGGCCGAGCCAGCAGCGGTAGTGAGCCAGAAGGTCTTCCAGTCCAGACCGACGACACCGCATGCCACATTCATTCCGGACCACGGGATAAAGCCCATAGCACGCATGATGAGCAGTCGACGCCAGACACTGGATTTCGCTGTCGGTCCCCCAGTGGCTGGTGGGGACGGATCGGAGGACGTGTGTATGGCTGTGACTGTCTCGCCTTGGAGCTGAACACCAGTCGGAGATGGCGGGGAGTCCGGCGCAAGGGCGGCCCGGACAACAGCTAGAGGCTTGGGGAAGAGGACGGCTATGAGCGGTGCGAGGGGTCGAGAGAGGAGGTACGAGAAGAGGGAGCCGGAGGCGGTGATGATGGTGAGGAGCAGCAGGGCCGGCATCGGCTCGAGGACAGAGCCAACCAGGATGTTCTGATTCAGACCCATCAGCACTGACGGAATCTAGGACAAGCTATACACACCAGAACGACAGCACCTGGAAAGCTCCATGCGTGCTTCCAGCATCCGACGAAGGTCATGACACCGATGGTGTGCCACCAGCTAACATCGCTCGATGCCATGTAGGAACGGACCTCCGCGGAGAGCAGCTGTAAATCTGTCGTAGACGATGGCAGATGCTTCAGTTGGGTGCTGGAGTACCGTCAGGTTCAGCAAAAGTCCTAAGACGAGAGCACTTACATCGGCATCCCCTGGATCAGCCACAGCGCGAACGCGGCGGTGACGACGAAGAGTACCGCCAAAGACCCGACCGTCCAGCCGAGCTCCCGCAGCACCTGTCCCGTCTTGCCTCTCCCCCGACCTGCCCAGACACTGTACACCGCCCTCAACCATCCATCCCGAGCCTCCCCTTCTGCATCCCGCGCGCTTCTCCCCTTCGAGCCGCGTTGTGAAAGAGGATGCGCCGAAAGGGCAGGGGTTGGCAAGCTCGGCGAGCCCATTCGGAAGGCTGCCGCTAAGTCCGGAGGTACGCCTTCGGACTTCTCGTCCGACGGCGTCGTAGATTGAGAAAAGTATCCTGCATCATCCTCGGATGCCTCGCCGCTTCCCCCGAGACCCCAGTACTTCCCCCCTCCTCGCCGGATGCTGTCCTCGCTATCCCGAACTTCGCTCGATGCGAGGGAAGACTCCTCGGATGCATCGAGCCCCTTCTCTGAATCCTCGGATCCTCGCCGTTGAGACAATTCGTAATGAGATCTTCGTGGTCGGACCCATTTGGCAAGTCGGAGCACGGCGGAATCTCCAGCGTCGTATATCGAACCGAGGAAGGAGGTGCTGGGGATAGGTGAACGGTTGACTGGAGTTTGCGGGCTTGCAGGGGTGACGTAGATGTTTGGCCACCGCTGCGGTTGAAAAGAAATTGGGAAATCGTGGTTGAAGGGGGAGAAAGCACGAGATGGGACATACAGAGGGGCGAGGGTACTGGCGGGATATCCGGGCAGAGTTTCGTGATCGAGAGTCTCCGGGACGACCAAGCTAGTCGATGTCGACCTGGCACGACTCTCGACTGCTTTCTCATTGCTGGGCTCGGTATCTCCTCCAGCAGCCTCCGGCTCCTCGGTATCTCTCGCCGTCATCCGCCAAACCAGCTGTGAGGTGGATATCCGCCTCTTCAATCCAGCCCGAGGATTACTAGTCGTCACAGCAGCCGCCGGGGTCAAGATGGTCGGGATCGCAGGATTGAATGACCCTGCTTGTGAAGATGATTGGATTGAGTGTGTGCGCGTGGAAGATGGTGATAAAGGCGGTCGAGGGGATGATATCGATCTCGAGGCTTTACGAGTTGATATTGAAGATTCGACGACCAAGGTTGGACGGGATGGTTCAGCCTCATTGAGGTCCTCAGCGGAATCTTCGCGGGACATGACGGGCGCGAGTTCGGGTGGGTAATTTAGCGTTGAGGTCCGTGACCGTAAGCCGGGTCGTCGTGAAGCAGGAGGATGGAGAGTGGTGGATCGAGAGGAAGGGGAGGACAGTGGCGGGGTTAGTCGGTTCGAAGCGCTAATTGTAGCCTCGGTCGAACGGCTGTCTCAGACCGTTCGATGTTCAAAGGGTGAGGTGAAACCACGAGGCGTTTGAAATAGCACGATTCGGCGAGGCGGTGCAGATAGGCGACAAGGACGACGCAAGAAGTGTGGATTTGCAGAGGATAGAAGGAGGATCGATGAGGGGATGAAGACAAAGCAAGGAAGGTCGGAAACAGGGAACGATGATCAGCGCTGCACCCCTTCAACGAACAAAGACACGTAGATCTCGCTTACACGAGACCCAGCTCAAAGGAGGATGCAGCAGCAGCGGGCCATCCAGCTCTGCTCTCGATTCCTGATCCTGACTGAACCTTTTGCAGGGTTTGTCGATCGCTCGTAAGGGTTAAGCGAGGGCGAAGATGATTGCGCATCTCCAATGCACGACTGATCCAGACCAGACATCCTGGACGCTAAAATCGATCGGTGACATGGGAATGACTAGAGACTAGTAGCTGCAATCACCGAGAAACAAAAAGGAACGGCAACGCCGAAACCATCTGGTCGACGTAAGCACGCCTCTGCCGGCCACCGTGCCGAGCGGGTGTTCTTGGGGCACTTTAGTCGCGATCGGTGGCCAAAGGTACGAGCGACTGCCGACTACGCAGATCAGCAGGCACAGGTCTGCAGAGCGGCTGAGGCGTGTCGTTTTGTAAAATGCATCGTAAGCGGTCGATGAGTTTGAAAGATGTGCATGCTGTCGCTGACTCGCTATACTGCACACCTCATCAACGCCAAGGGAACAGTGGAGTATAATTGTCTACAAAATCATACATGATACGAGTACTACAAATCCGTCGCTATGCTACGAGGCCTTGGATTATGGTTGATTACAATGCGTGCGATGCTTGCTTAGTGTGCGGTAATGAATCAATTGAAGTAAAAGAGACCTGCTTTGGAACGATCGATCTTGAGACCCTTTGGCAGCTCGTATGTCTTGCCGCCAGATTGCTCGTGCTTGTCCCAGCTAAACCCGGCTTTCGGGGCGCTCCCATTGGCTGGGGATAGGTAGGATGGCGCACACTCGGCGGAACCAATGCGGAGAGCTGCGAGATCGGGGATTGCGGGTGAAGGGCGGTGTGGGATGGAGCCGGGCGGAGACATGCGGCCTGGCTGAGGGGTACGAGCGGCGCTCGATGTGGATGAGGGCATGCGTTGCATACGGTCAGGGATGGCCACGCCGTTCGCATGATGGGGAGTGTGGTGGTGATGATCGCCATCGGACCCGCTCGTATCGCTTGATCGGCTCGTTCTTCGGATCGCATTGCCGGGAGTCGGAGCGGAGTACTTGATCTTCCACCGACCACCTTCCACCTCGAGACTCTGCGTTGGCGTGCGATCCAGCACGATCTCCCCTCGACCACGTTCAGGGACAGCGACGGCAGGCGTATGCCTCGCTGCCACCGCGTCCCTCCCGAACGCGTCCCAGCTCACTTCGTATCCCGCTCGAGACCTCGCGCGAATGGTACCGGAACCAGGACGGTTGATACTGGCGTTGAAGCTGCCTCGGCGTGAGTTGGGGGGAGACGGGGTAATGCCGCCCGGGAAGACGAAGCCTTTCTGGGAGAAGCTGGAGGACGAGCCAGACGCATCGCGAACGGGGAAGGCAGTGGCGTACGACTGAAGAAGGCTGAGGGTGTGATTCGGGGCAGAACCGAATTCTGGAGGTATGGGCACGGCTTGCGCCGAACCAGGCGATGCAGCCAGTGAGGTCTGCGAGAGGTTGGAACGCGCCAATGTGCGAGTGGGGATGGGAGCGGATCTTTCCGAGCCAAGAGACATTGACCGATCTCCGCGGCCAAGATTGTCGGGCTCGGGATGGGCGGGTGTCATCCCTCTGATCTTGCCAGATCCACTGATCGAGCGACCGAAGTAGGCATCGGCGTCTAAGTTCCAAAGACTCGAGAGGGAGTCGGAGCTGACCTCACCAACGCCATACTGGCTCTGCTGACTTGCCTGCCGACTCATCGGGGTCGGCCGGATGGCGGGGTTCATCGAACTCCTTCTCTGCCGTAAGGTCTCCTGCCATGCGTACTCCGACCCATCGCGCGACATGCGGAAGTACTCCATCATCTTGGGCGCAGAGCTCGCGGCGGTGGTCGCGTCCGGATTGCCTAGGTTGGAAGTATGGGACGACTCGGTATCTGAGCTCGAAACGAACAAGGGCGAAAGGGGTGCGTAAGGGTTGCGGTGATCGGTGACATGAACGGGAAGGCCGGAGGTAAGGATGGATTCGGGATAGCCGTTAGAGAACTCGTACGACAGGCTACGAGCGATGTCCTGATAAGCTGCCTCAGATCGACCCGCATCGACCTGTGCACAGTCTCTCGAACAGTAGATAGCTGAGACGAAGGGTCGTTCAGGCGCGCATGGAGCAGTAGGGGTGTCAAGCTTCGGTGACTCCACCTCTGCCGATCGAGATTCGGTGTTGGGGTCCGTGGTCTTGGATCGAGTAAGGGGTTGAAGCTTCCCGGCAGCATTGTTATTCACCGCTGCGACAGCTGCCAGCCGGTTTGCCGAGGTCTGATTCCTAGGCAATCCAGGACGGGTGACCTTCTGCCCAGTCGCCGTTCGAGTCGTGGTGGACCCATCCGGGTTCTTAATCTACCACACCCATAAGTGCTGCTCGCGTACACTGCAGGAGACGCGACGCTCACTCGGATGGTCCCAGCTGCCGACTTCTTCTTCACGATCTTGACAGCCTCCGACTCCGGCTCCTTGGGCGGGATGATCAGGCGATCGCAGACGATGCAGTACGAGTCGAATGACATGTCGTCGAGTGAGGGGGAGAGGAATATTGGACCGACCATATTGGCGAAAGCTTTAAGCCAATAATTGAAGTGGGAGGCGAGGGAAGGGGGGAGCGGTGAGGAGACCTCGATGAGGTCGCGTGTTCGACGCTATGACGTGTGTCGAGAGACAGTGAAGGGGGTCTGTGCGAGGTGTCTCAGCTTCAAAAGTCGATCGGGAGACGGGTTCGCGTCGAGAGACTACAGTCTGCGAGCGGACACAAGATGGGACGTTGTGAAGAAACTGGGATGATCATACTCACAGTTTCGACGTTCTTCTACCCTAATCCTCAAGTCGCCTTTTCGACTCGATGACCACCACCGTACCCGTCGGATGCGCGTCCAGTACAAGCTGGGTCAAGGATCAATAGGAGAGACGAGATTTGTAGGTGAATGTACCAATGACCGCGTATATTGTCCCAGGACTGAGACTGGGTGACCAAGCCGGGAAACGAAGCGAGACGAAACGCGGGGCCGGGAGGGAGTGAACCAAAGTGTGGAGTGATTCCGACCGAACTCGAAACGAGACGGTGGCGTCACTTGTCCAGTCACTCTCGGTTATGACGGATGAGAAAGGAGAGTTGTCGAATTCCAGATCTCGTCCTTTGGTTCCAAGGCGGTGTCGTGCAAGTGGTGATTATGATGGGATGACAATGGAAGCCCCCGTACCGTTTCCGTTGGCGTTTGCGTGAACGCGAGAACCTCGAGGTGGAGTTGCGGCTCGAGGTATTCGCGCGGATCTATGGGGATATACGACGCACCCGATCATGCGAAATCACCCGATCAAAGCAAGACAACTGACCGTCAAACACACACAGACGGACAACAAAGATGTTCACACGCCCCGCAGTCGGTGGCGCAATTACTATTTCGGATAACAAAGCGTGGGGCGGATCTGCTTCCGAAGGACTATCACCGCCGGATATACTGTGCTCATCAACCGAGTGCCGCAATGAGCCTCAGTAATCGGAGGGTTAACTTACCGGAACCCGTCGTTCGGCTTTCTTCGGATGTCTATACCTGACCCGCCTGTGGATCTTCGGAACGGTGATATATGCATGGGATCTAAATGCTAGAGTAAACCGGTCTCCACTGTCCCGATGATATTACAGCCTCGCGACGGCCTTCAGAGGTTCGAGGGGTATCGCCGCCTTTGAGGGTATCAATCCCGCCTTGAACGCATGGATCTCGTCGATGTATACGTTTCCAGATCGGAGCTTCGCGGCGGCCTCCTCCTCCGATTTGGTCCCCGCCTCTGTCCCCGCCAAGCCAGAGATCATGCTTTCCAACTCTGTCTTTGCCTCCGCACTCAAGTGCTCCGCCTTCTTCCAAGCCGTGGAGGCAAAGTCCTTCACCGCTTGCAAGTCGAATTTCGAAGCGATGAGGTTCTGCAGTGCTCCGTCGTCGAACGAGACATTGCGCTTTTTGAGGGCTTCGACGAGGGCGCTCCCAGCTGAGCTGTCGGATTTGGCACTCTTGGACTGAGACTTGAGGTGAGTGGAGAATTTGGCGCGAGTATTCGAGGTTGTGTGAACGTAGGTCATGAGGAGGTTGAGAACGTCGGCTTTCGTCGTCTTGCGCAGATGTGTCACGTCCGTTTGTCCTGAACCCGTCAAAACGTGCCGAACCTCAGCTCTACAAGCAACTCACGTTTGCCAAACTCGTAATACCGATCGACAATGTGCGCAAAGAAACGTTGAGTCTCCTCGCCAAGATTCTTCGGCTGCTCCTCCTTCTTTGCGATCAAGCTCTGCTTTTCCTTCTCAAAGTCCTCCTCGCTCATCTCCTCGATGTGGCTCTTCAGGCTATCCAAGAACGCCTCAATGCGGGTCTCCACATAGACCGGGTCCCTTTCTGACTGAACGAGAACCCTAAACCCCATGGCTCCCGTTGATTGGGTAGCCTGGGTGGAAACGATATAGCCTAGCTGCTGCTTGGTACGCAGCTGATCGAATGCAGGCTCATGTGCGATCTGAGCGAACAGCTGGAGGGTAGCACGTAAAGTCTGATCGGTCATGCTGCCGACGTGAAGCTGATAAGTGACCGCGGAGTTGACTTCGGGCTTGTTGGGAACATCTATGGCCCAAACATGCTCCGAACCTAAGACATCAGCGGGGATCAGATGCAGCACCTACCTGAAGGGAGCAGCAGAGACCGGCCGTGGGTTTTCTCTGCTTCAGTGAGAGGTCGGGGATGTAGTACCCGCTCGACCATGTCCTGCATCTCCCTGGCGCCCTTCTTGGGATCAGAAAGGGACCTATGTGGCAAAAGAAACCGACGTACCTCTGGCGAAGTATTACCATGTACGATAGATTCGATATATAGGCGCTGCATAACCTCCTGTCCGAATACCTTGACGTCGGCTGGCCTTATGACTGCCCTGATCAGCCAGAGTGGTGCAGCCACAACTCACATTCGAGCTCCTGAAGCTGCTCTTCTTTTGTCCACGATATTTGCGTAGTCACATAGCTGCTCCAGAAAGCCGCTTGTCGATATGGGTCACTCAAAGGGAAGTTCTTCCAGTTTAGTTTTAACTGAAGCGATTGTGAGCTGTGCTTGCGGAAGAATATGTAAATGCAGACCTCTTCGACCACGCCAGTGAAACGCCCCTCGTCCACTTCGTACTTCATCAATCTCTTCAGCATCGTCTCGGTCAACACAGCCAGCTTGTCGCTGAATCCAGCTGCGCCGACACTAATACTCTCTCCAGCGTACCAGAGGTTGAAGCTCAGCTCGGCGAGGTCGGCATCGTAGGTATCCTCGGTGATGGAATCCCGGAAGAGATCGCAGAACAGCCGGGCGAGAACAGCATTGCGCGGGGTCGCGTTGAGTAGGGGTCTGATGATGTCAGCGGGTGTAAGTGGCAGGTCATATGACTCACGAGTGAAGGAGGACATCGAAGTTGGCTTTTGGGAGCCAGAATCGGTCGTCCCGTTTGTACCATAATCGAGACAGCGCAGTATCGCGGATCATAGCAGGTCGCAATGCAGGCTAGGGTCTGGTCAGCTAAGAGCATTCATCTAGCTCTTACCTCTGCAACCTCAAACTTCTCGACGTCAAATTTCTCCGGGATGAATTGGTTCAACCCCGGCAAATGCAGATCGGGAATCGGTGACCCTGACATTGCCTGCAGACCTGTCAATACAATCCTGGAAAATTGACTTCCGTTCACCAGATGCAAGAACTGCTCGCCAATAGGCATCTGCATGTACTCAGTCCCATAGATGGGTTCCGTCCTATCGAATGATCCCTCGACACCAGGCGGCAGCTCCCTCGACGAGACCCCGATCGAAGCTCGCTTAGGATCCAGCAGCTGCAGAGCCGCCGATAACTCGTCCGCCCGGAATTCCTCGAGCAACGACCCAGCCGAAACGATCTTGTCTCTCGGGACCGGGTGCTGCATCGCATTCGAAAGGCTGGTAACATATCGATGGATCTTCGTTCTCTCGGCGAAGCGGAAGGAGATCTCCGCGATGGCTTTGATCTCGTTGAATATTGTTGATGAAGGGGGTTGCGAGCGCAGGAGTGAGATATACTTGAAGATGGCAAGGGCGACATCCTTCCAGTGCTCTGTTGATGAGTAAGCTGGGCACAGAGGGCTGAGATGTATACTCACCAAGTCCTTCAGGCGTGAGATCCACGGTGATCTTCGCGAAATCGAATCCAGCTCCACCATGCGACATACCGGCACGGAGATAGTTTACCCATCCCTGCTTCTTGAGGTATGAGAGGATCGAGCCTTTGCCTTCGTGGCCGATGAAATGCGTGAGGTAGTGAGTGGGCTATGCAGACGGTCAGGACGGTAGATATAGTGCAGGTCATAACGCCCACCTTGGTCTGGTACAGGTGATCGAGATCGGGAAATGGAAAGGTGATCTCCAATCCTCGACTATCCTGGACAGGCTTCGTGAACGTCACGACCTACTCCCCATCAGTATATTAATCCATGACGCATCGTAATACTCGCCCCCATCTGCTCCGGACCGATCGGGCTCTCCTCAAACACGACCCTCACGCCATTCGCCGCAACCTGCGGTCGCCCCTCCGTCTTCACGGGGACCTTCTCGAATCGCTCCCGAACCCACTTTTCGAGCGTCTCGACGTCTTCCTTGCCAGCCACAGCAAGCTTCATTCGCCGTGCACAGTAATTCTCTGCCCACCAATCGATGAGCTGTTGTCTCGGGTCTCGACCAGCGTCCTTTGGCTTGGACCAAAGGGTCTTATAGTTGCCCGTGCCGAACTTGTGGTATGGATGATCCGCGCGGAAGACGTGCTTCTCCATCTGGAAGAAGCGCTGGAGACTCTCGGTCAGCTCTGAGCATAATTCAAATCAGGCGACTTGCCCACATGTCATTCTGGATGTTCTTCTTGTGCTCGGAATCTACAGCCTTGATCTCCCTCTCGGTACAGTCCTACAGACGTTAGTGACTGCAAGGCACTTCGCGAAGCAGACACACCTCATTGAACAGCGGCTCGATAAAGAATTCCGCAAACCGGTCCAAAGCACCTTCGAAGCCGTCCGGAGCTACATCGAAGAAGTAGACCGTCGAGGTCATGGCGGTATATGCGTTGGAGTGACCGCTATGTGATGACAGATACTGCTGGTACTCGTTCTCCGAGGGATACTGCTTGCATATCAATACAGCTTCTTACGATCCATATTGACAACTCACCGTCTTCGTCCCCATGAATAGCAGATGCTCGCTGCTCCTTTCAGCTCCATCCTTCCTGCAACAAAGGGACGCACCAGAAATGCGCACATCCAGGCAGATCCTCCGGGTCCGAGAGGTGTCCAATGCCCACATCCATACTCGCCGCCGCCTTATCCGCCTTCGGATCCGAGACGACGATCACCTCCAGCCCATTTGGCAGGGTGAAGTACTTGTGTGGTCGATCTTCGGTAGGAGGGAGGATGAGGATCACAGGACCGTCGGCTTGCGGGATCGGTGGACAAGGAGTGAATACGCTGGTCATGTTGATTGAGGCTGGAAGAGTGGAGGTGGATCTGTCGGGGAGGAGGAAACGATAGATTAGCGGGATGAAGAGGAACGCACCGAGCATCTGGGATGGGTGAACCCGGTGAAGTGATCTCAAAGGTGCACTCACGGCTGGGTCTCAGATACAGAGGCGAATCGTCTCACTCCTTCAAGCTTGAAAGGAGCGGTACCAATCAGGCGAGCAGAATTGATAGCTGTATCTCGAGGTGTCCGAGTCAGGAGAGCGGATCTCGAGATAGATCGGATCGGATGTGCGGGTATGAGAGTCGGGGGAGCAAGAGGACAAATCGCTCGTGCACGTACAAAGGGCAGCATGTGTCGACGGAGAGCCGATGTCCGCTGAGATTTTGTAGACGACAAGGTATGAAAAGTACAAGGGAGTATGGAAGAAAGGTGAGATCGAGAGGGTAAGCCGTTCCTGTCTCCTGACGTTTCACCACGGCCCAATCGCGATTTCCTTACTTCAGCTTGGAAGGAGCTTATCCAAAAACTTCGGATTCGTTTACTCCGCGTGGGTACCCGGGAATCAAATGCTGCGGGGGGAGCATGTGATGAGATTTCCAAAGTGATCCAATCATCGTCAAGAAACGGAATGCGCCCAACTCCAGACTAGTCGAGGTCTTCCTTTCCGACAGAACCCGTCTTTATACCCCCGTCGACCGAGTAGCCCAGATCGTCACCCGCTCCGACTTCCACGATGTCTCTATCCGCCATGAACAACCTATCACAGCTCACCGTCCACCCCCTGATCCCCTCATTCCACCCCCACCTCCGTTTGGCCCTGAACACCTCGTTGCCCCAAACACTATCGAGCTCCTCCTGCTCCCTTCACCTGACTCTTCATCTCCCCGACGCGCTCTTCCTCGATCTTTCTTCCCCATCCGACCATTTTGCTTCGCAAGCTGTATCTTTCTGGTCACTGTCCCCCAAGACAGTCGACATCGAACGGCCCGTCCAACCTCATCACACAGAGGTGGCTCAAACATTAGAGCTCCGGATTCATGAAGGAGACGGCATGGTGGACCTCGATATCCCGATGCACGCGCGATACCTCGCCCCAAACTCATTCGGCTACGAAGGAATAGTCTTGCCGAAAGACCCACTGACAGCAGGATGGCGTTGTCGGTACCTCGGTCCGTCCCTCACGCTCTCTACCTTTCATGCTGACATGGGACCCTAGAGTCGATACCATTGTTCGTGACCGACTGGCGTATCTCCATCACACTACCCACCGGCCATACGAGTCATCAGCCATTGGTCGAGCTCGGGACGGTGGTGACTGTCTGGCTCGGATTCGCGTGGCTAGGCTACAAGATCCTACGATTACGACGACGACTGAGTGCGCGCATGGACGATAAGCGGAACTAGACGAATCCTGCGCTTGACCTGGGGGTCCTTAGGAGAGACGTCCACCGGGATCGGTCAGCAAGCTCGGGATGTCCGAATACCACCTTCCCCGCTTCACCATGGTCGGCACGGCCAAGTGTCTGTGAAGAATCGAGCTTGCATGCGGATGCAGCTCAGTCTTCACTCTTCACACCTCGACTTCCACTAATCTTCGCTATCGACTTCCGAATGACATCCCACGATGTGCCAAAGGCTGCTTGCTGAGCAGTTGGCGACCGTATCCTACTGCCGGCATGGGGCACCTCTGCATGCTATCTGAGGCGAAGAAGATTCGCGGACAGCGGCGGAAGCCTTTGAGGATCACAGCGAGATGGCGTTTGACAGGATCGGACGGTACGGCTGAGATCAGATAAGCATCACGGCGGAGGGAGAAGTATAGAACACATACTATGACGGCGAGCGAAATTCTTTTAGTCAGGGAGGTGAAGAATGCTATGCGGATCTCGTTCAGGAGGATACTGCCGCTCAGCCATGCCAACCCATGCAAGCTTACCTATCTCGCCTGACCTCCGCTTTCGATCGACACTTCCCGACGAAATGAAGGACACCGCCGTATCTGTCAACTAGAAGCGGCCGGCGGCGTTGGAGCAGGATGATCGTGCGGGGCAGTACTAGCGATTCGATCCTTCTCGACTGCTGATTGCGTCAGCATCTCAGCATTCGCCAGCGGGACCTTATCGACATAGGGGACTTACGATGGTACTGTCGGTTGCATTGCTGCATGACGGCCCGAGTCAGCGATTGCTAGATTGTCAGAGTGGACTGACCGGATGTCCGCCGCTGTGGCCACTATCATTGGCCATCCACAAGCCTTGCACTCCACGATGGCTGAGCCCTCTTAGCCGTGCCGACCTCCCGTATCTGTGACCTACCAGATCTCACACACCCTGGCCGGCATCCGACAGCGCTTGCACCACCAGAACTTCTTTCCCGAGCCCGTATCCTCCAGCGAGCCCGTCAATTTCCGACATCGACCGCATCGGATCTGTTGGGTGATTTCCTCCGTAGCAAGCTCGAGGGAGGGGATTCCGGCATAGCGCCGGATATAGGCTGCTGGGATGCCGAGGCGGTGACGTTCTAGCGATTCTGGAGTCGATCTCAACGAGCCCACGGATTCCACGAAGGTTGTGTACATACCGACGTAAGCATGGACGACGCGCTCGCACTGCTGCGGCGGGAAATCGATCGCGCAGGATCCCAACACAAAAATTGCGGTGGCTATCTGTACCTCGCCCTAAAACATATCAGCGCAATCGGTAGAAGCTTTACAGTACATCACATACATCATCGATATATGACTGCCACAATCGTAAGAGGCGTCCGCACCGTCCTTTCCAATACGCTGACCAAGCGACCTCATCGAAGCCATGCGTCTTGCCCTTCGACGTCGCAGGAGGTAACGCATCTCTCAAGGGAGACCGGGTCAGCGTCCGCATCGCCCCATCCATCCCGATGGCGGGTAGTAACATCGACGAGCTCGAGGTCTTCGACTCGGATTGAGGGGGAGCGGATGACGTTCGTGTCCCCATGCTGGGAGTTGGGTTGATACCGTATGGATCCGGCCAGTCGTTGAGTATCCGGGACCCGGTCATCCGATTCGACAATGTACCCGACTCTGAATGATCTCCAGTCTGGGTCTCCACAGCTTCGTCCGATCCCGACGAGGATCCTCTGGACACTCCATGACCTACGGTGAAGAGCGATCGCGGAGTATCGGCGACGGTATTTGTGATGGACACGTTGCGAGACTGAGTCTCGGTGATCCGGCTCAGGTCGGGCGGAACGAATGCGGTAAATCTTGAGGGGGCCGAGGCAGATGTCGAGGATGAGGATGACGGGGAAGCATTCAACAGCTCCTCGACGGTATCGGCATCCAACAGTCCCTCGTCCACCCGCTCAAGCGGGATCGGGGTCGACATCTCGATCTGCGGGGACGTGACAGACTTTATCTGTGACGTCGTTCGAGGTGATGAGGATGCAGCGGTAGGCAGCGGCTGGATGGGATCCTCCTTCTTAAGGCTGGACGGCGTCAAGTCCTCGATGAGAAGCTTGAGCATCGACCAAAGTCTTGCATCATCGTCTCGCCCGCAGATTTGCGCGATCTTCTCTCAGCCTTGCACGGCGGGCTACAAGCTCACCTCCTGATTCCACTTGCACAGGTTCTCCGGCGTGTCTCCTTCCAAGCGGTAATGGAATGCCATATATGCGTAATTTGCCTCGTCTGGCGCATTCACAGTCCCAATGCCTTGTAGCGGCTCGTATGGCGCGTCGGAAACGCCCTTGAGCTTCTGACCGATCTTATCCCAATGACTTGCATATTTCGGCTTTCTATCTATGTCAGTCAAACAACGTTTCGATACTCACAGGTCATCGAACGGGATTTCGCCAGGCTTGAAGCGATCTAGTGCATACGCCAACTCGCCGGTCCCACTCCATGTCATGAGCTGTCGCGGTATCCGCTCGAGAGGGATACTTCGGTGATTCAGGTCCAGCTGGGCGAAGCCTCCATCACGGAAGCACACGACGAGGGAGTCCTCTCGCCAAGCCGCGTCGACCGCAGTACCGTCCTGCGAGGGCAGGGTGTACTTTGCGATGTAGTGACGCCGGACATCCCAGATCTCGAGATGCGCATCGTCGTCTACTGGGTGCAGATCGAGACCTTGTGGGATGGAAGCGATGGATGGGTCTATCGAGCCGGATGCCGATGGCTGGTCTAAGGGGACGATGACAAGCTCGGTCTCGTGGCCTGGTCGCCAGGCCACGCGCCGGAGAGGATATGCGGTATGGAGCGAGTGCACCGGTGTTGGCAGTCTGTCCCAGCTCTGCGACATGTCCCATATCTCCGTGTCAGTGACGTTATAGCATTGAGCTCACCTGGACAGTACGGTCAGCTCCAGCGCTTGCCATCCATCCTCCATCATGCTCCTCAGCTTTCCACTTGAGATCCATGACCGCCTTATTCCCGTGTGCGCCCCATACCCGTCCCGTCGCCTTATACTGGTATCGCAGGTCGTATCGCTGAATCGCCCCGTTGTCCAGGCCAATGAGGATCTGATGTGGCTCCTCAGGAGCGAAGCAGAGCGAGGTGATCGGGACGGAGTGCTTGAAATACTTGCGAATCGTCGGATCTTGCTCGCGAAGATCCTAGCGGGTCATCAGCGTTGCAAGGAGGAAATCCATACCCAAAGCTTCGCTTGACCCTCGGTCCCGCCTGTAAGGACCATATGACCATGAGACGGTTGTTGGCCGAGTTTGACGACGTTCAGAGGTCGCGGATGACCGCCGCTGACTTCCTTCTCTACGATTCATCAGCTCACCTCCGCATAAGCCGTGTGACCTACCTAGTCGACCCCGGCTGACATCGAAGATGAGGAAGTTCCCGCTTGGGGAGACAGTCACGATCTTATTGCTGAAAGCTGTCAAAATCAGCTCCGGAGTCGCGCATGACCCACCGCCAGCGCCCCAGTCCAGGTCATTGACTCCTTTCCCAACCTCCCAGGAGCTCCTCCAAAGGTTGACCACCTCGCTGATAACCGCACCATCCTGTCCTTCCGCAAGAGGCGGCGGATACATCGAGACTCCCTGAGTCTGCGAGCTGATCTGAAGTATTCTCAAGCCTGCCATCAGTAACGTCCGCCATCAATCACTCACACTGCCCGCCCCCAACAGCATACTTCCCATCCGGGCCCTTGACCATCCCCGTCAAGCGACTCCGGGTCACAAGGTTACTCATCCCCCAACCCCGCTTCCCTTGCGCAGCCGGAGCCATGAGGTTCACCCTAACTCCTTGATCCCTCTTCCCGTCGGTTCGTGGTGTACGAGAGCCGTACCCATCACCGGTAAGATTTCGGGCTGAGTATTTGGGCAACGAGCCGGGATTGCTCCCGCCTGACTCGTGGACAGAGCGCGGATCATCGTATATCAGGCTGTTTGCAAACGCGCTTTCCCCGGGGGTGGCGAAACCGAACGCTTCGATGGAGGGGCTCGCTCGGGGCGAGCTATGCGAGAGGTAGGTCGAGCCTGCATCGCTGCTTGAGCTGGGTATGGCTCTACACCGGATCAGCTCTGTCGGATACAGATAGATGGGCACTTCACGTTGAGAAGGCATGAGTGAGCCGGTTCATCGCGTTTTGAGCCTGGGACCTGGTGACATCCTACGCCTCGTCCCAGTTAGCATGACGCGGCCTGCTGTCAGGAGGA
>JAABUH010000431.1_pt1 | contig 61280 bp, 90 predicted proteins | sample 5559121 | NCBI WGS metagenome assembly JAABUH01 (sample SAMN10711871, study PRJNA513364) | rock metagenome | isolation source: Antarctica rocks | place: Antarctica: Victoria Land, Battleship Promontory nord | collected 2015-12-28 | reverse complement strand
GAGAAACAATCTACCTTGCTCCGCCTGAAGGCAGCGGCATCCCATCCAAACATGGTACTCCTTTTGCGCAAATCCCTTTACGGCCTTCGACAAAGTCCGCGTAACTTCAATAAGGCATTTGACAAATGGCTTCGCGAAGAGAGGTTCAGGGCGACAATCGCTGATCCATGCATCTACACTCGGCGAACCGGCTCCACCTTCATAATGCTATCCTTACATGTCGACGATCAGCTCATTCCATGCAACAATCGATTTGCTCTGGACGACTTCAAACACAGTCTCAACAAGAAGTTTGAATGTTCCGATTCTGGTGCAACTGGTTACTTTCTTGGGTTCAGCATTCACCGCAATTGACAATTGCGGAAACTTTACCTTTCGCAGGAGCATCACATGGAAGCGCTTTTAAAGAAATACGACCTCCTTCTGGATTGCAAACCAACGCGCAATCCGCTACCTTCCAACTTCCGTCCTATACCGGTTACAGATGAGGAACATGCGGCATCCAAGCATCGACCGGTTGTTGGAGCAGTTCTTTATGCTGCAACGATAACTCGTCCTGACCTTGCTCATGCGGCAAGTGTACTATCCAGATTCATCAGTAAGTGGAACGGGGCACATTGGACCGCGGCAAAGCACCTACTCCGATACATCCGTGGTACATCCGACATTTGTCTCACCTTTACAAGCAAGTCGGGAAAACGGATTGCCCTTGGCTATGCCAATGCAGATTGCGGAGGCGATCTTGACACTCGACGCTCAACCACCGGATACGTCTTGAAGGTTTACGGCGGTAGTGTAGCCTGGAAGAATCGTCGACAACTTACTGTTGCCCTTTCAACCGCAGAAGCGGAGTACATGGCGGCTGCGGATGCAACTCGACAAGCGATTTGGCTAGGTCGGCTTCTGGATGATCTCAAACTCGGACTCGGTGCAGATCCACTTCCAATTCTAAACGACAATATGGGAACATTCACCATTGCAAAAGAATCCAGTTCATCACGAGCGTACCAAGCACATCGGGATACGACATCACTTCATCCGGGAGAAGATTGAAGATAACACCGTCGCTCTCAATCATGTCCCTTCAGCAGAGAAACTAGCCGACTTGCTTACGAAAGGACATCATCCTGTTCCAACCTTTCAGCGTTTACGATACCTACTGGGTTTGACAGTGAGATCGGGTCGAGTGGGAGTGTCGCAATCTGGCAATATTAGTGTGACCCGATCCTGTGCCACCCGGCGTTAATTTGCTTAACGCCGCTTTTCAATCGCGTCTCTCTTATGCTAGTGCATTCGTCTATACTCATAACATCACTCTTATACCTTTATGATATCGATACCTCGATTTAACACCGTTAGTTTCACGATCGTGAATCGAAGCTCGGACAGCATCGCCGAATAACGCCGACAACGAGCAACCAGTGCTTAACCCCGGCCTTGTACTCCAAAACGAGGTTCGACCATGTTCTTTGTTCGCCAAAACAATGCCACGTCTCGCTCCATTGTACTCAACAAGGTTCGAATGTTCTTTGTTCGCCAAAACGAGGCCACGTCTCGCTCCATTGTACTCAACACGCTTGCCCTTGCCTACATCGAAACACTATTGATCTCGAGGGCAAGACAAGCCGAAGATAGGCCAGGAGAAAAAGGTATAAGAGAGATGAGTCGAGAGACGGAGAGAACCAGCGATTCGAGATTGAAAGTCAACAATAGTCATATAGTTACCTACCTTTGCCGTACTTGATCTACCCCCTGCACTGTTTAGCCTACGCTACTCGACCGGTACTTAACTCGGCTACACCCACGCGTGTCCTCGAGTTATTCAAGCTAAGTTCGACAACGGTAGCCTAACTACGCAGAAGCCAAGTCAACCGTCGCCGATTCCAGGAGCTGAGCGTCGGGCCATACTGCTGGTCGACGTAGCACCGTGACACATAGTTATCGTTCAGCGATCGCCCTTGATCTTCGACCGAGCCTTCAGCTACCCGAGTGTATCTCAAGGAGTCAAGTCAAGCCAAGCCCAGTCAAGTCGTCAACTCCCTATAGTCAGATCTACGCTGAGTGATCTCTAGCTCGTCTCTCCAAGCCTTTAGTCGTCTATTCATGTCTAGTCGTTGTGTGATCGGGCCTCAGGTCGAACACGAGGGCAGAGTCGTGACAGTCGGTAATCGGGATGCAAACAAAGCGAGTTAATACCGATGGAGCGGAAGGCGATGCAGTCGAGAATACATTGAAAGTTGTCGGCAAAGCTTCGCTGAGCCTGTGTGACACCTGGACTTCATGTCTCCTTACAGTTGGACAGCAAAATACGGAAATCATCGAGTTTGGTAACGTAAGACGCTCAAAATCATCAACGTCCTTGTGGTTTACAATAATGATCGACCCACTTTCACGTGAAGGACCTGCAGCGATCGGGCATAGAAAGATCGCTGCACCTATGATACAGGGGCAAAGCATAGACGGATCGATGATATTTTGTGGTAACAGTTGAAAACAAAAATACAGACTGACTTTGATATTTGTTATTTCCTTGAGCTGATGACCCCTTATACACTGCTTGGCAAGAGGTAGTCCTCTGAGGTACTTTGGCTGAGAAGATCTCGTGCAGACCACACGGAGTCTCTTCACATATACAATATGGTTTGATGGTATCTGATGGCGTTCTGCTGCTGCCTTGGGCAGGGTACGATAACGCAATGTTATTCAGGCAATATTCATCGGCTCGAGTCGGACGTTCGATCATTCAGGCGTTTGTTATCATCGAGATTGTAGGCCCAGTACGAGTACAGTCCTGGCTGGGGTATATACCTTGACTATCTTCAACAAATAATTACTACCTGATGAGGAAGCACTGACCTGAAGCCAATTCCTCCGCCCATTCCATTCCATGGGGGTTGTGAAATATGTCCCGGTCAGATCAATCCGCTCATGGCCTCCAAACTTCTTTTCATCGCTGGTGAGAATGACGTTGTATTGTCCGGGAGTTTCCACGCCGACGCGGTAATCTGTATACGATTGATTTGGGTGGACTGTCCGCGGTTAGTTGTGGACTTCGGGATGACGCACAGTTGAAGATGAAGAGAAGACCAGCACGCTCAAAAACTATGACCTTGTCACCTTCGTGTTTGAGTGAAACATGTGCCTGCTGTAAGTATCAGATGCGTCTCTCGTCATAATTGCGAACATACCTGAGGCGACCTCAACCACTTGTACTGATCTTCAAGCCAATTCATCGCAATGTCGAACTCGTTGAGATACTTATATCTTAATATCGCATCATCGACAAGGTTGAATTGGCGACGGGCATGCGTAAAGGAGTTCCCGTTGCCCTCTCGAGGGAAATCCATCCACCTATAGAGGATTGGTCAGTGTCAAACGAAAGCGTTGTAATGATTTACTCCGGATGGCCGAACTCATTCCCTTCGAAGTTGAGGTACGCCTCGCCACCCAGTGTATGCACAATGAACCTGGACAGTCAACATCGGTATGACGTCAAGCAAGACGCAGCAAGCTCACCGGATCATCTTATGTAAAGCCAAACCGCGATCGATGATTGGGGTCAGAGGAGTCAGGTCCGACATGAAGTCATCTAAAAATGTCATCAGGTCGCCATCGACGAGAAATTCCGTCATGCTTACACATTTCTTTGTCCATAAGCCAAAATGCCAAGGTCTTGTCGCCAACAAGGGCTTGATCGTGACTTTCCGCGTATGCGACGCTCCTTTCGAGATGGCGACGATTGGTGAGGGTATGCACGATGGCGCCCATCTCCCATTGATCGTCTGATTGTTCCTTCAGAAGCTTGATCCACATATCGGGCACAGCCATCGATAAACGATAATCGAATCCAACGCCACCTTCGGTTACAGGCCGGCAAAGTGTGGGCATGCCCGATACGTCCTCGGCAATCGTGACGACGTTCGGATAGAGCTCGTGAAGCATCTTGTTCGCCTGACAACAAGGTCACCGATCGCAAGGCTATCAGACAGCGAGGCAGCTTACTAGCATGAGGTATACCATGGCTTCGATATCAACAGAATCCCCAAAGTATTCATGATAGCCGCCTTCCGTTAGTTAAGCTCAAAAGATACTGCTCACCTGAGAAGCCCGTCCCTATTCCGTGGTGCTTGTACATCATGCTGGTGACTCCGTCAAATCGAAAGCCATCGAACATGTACGTGTCCATGTAGAAGCGAAGATTGGAAAGCAGGAAGCGTAGGACTTCATGGTGACCGTAGTTGAAAAGGCGTGAGTCCCAAAGCTCATGTCGGCCCTTGCCTCCCTCGTGGAAGTAGAGGTGGTCTGTTCCGTCGAAGAAGTTGATGCTGCGTTGGGAGATCAGCACGAACGCTGACCAGCAAGCAGGGCTTACCCATCGATTATGTTCTTGCATGCATGCGAATGTACCACGTCGAGCAAGACAGTCATGCCCATCTCGTGAGCCTTATCGATCAAGGATTTGAGCTCTTCAGGCGTCCCTGCATTGCGTCAAATAGATTGCAGCGACGTTCCCAATATCTCACCATAGCGCGAAGAAATGGCAAAGAAGTTGGACACCTGGTAACCGAAAGCTGAGGAGGGTTATCTCTCAACCTCACGAGGTACCTAACTCCCTACAGGCGTAATAAGCGTGCTCCATAATGGCCATCCTGTAGATCAAGCGTCAAGTCCGGATGTTGCGACGGAGAAGATATGGACATACATCTGAATGCAGTTGTATCCAAGCCTCTTGATCCTTGGGAGCACGTCGTCTTCAAATTCTTTGTATGTCGTCACACGCATGTTGGGACTGGAGATGCCGACTGACGAGCAATGCATCAGCTCACGACTCTTCTCACGGTAGGTTTCACTCGCCATGTGCCTCATAGATCTTGAGACCATCGACAGGCCTCTTCGAATGTCCCTGCTTGAATTGATAGATTTGCGCCTTTGGCGGATTCCAGAAGCGACCCTCGTAGATGGGAGATATATTTAGGTCTTGCGTGACCCTGATGAGCCAAGTCGGGATGCGGTCGATGGTTACGCTGGAGGGAAGTGTCATGGAAATTTTGATCATTGAGTCGTGAGGAATGGCGCAGATACCAGGAGAGATTGGCGGGACATGACATTCCCAGATGCCAAAGGACGATTTGGTCATCGGGTTGGCGGTGTGTGACCAGTCGTCTGCGATTTAGTCAGCAGATAAATGATGGAGAAGGGGCTAAAGGCAGGAGGCTCACTAAACTCTCCAATCAGTCGCGCTGCTGTAGCATTAGGTGCCCACTCCCTGTATCTCACTCCACCGCTCGAATCGATCTGCAATCCCATGCTCTTGTAGCCCTCTGAGAATGACACCAAGCCGCCCTCATGCTTTTCGATGGCGGCCAGCTGTTTCTCGAACGCTGAGTAGCGAGTCCGTAAAGCAGGAGCAAACGGTTCAAGCCTATAGATAAGCTCGTTAGGATGAACTCAGAAGAAGGTGTAAAGTAGAATGAATCAGGACTGACCAGGGGTCGAGCATGATGACACCCGTTCCTAACGCATTGTCAGTCCAAGCGATGTGCGGCTATGGGGAAGATCTGGAGCCTTTAGGTCACACCCGTTCGTAGGGGGAAGGACTACCTCAAAGATGCATCAAGAGATAGGGTCATACACTTACCATCGGTAGGTATACCGTTCTGTCCGTGTCCATTCGTGAGTGACATGATAAGTTTCGTCAAAGATTGCGAGTCGTAAATGGGAGACCGTGAAGAGAGAAAAAGAGAGAAGATAGCCTTGTCCCCACAGGGGTGTGAAAGCGGAACTTTTATCCAGGGCCACACGTGACGACGAGGGCGTCCTTTCATGCCAGTTATCTCTATCTCTCGCAAAAGCTTAAATACACCGGGGGGAAACTAGATGGTCAACTACTACGACGAGCTTGAGATTGAAGACTTTGTTTGGGATCAGGAGGCTATGGTATTTCATTACCCATGCCCGTGCGGTGACCGATTCGAGATCTCGAAGGTTCAGTTAAGGTCTGGCGAGGAGATTGCCACCTGTCCCAGCTGTAGCCTAGTAATCAGGGTGATCTATGACTACGTGAGACTCGATCAGATTCTCAATGATCCAGCAGCCGGTTACTGAATAGCGTCTCCTGCAGCTCGACTGGGAAGACTACGCTACTTCGGACGAAGAGGACGATGCAGCCTCGCTGGTCTCGCCTGATGAAACCGCCGAGTCACCGAATTCGAGTACACCTCCTTCACCCAACCCTCTCGCGCCTACACCTCTGAAGACGGGTATTCGACCGTCTAGTATCGATGACGTAGTTGGCGCAGGGCCTCGCAGAAGTGATGGAGGGCAGGCAGAGGAAGTACAGGTTCGTGGTCGTCCCCATGGGGACCAGCTCGAAGGGCGTCTCAGGGGATTGGGGATCCAGGATAGATGATACAGCTTGGTGGGATCAGTGAGACAGTATGACCTGGTTTCGATGCAAAAGGTCGCATCGACGCCAAGCCCCTCGTCCGCTAATCAATCGACATCATCTCTCTGTCCAGTTTCTCCCATTCCAGCTCGCTCTCGTCGTCATGAGCTTCTTCTCCATCTTCCTTGTTGCTTGGCCTATTCTCAGCCTGTCGCCTTCTTATTCCATTCTGCTGGTCCAAGCACGCCCTCCACGTACTGGTCGTAAATCCTGTCGCTTTCCATCTGAACCCTTCGCAATCCGCGACCCCTTTTCCTGCCGCCTGCCTCCTTCCATTTCGCTCCCCACCTTGTGGTCATCGGTCGCATCCGCCAATCGTATCCGTTTGGGTGGGCTAACAAGGAGCAGCGAGCTCATCTTCGCCGCCAGTGGAGTCTTGGTGAAGTCGATGGAAGGAGATAGTAGTCGCACCCTTTCACAGTCATCTTCTTCGTCTGTTGTGGACAAGGCTGAGTTGGTGTGGTCATCGTCGTCTGTGTTCGATACGAGCACATGACCCTCCTTTGCAGCTTTCCGGTTCGCCTTTCTTCTTTGTCTCCCCGTCGCCTTATCCGCTTCTTCTTGCTCTTTCGCGAGTCCTGCTTTTCGACCAAAGCAAGATCGCATTACCATTCCCCAGTCCATCGCTGAGTGACAAGCTGGACAGGACCCATCGCGAGGTAGCAATGCGGAATTCGAACTCATGAGGAAATGAGATGCGAGACAAGGGATGTGGCAAGTCGACAAGCAGGGCGGGGAGCTAGGAGTTATAGGTGGATTTGAGCATAACGCGAAGTTGAGGTGATCCTAAACCTCGTTAGTCGGGCTGCAGAGAGATCCGAAGTTCGGAGGCCATACGGTAGTATCGACGGCTTCTCCGCATATTGTACAAGAAATCCCGTTGGTGCTCGCTTGCAGTGTCTTCCACTTCGTCCAGACATCAGGTCCACGTCGAAATTCCTCATCTTGCACGTCGATCGGTCCCTCTCGCCCAACTACACCTCGAGTACTCTGCCTTCGTAGACCAGTGTTCCCAGAAACTCCCCCGTGATCCACGATTGTTGTTACCGTAGAAGAAATGGCCGGCAGCAGGAAGCTCGGCCCCGCTACTTCCCTATGTGATCGTTTGCCGGTCTGCATCGGTTCGTCGGACGTAGGGGAAACCAGCTGCTGAAATATTGCATGTGCGTCGGTGGTGAAAAAGCGTAGATGTAGAGGTAATTTGCAGAATGGAGCAAGACACAGCAAGGCGTGCGCTACACTTTTAATACATCGGGTCAGCTTGTAGACCATGGAACGAGGGGAAAGGTGAACTTACGCGATCTTGCGATCAAGCCAATTCCGTTTCGCATCCTTCTTGAATATCGGTTCATGCTCTTCATCGGTGACTGGATCTCGGGAACGCAGATGGCGAGACAGCTCCGGTTTTTGCCAGGCCCACTCAAACTATACTCGTTTATCAGGACCCAGGAGGCACCTCTTAGGCATAAGAATACCTGGAGTGCAGTGATCTTGCTCGGAAAACTAGGGCTCATCGGTAGGAACGGATGGATGCAAGCGGACGGAAGCCTACCTGTAAACGATCATCTGCATTTCCTGTCAAGGTGTGAACTTTAGCATGTCCTGGAGAAGCTTGATGCGGGCCGTCCCCCACCCATGGTCGGAACCTGGATGTCCTCCACGCCCCTTGCTTGAGTTCTCCGTTATGCTGTCTGATACGTCGAGGTGGGTTGGGCGTGGATCCAATCTGTTTGACGCGTCACTTCAGGCTCGTGTATCACACTCCAAGGCTTCGAGAAGATCTTACGTAGGTCCTGTTCGAATTCGGAGTAGCTTTGGATCGTAACAGGTAACACGCGTAGAACGGTGGGAATACATGGCGACCATCAAGCCGAGTAGAATTCGTCCCCTTCGCAGGTGTTTGCTCGGTATCAGACATGAGATCAAGAGACAAACAATCGAACTCTGTCGGGATATCAAACCACCGCCCGGTTCACCTTTTCCAGGCAAGGATCGCGTGTCTCTGTTGATTCGGCACATCCAATCCCTTATACGAGCATGCATAGATCTGTTTTTGAGTAGTCCAACAACAATATGTTCCGCCTAGAACTCCCCGAAGAAGTGATCATAAGCACCTGTTCCCACCTTTCCGTACTCGCTGACATCCGCTTCTTGATACCGGTCGAACCTGCGAGAGTGAGCGATGGCACAGACCGGCAAGGTGTTTAGCTTACTGGCTCGCATCACCTTCCCCCTCAATCTTTGGGACATATGGCGCTGGTATCTCTCGGCGGTAAAGCTTATCCCAGTCGACTTCCGCGAACCATCCGTGCGCGAAGATGTCCGAGGACCCGGCTCGCAGATTACCGTACCGCTTGGTGAGGTCGCTAATGAGCAGATTCTTCAGGAGCTCCTTCGCTAGCACGTCGAAATATGTGGGATACCGGACCTTGCCTGCTATGATCTGTCCACTGTGAGTCGTTCGTCACGGAGGCCGGTGTTAGCAAACCAACCTTTTCATAAAGCTTCATGGGATTGCCATCCTCGGTGAAGAAAGGGGGGTATCCCGCCTTCTCAGACATTAGCGAGAAGAGAGCTCGTCGGGGAACGACTGACCAGCATCTCAAATATCAATACTCCAAGCGCATACCAATCAACACTCTTGTTGTATCCCTTGGACTGGACTACCTCCGGAGCGACTAGTGCCCTCGTTAGCGACACCACACATCGGCAACACGGCGCCATTCACGATAATCTGGGGTACCGCAAAGCGTCCAAGTGATGTCTGGAACATGCTTGGCGAAGCCGAAGTCGGTGACTTTGACATGCCCATCAGCTCCAAGTAGAAGGTTCTCGGGTTTGAGATCCCGGTAGATGATATCAAGGGAGTGGAGATAGTCGAGTGCTAAGGCCACCTCCGCTGCGTAGAATTTTGCGACGGAATTGGGGAAACGCTGTAGGGACGTCAGGATATACACATATCGTTTCCACAGCTGCTCACTTGACTCTTCCGCAACAAGCTGAAAAGTTCACCTCCAGCGACAAAATCCATCACCATGTAAAGATTATTGACATTCTGAAATGTCCCCCAAAGGTTGACAAGGAATGGATGTCGTACTCGCACTAGCATTTCGCGTTCAGAGTTGGTGTGCTCGACTTGCTTCATCTTGATGACCTTCTCCTTGTTGAGGACTTTGACAGCGTAGAAGCGACCGTTATGCTTTGATCGGACAAGATGTACTCGCCCAAAGGACCCGGTCCCGAGACTACAAACCATTTCCGTCAACCAAAACCTTCAGCTAGAAAGAAGCAAACCATACGTTCGCTCGATATTGAAGTCAGCCAGCGCATATCGTCCTGCCGTCCGCCGCATCGGCTGAGCACCAGGAGCACCAGGCGTTGTCGCAGGCAATTGGGTCGCAGCGGTCTCGAGAGCGGCTTGAGTCGCTGCAGCATTGATGGCAGCGACTCTAGCCTGCTGAGTAGCATGGTGAAGATTGGCTTGGGCTTGGGCTGCCTAAGGATAGCCAAAAGATCTTGGTCAGCTGATTGATCTCAGATGAAAGGGAGCCCGATCCCACCTGTTCTTGCGCTTCTCGAGCCTTCTCCCTCATCCGCTCCTCATCCGCACTGTTTTGTCGGCCGGTACCAGACGCAGCGTTATTTTGCAATGTAAGGCCAGAGACGTCTGCCATCTCCACGCTCATTGTTCTGCTCTGTTGTGACATGGTCTGCTGAGTGGGTTGAGCGGTGGTCTTCGGCACGAAAGCCGATTGGGACAGACCGGAAAGGTGATTACTTTGTACGCCCAAGGCTGAGGAAAGACTTCGGGCTTCTGGAGGGACATTGGATAGGGACGAGGATGCTGAGGATCCCGCGGCAGATGATTGGGAGTGAGAAAGATTACTTTGCGGGGGCGATGAAGGATGACTGTGAGGATGGGAAGGTATGGGAGGTGGAGACCAGACGGCGCCGAAAGAATAGGACATGGCGGTGATCAGAAGCGAGTGAAAGCATGGTCAGCGAATTTCTCGAAAATGCCGAGAGGATTCCTCCATCTGCGTCCAGAGGCTGACTACCCGGTATGTCGTGCAGAGCAAAACAACAGCCAGCGAATGATCCTGACTCTCCCCCGGTACGAGACCAGCCAGCCTTCCCCATCATGGGACAATATTGTGAAGAATCGCGCCAAGATATTCTCTTGATCCGAAAGAGACTCACCTCTCTACTCCCTCCATCGGAGTACCTCCGCTCCATCCGTCCATGCCGCCATTACCTGACTGTTGCACTTGTCCCTGTTGTTGAGGTGGAGCAGGTTTGGCGAAGTAGGCGTTCACGGCAGGCTGATGATTGACGGGCCCAGACGTAGTCTGAGATTGACCGTTCTTAGTTGTTCCAGAGTTTTGTTTGCGATGGTGGAACTTATCCGAGACCTTGGCGAACATTGTTGGAAGCGGGCCGGTCCTGGACCGCCAAGTTGAAAGCAGGAGCTAAATAGATCTGAAAGGAGCTAAAAGGGATTATTCCGATGGAAGGAGGGCTCTGAACTGGCGTCGTTCAGACTCGTGGATGATGTCAAAAGGAGATGCTGCTGTGAGAACACTTTGTCAAAAAGGCTAAAGACAGGAGGGAGTCCAAGGAAGGAGCGTATAAGCGATAGGGATGGCATACTTCCCCTTATTACAGGGCGTCCTCCACAGAAAGGTAATTACAAGCCCCCGTTTCCGGCACAGTTAGACGAAAAATCACGTGACGGGTGCGGCAGAATTTACGTAGATCGATAAGGGGTCCCCGGACCATGCCCCGTATTGCCAGTTCTTGAGGAAGACTTTTAAAGCCTGTTCACAAGTTCGTGTTGCCATTTAGTCATTGACACTTTATTTGCCTCAATGTTGCGATCAGTCATTTCAAGAGAGAAGGATTCGCTTTTCACTTGTCTTTTACGTCAACCTCCACGTCAGCCTCTGTCCTCTTGTGGCGTGTCCATCGATGATCCGTCCGACGCTCGAAGCGCTGGTCCATCTTCCAGTCCACCTCGAGCTCGTGTTGCGCCCAATCCATCGACTGGACCAGATGCTACCGGAAGTGATGAACCTTCGCTTGGCCAGAGCGGTTTACTCCTCGACACGGAGGAAAAGGTAAGGTCTGCTAGCATCTAGTATGCACTGACTTTTCTGCAGGCATTAGCTACTCCGGGTTTGACCTTTACAGATGGTCATGGTTTACGAGGACCGACTGGGAAAGGTCGTCAGACGAGACGCTTGAACTACTACCAAGCTGTAAGGGACGCACTTGGGTAAGTTTTACGCGTTGAGACGGGTAGTCCTCCTCACCAATTTCATCCAGTACAGCACTAGCTACAAACCCCAAAGCTGTCGTATTCGGAGAAGACGTAGCGTTCGGTCAGAGATACCACTCACCTTTGCAACGGGCTGCATCTGATGATATCGCAGGCGGTGTTTTCCGGTGTACTATGGGCCTCACAGAAGAGTTCGGTGAGTGCATCCCCTTGTCTCCGTGTGCGAGCCTGATAAAACCCCAGGCAAGAAACGTGTCTTCAACACACCCTTGACGGAACAAGGTATAGCGGGATTTGGCATTGGTCTCGCTAGTGTAGGCGGATGTGCTATAGGCGAGATACAATTTGGCGACTATGTCATTTCAAGTCGCTTCGCAGAAACCAGCCCAGCTGATGATTTTGGCTCACAGATATTTCCCGCTTTTGACCAAGTGAGGAGGCGAGGGTCACTGCTACCGAGTCGAGACTAAGACGCTTGATATAGCTGCTGAATGAAGCGGCAAAGCAACGTTACGGAAGCGGCGGAGCCTATCCGTTACCCGGAGGGTCCTTGACAATCCGTGCTCCGATCGGAAGCGTTGGACATGGAGGATTGTATCATTCTCAAAGCCCAGAGGTTCGAAATGGCTTCCGATTTGCAGTGCTTCGTTGACTTTTGGAAAGGGCTTCTTTCTGGGAGCGGCGGGCCTGAAGGTCGTTATACCTCGATCACCCATACAAGCGAAAGGAATGTTGCTCGCAGCGATCCGTGACCCAAATCCAATCCTCGTGCTTGAGCCGAAGATACTGTAAGTGCGAGGGTCACTAGGACGTTCATGCTGACAGTATTACTCAGGTATCGAGCTGCAGGTGAGCCTACCCATATGTGGTCCCTGTTAAAGTCATCGCAGTCGAGCAGGTCCCTACCGACGACTATACCCTCCCGATTGGCCAGATAGACATCGTCAAGGAAGGGTCAGATTTGACGCTAGTCTCATACGGTACCCCACTGTATACATGCCGTACGACTTCTTTGTTTAGCTTGCATTAGCTAATCTGGCGCAGTCCGAGCAATCCAGCTTCTGCAAAGTCCTGCGCCTGGTCTTGTCGAATTTTTACCCGCCAAGCTTCGTCCGCCGAATCCGGCTCCTTCCATCCAGTTAATCGATGTTCGAAGTATCAATCCGCTCCCTATCCCTGCCATCGCCAGCTCGGTACGCAAGACCGGTCGAATGGTACTTGTACATGAAGCGGGGAGGAGTGGCGGGGTCGGCAACGACATTGCAGGTGAAATCGGTCGTCGTGCTTTTGAATACCTCGAAGCTCCGATTGGGCTCGTCAGCGGCTGGGAGTGAGTCTGCTAGCATTCTCGTCTCCTTATACCCGTTGACCGTCGTCCCAGCACCCCGGTCCCACTCACCTTTGAAAAGTTCTATCAGCCCGATGTTATTCGAGTCTTCGACAAGCTGGTCGAGACTCTGAGTTACTGAGCCGCCTGTCTTGCAACAGTCAAATTTGGGACATTCCAGCATTTTCGATGCCCTCCATGCCAAATTCATGCATCTGTATGATCGTGCCGTGGGTTCCCGGTTTGTTCTTACTTCTGTACTCTGGTGAAGATGGGCCGTTTCTTTTCATTAACCTGCTCCTGCCCTTCTGGTGACCCGGGAATGGATTTGGACAGGTTCTGGTAACAGATCATCATATCCGAGTGGGAATATTCAGAGTTGATGGAACTCACGATCAGCGTAAAATCCACTAATTCAGATGTACCGACTCACCAGCTTGGTGAACACACATTGATTCAGCGCTCTTTCCGGTTTCCGACATGCCTGGTAGTACTGCAATCATGTCAACTCCCCCAGGTATTTTTTTCTAAGTGGGGATGAACAACCAATACTCACCTGATTATTGTATTCAAGACACCGCCAGTGTGCATCAAACTCGACTAAACAGCTCTCCCGGATTTTGCCAACGCTAGAAATTTTCATCATTCAGCTCACTCGCAGTTGCGGAATTTTACAGCTCGACCGTAGGATGACTTACAGCTCCGCAGCACATCTCGTCACCTTCCTCCCTTCTTTCAGACAGTGCTCTGGATCTCGGTTCTCTGATTTGCACAACATGAAGTCCTCTGATGGTCGTCTCGTTAGCCCGGAGTAAGGCTTACGAACTCAGACACACCATTGACCTCTTTACAGTGGTCACCGATGAAGAACGCCGCGCTTTTTAGCGGTGCCGAAGTGACGCCTAGCTCATCAATGGGTGGTATTGTGGATGGAAGGGGATTGGGGTCGGTGTAAGGTTGATCTTTGAAGACCGCTTCTCGGTGACTGGCCATGTCGAAAGGAAGGGCAGGTTGGCGATGACCAGCCCGAGAGAGCGTCAAAACGCGACCAAGAGAGGGAAGTTATTGAGAGAGGAAATGTACCGAAAGATCACGTGTAACCAGACGATACCCGTCCACGTGGCATTTTCCTTTAGCTCTGACAAGCAAAAGGAATGCGATGTTGGCATACTTCTGGCCAATTCATCTCCCCTTCCAATCGCCGAGAACCTCTCCTGATCGATTTCTACTATCTGTCCAACTCGTTCCTCTAGCCATCACATTGCTCTCCGGTGATCCCCGGCCAAAATAACCATTGCCAATGCTATGAGGCATCACAGGACTCATACCAGGCAATGCGGATGGGATGTACTCCTTCTCCGTAGTGACCGCCTTCTTCATTTCCTTTTGTGCCCGATTGAATACTCGAAGGCCGAAGCCAGCGACAGTCCATACCCCACCTAGAATACCGTGGGGTCAGGAAGGGTCTTACAACATTGGATAATACGATCTTACCGACAACGCCGACAAGCCGTATCAAGAATTGATAGAGCGTGGTTGTGCGTTCGCGGATCGTGAGTGCCATCGCTTCCAAATCATATTTGAAGAATATGCCGGGAACTCCATTGCCGTGTTCAAAGGAGCGGGAATAATCGGTAACCGCGTACTGCTCAATCAGCAAATCACTTCGAGCCTTCGACCTACCTGGGAGGTCACCAATCTGCGTCGAGAGGCATCGATGTAAGTAGTAGGCACGACGCGTAGGAAATATTGGAAGATTGTGAAAGCTGCGATAAATGACCTCATCAGTAAAACACAGCTTGTTGCATTATGAACAGCTACCCACGTTGATCCGTCATTTCAAGGCTTTGATCTAGCGGTTGAGAGATGGCCGGGAAGAAAGGACCGAATGAGAACTCATGCACGACGTGCGACAGGTTCATTACTACGGAAATCAGCTCAGGCCCGTAGTTGTCGCTCACGATGGTGCTCCGTGTGCTCGTAGCTCATGTATCCATGGCCCAGCGTTGTGACATGCAAGTTTGCAGTCACCTTCTTCACCTCGACACTGCCATATATTCGACATGCTGGTCCATCCACCACCTTGTCATACGTTGGTCGATAGCCGGAGTGCTGGCTCTTGACACGCTTGGGAGTCGAAGAGAAGAGCCGTCGGATACCGTTTAATGTCCTACGTTGAGTCGGTGTAATTCGTTTGGACGAGGAGATGATCTGGGAAGCGGATGGTGTAGTAGGGGATACAAGTCTATTGTCATGTCAGCTTACATGCAAAGACCGCTGCCAAGGAAGCCTACTTCATGGAGGCGGCTTTGCCGATGGCAAAGGAGGTCTGCAACATGGGATATCAGCTGGATTTACCGAACGATGGGGTTGCTGCGTACTCCGTCCTTGACGAAATCGTCGCTGAGGTGTAGTCTATCACCGACTGCGTCTCGCAAATCTATTGTTAGGACTGCAAGGTGATCAGTCGGTCCTTCTTGGCATCACAACCCCTCACAATGACAAGGCAGGGCCACCGTCAGGTCCACATTGAGCTGGAACTCCTTTTCAACTTGTTGGTCTACCTGAAACAAGTAGTCTGGAGCACCGTAGAGAAACTCTCCCAGATCGTTCTGTGAAGGGATCAGTCAACATCGGGACTAGCCCAGAGCGAAGGATGAATACCAGGACAAGTAGGAAGATGATGAGGCCGATAACCGCGGTCAGAACGCCTCCCCTCCTCGACTGGACAGTGTATGTGGACTGAACCTGGTGACGGCAAGCAAGAATGAGCTCATCCGCTTCCTTAATCCCACCTCGTCGTAATCACCGGCTTACCTTAGGAAAGGCATCAAAGCTTTTGATAGGAGCGATCTTGTCGAGCTCGTCCAGCAGAGAAGCCCCATTCTCATTCGATGATCCAAAGTCTGTTGGATGGTCGGCGAGGTGAGGCTCGTACATGCCGCTCAGAGTTTTGACTCAAAAAGTCGAGAGCTCTGCGCAGCTTCGTGAATTTGTCAAAGATTATTGTTAGGGTGACAACGCGAAAGCAGTAAGTTAGTGAAATAAACCTAAACGTGGCTGCTATTACTGAAAAAGTTCCCTTGTTTTCCCCTTCCGCAATTGGATGCTCAGATGTATACGATTTATCACCAGTGGATCCCAAAAGTCATGAATCGTTACATGATGAGACGCCTGATACGATCTGTCGTTCATTATTCTTCATCCCTGTCTGTTCTAAATCTCTTGGCATCCTCATCCTCCCGTCGCTCGTTATCGTCTTCCTCGCTTCTCTCCCTTTTCAATCCTTCCGCGCCTGGACCCTCGCCGCGAGGTACATCTGCACCGGCCATGCCCAGACCGCCCATAGAAGACGCGTATGTATCGAACTGCAGCTGTGACCGCAACCGATCCTGCTCCTGTCGTCTTCGTTCTTCGTCTAACCGTTGATGACCCCACCCGCCTAAAGAGTCAGCTTGGCTGGCTTTCGTCGCTCACCTCGTCCACTGTCATACTCCTGCCTGAACTCATCCCTCACCTGACCTCCACTCTTTCCCCGTCCAAACTGCCTGCCCTCTTTGTAGCCAGGATCGACATCACATCGTATGACCCGCTCGTCAAGCTTGGTCCCGGATATGTATCGAAGAGATGCGACAGCCTCCGAGTGAAGGTAATACTCGACGAAGGCGAAACCGCAAGGGGTTCTGCAGGCGTTTAATTGGTTCTTAGCGGACTGATGAATGACGGACTTCTGATTTCGGTCAAGTCCCATGATGATCCTATGTGGAATGAGTATGCGCTCGAACCAAAGATCGTGCTCGCCTACCTCTTGACTCCTCCGCCTTCCTCTGGCCGAGCGCAATGCGAGAACACTATGTTCTCTTTCGTAAAGCTCAATCCATTTCCGCTGCAGCAAGACTCACGCTCGTATATCTGGGCCTCTGTCGTGTAGAAGCTCAAGTTACCGACATACAAAGTGTTAGACTGGGCTAACAATCGTCGTTCAGTCTCGCGGTCAACCTGTTTGTATAGAGAGAATCAGGTCGGCTCGCCGCCATTTAAAGATAAATGCTCACCTCTGATCTGTTGTCTCGATAGGTCGAAGGCTGGTCCAAGCACGTCACGACCTGAGCCATCTCTCCACCCCGAGTACCAATTTCAAGCTTAAAATCAGACGAGACAAAGGACCGTCCAGACAAAGCAGAGGGCTTGGCCCTTTCCGTGGGAAAGTTGTTGAAACGGCTCAGTACGCTCGCCATCAATTCAAAGCTGTTTCTCCATCAATCGAGGTAATCTTCTTCATCAATCACTTGGCCGATCACATATTCTGTGAGAAACTAGCCTGGCCATGAGTATGGCCGAGAATGATCAAGCTTCGAGCGACGCGGACAAGGTGAGCTAATCGCTTAACCCACCTAATCATGAACCTAGCTGACTGATACCTATCGCCACAGATTCGACTGAAACGGCTCGCTCGTCTGGGTGCCCCTTCCACGCCTACGGCCGCTCAGACTTTCGGTGAAGAGATTCCATCACCAGCCAGCTCCAGTACTCAACCTCATCGAGCACCCCCTTCAGCAGCTTCTCGCCTTTTAGCAACGCCCAGCTCCGGGTCTTCTCCTTCATCAAGCTCTTCGAAGGTGCTGGAGCCTCAACCTCGAAGCACTCACATCGGCGGGAAATCTCGCGCAAATGGAGATACCGGTCCATCCCTCGTTCTTGGCAAGCGACCTTCATCGAGTTCGACTCCTCCTTCCAAGAAGGACGATACCGTCGGGCTAAATGTGAAAGCCGTCACCTCTCAGCAAGCTTCCAGGCCAGCTTTGAGTTACTCTGAGTGGGAGATCGACAAAGTGGGGAGCGTATTTTCAGTGACACTCGACGTGCTTTCCTTTCACATTACCTCGAGATTGTATGCTAACGGCAAATGTCATCCAGAAAGGGAAGGCTCAGGAAAGCGATTGGCGCTCGTGCTGGCTGAAAGGCTTACAACAGGAGATTGCCGGCGAAGAAGCAGGTGAGTAGGATCATCGGGGCGAGTGATCCATGGCTTATTATCCGTATGCCTCGAAGGCAATTTAGCCCCGCTACGAACTACGCTCGATATGTCGGACCGTCTGCTCATTGCCAGATTGTCGCTGGATACATCATCAATGGCTCAATCGTTCGTTCGATACACCTTGTCCCGAGCGCGATTAACATCGTCACAGTAATGACCCGGATATCATAACAATCCTTGCCGGGCTTCCGCAAGATGAAACGGTGTTCGAGTATCTTACCGGATGCTGGAAGCGGGTTTACGCTGCCAATAGAGAGATGAATCGCTTGGTAAGTGATGGTCTGGATCGATACCCTCGTGCTTACGATGGGTCAAGGCCTACTCCGCGGAAGAGAAGGCATCATGGAAGACGGCTTTTGAGAAGCTGCGAGCTTTGATAATATCCTATTGTGGGATGACCCTGGAGGATCCGACGATGTTCCCTCAACCTGCTGTGTACATCCTGTCATCGCTGTCGAAGTCTTCGAGCTGACATGGCCCTACAGTAAACCCACGGGCCCGGCCGAATTCCTTCCGATACTCCTTGCTCTTACTCCCAATACGTCAGCTTCAGCCAACGGCGATCCACTTACTTCCTCTGGTCCGACCCAAAAGCTTCCATCGACCTCTACCGCTTTAGGAGTTGCTGAACTTCTGCCATTCCTCAACGATTTGGCTTCCAGATTTTCCGGCGAGACCTTGGCCGATGTCGTCACACCGACTCTCAGTCTGTTCTTCCAGGAGTGGTTCAAGCTATCTCCAACCCCTGATGTGCTTGGCAATGATTGGAGAAAATATCTGGGCGCCGTGGCTACCCTTGTGCAGGTCAAGGGTATTGCTGCCTTGGTAAGTTAGTTGTTCCTTTATCGTCGCGGCTGACAGATGGGGACGCAGATTCCTACCCTGAGTGTCTGGATGGCACCGAATGTCGATGCGTCCAAGCTGGAGTGGCAGTCTCTGTTGGGCCCTCTGTCTAGGTTGAGTGTGTATCCTCGAGAATTCGTATGCGTCTTCACCGTTCACTTGTGCTCCCGCTTACAATCGCAGCCGGAGATATGGAAGGCATATTTCTCCAATCCAACGGAGAGGAAGAAGGACGACATCGACGCAAACAAGTCGAATCTGAGGCATACTCTCGGCGGACTGCAGGTGTGTCGACTTGACGATTCTAGATGTACAGCTGAGCTGCGGCAAAGACTATCCTTTTCAACATCTACAACGCCATCATTCGGTCCTCACCTGATGCGCGAGAAGGTGTTCTGAACTTCTTCGCATATGTCGTTGGGGCAAACGAGAAACGCGCTGGTATGAGGGTAAGTTCCGTCCGTTCCTACGTAGCTAACGCGGGCAGGTGGACCCCCGGACCGTCTCATCCGACGGCTTCATGACCAATATGCAAGCAGTGCTGCTTAAGCTCTTCGAGCCTGTTATGGACGTGAATTTCTCGAAGGTGTGTTAGCTCTATGCCACTCTATTCATATTCCGCTAAACCGTTGCCCAAGATCGATAAGATCGACCCTGAGTATTTTCGCAACAGCAAGCGGATAAGAATAGAAGATGAGACGAAAATACGAGCTACGAAGGAGGACGCCGATGTCTACTTCGCAAACGATGGGATGGATGGTAAGCAGTAGTCTCCCTTAGAAACACACTCCTGACCTCCCTCAGTTGATACAAATCCCCCCAACTTCATTTCTGACCTCTTCTTTCTGCTCAACGCCTTCCAACATCTGGGCCTTGCGAAGACAATTGGAACGCGAGGCCGTGCCGAGAAAAATATATCGGAGATGGAAAAAGAACTAAAGCGGACAGAGGCGTCGCGGGGTGACTGGACAGGTGTACGTGCCTTTCGACGCCTGTGGCAGAGCTGAAGTCTGCTAGAATGCCGCCCTCGAGGCTCAGGGTGAGGCCGCCATCAAGAAACTCAAGGTAAGCACGTCAGTAACGACCTTTGCTCACTTCAGGCCGATATTGCTATACTGCATGCTTCGATCCACGCATACGATACACATCTTGCCGACCCCGGGCTGACTAGAGCCAATGTCACTTTCATGGGCTTCTTGATGACATGGCTGGTGCGGCTTGTCGACCCTGCGCATCAACATCCAGCAAAGACAGTCGAGTAGGCGTCTCAGCTTGACCCTTACAATACGGATTCTCACGCTTGGATAGGTTACCTCTTCCAGAGGAAGCTCCCTTGCAATTCAGGATGCTGCCAGAGTACCTTTTCGAGAATGTCGCAGAATATTACGACTTCCTGGCGCAGTAAGTGCAACCCCATTGCATCACCTCGTCGCTTACATCGGTACAGCTATGAACCGGAAGCACTGGATGACGCGGACAAAGATGTCTTGATCACCTTCGCGATAACTTTCTTATCGCCAAATTACGTGAACAACCCTTTCTTGAAAGCGAGACTTGTCTCGGTAGGTTGGGCAAGAACGAGTCAAACGAGTCTGTTTTGTGCTGATGATGGCCAGATTCTCGCTAACGGCCTATATCCTGTCGGTTACTTCCGGAAAGGGACGCTATTTGAGCGGCTCGGGACTCATTCCTTGTCCACGCAGTGCTTGATGCCAACCTTGATTCGGTTCTTCATCGGTATGTCCGCCCGTCTCCAAATTTTCGGCATGCTGGATGAGATCGCAACAGACGTCGAAATGACCGGTGGACACACGCAATTTTGGGGTGAGTGCACTGCCATCGTTATCACCTCACTGGCTCACGGTTATATAGACAAGTTCAATTTCCGGTAGGCTTCTCAGACAGTTTTGACCATCCGTGCTGAACATTATTCGCTTTCCAGTCGCGATATCAGTCGTATTTTCAAGGCAATGTGGGAGAATCCGCTCCACCGGGAAGCCTTCGTGAAAGCACGACAGTTCGTAGAAGAGGCTAAGTATGGCGATTGCTGAGTCTCCGTAGCGACGACTTTGATCAGTTCATCAAATTCGTGAATATGCTGATGAGCGACACGACCTTTCACCTCGAGGAATCCTTGACGAGTCTTGCGAAGATCAACTCTATCCAAACACATAAGTCAAATGAAGAGGCATGGGCCGGTTTGGAGAAGAGTGAACGCGACGATTTGGAGGCGCAATTGCGGCAAGCGGAGAGCTCAGCCCCATACCATACCGTGATGGGTCTCGACCATGTTGAATTGATAAAGGCCATCACGGCTACTACGAAAGAACCTTTCGTCACCTCTGAGATAGTTGACCGGCTTGCTGCGGTAAGTGGAATCTTTCGCGAGCGCAAATAAACTCATCAGGTGGGACTTAGACTCTTGATGAGAATTTGGTCAATCTCGTCGGCCCCAAGATGCAAGAACTCCGCGTTCCCGATCCGGATAAGTTTTCATTCAAGCCGAAACGACTTTTGGCTGGGATCGCTCAGATCTATCTCAATCTCGGTCACGAACCAGAATTCATCCGGGCTGTTGCCAATGATGGTCGAAGTTATTCCAAGGATCTCTTTGAGAAGTTTGCCAGGATTCTGAAAAATCGAGCGATTATGACCGATGGTGAGGTGCGCGAGGTCGTGGCTTTCACACAGAAAGTCGAGGATATGAGAGCGACGATCTTGATAGAGGATGAGCGGGAGATACCTGACGAGTTCCTTGGTGAGCTGTCCATGAGCGAGAGGTTGATGAAGCTGATCTGGCCGTGCAGATCCGCTGCTCTCTACTCGTAAGTGGTTGAGAGAATACGTCCTGAGAGTGACGATACTGATGCGTTCCATCTTGTAGTCATGAAGGATCCGGTGACACTACCCATCTCCCGTGTCGTCATTGATCGTGGCACAATCCGCACCGTCTTGCTATCCAAAGAGGTCGATCCTTTCAATAACGTGCCGTACGTCCTGAGACAGCCAGGCTGTGCAAACCTGACATATCCTGTAGTCTCAAGTTTGAGGAGTGCATCCCTGACACCGAGTTGAAAGCAAAGATCGACGCATGGGTCGCGGAGGGGAAGACAAAGCAGGCAAAAGACGTAATGGATGTTGATCAACTGTAGAATCAAGGATATTTCCTCACATTTGTATCTTTTTCACACACTGTGCAAACCCACACCACGATCTTTCCTTGAGCATATGCAATACATCATCCGCCTGCACTGGTGAGCTGCACCACTGCCCAGTCGTTGGCTTCCCACTGCTTCTCGACGACATTTCGATCCCATCGTTCAGCCGTCGAGTGCTGCTCATCAAGCAGCTCAGCAGCGACTCTGCGCTTGGTTTCGGCCCGGAAGCCTGCGCCCAACACATCGACAATTGCCAAGCTAGCATTCAGACCGTACACCATCGTTGCGGCGTAGAAGAAGTTTGCGTTGCCTGTTCCTGTGAGAAGCCAAAGAGAATGCAAGAGGGGGAGGAGTATGGCGGTGTAGAGGTGAACGGTGAGGGTGAATAAAGGGTGCCGAAGGTCTGTCCAGTCTCAGCTTGACACCCTGTTTTGGACTCCAGAACACTTACTGCCGACGACCTCTGGGAAACAACCCAGTAATCCTGCCCAGACGGCGGTATCTCCCAATGCCGGATAACTCTTCCACGTCCCAAAAACGCCCATCAATACAAGTATGGCCATCTGCGGGTCTTGGCGAAATCGTAAGCAGACCGGCGCAACATGAATGACATTGTGCAGCTGAGAGGTTCATCAGGCTTGGCCTTGATGATGAATGGAAGAAGGGAAGGAACACACCTGGAAGACGCCTAGGAAGAAGTTACGGAAATGATCAAACATCTGGGTGAAGAAGTACCACCACATCCCGACGTTGGGCGTGAGGTCTGACACGGTTAGGCTACCTTTAATGTCAACGGTCCTCGAGCCAGATTGTGTGGGAGACGTACATGACGCCCCATGTCTGAGGGATCCATTCCCAACCCACAAGGATCCAGTTGATCACTGCTAGTAACACGATGGCAGTTGTGCAGGCGGTCAAGTGGACGGTAGATTTCAAGAAATATGTATTCGGAGCGGTTGTTGAGGCGAGAAGGATGAGTAGCGGCGGGAGGAGGAGGATGGGGTATAGCGATGTATGCACTGTCACGGCGAGGAGAGCACAAGACATGAAAGCCTTTCCTGCGAAAGATCAGATGATTGCCATATCACAGAGGGAATTAGGCTTAACTTTGCTTGCTGAGGAGATGGCCAAGAGAAGGACGGTATTGTCCAGGGTCGTCGTTGTCCTGGCTAGGCAGGAGAGTAAGGTGTATGGGTTAAACAGGTAGCTACAAGCGCCTCAGGACTGAATCGACAGAGTGAGGAGTTCGGCACTGACAGCGCTGAAACGAGCGCATCCCTATCCTCATCCCCTTTCGAAACACCCGACCGAATGATCCTCGTTCTCCATATCCGTACAAGAGCGACAGAGCCCAAAATATCCGCGAGGGTCCACGTGAGAGCAGTGAGGGAGTATGACGATGACGGGACGATATAGGAGAAGAAGGCGAGGTCTAAGGGTGACTGAAAACGGATGATGAGCTCGCTAATTATACTTGCGCTGATGTGATCCGAACATGGTAGAAGATCCCTCCATCGTAAGGGTTCCTCCCTTTCTCATAAATGAAGACCCCTTCCTTCACTTGGATCGATGTCAGCTCGACTGCGAGGAGATGGCAGACTTACAGCTCCTAAAACTTGTCAGGGGAGTCGTCAATTCGGGCCGTTTCTCAAGGACAGCAGGTATTGAAGAGGTGGTGAAGAGCGCTAGTCTAAGCAAAGACGCTCCAATCAAGACGAGTATGAGCTTTTGGCGCCGGTCAAGCTTCGACATGAGCGGATGAGGCGTCATCTCGAAAGTTCCCTCATCTCAGAAGATCGGTCATCAGGGCGAGGAGGTCAAAAATCAGAGAAAGCTGAAACTATTGCAACTTCCGCTTTGAAGGCGTTTCATCCGAAATTCCAAAAGGCAGTTTCGACTTTCCGTTGCTGGTCATCATATGCATGTACCCGGCTATTCTTTATCCCCAAAGGTATGCAAAGACGAGTAAAGGGGAACCGGAGGAAAACTATAGATGTGTCTGTCAGGTGGGAAAGGACTGGGTGGATGACCAGGGTGGGACACGACGTATAAAGATGGTCTGAAATCGAAAGCGGATTAAGCGAAGGGCCGGAAACTATATGCAATGTAGCCAAGAAGTGAATGCTTGCTGCTCCTGATACAGTGGTGCTTTGGCAGGCGGATATGAATGTGGGGTATGACGATGCGGGGAGGCTAGGGGCGATAGAAAGTTGAAAGATGCTTAATGCTGGTCGGATCGTCTAAAGGTCACCGGAATCCTCGTCGACCACAGCAAGCGCCTTGTCGAGCTTCATTTTCGGCGTGATCTTCGGTTCCCCGTAGACGTCGACTTTCTTCAGGAGTGCATCGATATCCTCGTCAGGCAGAGCGATGCTTCGTATGAGGATGGCGATCGCTCTGTACGCCTGGGGGAAGTCGATGGAATCGTCGTCCAGCCCGGGCATTCGAGCCTCTAGCCTGCGGATCATTAGGACAAGCGCTCTCAGCTGAATGAGGATCTGACCCTTGCTTCAGAGCCTCCACCGTAGCAACACCCTGCTCCAGTGCCGCCGTCCAGCCTTTTCCGACCACATCGGCATCCTTTGGCTTGGCTATCCGGAAAACATCTTCAACGAGCCGCTCTGCAAGCTTGGGTCGATGATCTTCTGGGAGCGCTCTAAAGTATTCGACGATGTCCTCCGGATTCCGGGAGCCTCCGACATCCTTTTCACCCCACAACTCCTTCATATCGGAGGCGATTTTGCTCACCGCATCAGTAGACGTACCCATGGTAGTCTCGGCAGGTGTTGACACTTCGTCTTCCGAGGCAGTCTCATCTTCCGCTCCCTCGCCCTCGCCCTCAACATCACCCTCACCTTCCTCACCAGGTAAAGGCTTAGTCCTCGGCTGCAGAGCGATCTTCTTGCGTTGAGGACCTGGCTCGATAGCGTCGACGCTGGTGGCCTTCGAGGCCTCCGAAGGATCGAGAGGAAGTACGCCAAACATGTTGGCTGTCGAGGGCTGGCGAGAAAGGGGAGGTGTGACAACGCCCGGAGCGCCAGGTTTGCGGTTCTTAGAAAAGACACTCGACGGACCGAAGGATATAGGGTTTGCAGACCCAGAGGAGCTGATGTTTCGCCCGATATTGGAGAAATCAGTCGGTCGCTGCAAGGCTCTCGTACCCGTCGCAACGGCTTGCCATTCGCCAGGCTGTTGCCCATCACGACGGGCGTGTCCTGCTCGGGATCCGCCGCGAGAAATAGCCTCTCGAGAAGCTTGTGCAGCAGCTGCACTCTTTTCGATTTGCTCCCGGGCAGCTTGCTGATGAACCTCGGCGATAGTCATGCTACTGCCCGCTTGGCCACCTCGTGACTGCCACTTGGCTCTTCGCAAGTCGATCACATTCTGTGCATCAGCGATTGCGAAAGCGCGTGACTTACCATTATCATGAACTTGATCCGAGACGCCACGTTATCACCTCTCATCACTGCGTTCAGACGATCGAAAACGGCATCGGTGTTTTCGGGAGATACAGCTTCGTATGGTCCTCCGACAGTTGTCAGCAGCTTGACGGTCGATTCGATATCCTCCTCATCGGGGCTCTCCACGTTCTGCAGGAGCTTGACGAAGCAAGTCCGGATCACACCCTTGCCAATCATGTCGAGTTTGAACAGCTCGCCTATGAGCTGGACGAGTCCCAATCCTCTTCGTTTTGCCTTTTGCGCCGCGTAATACTCGTCGCTCAGCATCGCGGCTTCGCCGCTTCCCGACTCCTGATGCTTCTCGTTCTCTGCCAATCGCTCCTTGTCTTCCTCACTCTTGGCAGCCGCGGCTGTCGCAGCATCCTCACGCGCTTTCCAGCCTGCCTCGAAGTCCAGCTGACATCGACCCAGTAGATATTTTCGAAATAAAAGGCCACCGGATACAGGCTTGCCGTCGAGCGATTCGGTGATCGCGGGGTTGAGCTGATCCAACAACAATCGACACAGTCTCGCATACATCGTAGACCAATGCGCTTCGTCGGTCGCCTTTTCGAAGATCTGCTTGATGACCAGCTTCAGCGTCATGCCATCGTTTTCGAACTCCGATTTGTTAGCCCAATCCAGAACCTGCTTCGAGATCGTATCGAACTTCTCGGCAGTGAGCTTGTTGAGCAAAGCTTTAATCTTTCGCTCGATATAAGCTGGTGACCCCTCCTCATCACCAGCATTGCGTGGCCTCGTCCAAGCGTTAGTGCTGATGACCAACGGCGCGACGTCGGGATCATGTTGGAAGCTGGAACGGTTGTCTTGTGGTAACCGCTTCGTCCCTCGTTGACTTCGATTTGTGCCTCCTCGCGAGGTGGACACTCCCATAGGTGGCAGGCCGTGCATGCCAGGAAGGCCGGATGGACCACCTTGACTGGGTGTGCGAGTCATATTACCAAGGCGTCCTTGAGTCATGGACCTGTTGTACCGCTCCTCGCTCGTTGTGCCTCGAGTGATCGATCCGGAGCCAGCGAAACTGCCCATAGCGAATGTACCCATCGCTTGGCCTGGGACCCGATTGCCCAGTCCTCCGATGCCGAGGCCTGTCGGAGCGTTGTCCCGGGCCGGCGCACTTATGGAAGAGCGGGGTGGTCGGGAACCTCTGGGGGCTCCGAAGCCGCTAGAAGAATCGGCTTCCAGGCCGATTTCATCGAGAGGAGGGAGAGATTCTGGTTTCTCGCGACAAACGTTCATGAATTGCATGAGGAAACCGCGGTCATATCGATATTTGCCCGGTTGAGCGGCGAGGTTGAGTTGCGGACTGGGCGATTTGAGCGAACCTGGGTAAAGGATAGACTTGATATCATCGATAGGCCGAGCTGTGCTGAGGGCGGAAACAGAAGCAGTGGCCACCTCGTCACTCATAGCTGGAGGTGACGTCTTGATGCCCAGAGCCGCAGGTACGGGTCGACGCGTGGAAGGTATGGATACCACTGGCTTTGGTGGTAATCCAGCCGTTAACAGAGCGGGAGATCCAAGAGAAGACGGAGGAGTCGATAGGATGGACGGCGTAAGGAGATCTCGATTCTTCTCCTCGGCTGCCACCCCAGTTTCCTGAGCTGTGGACTGTGCTGCACCAGCTACTCTCTCCGCTTGCTCCCTTTCCTCCTGCTCTCGTTCGACCTTCGCGGCAGCCTCGCGCTCCTCCTCCGCCTTCCTCGCCGCCTGCTGCTCCGATGCGAGTATAGCGTCCGTCTTCCGCTTGTCCTCAGCTTTGGCTTCTTCCGCGGTTTTGGTTTTGGCAGCGGCTTCGGCCTCGATTCTCCCCGTCTCAAGTGTTTCCTGTTCAACTTTCTCCTTCTCGATGCGCTCCTGCTCAGCCTGCCGTCAGCGCCCATCGGCTAATCTTACTCACCATTTCAGCAGCCTCCTTCTCTCTGTTCTTGCGCTCCTCCTCTTCACGGGCTGACCGTTCCTTCCGCTCCTTCCGCTCGATATCTTCCTTTTCCTCTTCTTTGCGAATCCGCTCTTTTCGCGCCTCCTCCTCCAGCCGCGCCTTCTTTTGGTCTTCAGATTCCAATCTCACGATGACAGGCAGGGTAGGAACCTTCTTCTTCGGCGGTTCGCCCAGTTGCCCGTCGTTTATTGGGGTCTCGGGCGTTGCGAGACCGCTCGAGGAGGCGGACGGCGTAGGCTTGGGCGCAACGGCAACTGCCTCCTTTTTCAGATCTACCGTGGTCCCGTCCGGACGCGAGATCTTGATCGCCTTGGTCGTTCGTGGGGTAAAGCTCGAAGCTCCACCGAAAAGGCCGCCGAAAGGAGTCTGAGGTGGACCTTGATTCTGCGGTATTTGCGGCGTGAATGAGGGTATGGGTTGCATTGACGCCGGACGAGCAGGTGTGGAGGGGATGGAAGAGGTAAGGGAAGCGTTCGATGGTGTGGGCTGATGACCGCTCATGAGGCTCGGGGGTCGACTCGGTGGAGTTGGGACAGGACTTGGACCGCCGCTACTTGACAGACCGCTGGCATGCGGCGAGGGCGAGGGTTGAAGCGCACCAATGAGTGCCGCTTGTCCGGCGCGAGGTGAAAGGGACATGTTGAATCCGGGCTGATTCTGAGGATGTTGTTGGGGTGCCCATTGAGGGGCCATACCAAATTGCTGTGTATCGTAATAGCCCGGCTATCTGTAAGCGGAGGACAATGAACGAGACTTACATTGTATCCAGGCTGGTTGTATCCCATCATGGAGTATGGTCCTTGGGGCCCGGGATGCATCCCATACGCCCCCATCCCTTGTTGACCCATCATCATTGGACGTCCCATCATTCCAGATGGGGGGCCGTTTGATCGACTCTGTCCCTGCTGTGACCCGTTCACTTGTATCATACCCGGCTGACCCTGTTGTGGAGGGCGGAAGCCCTGCTGCACTTGAGACAGACCGTTGTAGACTCCCGTCTGGCCGATGACGGGGGATCGAGGTTGTCCTGGCAATGCACCGGGTCCAGGCGGGCGAAGTCCATCTCTTCTAGGCGCCATACCGGACATTTGATATGGATGAGAATTCGAGGTCGGAAGACCGTTCGGATACTGAAACCCGCCAGGACCTTGATTCATCGACTGACGGCGATCGTGCATGGATGGTGTCCCGCCAGATGGGCTCTGACCGAGGGGAGGGGGAGACGTGGCCGATGATGTACCATTCTGCTGGGGTTTCGCTCCAAACAGGGCATGCATGTCGAGTGCCGGCTTTGGGCCTACATTCGAGCTTGGCGGGCTCATTGCTGCGGGCGATACGAGTGTGCTGGTACGACGTGCAGCCTTCACAGCAGAAGGATCCGTTGGACTGTCGGCATCTATGGATCCGAAAGACTTGACGGTATCGGCGAGATGAGCGCCAGTTGTAGATGGTGCTGCAGGGGATGAGGACAGTAAAGGATTAGGTAGATCCACTGTACCAAAGGCGATATTGCCTGGTTGTCAGCTTGCACCGGCAAATGCAACTCACCTCTCTTGATATCTATTCCACCTCCCACCATCAAGCTACCCTTCCGCGAGTGCCCTCCGACGGCAACCGGCGCGGGGCTGATCGCCGCGGAGCCATTGACCCCATTGCCATTGGCGCCTGCACCATTGGTGAGATTCTTCGCATTCCCCACTTGGGGTTGCGGCGAGCCGGACGGCTGAGTGGGAGTGTGGATCGCCGACGACAGGTTCGAAGCGGGGTTAGAGGTCGGGGCCGGTGGTGGGCCACGAGACCAGGCAGAGGAATTAGGGGATGGAGTCGGGGTGGTAGCTTTACTGTTTGGTTGGAAGGGTGGTGTGGCGACGCTGCTCATTGAAAGATGAATCGGGAGGAACGGATAACTTGGATGATGTGATGGGGTTTTCAAGATACAGTTGGCGGGAGAAGAAAGGGAGGGATGGCTTCGCTCAGCGGCGATATCTGAAATTTGGGATGCGTCAGTATACCACACGACGATATGACAGGGGGAAACATCGAGGACTCACGTAAGGATGTACAGTTCCTATCGCAGTCAACTGACAGTTGAATCTGAGAGGGGTTGATGAGAGATGATACCTATCCCCCTCTGGGATCGGATACCTGAAAACTTCCTGAGCGACAACAATTGACGCTGTTCAGCCGAATATCTGGCGAATGGAGCCGTTCTGCTGAGAGCAGTTTCTCAGTCGAAGAAACCGGTGGTTTCTGAGGAAATGGACACTGACTGTCCCCCCAAGCTAAAGCTGAAGGAGAAGGAAGCAGCCGCGAAAAATAAAAGCTGATAATGCAATTCTCTGGTTCAGGGCCCGCTTCTGGGTTCAGGGTCCGCGTAAAACGGGTGGCAGGGAAACCAGACTGTCTTTCCCGCCTTTTGATCCCACTTTTTCCTTTCGCAATTCAACCAGTTCCGAAAACCGACCAAAGATCTGTATCTGTGACGTGCCACGCAGCACTCCATTCACACTGCTTCCTTCTCATACTGCTCGTGACGAAAGGCCATCGAACAAGTCTTCTCGCCGACTACTCCGGATCGTACCATTTCCAACCGTGACCATCGAGAATTTCGCCGTGGCTGAGTGGCAGCTTGTAGTCACAGGCATGTAGTCAGTCACAGGGAAGGTTTCGTACCGCCTGCAGATCTGGTATATGCAAAGCTCGTCGGTGACATCCTCCCCCGACTGCTATCAACGTATGAGGGGATAAACGGCCTCGAGGGGTATTGCCATTCAATATTGTTTCGAAAAGGAGTTTGACTTCTGTATCAAGTATGTGTTAGGCTGGAAGGAGATTGATAATGCTCTGGCAGTCAATGTTAACGGTGATTTGGCGACTGAGTGCGATGTCAGACTTTGTCTGACTCATAGGATTCTATTGGAGGAGGGGAAGAAAGGGAGATCTTTGGAGTACCTAGGGGTCTCGCGTTGTCATTATATTCGCTCGCAAGGCACAGCATCTCAGCAGGCGGATGCATCATGTTGTATGAGCTCTCAGCTCGTCCCTGAACGACCTCAGCTCGTCCATAGCGCACTCCAAAACATCCGCGTTTCCCAGTACTTCTGCCTCGACTGCCTCTATAGCTCCTTCCTCATCCGGGACTTTCCATGGCGTCACTTCTCCTAATTTGCGATGAAATACTGACTGTAGACCGCTCAGCGCGCACATATTAGAGAGCAGACCTTCGAGCTTGTCTGTGAGTGTTTCGCCGGGGAGATAAGGAATGATGAGATCATGTGAAGCAGGTGTTCCAGTGAGAATCCTGGACAGCAACAGTGCGAGGTAACCAGTTATAATGCTCGTGGAGGACTAAGACCAACTGTCAGCGAAAAACTACAATGAAGCAAGAGATAGACCTCGTCCGTATTGTTCATCATTTGCAGGTAAAGTTGAATGAGGTGAACGGGGAGAGGCGAAGCGTCAAAGCAATGGCAAGAACGGAGGCAAGCGTGGACGCCTGAGCAACCCTCGTCGATTTCTACGGCTAGGAGTCAGCAAGTTCCAGATCGAGGATTTTGACGAACTGGTGACGGCGATAATGTTGGTCACTCCGCCATTGGCCAGGACCGAGGCAGTGACAATTGCGAGAATGAGGCAGAGCAGTTCCTCGGCGGTAACCACTGTGTGACGGTACGATGGCTCGAGATGTTCGGACTTCTTCCCGCCATCATCTGACAGATGATCCTCGCTGTCAATCTTCATCTGAACGCAATCGTCTTCGCTGCGTTCTGTCGAGATCTCATATCGCCGCAACATCACCCTCGCTAGGCCAGAAACAGCCCCGTTAAAGGTAAGCATCGTCGACGCCCAGTCAATCGATAGGTTGGCGAGGTTGGCGAGCAGCTGTAGGCATTCGGCAACGCATCGAGATGCTGTGGACACTTTAGCTCGGTGCCAAATGTTGAGGTGTGTATAGTATACCTAGCTGTGCGATAGCCTTCTCAGAAGTCAAAGCCATAGGAACCGCTACGAGAATAGTAGCGAGTAGCGCTTCGGAGAATCCGATGTGGTCCTCCGCCATTGTGATTCTATCTTCGGGCGAATTGAGGATTATGGCGGATAGGATCTGAAGACTATAATGCATGTGATCGAGGTCGACTCCGTCTTGAGCAGGCATCAAATCCTGTCCCTCATCAGACTGACTTCGGCACGCTTGGGTACGTACGAGGCCTTTCTCATACAGATCAAGGCGATCGATTAGGTAGCGAACCTCTATAGTGTAGGATTTGAGCACTCTTGTGAGAGCCTTCTCGGAGCTCAAGCTCGGTACGATGAGATGCCAATGAAGGTCTTGACATATGCTATTCAGGATGAATGAAGCGGTACGACGTGTGCTCGACTGTATTTGGCGCCATATCAGCCATCATGCAAAGATTAACGCACTCTTTTGACTCACAAAGGGAAACGATGAGGGCACTCTAAGCCCATCGAGCGCATTTCGGACCTTCTGCCGTACTTTCTGTTCCTGGACATATTGTCAGGACTTGTATCAGTTTGCAGTAACACCTACAGCAGTCTTAACCTTCCCGCCTGACTTCTCGTCCAGCGCTCCATCTCGGATCTTGAGCATTTTTGTCACCACTCGAATGCACTCTTGCGCGTGAGTCTGAAGTAGAACATCGAGACCGGAACCGGACTGTATGAGGGTAGCCAAGAATGCCAGGCACACAGTGTCCATAATCTAAGCTCTTAGCTCATCTCCGAGGAGACAGGACACACCTCATCCCCCTCTCCACGAGCAGACATGAACGCACACCATATCCTCTCGCTCTGGCCGCAGATCTTCATCTTGCTGATCCAGTAGACATTTTGCATATCCCGCAGAACGTCGAGCGAGCTGAGATTCGTCAGCAAGATTACTTTTCTCAATGCTCACCTAGCCCGCTTTAAGCCAATACTCTGCGCTGGATCTGCAATCCCGTCGATGAGGTAGCCGAGTTCATCCAGGAATCGGCGATTCTCGCCCTTTGACCGCATATCAGACACAGGTTGTGGTGCTCGAGCGAGGAGCAGCTCCTGAAACAATGTCAGACGCGACAGAGCACCTTGGGAACATACAAACCGACATGAGATTTCCTGATCTTGATTCGTCCTCTCTCGATTCCGTATTGTCTACCTCGAATTTCTTTCGAAGTACCGCGTAGCTCTCCTTGGCGAGAGCGTTGTCCATAGCGTAAGTTCCGGCAACTTCCTCTGCCACGCCGGCCGTTGTAGATGATTCCGCTAAGATCGTTCTACTCCTGCCATACGTCCTTTTCGCCCTTCCACCTGAGTCGTTCTGCTCGGACGACAGTGGTGCAGCGACCAGCAACGAAGCCCCATTGGTCAAAGAGGTTTTCGACGGGCTTTCGGGGAGTGACCGAGTCTTCCCAAGCGAGCGTGAAGGTGTGGATGGTCCGGGATCGAGCCTGTCGAAGGGATTCACATCGTCTTCACAGACAGTCGAGGGCGTCACCACCTCCGAAGGTGAGTCTGGGACCGCCCCAAGACTCTGTGTCTTGGTAAGCATCCTCCGCATGCCACCCGGTCGAGGAACTTTGCGCTGCCGGGACCCGCTCCCACCGGTAGACCCTTCTCCCTCATAGCCTGTATCCTGATTCGCCCAAGGGAACTTTCCTGGAGAGACGGCAGCAAATAGCGCGGAGAGGTCCCGTGGTGATTCGTGAGGCGTGAGGGGCCGAGCGATTCGGTAACCGTTTCGAGGCGGGGTGGATGGGCCGTCATGCGGTTGAGTCAATACTGGAGAGGAGGTGGGAGATTCCACGTTGAGGTAAAGATCCGTCTCGTCAGCCGCATCATGCTCTGCCATGATGGTCGAATTGGCCGTCGTCCGGATTATCGACGATCGTTTCAATTTTGAGAGTCTTGCTTTCCTCTCTTGCGTCCTCGTCGGACTTCGTTCCTCCACTGGTTCTTCCACCTCATCCTCGTCTTCTCCCTCGATCTCAATAGTCCAGCTCGCTGTCCCTTTCGGCGAAGGAGATCCCCTATCCAGCGTTCTTTTTAGCTTCTGGACTCCCTCCGCGGTCTTTCGCTGCACCACCTCATCATCACTTCCCTCGGTATCTGAGCTCGGCAGTGCCGCTTGGGCCTTCCTCTTTTGCATGTGAGCTGTGACTCGTCTCGAGTATGTACGACTGGAGATCCGATGTGAAGATGATAGTGAGGGCTGAGGAGACGGCGGGGAAGAAAGCGGACTGGAGGATCGCATGGTGTTGGATGTCGGATGGACCGGTCTACTGACAAGGCGGTAATAGATGTAAACCTACGACGAGACTCATGCGTCAGTCGTGGCGATGTGAGACCCTCGCCGTAATACTGAGGGCGAGGAGGGAAGACAGACCAAAAGCAGACAAAGCTACTTCACAGCGTGCAAACGGGAAAGTCAATTCAACGCGGACTGTCCGGCGGCGCTCGCCGCATCGCTCGTGTTTCAGGTCAGACGAATCCAAATATGCAATGGGTATCGGGTATCATGTTCGAGCGGATGGTACAAACATGTCACAGAATCGAAAAGCTCAGTATCCTCATGTCAGGCCGAATCGTAATTGAACTATTCATCATCATCGTCATCATCATTACCATCCGACATCTCCACGTAAGCAGACGCCTTGACCGCACCGCGGCCTGGCCGAGCCGCCGTCGATCGAGGAGCAGACACGAAGTCATCTATCAAGCTAAGAGTCCCTCAGTACTGTACAAGCAAATCTGAGCGGGCTCACGTGTCATCGTCGTCGAAATCAGGATCCGCTTTTGATGGCTTCGACTTGGGCGAGGCAAAAGGCTTCTTGGATGTCTGAACAGCCAAGACGAGCATATCGAAATCCGACTCGTCGGAATCATTCTTCGCCATTCTCGCAGGTGGCGCCTTTGCTTTCGACTTGATTGGGTTATTACCCGACTCGTCGTCCGACACCACAGCTTTAGGTTTCGCTTTCGGTTTCGGCTTAACAGCGACCGCAGCCGTCGACGAGGAGGCCACTAACTTCGGCGCAGGCACGTGGTAGACTATAAACTGCGGTGAGAGGAGTCTTTTGTCAGGACGAGCGCTTACTCTCGTCATCCGATCTTACTCCAACTACGGAGATCACTGCTTTGGATTGCGGCGGAGCCTTCGCCTTCCCGATTGCAGGCTTCTTGTTCAATGGTTTCAGGTCGACATCGGACCCGTCCGAAAGATTTCCGCTGTGACTAGGTTTTCAGCGTTGCTGCCAGTCGCGGAAATCTCGCCTACCTGTCCCGCTTAGCTGGGGATGCCTTCGGCGGTGCCTTAGGTTTGGCAGGAGCTTTGGGCTTCGCGGCTGCCTTGGTTGGCTTGAAATCCTCTGACTCGTCTGTGTCATCACCATCGGCAAGCTTCTTCTTCTTGTGGGCCGCCTTGATAGCCGCCTTGGTCTTGGGCTTGCTTCCTTTCGCAGCGGCAAGGTCGCTTTCGAGCATGAGCTTTCGCATACAGGTCAGCTCAAGCTAAGGGTTCCCAAAGGACCTACCTCCCATTCTCCCACAAAATTCTCGAGATCCCGATTCCAGATATCCTGTGGTGACAGCTTGAGCAGCTCGACAAGTTCCTGCTCCTTCCCGTCTCGCTCGTTCAATAAGCGTTCCACCTGTCTCAGCCGATCAGCCACTTGAAACGGTTCACGTGATGACATACCTTTTCCGCTGTCAAGCTCCAGATAGCCATCCCTAGCAAGTAGTCGTAGTCGCTGGCCAAGCCTTCATCTTCCTCCTCCAAAGTCTGCTCGACTTCTCCCTCATCCTTTGCCTTCTTGCTCTTTAGGAAGGGCCGGAACTTCAGGCCGCGCAACTCCGCCACTAGATCGACTTTCCTCTTATTCGATACGACGAGCTCTTTGGTGATGATCATCTGAACGAATCGGGCTTGATTGGAAAGTTTTTCGAATAGCTTGTTCAGCTCGTCCGCGAGGTATTGCTATGCTTTCATCAATGACGATCATTCAAGACTGTGCCCACTGACCTTTCGCAGACCATAGAACTCGAGGCGCTTGTGATAAAAGTCCGACAGGATCTCCTCGGCTGACGCGTACTTCCGGATCTTCCCGTTCAAATCGAAACACACCATGTTGCCCGTGCTGATCGTCGTGGTCATCTTGAAACGCTTGTCCAGACCTTCCTCCTCGGCCGATCGCATGTCCTTGTCGGTCATGTGAATCCTGAAGTGGACGGTTGTGTCGGTATGATGTTCCTCGTAATCCTGCAGGGGATGTTGAGCTCAGAGGCTGCGCAAGACCGGCGCAGCTTTACCTTGACGGTCTGCGGGACCTTTTCTGAGCCAGTTGCAAAGTCCTCGAGCATCTCCTTGAAATCCTGCGTCCACCTTCGAACCGGCAGCTCGGTGATCTCGATGGTATTTTCATTGATCTTCTCGAGAAGACCGCTGACTTTGTACTTGTCTTGCTCAACACGTTCGATCGTGCCCTGATACATGAATGGATGGCGCTTCGCTGAGAGGCGGACTCACCCGGAAGCCGCGGAACCAGGGAGTCATTCTCTCCGGTTCTTCGCCCTTCAACATTCTTCTCAGATTTTCAACGATATCGAGGGGATTGTAGTTAGGGATGGCGGTGCTCCAACCTGTAGCAGATGAGCTGCAGCTGGAAAGAGCTGTAATTACAAACCGGTCCCTATGCCGTCCGCGCCGTTGATCAGAACCAATGGTACAGTCGGCAGATAGTAGTCCGGCTCGATACCCATCCCATCCTCTACCATATATCTGAGCAAACCATCATCGGCTGGGTGGAAGATCGCTCTTGTGATCCGGGGCACTTCGGTAAAGATGTAACGAGCGCTTGCAGCATCTTTTCCGCCCTATGCAGATATGAGCGATTCCGAAGATGACTATACTACTAAGACTCACCGATAATCGGGTACCGAATTGACCATTCGGTGCGAGCAGATTGATATTGTTACTTCCAACAAAATTTTGGGCCAAGCCGACAATAGTACCCGTCAAGCTCTGCTCGCCATGGTGATACGCGGTTTTCTCGGATACGTAGCCAACCAGCTGAGCGACCTTAATCTCCTTGGTGAGGTTCCGTTTGAAGCACCCAAACAGCACTTTGCGCTGACCGGGCTTGAGACCATCGGCAGCGGAGGGAATAGAACGGATATTGTCCGCCATGGAGAACAGGATGAGCTCCTTGTTGACGAAGTCGGATATTGGAAGAGTGTCGACGTCGTGATCAAGGAAAGTCCCAGGCTTCCGGCCGTCAGTGTTTAGGTCACCGGACAAGAAGAAAATTGGGTCACCTTGAACTGCCTGAGCCATTCCTTGCGGTCATCGGCCTTCTTCTTGTTGAAGGCCATATCGATGAGGGCCCGATCATCCGCTTGCATTGCCTCGAAGCCCAGACGATGCTTGTTGAGGTCACTGAAGTATTTTCTCGCATCGGCTGACGTGCTCGTGCCTAAACCCTATTGAGATTTTAGCGACGTTCGGCAAGTGCAAGGGGGCCTGACTTTGTAGTATTTCGATTCCCACCCCTTCCCATCGCTATTCTGCCCCTTCCACTCTTCGTACTGTGGCATGGTGAAGAAACTGATCTCTTGCTTGCCCTTCCACACCCTTACGATCGGTGTGATGAACTCGACCAGGAAATCGGGAATGCGGAGGAGGGATGGATAGAAGTGGTCAAGGAAGTTAATGATCAAGCCTTTGATGTGGGATCCGTCATGATCCTGATCACCCGTGAGAACGAAGCTTAGACTGCAAATCAAATGTACCTGATCGGTCATAATCATGAGATGGCCATATCGCAGACTGTCAGTTGTCGTATAATCTTGTCCGTGCTTCAACCCGAGAATCTGCTTGATATGCTGAATCTCCGCGTTCTTGACAATCTGCTCGTGCCCAGCTTCTCGAACGTTGAGAAGTTTTCCTCGGAGAGGGAAGACGCCGTAATCATCTCGTCCGACCACACCCAGCCCCGAAACAGCGAGGGCTTTGGCCGAATCCCCTTCAGTCAGGATAAGAGTGCATCGCTTGGCGTAGCGGCTCCCGGCGTTATTGGCGTCCTCGAGTTTGACTATACCCGAAATTCTACGCAAATTAGGGAGATCCAACGAACAAGCACAACGAGCCTACCGCGATCTCTTCGCGCCATCAGACTTCTTCATGATCTGGTCTTGCTTGAATTTGGCCCAGTTAAGCACATTGTCGATGATGCCGGATTTGCAGACTGCAAAGCTCAGCCTGGTCATACGAGCCACTCACCCTTCTTGACGAAGTCCTCGGATAGTTCACATCTGCTACCGAACGCCGAGCTCTTGAGTGTCAAGCATTCCTTCGTTTGGGAGTCGAAAGCCGGATTTTCGACAAGAGCATTCACAAAGATCCACATATGACTCTTGATCTGGAAAGGCTTGACCGGTGCAGCCTTGTTCTTCTTCTTGATCTGTTCCAGACTGGGAGATTGTTAGACAGACAGCAGACCGAAGGGACACTCACAGCTTGTTGGCGAGGTGTGTGGCAATCAAATCGACATGCGTACCTCCCTTGGTCGTGGCAATAGAATTAGCAAACGATACCTGTTGCTGTTGACCATCCGAAAGGGCAAATGCCACCTCCCACCGCTTGTTGACGATTTCATGAATGACAGACGGTTTCGAGGTCGCAGCGCCGCCAGCTGCATCGGTGGCCGCTTGTGAAGCAGCGTTCAGGTACATCTCGACATACTGGTGAGACCCGTCAGGGCCATGCATCGACCCCGAAGACTAGCGTACCTGCTTGAACCCCTTGATCTTCAATCGCTCATCGTTCAGAAAGACCTTCACATCCCTCACTGTGCCGGCCATGTCGTAGACCCTTTTCATGAGCAAAGCGTTGGTATCGTCGTCAATGCCGGTCATGCCGAAACGTCTCAAGTCCGGCGTAAAGGTGATTTTCGTCCATTCTTCTCCCTTCTTGTTCTCGGTGATCTGATCGTTTATCAGATAATTCGGTAATCCAGCGCCTGCGCACCTTGGGAGTACTCTTCTTGCTCATATTATTCGAAAAGACCTGCTTGTACTTCTTTCCATTGACTTTGTCCGCGGTCTCCACGACTAGACATCATAAGCTGGTGAATATGGCAAGCCTTCGTCAAGGACTCACCAAACTCCAAGGAGTAGATATTGGCCAGTTTGGCGCCATATCCATTCCTTCCCCCAGTCAACTTCTTCTCGTCATCGTCATAGTTGCTCGAAGTCAGACTGCTCTAAGTATTCAGCTCGGTAGGATTGAGCCTAGGATGTCCGCCCACAGATTGCCAAAGATCAACTCGGGGATCATGATCCCCTCCTTCTTGTGCATCTCGACGGGAATACCCCGGCCACTGTTGTACACCGAGATCTGATTCTTCTCGCGATCAATGACAACTTTGATCGCATCCATTGTAGTGTCGTTGATCTACTCCAAGCATACTCAGCTACATGTAGCTGACGCGTGAACAGCTACTCGCCTTATTATCTGCAGCATTGACAAGGATTTCGTCAAATATCTTAAAGAACCCGGGGACATAGGTGGTATTCCTAATGAAGTGGTAATATCAGTGAGCGCGGTCTATCGTAATTGTCGCTGTTACTCACCGATTCGTCATCATCTTGGTAGCCGTATCGTACACCCACATCGGCTGTGTAATAGCCTCGACTGAACCGATGTAGGAGTCTGGCCGTTTGAGGACATGCTCAAGTTGTGAGAGCTGATAGATGATCCAAAAAGTTAACGACGTTCTATAGAACCGCGCTCAAACCCACCTTTTGATACATCTCACTGGCGCTCTTCGACTTGGCTCCGGTCGCCTTCTCGCTCCCTTCCGGCACATTCTCGCCTCCATCAACATCCATCGCGGCAGTCGTCGGCTTGGATTTCGGTTTGGGCTTCGCCGGAGAAGACGCAAAGTCGGATACCTCGGATATGGAATCGTTGGGGGCGTTCTTTGATGCCAAAGGGACTTTCTTTGGGGCGGCTTTCTTGATCACAGGAGGCTGAGTACAAACGGTCAATATGTGCTCAGCCAGTCTGACCATGCTTGGTCATCCTTTGGAAGGCCTAAAGGTGAACGAGCTTACCTTTGCAACCTTTCCTGCACCCGTCGTTATTGCAGGCTTCTTCCCTGGCGCAGCCTTCTTGATCTTGGGTGAATTCGAGTATCCGTCTGAGCCGCTGTCATTGTCGAACCTGATATCCTCTGACTCACTACCGGACATGGCGGGAAGAGCGCGAGCAGCCGCAAGCGACTTTACTCGATCGAATCCGGTACACGGCTGATAGTATGTATTGATTACCCTGTGAGGACGAGAAGATCAATGCAAGGAGAGCTCAACGCGATCATGAGGTTTTGTTGACTTTGTCAAGCCACGTGTCTATGACGTAAGCGGAACCGGATTTGCCATGACTGTGACCCTGATATGAAAGCATCCTGCCGCGTCGTTTGCGACGAGCTGTGTCGGCCAGTTGAGTAGACCGCAACCGGTCAATGCCAGATAAAGAGCAAGACTACCGTTCCGAAGAAAGCTGCGGTCCAAGATGGCTCGACAGAATAATCCTTTCAACGTTTTACAACCTCGACCGCGCTCTGCCCAAGCTCCGACATTCCAGGACGACCCCTTCGGCGACGACGACGATACTCCGGTGATATTCGGGCAAAACAGCAATGGCTATGGAGGCACGACAAATGGTGTTTACGCTTCAGGAGGCAATGGTCCAGCCGTCGACTCCTCAAAAGATGGAGAACGACAGCAAGGTTTCACAATGGACCCATTTTTCGATGAGTGAGTTTGACATATGGGCAAGATATCCAGCAGCGGGAGCTGAGTACGTGTCAGTGATGATGAGTACGGTCATCCTGGCCAGTCGACGAGCTATCTGCCATCGCAGCCTTCCAGCTCAACCATAAATTCCGCTCGTCCTTTCGGCCGTTCCCTACCATCTCTGATGGAATCATCCCTTCCGCTGGCCCAATCTGGTGCTAAGCCCGCCGGCTTCTCCGGCCCCATGGATGACGATGGCAAATATTATCCTCCAGCTTTTAAGGGCTATGCTACAGGCGGAGATCCGTTTGACGACGAGGAGGGACCTTCTGCGTATTCGTTCTCAGCTCCTGGATCCGGACCCTACGCTCAACCTCGGCGGGGAAGATGGGCAAGGATAAAGGAGGATTACTTGACAGTCGTGGACTGGACATTTGGACTGAATGCCTTATTGGGGAGGAAGTCGAAGTTCGATGGTGTACCGCGAGAGATATCGCTCAATGATCCGGAAGGCAATCGAGTAAAGGGATATGAGAGCAATGCGGTGGCAACGGGGAAGTACGGACCTGTCACCTTCTTGCCCAAGTTTCTCTATGGTATGTCGTTTGTCACGCGCAGTGGTCCAGATGACAGCCTACAGCCGAGTTCTCCCGGTCGGCAAACCTATTCTTTCTCTTCACCGGTGAGCTGGTTCCAGCAGGGATTAGACGAAGTGACTGATTGAGAGGTACAGCTTGCATTCAGCAGGTGCCCAATGTATCTCCAACAGGTCGATATACAACCATCGTTCCGCTTGGGGTTGTCTTGATAGCCAGCGCTTTCAAGGAGATACAGGAAGATCTGGTAAAGCCACCTTTCTGTTATACCGGCGATACCCAGCTGATATCGTGTTCAGAAACGACATGCCTCAGATCGCTCTCTCAATAATAACTCCGCCGAAGTCTTGGTGAATCAACAGTTTGAAGTAAGACCATGGCGGCGGATACGGGTTGGGGACATGGTCCGATTAGCTGCGAACAGCTTCTTCCCGGCGGACATGGTCCTGATCAGCAGTAGCGAGCCGGATGGGCTCTGCTACATCGAGACCGCGAACCTAGACGGGTGAGCAACTCCCGGTATGATCACGCCGCTGCTGAGGCTGCGCAGTGAGACCAATCTGAAGATCAAGCAATCACATCCTTCCACAGCCTCCCTTACCAATCCTCAAGCCGCTTCCCTTCTTCGTGGTCATTTCATGTCGGAAGCACCTAATTCATCGCTGTATACATACGATGGTACCCTTCACCTCTCCTCCGCACATCCGGGTTCTGCCCCCACGAAGCTACCAGTGGGACCGAACCAGATGTTGTTGCGAGGTTCCCAGCTGAGAAATACGGAATGGGTGTATGGAGTGGTTGTAAACGCAGGTCACGAGACGAAGTTGATGCGGAACGCGACGTTAGTGCCCGCCGCGCTGTCCTCCATGAGCTGACAACGTCCTAGAGACGCGCCGATCAAGAGGACAGCTGTTGAGCGCCAGGTTAACATGCAGATCCTCTACCTCTTCATCCTGCTTCTCATACTGTCATTGGTATCGACAATCGGTAGCAGCATTCGCACCGTAATTACCCCTCCGAACGACCCTTCGATTCTGATGCTTATTCTTTCCACCTAGTGGTTCCTCTCGACGCAGGACTGGTACTTACTGCTAGGCGTGGATGTGCCGAACAGGGGTACATATATCGTCTTAAGGTTCGTGTTGTGCTGATCTACTCAGTCAAGCAGTTCGTAGAGAGTGAGCTGGACTTGCTTACGTATATGTGATCGCTGACACGAATGCCAGATATCCTCACCTTCATCATTCTTTACAACAATCTGATCCCTATATCGTACGGGACCTTACCAGCTGTACTTTTGCACCGCTCACAGCTTATAGTCTTGTCATGACCATCGAAGTAGTCAAGTTCTGGCAAGCCTCCCTCATCAACTCCGATCTCGATATGTATTATCTTCCAACCGATACACCCGCTTTATGTCGCACTTCGTCACTGGTCGAAGAGCTCGGTCAGATTGCCTACATCTTTTCAGACAAGACTGGTACACTTACCTGCAACGAGATGGAATACCGAGAATGTAGTATCTTTGGGACGATGTATGCGCAGGTCGTGGACGACGCGAAGCGAGAACAGGGGCAAAAGACCTTCGAAATGCTAAGGCAAAGAGGATTGGAAGCTACCGAAGAAGGAGCTGTCATCCGAGAGTTGTGAGTGACCGTGAACTTGGGGATAGTCTAAGGCTCATGGACTGGGGACAGCTTAACCCTTCTGGCTGTTTGTCATACTGTCATCCCTGAGGAACGCGACGGGAAGATGGTTTTCCAAGCTTCTAGTCCTGATGAGGCCGCTTTAGTAGCGGGAGCCCAGCTTCTGGGTTACCGTTTCCATGTGAGCAGGATCCGAGGGAAATACTGCAAAGCAATCTGACGGGTTTTTGCTGCCCAGACTCGAAAGCCCAAGTCAGTATTTATCGATGTCAATGGTCAATCCGAGGAGTTCGAGGTTTTGAATGTATGCGAATTTAACTCAACGCGAAAGCGGATGTCGACTGTTGTGCGCGGACCGGATGGTCGGATCAAGCTCTATACCAAAGGCGCCGACACCGTCATCTACGAGAGGTTAGCACCCGATCAGCAGTTCTCTGAGCCAACCTTGGCCCACCTTGAAGTGAGCCGGTCTCTATCCCTGTCATTTCTTGACCGCTGATGCTACGAAGGACTACGCCACCGAAGGTCTGCGAACGCTATGCCTCGCTTACCGAGAGGTTTCCGAGAGCGAGTATACCAAATGGTCCGTCATATATGACCATGCCGCATCCCAGATGTCAGGGCGAGCCGATGCGCTGGACAGGGCGGCCGAGGCAATCGAGCAGAATCTGCAGCTGCTTGGCGCGACAGCTATTGAGGACAGGTTGCAGGATGGAGTGCCTGACGCAATACATACCCTACAGCAAGCTGGTATCAAGGCGAGTCATCTCTTAATTACTATTCTTCCCGGGACTGATTTCGCTCAGATATGGGTATTGACTGGAGATAGGCAGGAGACCGCCATCAATATAGGTCTCTCCTGTCGATTGGTTTCCGAATCGATGAACCTTGTGAGTCGCGTCAGGACACAAGAGGAATTCGATTTGACGGGATATCAGGTAATCATCAATACCGAGACGGCTGCGGATACTCTCGATCTCCTTAACAAGCGCCTTTTTGCGATCAAGAACCAACGATTGGGTGGTGACGTAGAGGAGTTGGCTTTGATCATAGGTGGGCAAAAAGCAGCCTAGCAGAGTCGCCTGACATGGCGCAGACGGGAAGAGCCTGACCTTTGCATTGGAGAAGGATTGCGCCGATATCCTCCTGGAGTTAGCGATCATGTGCAAAGTGAGCAATCCAGACTTAGCGCAAAATCGCTCGCTCGCTGACTGGTCACTTCAGGCTGTCATCTGCTGTTCGTCGACCCATAGGAGTCGAGACGCGGACTTACCTGAGCATAGGCCGAGTATCGCCATTGCAGAAAGCACTCGTCGTAAAGCTTGTCAAGCGGAGTACGAAAGCTCCTTTGCTTGCGATCGGCGATGGTGCAAACGATGTCAGTATGATACAAGCTGCTCACGTCGGTGTCGGGATATCCGGTGTTGAGGTGAGTATGCCATGAGTTTCATACAAATCACCTTACATCGGAACAGGGTTTGCAAGCAGCGAGATCTGCAGATGTAGCCATCTCGCAATTCCGCTTCCTCCGGAAACTGCTGCTTGTCCACGGCTCTTGGAGTTACCAGAGGCTGTCGAAGCTGATTCTCTGTAAGTCTTGTCCACCCGACTAAGCCATTCAGCTGACACTTTGCAGTCTCGTTCTACAAAAACATCACATTTGCTCTCACCCTGTTCTGGGTATGTAATCGTTATAAGCCCCTTTGTTGAGCTGACGCCCTTAAAGTACTCCTGGTTCAACGACTTCTCCGGGCAAATCTCCTTCGAAGGCTGGTCCATGTCATATTACAATGTCATCTTCACCATCCTCCCGCCTCTCGTCATCGGCATCTTCGACCAGTTCATTTCCGCTCGGATGCTTGATCGGTATCCTCAATTATACCAGCTTGGTCAGCAGAACTACTTCTTTACACCCATCACCTTCTTCTACTGGGTCGGGAATGCCTTCTATCACAGTGTGGTGCGTGATCCATCTTTCTTGTTCGGCTGCAACTAAAACTATCATGATATAGGTACTGTTCGCCTTCTCATGCTTGGTGTTCCGGGACGATCATATCTCGTCGGATGGGAAGAACTCTGGTCTTTGGGTATGGGGGACGACGCTGTATCTTGCGGTACTCCTGACCGTACTGGGAAAGGCGGCTTTGATTTCAGAGTAGGTCTGCAGTCTCGTTTGGCGGGAAATTATGCTCACTAGCCATCAAGTGTATGGACGAAATACACTCTTGCTGGTATGCCTTCCATATCCACCCGGAGGAATCGAACTGATGGCCGACAGCCATTCCCGGATCGTTCCTCTTCACCATGATCGCCCTCCCGATTTACGCCATCGTGGCGCCACTTCTGAACTTCTCGCGTCCCTATACAGGAATTGTCCCACGCCTTTGGGCTGATGCGATATTCTACTTTGTCCTTCTCCTCTTCCCGATCGTTTGCCTTCTGCGGGATTATGTCTGGAAGTAGTGAGTTACTCGGTGTACTGGCTTGCCTTTAAGCTCATAGAATTTAGCTATCGGCGGACGTATCATCCCACGCCTTACCATATTGTACAGGAGATTCAGAAATTCAACCTATCAGACTATCGACCACGGCAAGAACAGTAAGTCCTATCGCGCACTTCTTATAGGACCGGTGTAGCTGATCGTGAGGACAGGTTTCAAAAGGCAATAAAGAAAGTTCGAGCTACGCAGCGTATGCGGCGGCAGCGGGGCTTTGCCTTCAGTCAAACCGAAACCAACAATCAGGATCAGACTCGGCTCATTCGATCATATGACACGAGTGTCGCGCGGCCGTCAGGGTACTGATCAGATGTTCAGGACGGGGAGATCTTGGATGTATGCTTGTCATGATGCATGTCATCAACATGGGATGTTGCCGTCCTCATCGGGAGGGTTGAGCAGTCTCGGTCGGTATGTCGCATGGAAGACCGTCACTCTGTACCTCAGGGTCAGTACAGATATAAGAGTGTGACTCGAGACAGACTCCGATATTGAAGCTCGCCCCAGGCACATTTTCGTTCTCGCTCGATGAGGTCGAGGCATGGGCATATCGTAGATCGTCTCCTGTTGGACCTCGAAACAAGACGATCCGGATAGTCTTGGCTGTTGTCCATGAGTCGCCTACACCGACATGCCACCTGTTCAGTTTGAGAACAGGATGAGAGGCCAGGCCAGTGTCTCACCTAGTTGAGGCATCAGGACTGCTCGATCGCCGGTATCGAAGTTGGCCGGTTTATTGTCAGCTGTTAGAAGTTTGGTTGCGAGTTGATTGGTGATGATGACCTGGTATGATCAACTTTACTCCTATGGTACTCCACACCCAGAGCTCACTGCGCAGTGAAGGACAGTGGTGGCACTGCCGATCTTCTGCTTGACCCTGATTATACTATCAGTCTCGCAGTGTCCATCTTCCGCGAAGACCGTTCCGAGCACTCACAACTCCATGATCCGAGCTCGCGACTTCATATCCAGAGTGGGCTGTCGAAAATGGAAGCTTAATGTGTCGATAACGACGAGGTTGACCTGCATAGACGCAATATCAGTCGTAGTATCCGCATGCAGAATGTATTCACGGACCTCTGGATGCTTGTCCAGCCATTCGTCCATTGTATTCAAGAAGGCGATCATCTGGACTTGCGTCGCAACTCGGACCAGGTGGATTCCCCTCATAATGGACCGAGGTGATTCACCAAGGAGCTCATGAGTTTCGTGTATTATAATGCGAAACAGGGACGTACAGCTCCGATTCCGAGTCAGAGACACGGCTGCCTTGTACACTCGATCAGGGTTGATGGAACCCTCGGTATCTATAGCCACAAATAAGCCCACTGCGCGACGAATTATCTATTACACATTGATCCCTTCAGCTTTAGCTTACCTATGATAAGAACCTCTCCGGCCTCCTCGCCGTTGACTTCCCCCTCCACATCCGCAGTCTGCTTTCTTCTCCCTAGTCGAGCACTCAGTGCAATCCCGACAGCTATCGCAGTCTTGCCACCTCCAGGAGGTCCGGACAACTCCAGCGCCATTCCGGGCGTGATGCTACCTTCTAGTGCGCGGCCTTTCCCTTTATTGTCACCATGACCGTTTGTTTGACCCTCGTCAGGTACGAAATGCCCAATCAAGCGGTCCAGAGAGGGGGAGAGAGTGGAGAAGTGAGGAAGAGAGATAGTCAAGAGGAGTTCGGCGGCGGTTGATGAGTGGATGTGAGGGTTTGATGAAGGCGGAGCAGCTGTCTGAGTGGGCTGCAGAGCGGGATGAGCGGATGGTGATAGTAGGGAAGGACCCGCTGCACAAAACTGTGTCAGCTAGGAGAGTCGAGACATCTTTCTGAAGCATACCTCGAAAGCTATCGGCATGTCGCAGTATATCTTCGGCCTGCGGTATCCCGATACCCAGCTCTACGAGATCTTCAGTAACGTATGGACGCACATTGCGGCTGGATCTACCGGCGCAAAGATCAGCAGCGGAAACTTGAGAGACTGCATGTATGGTCTTGTACCCAGCCTCAGCTAGCGCGGCTTTGAGAAAGTGCCTTGAAGGTGAGATCAGTCGAAAGATGTGAGAGCTCATTAGCGAGAGCTCACGGAAGGGGAAAGACCGAGATGGGACGATCGTCACTACCTGATAAAGAAATTGTCATGGCGGACTGGCTTCTAAACGAGTCGTGCGTCAAGGCATCGCCAGTGCTTCGAGGACAGGCGGCAATCCTGTTGAGCAGGGTTGTTGATGAGACAGTCGCGCGGTCCAAAGCTTCAGCGGGGCCCCATACGTTTCTAAGTTGATGCATGAAGTCACGTGATTATAAGCCGCGTGTCGTTCTTCCGACACTCAACGGATGCTACGGGTCTCTCAAGCTTCATCAAACAGGCAGCTCGCATTGATCAACTTCTTCGCTTAGAGATCCATTTCCCTCACGCTTCTGTGCGTTTCCAGCCGGTCTCACAGGGCGAGAAGCCAACTTCCTTCCTCTTCTCCCTTTCTTTCACCACCATGGTACGCCAACCCACGGACTGAATCGTATCCGTCGTGCTGAGAAATTTTGCAGTCGAGTCCTATGGAGATCAATGGAGGCTCGGTAGTAGCGATGATGGGAAAAGATTGTGTCGCCATCGCCTCGGACCTACGGCTGGGATATCAGTCTGTGGGAGTTGCGCATAACTTCGACAAAGTGAGTCGCTTCGCTTTCTCTTCCTTAGCCTTCCTATGTGGTAAAGATGTCTGGGTTACGTGAGAAGCTGATGCACTGCTCTCAGGTGTTTCCCGTCAATGACAAGCTGTTCTGTGGTTTACCGGGTCTGGCTACGGACGTTTATACCTTGTAAGTCGTCCTTCTCAAGGGTATCTGTCATTCTATAGGAACGGCCCTAGACTTCAACCAGGATGCTGACGTGAAGCTCAGACGGGAACACCTCCGATTCCGGGTGAATATGTATCGAATGAAGGAAGAGCGAGAGATCACCCCTAAAACCTTCACCCACCTCCTTTCAAGCACCTTGTATGAGAAGCGGTAAATCAATCTGTTTGCAATGCCTAGCGGTACTGCTGTAGGTGAGCTAATCCATGCTGACGATCTGGACAGGTTTGGCCCGTTCTTCATTGAGCCTGTTGTTGCTGGTCTTCCTACCCCTACTGAGCTGGAACCTCATCCTAAACCCTTCATCTCCACTATGGATACGTAAGCGTCGCCTCACTTGCCAGCTGTTCAATACATCACCTGCCTGTAGATTGAGAGATACTGATCAATCTCAGTATCGGATGTATCACCACGCCCAAAGACTTCGCAGTGGCAGGAACAGCGACAAACAAGCTGTACGGTGTCGCGGAGGGCTTGTGGGAGCCTGATCTGGTGCGTCGAGCCGCCTGGCGATGAGGAGCCTTACATGCTGATCGACTCCACAGGATCCGGAGGACCTGTTTGAGACTATCTCCCAGACACTGCTGAACGCGGTGGACCGAGATGCATTAAGCGGATGGGGCGCGATCGTCTATGTGATGTGAGCTGGATATGATATTTCGAGTCAGGCTGATCTAAGTATAGCACACATGAGAAGATCATCACTCGGACTCTGAGAGCTCGGATGGATTAGAGGGATCAATCGAGCACCGAAGAAAGGAGACCCAGCCCTTATATACAATACAACCACCAGGCCATATTCCCTCATACAGCTCATGGCAGAGAGTCTTTGGATGAATGAAGTATCGCACGTTGCCCATTACGCCTCAGCCCATCAAAAGAAACAAGCGCTTGCAATTGCCACATGAAGTCACAATATACCGATCTTCTTCTTCATCTAACCAGACGTTTCAAAAGCCTGAATACATGATGAACTGCTCACCATCGCCAGCTCTCTGGATGTTCACGATACAGGGAAATCACGGATGGGATGGTACGGTTCAAGCGACATGGCGGGTATTTTCAATACATACCCGCTCGTCGATAGAAGAAAGTTTGCATCAGATATCGCGCGCGCTATGGAGTTCGCATCCACTCTCCCGCGAACGAGAGTAAAGATGTTAGCAAAAACTTTCGCAATACCATCGCTTCATACCGTGGCTCGCATTCCTGTACAGGCCATAACCATATTGCAGGCACAAGGTACCTTCCGACGGCGACCTTTTTTCTCAAGGGAGTCGACATGAAATGCCGTCCAAGCAGTCAGGAACCAACTCGCCGGAAACCGACGTTTCCAAACTATCGATCCTCATCAAGCCAATCAAGAAATTGGGGTGTGAAATAGCTAAGGATAATACTCGCTCCTATCGTCGTGATCAGCTGAGCGTCACCAAGACAAGCGTTCAGATGACGGACCTGCCCTGATCATACTCTCTGTCGTCTCGAACGCCATTTCCTTTAGCCCGTAAATCCCTTTCTCAGCACCCGCCACAACCATTGCGTACTCTCCGGATACTTGGTATGTCGCCACGGGAAGATCTGGGCAGACGACGATGGAGTCGGAGATGATGTCGAGGTAAGGGAGGGCTGGCTTGACCATTAGGATGTCGGCGCCTTCTGCTGCGTCTCGTCTCTTGAGACGAAGATATCAGCAGAAGTTAGAACCACGATGAACGATACTGACCAAAGCTCGACGAGCGAGACCTCGTCCGTTCGGTGGGAGTTGGTAACACTTCCGATTCCCGAAAGAAGGTGCGCTCCCAGCTGCATCCCTGGAAGACCATCAGCACATTAGAGTATGTTAAAGCTTCTCACCTGAACGGCCCATACAACCCACTCGCAAACTTCGCCGAATAGCTCATCAAAGCACATCTATTCGCCAAACCAGCATGCATCAACCCCATCTTGATAACCCTTATCCTCCCATCCATCATATCGCTCGGCGCGACGCAGTGAGCTCCCGCTTTAGCATACGCTACCGCGACTTCAGCGATCCGCTGTGCTGAAGCTTCCGCGTCGAGGGTTGGCATGTTGGAATGTGGTGGGTTGGCGAGGGAAGAGAGGATGCCACAGTGGCCGTGAGAGGTGTATTCGCACAGGCAGACATCGATACTGAGCATGAGGGAGGGGAAGAGTTTGGAGAGAAGCTTGAGGGCGAGAATGACGGGTGTTTGAGGATCGTCGGCAGCGCTTCCTCTAGCGTCCTGGTTCTCTCAGCACATCTGCCCGACGATATCTAAGGAGAAGACCCACCTTCTCCATCTGCATCGGAACTCCAAATAATATGACACCTTTCAACCCCTTCTTGATCAAAGGCCCGAGAAACCCCTCAAGCTTGTTGATACCCCATCGTTTCTGCCCAGGTAAGGTTGAGATAACTTCTTCCGCATCAGGATCATCGGATATGAAGATCGGGTAGATGAGCATCGACTTTGTTAGAGATCTTCCTCCTGACTGAAATGTCCGAAGAGTCGGATGATGGAAGCCGCCATGGAGGACGGAGCTGTATGTATGGTAAACTTTGTACAACAAGCAAGTTTCAGGAGACGAACGAGATGTCGAGAGCAGGTGCTTTGAACTACCTCCTGATCAGCAACCCTTCTTTTCAATGACATCGCGAGACTCACTCTCTCTGAGGCCATTTTGATGATCTTCGTAGTTGTACTTGATGCTCGATGGTCAAAGGCTGTTTAGGATCTTCCACGTGTCGACCTCCACCAAACAAATCCCCCTTTTGATCCCGTCATCCAACCCTATCATACCCATACATAAGCATTCATACCCTACCCACATCCACACTCGAAAGCCCGTCATGGCCACCGCAACTCCCTCTCAAAGACCAGCTGAACTTGGTTCCCAAACTCTTACCGCCACACCGACTCCTACACCCGATGCAGGGCCGTCGAATCCTGATGTGTCAAACCCGCCCATAGGTGTTTTACGTCTTCGAGGCGGACCTGTTCGAAGGCAGAAAGTGGTATGGACGGAGGAGACTGTCGATAATGAGGGTATGGGCAAGAAAAATTCCAAGAGTATGTCTCCATTCTGAGCTGAACCTGTACCTGCTATTGCTGATTGAGACGGGGTCATCAGTTTGCTGCATTTATCATCGACCAAAAGCTTATGACGAGTCTTCGAGCGAGTCTTCCTCTAGCTCGGAAGGTGAGGAAGGGTCAGGAGAAGGGGCAGGTCGCAGGAAAGCTGGGAAGAGCGTGCAGCGAGGGCGGGTCAAGGAGAGCTCGGGGCAAGGGAAAGCCGAAGAAGAGAGCTCAGAATCGGATGGCGGAGCCGGAAATGGGAGTGCTCGGTCAGCTTCACCCCTAGAATCTTCAGTTTTCTCACTGATGAAGCGCTTCAGACCACCGCAGAAACCGCGACGACACATTCATCATCACCATTCCCAAGACTGCGATCACGTTGACAAACACCCTCCAACACCCAATCGGTACGATCACCAGGGAAAGCCTACTGCTAAGGGGATAGGAGCAAAGTCTAGCCATGCAATGCAATGAATATGATTTACTCATGCAGGATATCGAGGATCAGACCACTCCGACAAGCTGCTCCTCCCCTTCCCACATACCCGTATGCAGACACCTCAAACCCAGCTCAAACCATTTCTCCTGCCTCGAACTCAGACTGTTTCTTCGCAACCGCGTCGTCATGGCGAGCGCAAACTGTTCGCGAAGGAGCTTGATTGCGATTAGCGTCTTCGGCTCGATATGGTAGCGAATCCGACGGTCCAGTTGCAGCGACGAGGCGGACAGCTGCTCGAGTCAGCTTACACGGGATGAACTGGGATGAATTGATGAATCAATGCTTACCCGAAAGTCCGCCTGGTCGCCGCAGAGCAAAGCCAGAGCGCGATCGTCCACCGGTCCCGTCTCCCATGCGTACAGCTTCTTCGATTGCATGATTGTGAAGTATGTGAGGTAGCTTGTGCCGTATTCCGATTTGGGTAACCGGAAGTTGATCGAGCTCGGATGCTGTAATTCAGTTCAGCTCCAGGTCATCACTGGTGATTGTGTGAACCGAACTCACTATAGCCACTCGCTGCTGATTGATGATCGTCTTCATACCTCCACTCGAGTCGAATGTGATGAGTTTTGGGTATAGGCCAGCAGCAAGCGCTGCGCCGAGCATTTGGACATTCTCGGTGTTCGTATTCAGCTCGGGGGGAACAGTGACGAACCGCGTCCCGAAGCGAAGAGAATAGCGTGCCCTGGCAGAAGATCAGCTCCGATATGTTTGCAAGTTGACACCGCACTGGCTGATCTCTTGGCGTTGAGCAGGAGTCGCATCCACGAAAGATGAGTCGATGAGATATCTGAGAATTATCTTCAGCGTGAGCAAAAACCTATGATCGGCCTAGACTGACGATAATAGCTGTTGCCTAAGCTCCTCGATCTGCTGCAAGTTCTGAATACCTTGCGTCAGCTATACCACGTGTAACCTTCAGTGCCCACTCACCTGCTGCGAGACAAAATTGCGCTTGCAGAAGATCCTGACGAAGCTGACATCCTCCGACGCTCTCCTCCAGCTAGAGAACACATTCGCAATGGTAAGAAAGTCGCTATTCCCTGTACGCCGATAAGCGTAAGACTACAAAACTGGCGAATATCCTGCTGACCGATAGCGAAGCCTTTCTTCGCCGCATCCGCTGCGCCTTCAAACCCAAACGGGGTGACAAACGGGCTCTTCGAGTTCAGTGTTGCAGCGATGGTCAGTGCCGGATCAAGACACTTGAATAACGCCGCAACAAGCAGGAACTTCCCAAGATGCACGTCCATGGGAAGTTTGCTGAGCAGTCGACCCATCGGCGTGATCTCTTCGGCTGGGGTGAGAGCTTTGACTTCTACAAGTGACGCGATCGCCCGCTGTATGTTGATTGATGAGGGCGGATCTAGCGCTCGTAGAAGAACATCCTCGATCGTGTTGCCGAGTTTGAGCTTGAGCATCTTGATTCGGAGCGCAAGATCCTGAAGGGATAGACGGAGGATTTCGGGTATCGGGTGCTCGGCGAGCTACACAGATCCACTTGGTCTGTACTAAATATGTGCTGGAACGACTTACCTGAGTGTCATGACGAGCTTTGGTGAACAGGTGGAAGGCTAAGCCCTCTTGGACACGTCCCGCTCGGCCCCTTCGCTGCTTAGCGTTACTCCGAGCTATGAAGCTCTCGACGAGCCGGGAGATTTGCCGCTTCTCGTCATAACTAACCTGGTGTCAAGGGTATTCGATAGGTGGTCGAACAGCTTACCGCATCTCTCGGTGCTTTCCACTGTCAATGACACAGGTGATGTCAGGGATTGTGACACCGGTCTCTGTGGGACAATTCATCACATTAGAAACCTCAATAGGGTAAGCTTCACGTACCTGCAATATTGGTCGCTAAGTTATGATCAGCACAGGTAGAAGGAGGTACACTTAAGAACGGGCGCTGACTCACAAATGACAATCTTCCGCATTCCCGCTCTAGGAAGATCAAACACGGCGCTTTGCCCCTCCGACGAGATAGTCGAGTGCAGTGGGTACACAACAAAGTCCGCACTCCCGAACGAAGGATGACTTTGTATCATGTCATTCATCTTTCGTATCTCCCCAAGACCCGGCATGAAGATGAGTATTGCCTGCGAAAAGGGTAGTAAAGCCGGATTTTTGAAGCAGATCGTTTCGAGTAGCCTCGCGATCAAGTCGTAAGGTATCTGACGAGAATCGAGGAGGTTGACCGTGGAAACGGTATGTGACGAGTAGCGCGTTGACGACAGCTTTGACGGGTCCGTTCTCTTGTCCTCATCGGAATCATCCTCGTCATCCGCCTTTGCTCCTTCTTCATTCCACTCGATCGGCTTACCGGCCCCTTTCGAGTTTCTTCCATTGCGTATAGCATATTGCGAGGATTCGTCGATGTGCCATCCAGAGATTTCGACTGCATCTTCCAGGTAGTTGACCTGCACCGGGAATGTCCGGCCGGGAACCAAAAGGAATGGGCATCCACCGAAAAAGGTGGATATCTTCTCGGCATCAATGGTTGCCGACATCAAGACAACTTTGAGATCTTTCCGCTGCTGAACGAGGGATTTGAGTACGATGAGAAGGAAATCAGACTCGATCGAGCGCTCGTGCACTTCATCCACGATGATATGCGTAACACCGTCGAAGGCGGTACCTCTGGATCTTCCGCTTGAATCGCTTTCGAGCATGCGCAGTGCGATCCCGTTCGTGACGAAGGCAAGGCGGGTGCTTGCGGAGACTTTCGCCTCAAGTCGGATCGAATAGCCAACAAGTGACGAGTTTGTTCCCATTGCACCGGGAGGATCGCCAAGCTCCTGCGAGACCCGCTGAGCCAGCGAGATCGCGCTGATACGTCGAGGCTCCGTGACGAAGATCTTACAGGGTCTGCCTTTGCTGAGCTGGTCTTCGAGGATGAACGATGGCAGCTGAGTTGACTTTCCACAGCCTGTCTCACCAGAGAGCACCACGATTTGCGATGTCTCGAGGGAGTTGACGATTCGGTCCCGGAAGGCCGCGATAGGGAGGTTGTTACGGTGGTGTAGCATGTTCTGATGGGCCGGAGACTCTCGTTGACGCTTGAAGTCGGACTGGAGGCGTTCGGAAAAAGCATTGTCCACGGATGCCGCTATTGGCCCGTTGACCTGGGGACTTGGATTCGGTTGTTTCGAAGAGAGCCTCACAGTGACCAGACCACCCTTGGCGGTCTTCTGATCCAGTAGATTTCTGATCCTTGCCCAAAGCTCCCGCCTGCTGCCATCCTCTTTGACCTTCCTCGCAAGCTCCAGCTCTTGCCAAAGGTCTCGATAAGCGGGAGGCATCGTTCTCCAATTGATCCCACCCAGTTCGCCCGTGGCTGAAAGCTCGCTCAATGCAAGAGTAGAGACATAGTTTTCCGCTTCGGTCACATCGTCGCAAGCGATGTCCTCCATACGCCACACCCTTCTCCTCGATGTCGACCAACGTATCTCCAGGCCCGCTCTGGCAGCTCGGCTCCCTCCGGATAGTCGAGCGTAGGTTGTAACTGCGCTCTTAGAATGTTTCGTAAGGTTCGTCTTGAGCAAGCTTTTTGGAACGTTACCGCCGAAAGAGAAATGCTTGGGGATTGGCATGGGCCGGATCGTGACGGAGGTGCTCTGGTTTGTCTCGGTGACCCCGTTGACTGGGAGAGCTTCGGGCTCGTCCAGCATATTTCCGAATAGTCCACCCTCCTCCACCTCGTCGTCGCCAGGTATACCCGGATTTGGTTCAGTCTGCTTCTTTTCTGCCAGGACTATCGGAAGGATATCGCTACCGCTCGGAGGACCTAGTTGCCCATCCGTGTCTTTGCCCTTCAATCGAGCCTCCAGGGCTTCTGCGTCCCTTCGAGCTTTCAGGGTCTTGAGAAGTATGTCTGGCCAGATTAGCGTTTATATAAAGCTTGGTCAATTGGGCGTACCGGCTTCCTTCCGGCTGAACATGTACTCCTTCTCAGCCTTGCTGATTCGATCCTTTAACTTCCTCATTTCGGGCATCTCAAGCACTACTCCAGTCCCCTTCCCTTTCTTGCCCTTACCCTTTCCACCTCCTCCGCCTGCTGATATTCGCAGATTGTCGAGGTCAAGCATGAGTGCCGCCCACGTTTGGTTGACCTTGTTGAGGTCCGGGTCAGTATCGGAATCGGAATCGGATGGGTGAGAAGAATCTAAAGACTGGAAGTAGGAGGCCTGAGTAGGTGAAGATGGAACCGTTGAGTCTGGACGAGAAAGCAGATGTTCGACGGTATCCAGGGTTTCCGATTGGGGGCTTGGCGGAGCATCAGCAACGAGGGCATCCAGCAGTGGTCCATCGGGATCAGGCAGATCGAGGGCTATGGAAGTGATCGTCCAGATCAGCTGTACATCAAACTCAGAAGGGAAGAGATAGACCCACCCTCTATCCGACTATATTCGCCTTTGGCCGAGCACTCGTCCTCGCTCAAGTGTGTCGACATCTATGTATCGAGATCAGCAAATAGTTTTAGATTGATGAATGAATATCACCCATTCCAGAGCCTCCTCCCAAGTTTCGCCTTCTCCTACTCCTTCCCTCAGACATTGCAGTATTCTTCCCTCCGAGAAGCCCAGCTTTCCAAGAACGTTGAAAGCGATGAAGAGTCGTAAGAGCTCTTTTTCGGTATCGGAAGCTGAAGACGGTGGCGGTAGAGACTTCGTCCGAATTATCTCCAAGTCTGAGGGGTATGAATGAGCGGAATCCCCGATTGCCAACGTAGCGAGTTTCCATAACGCGGATCCAGGACGCTCACCTTCTGTTGATTCGCCTTCATCTTCCAGAGCAAGCTCGATCACTCGATCCCGGATATCCCGGTTGATGTCGAGTCTTGGAAATGAGGTTGCCAAGCGCTTGTCGAATTCGATTGCCTTTGATGCAAGAAATGGTCAGCTCGATCACCACCATGCGCTCGAACCAAACCTTCAATACCCGAGAGACCTCCTTGACTCCTTTGTCGTGCAGTCTCTCCACCAGACTCTGCAGAGCCGCTTCTTCGATTGCCTTCTCATCTTCCCAGTCTTCCTTGACGCTCTGGACGGGTTGTTCCGCTTGACCTTTCGAGCCGTTCGTCGAGACATCAGGAGCGATATTGCCCTCGATTTCGATGGCCGACGGGACTGCGGTCCGAGCGTGTATGTCGGCTTCGTCGACATCCTTCACATTATCATCTTCAATGACCTTCTTTGAGGCGATAGATGTCGTCGCGACCCCCCTGTTGATTGCTGTAACAAGGATCAGCAAGATCCTAATGGATTTTGATGGAGGACATCTCTTACGCTTCAAGGCCAGCTTCTTCTTTCCCATCGCTCTGCATCCCTCCTCTCACCCAGACAGAGACATAAACGACAGCACGTAAAGCGCCAAATATTAGGAAATCAAGCCGCTATTGTGGGAAGCCGCAGTCCGCATTTTCCCGGGATTGATCCGAAGCGTTTACATGCTGAGCAAGAAACTCAATGGATTGATTGCTAAACCCGTTAGTCTCTCGCCTCATCTGATTGAGCTCGACAGAATCTCTCCTCCATCCGTCGCATCCTTCTATTGTCACAAGTCATAGCTGTCCCCTCCGCATTACCTCCCATACAGCTTGGTCCCCTGGCTCTCGCCACCGAAACCTTCCTCTGAATCATGCCAAAGAGGAAGACGAATCCATGCACACAGAGCTCAGTATCACCCGTCTCCCTCAGCTCATTCGACGCCGCTCTCGACCTTCTCGCCTGTGATACCTTCACTAGACTCGAGTCACTTTCCCTCAAATTCGAGACTGCTGCAGGTATCAAGCTCAACGATGGGGTAGTGAAGCATAGATGGGAAGAGGCGGTGGGGAGATACTGGATGACCAAGAGTATGGAGCAGTGCTGTATGGCGATGGCAAATGGTGGTTCGAGTTGGCAGATCGGGGATGTACCAACGGACGGAGAAGTCAAGATGGAAGGACGAGAGGATGAGGGAGAAGTTTCAGGTGCGGTTAACCAACAAGCTCGCTCCGCTCCAAGCTGATGTGTCGCGATTTTCAGGTAATCGAGATAGCGGTGGACGTCTTCTTCCGCCGAAGGCTCATCCGGGCGTCGCGACTGTTCACGATTTGAGCGATGACGAACATCGAGAATGGAAACGGTGGACACCAAAGACAGGCGACGTCGTGCTGGTGGAGTTGCCTGATGATGGGGTCTGGCCGGGCAAGGTGACTGGAAGCACGGTCATCGTATCGGTCAACTTGCTAATCCTAAAGCTAGATCATCGACAGACGAGTGTTCTACCAGGGGCGAACAATTCCGCGAGGCAACCACTTCTTCCCCGTGCGCATTTACCATGAAGACATGCCTCCGTAAGTCATATCCGTATCTGTATGCTGGAGTGGACCTGATCTGCTCCGGCGCTCTCAAGAGTCGTCACGATTAGATCTCGACTCCTCCCCTTACATCTCCGCCCGAATCCGCCACTCCTCGCCTCCGAATCGCTTCTCAGCGCATACCACGGCGCAGCTAATCCAGGCACCTTCGACATGTTCGCCACCGCTCGTGAATCCCTGGCCGCCCATACTCGCTCACATCCCGGAGTTGGAGACGAGGCAGACCGCGAGAAGATCAGAGAGAAGAAAGACTCCTGGAACAAAATCGCCAATTGGGTCATGAACGAGCGGCGTATCGAGAAGCTGCGGGCATTGGGAGAAGAGAGGGACCGTAGGCTGAGAGAGGTGGCGAAGGCAGACGATTATCTGGAAGCGCTTGGGTCGAACGATGGAGATCGGACAAATGGTCTGGACGGCGGTTTTTGTCAGAAGAAGGCTCGGACAACGGAATCCGTCCCTTTGCCTTCCGCTGAATCCCATGGTGTCGAAGCGATTAAGTCTGAGGGCGGCCGAATCGGGATCTCGAAAATGATATGGACCCGACCTGACAGTCCTGCGCCTACAGTATTTGGTCCGAGCGCGGTCCTCCCATGTAATACCCCTCGACGTACTGCCTCTCCTTCATTAGCCGGCGTCATCCGCCCCGCACTCTCAACACCTCAGCGTCCCAATTCGCCACGGCGTCTCGACAAGAAGCGGAATGGCATCTATACTGGAATGGGCGAGTACAGTCCTCGCGGCCGAGGTGGCACATATACTCCTCCACGGATCCTACCTTCCGGGGATGAGACCGCTCCTACCGGTGCGAATGGTTCTCCCGCACCATCGCTGCACAGATTCGATTTCGTCAGTCCGCTTGGACCGGTCAAGCTCGGGAAGCTGTCGAATGGGGATGCTAGTTCGCCGATGATGGCACGTAAAGCGAGTCTGGAGGCTGTGAGGGAGGATCCAGCGGAAGACGACGGGAAGGGTTGGACGGTTGTACAGGGTAAAAGAGGAAGAAGAGCAGGGTCGATGCCTTGCAGGGAGAAGGCGGAGGGAATCAGTGTCGAGGGTACTCAGGGGGAGGGTATGGACCTTGGGTCATAAGGGCAAACAAAGTTGTAGAACATCGTGTTCTGGCCGGCGTCAACTATGTAGAGCTCATGTGTCGTTTTCACGACCTCAATATGCCACATTGCTGGGTGAAAGGTCGTCCACATGAATAACAGTTATCTCGAAACTCAGCTTCTATCATCCCTTTTTCAATCATCATTTGAATGCACGTCTATCACTTCATCTCGCCTTGTGCAGCATGGCTGCTGTTCTCCCAATCATTCAAGGGCGATGACGCATGTTGCGAACCATCCGCAGCATCATGACCAACGCCTCACCCCCACGTAAAGTCGTCGCGGTCATAGGTACGACCGGCGTAGGCAAATCCCAACTAGCCATCTCCCTCGCTCGCTCCCTCGCCCCTTCTTCAGCCGTCATCCTTTCGGCCGACTCGATGCAGCTTTACAAAGGTCTCGATGTGATCACCAATAAAGTGACGGAAGAGGAGAAGCAAGGTGTGGAACATTGGGGATTGAACGTGGTTCAGCCTGGGGAAGGAGGGAGTTGGGAGGTTGGAAGGTGGTGTAACGAGGCTGAGAAAAAGGTCAGTCAGGTATACTCGCAGCATCAGCATCTACTCTGGCAGATGCTTAAAAGTCAAGCCACACTGACGGCCATGCAGATTGCTAGTCTGCCCGAAGCTACCCTCCCGATCATCTGCGGCGGGACCCACTACTTCACCCAGCATTTCCTCTTTCCACCATCCGAGCTTTTCATCTCGCGACCCGAGGAGCTAAAAATGGCGAAGTCTAGCCCTATCGATCTTCGGTGGAAGCCGCCCTGTCCCCGACCGCCTATACCCAACGATCTCGACCCAGACCTGGTGAAGCTACTCGACACCTTCTGGACAGCTGATCCCGTCTGCCCAGGAGATCATGCTGGACCGAGTGAAAAGCATACTGGACCGCCTCCGACTGATTCGAACCAGCTCCTGAGCTTGTATAGGGTGCTTGAAGCTATTGATCCGAAAGAAGCAGGGAGATGGCATTGGCGGGATGGGAGGAAAGTGAGAAGGGGATTAGAGAGGTGGTGGGAACGCGGTAGAGCAGATCTCCCGATGGATAGGGATGGTACGGTGGATACTGGACGAAGTGGACGAAGTGGACGAAGGGCAAGATTCGGGACTCTGATCTTTTGGGTGTTCGAGTCGATTGACACCTTACGGCCGCGCTTGATTAACCGGGTCGACGGGATGGTCGAGGTGAGGGCGTCAAGAGAGACTATATCCGTCGTTGATGATGAACTTCAGATTGGGCTCTTGAAAGAAATCGCCGAGATGCGAGGCATAGCAGAGCGAATGTACGGCAGCGCAAAGGCTATCGATCATACCGAGGGGATCTTCCAGGCTATCGGTACGACAAGAGATCTGTATACGATGAAGCTGATGGACAACAGGCTACAAGGAGTTCGCCGGCCTACGGCTGCCTCAACCCGACCCTTCGACCGATCCAGACTTCCAACCTATGCTCCAGCAAACCAAGCAACGCACCTTCCAATACGCGAAATACCAGCTCAAGTGGATCCGGAAGCAGCTTTTACCCGCTGCAGCGGAAGCTAGAGCAATGGGAGGCGATGTGGAGGTGTTTGTTATTCGAGGTGGATCAAGTGATGAGGATATCGCCAGACGTATCCTAAACGGTGCGTTGATCTCGCTCCGTACCGAGTCAGTTGCTGACCGCAGAACAGCCTTCTTGACTGGAAGAGAATTGCCAAAAGCGGATACTATCGGTCATCCAGACGCCTTCGAGCTATTGGCCAGCCTGGACGATGATGCTACCATAGCGAGAGTTCCCGATACTGCCGAGTCAGCGGATCTGCTGCCTGTGTTTCGTAGCTGATATATAGGTACATTGATCAGACGACAAGCCATCAACTCGCGACGGATATGCCAGCTCTGTTCGACGGATCAGGAGCCTCGCTCGATCGCGGTACAGGATTGGGATAGACATCTCAAGTCAAAGATCCATCAGAGGTAAGTTGAGATCTCGCTGAAGTACATTTATTGAGGGAGTGGTCTCACAGCAAGGTCAAGCATGTCGAAGGCCACCGAGAAAAGGTAAGAAAGGCCCAGCTCGCACTGCAGTCGATGAAGAGGGCAGAAAGGGAGTCGCGTCGGGCTGATCAGGTCGGAGCGGTGGAAGAGAATGGATATGGTTGATCGGACGCGGTCAATCGCAAATCAAAGGCACCAGTCATACTCCTTAAAGTAACGTTAAGGTAAACTAAGAGGCGAAACCAGATCTCGGCTCTCGATCCTGCCATTCCCATGATGCAAGAGTAGCAGGAATGAAATGCGAAATACTCACCTCGGATCACGAAGCTGGAAATTGACTGATGACACCATGCATGAACCTTTGTGCCCTCCCCACATGT
>JAABUH010000430.1_pt1 | contig 61434 bp, 59 predicted proteins | sample 5559121 | NCBI WGS metagenome assembly JAABUH01 (sample SAMN10711871, study PRJNA513364) | rock metagenome | isolation source: Antarctica rocks | place: Antarctica: Victoria Land, Battleship Promontory nord | collected 2015-12-28 | reverse complement strand
GCGGATGCATGGCCGCCAAGTTCTTCACCGGGCTGCCGATGGACGGGCCCGACCCGGAGTGCGTGCAGGGTTACGGCGAGGTGGCGCTGGAGTCGGCCGGCGTGGTGCCCGCGCCCAGCGGCGACCACTCCCACGGCGGTCCGGTGCGGGGTCAGGCCCCCAAACCCGTGCCGCTGACCTTGATGGTCCGCCCGCCGGTCAGCTTCTGCGAGGAAAGCCCGCTCGCCGGGATGCACTGACCGCTCACCCACCACCACGTACGGAGACGACAGACGATGGCACGCAATCCCTGGTTCGAGACGGTGGCCGAGGCGCAGCGGCGCGCGAAGAAGCGTCTGCCCAAGAGCGTCTACATGGCACTGATCGCCGGCTCCGAGCGAGGTCTGACCGTTGACGACAACACTGCGGCGTTCGGCGAGCTCGGGTTCGCTCCACACGTCGTCGGCTTGCAAGACGAGCGAACACTCTCGACGACGGTCCTCGGGCAGCCGATGAGCATGCCGGTGATGATCTCGCCGACCGGGGTGCAGGCCGTGCACCCCGAGGGCGAGGTGGCCGTGGCTCGGGCCGCGGCCGCCCGCGGAGTCCCGATCGGGCTGAGCAGCTTCGCGTCAAAGCCCATCGAGGAGGTGTGCGCGGTCAACGCGCAGACATTTTTCCAGATGTACTGGGTGGGCAGCCGTGACGTCTTGGTGCAGCGGATGGAGCGGGCCCGCGCGGCCGGCGCCGTCGGGCTCATCATGACCCTGGACTGGTCCTTCTCCAACGGGCGTGACTGGGGCTCCCCGCCCATCCCCGAAAAGGTGGATCTCAAGGCCGCGCTCCAGTTCGCGCCCGAGGTTGCACTGCGCCCGAAGTGGCTGTGGGACTTCGCCCGGTCGGGTCAGATCCCCGACCTCACCACGCCCAACTTGGCCCCGCCCGGCGGTGGGCCCGCGCCGACGTTCTTCGGGGCCTACGGCGAGTGGATGGGCACCGCGCTGCCGACGTGGGAAGACGTGGCCTGGTTGCGTGAGCAGTGGGGCGGGCCGTTCATGCTCAAGGGGGTCATGCGCGTCGACGACGCCAAGCGGGCCGTGGACGCAGGCGTGAGCGCGATCTCGGTGTCCAACCACGGCGGCAACAACCTCGACGGCACCCCGGCGCCGATTCGGGCGCTACCGGTGGTCGCCGAGGCCGTGGGAGACCAGATCGAGGTCTTGCTCGACGGTGGTATCCGCCGCGGCAGCGACGTGGTCAAGGCCGTTGCCCTGGGTGCCCGTGCGGTGATGATCGGGCGCGCCTACCTCTGGGGGCTGTCGGCCAATGGACAGGCCGGGGTGGAGAACGTGCTGGACATCCTGCGCGGCGGCATCGATTCCGCGGTGCTCGGTCTGGGGCACTCGTCGGTGCACGACCTGACGCCCGAGGACGTCATCGTTCCTGACGGGTTCGTCCGTGCGCTGGGTACCTCCAACGTGCACAGCTGAGCGCCTCGATCACCAGTCCGCCCTCGGCGCACCCACCGCCTCGCCTTCCAGTAGGACGCGGCCGTGGCGCCTTGTGAATGGACACCGGCCTTCCGCGCACCCTGCGGGCGGGGTCACTCGCCTTTCGTGACCCGCTCAGCGGGTGTACAGCGGCCTTCCGCAAGCAACCGTCGCCTGCTCCGGTGATGTCTGGAGCAGGCGACGGTTGGTGTGCGACAGTCCGGCTCACTTGGCCGGCGTGAGGGTTGCGGAGATCGCGTTGGGGATACCGCTCACGTTGGCGTTCAGCAGCGGCTCGATGAAGAAGCCGAACAAGCCGCAACCGCTGAAGTTCGCTGCGGTGTAGGTACCACCGTTCAGCGTGCCACCCGTGGCGACGGTAAAGGGACCGTTGACGGTGACCGTGGAGGGCGCCACCGTCTTGCACATGCTTCCCGGGGTGAGCAACGGCAGGCCGAACACGCTGATCTGATCGATCTGCAGGTCCACCGTGCTACTTGCGGTGAGCCTCGAAGTGGTGGTGGTGGCGATTGTGCCGGTGACCGGACCGGTTGGGACGACCTTGGCCTGCACCGAGGTCGGTATGACACCGAACAGCCGGTAGTCCCGGATGTTGATATCGGGCAGTGTCAGCGTGCCGGAGAAAGCACTGCCGGTCACCGTCGCCGCCAGGCTTCCGGGACCGAATGCGGTCGGGGTCCCGGACGGAGGAGTGGCCGTGCCGTTGACGGTGTAGGTGATCCCTTGTGCCACATCGAAGGACAAAATTTTAGTGTTCGTGGGTGGGGCGCAGGTGAGGATAGTGGGATTGTCGAAGCCGGCCTTGGGCTTGCCGTCCGCGCCCCTCAACGTGAGGTTGGTCACCAGCTCACCGATGCTGATCGCGGTGGTGCCGCTGTTGGGCAGGTTCACCGCCGTGTTGACCGAATTCGTGGTCAGCGCCAGGGTTCCCGACGGCGGCACGGTCGTTGGTGGGATGACCAGGCCGGGCGGCGTGATGGACCCGTTGCTGGTCGTCAGCGCGGCGGTTTGGGTTGCCGCGAGTTGCGTAACGCCGGCGCCATTTAGGTTCTCAACGGTGCCTGCCGGCAGGGTGATGGTGGTCGAGAAGCCGGTCACCTGGTTAGCCGCCCCGGCGACAGGACTTGCCGGCGGCGTCGCCGTGACGGAAACCTTGAGAGTGGTATCCGATACGAAGCCGCCGCCGGTGCAGATGGCGTCGAAGGTCGTCGTCTGCGGAGCCGGCGGCGCGGCCGAGCTGACGCCGGCACCGAGGAACGTGATGCCCAGGCTGGCGACCAGCGCGCCAGCAGACAGGCCCGCAAGCGCACGCGCGCGAGGGGCCGTTCGAGATGGTTGAGTCATTGCACTCTCCAGACGGAAGTAGATGAACACCCTGGCCAAGCAGACAGATGCACGCCCGTGCCGCTGGTGACCAGCTCGAGCGTGGGCAGTGCACCGTCGTCGAGGAAAATCGTCTTGCCGCCGCCGAGGATGACCGGCTCGATCATGAGCCGGAGTTCATCGAGCAGGGTTCCACCCAGGAGGGTCCGTACGAGCGTCGGGCTCCATGATTAACAGGTCGCCGCCGTCGGTGTCGTGCAGCACCCGGACGCGGGCGATGGCCTTGTCGCCAGTAACGCGCGGGTGTAGTCCCACGTCAGCTAATCGTCGCCCAGGGTGTCGGGCACGACGTACTTCGGAATGGAGTTCATCTCGTCGGCGACGGGTCGCCGGTTCGCTCGGGCCACGCCGCGGCCATCGTCTGCCACGTGCGGCGCGCGAACAGCAGCGCCTCCGCCTTGGTCATCGCGTCGGCGAAAAGCACCGCCGACCACCTCGGGATCGAAGAGCGGGTGCGACCAGCCCCCATGTGCGAAGCCACCGGCGGTGTCCTCGTCGGGTCCGACTGGCGCCTGCACCACGCCCTCCAAGCTCATGAAACTCATTAACAACGATGCGCATGGGACTCGCTCCTCCTCCTCGTTCCGGGGGTACAGCCAGGTAGACGACCGCAGGATGATGCACGCTGGTACTACGCTTGCCGACCGGCAAGAGTTGACCCTCGGCGTTCGGTCGTCCCACGTACCCGGGGACCCTCGGGCGGGCAAGAATTGTCGGCGCTCGGCGATACTATTCGTACATGAGTTCGATTGAGTTGGTCGCCGACACCGACGCCGAGTCCGACGCTTCGGTGTCGGGTGTGGTGGCTGCCGCCCTAGGCGACTTGACGCGCGCCGTGGATGTGCTCCAGCAGCACTCCCTCGATGGCCTTCGCGATGAAGACCTCCTCGGCGTGTTCCAGCAGCTGGAGAGGCAGCGGCGGCGGTTGCCGACGGTGGATCACCGGTTGATCACCGAGCTGGAGTGCCGCTCTACCGCGGTGAAGTTCCTGGCCCGTGGGACGGCCGGGTTGTTGACCGACCTGCTGCACGTGGACACCGCCGAGGCGAAGGCCCGGGTGCGGGCCGCCGCCGTGCTGGGCCCCCGCACCGCCATTACCGGCGAAGCCCTGGACCCGGTGTATCCGGCGACGGCCGCCGCCCAGGCCGCGGGGGCGATTTCGGAGCGCCACGCCCGGGTCATCACCGGCACCGTCGGGCACCTGCCGCACAGCCTGGACGCCGACACCACCGCTCGGGCCGAACGCACGTTGGTAAACCAAGCCGAGGGGTTGCGGCCTAGTGAGTTGGGCAAGGTTGCCGACCGGCTGTCCGCCTTCCTGGATCCGGACGGCAGGTTGTCCGATGACACCGACCGCGCCGCTCGCCGAGCCCTGCACATCGGGCGGCAACGCGTCGACGGGATGAGCCCCATCACCGGACTGCTCGATCCCGCCACCCGCGCCCTGGTCGACGCCGCGTTCTCCGCGCTGGCCCGGCCCGTCCCGGAGGGGGACCTGTCCGACCCACGCAGCCCGGCGCAACGTCACCACGATGCGCTGGCCGCTGTGTGCCGCACCGCCCTGGCGTCGGAGACCCTGCCGTCCAACCGCGGGGTGTCGGCCACCGTGGTGCTCACCATGTCGGTGACGGATGTGGAGAAAGCGGCGGGGGTGGCCACCACGGCCACCGGCGGTGTTGTGCCCATCCGCGACGCCCTGGCCATGGCCGCCGACGCGCATCCGATGCTGTGCCTGTTCGACACCGACGGCCAACCCCTGCACCTGGGCCGCGGTGCCCGCCTCGCCTCAACGGCGCAACGCCTCGCCCTGTACGCCCGCGACCGGGGTTGCACCCGCCCGGGCTGCGACATTCCTCCGCAATGGTGTGAGGTGCACCATCTGGACGACTATCAGTACGGCGGGCACACTGACGTCGACCGCATGTGTCTGGCCTGCACCTTCGATCACCACCTGATCACCGACGAAGGCTTCACCGTCCGCATGGGCCCCGCAGCCCGCGTCGAATGGATCGCCCCGCGACACTTGGACCCCAAGCAGACACCCCGGATCAACACCGTCCACCACGCACCCGACCTCACCGACCCAGATCCTCCGTGACGGTGCGACCTGCGGTGGCACATTGGTGGCGTGACTGCACGCCGTCGGCCCCCACCGTAACCACGGCGGATGCCACCTTCGTCCGGCACATGCTCCCGCATAACCAGCGGGCGGTGGGCGCGGTGTTCGACCGCGACGTCCTCCTGCTCTCCGCGCGCAGCGAAATCGGCGCCGCCAGCATGGCCCGGACCGAGCTGGCCGCCGGCACGTATCCCCCGACGCGCACTTTGGCGCAGGCCATCAGCGGAGCACCCCAGAGCGAGATCCCCGAGCTACAGGCCCTCGCCGCAGGCCTTCCCTCCTGAGCGGTCAGTCGGCTTGAGCGGTCAGCGGGCCAACGGTCAGCCGGCGACGGCGAGTTCCTCGGCACGATCGGGGACGGGTGTCCGTACTGGAGCGGCGAAGAACATGACGGCCACAAGTCCGACGACCAGTACAGCAGCGGGAAGCAACAGCGACTGCCCCATCGCGGAGCTGTAGCCGTCGGAGAAGCTGGGTGTACCAGGAGCCGAGTGCACGGTGGCCGCTAGCCGCGACTGCATCAGCACCCCGATGGCCGCGCTACCGAGCACGGCGCCGAGTTGCCGTGTCGTGTTGTACACGCCTGATCCGGCGCCGGCCTGGTGCATCGGCAGATTTCTCGTCGCGGTCGCCGAGACCGGTGACCAGATGCAGGCGTTGGCCACACCCATGAGGGCGATCGGCAGCAATAGCTTCCAGATGGCCACTCCCGGGGTCATCTCCGCGCTCAGCCAGACCAACGCGATAGCCAGCGACGCGAACCCGAATCCGGCGATGTACCGAGGGTGCATGCGGTCCACGAGCTTGCCCACCGGAGGGGCGAGCACCCCGGTGAACACGGCCAGTGGCACCAGCAGCAGCGCGGCGCGGGTCGGCGTCAGGTGCAGCACGTCCTGGGCGTAGAGCATCAACGGCAGCGCCATGGCGATGATGGCGAAGCCCATTGCGCTGATGGCGATGTTCGCGAGCGAGAAGTTGCGGTCCCGGAAAAGGCCGAGCGGCAGTAGCGGCTCGTTGCGGTTGCGCGACTGCCACCAGATGAACGCCGCGATGATCACCAGGCCGGCCGCGATCAACGACCACACCCCACTGCCCCAGTCGTACTTCTGTCCCTCCTCGATGCCGAACACCACGCAAAACAGACCGGCGCCACTCAGCGCGATGCCTGGGATGTCGAAACGATGCGAATGGGTCGGCAGCGTGGGCACCCACTTCCACGCCACGGCCAGCGCGATGATGCCGACGGGCAGGTTGATGAAGAAGATCCACTCCCAGCCCAGTGCGTCCACCAGTACCCCACCGAGGACGGGTCCCACGAGCGTTGCCACCCCGGCCACCGCGCCCCACACGCCCATGGCGGTACCGCGCTGGGCCGCGGGGAACACGCGGGTGATCACGGTCATCGTCTGCGGGGTGATCAGCGCGGCGCCGAGCCCCTGGAACACCCGCGCGATGATCAACCCGTCGATGGAACCGGTCAGCCCGCACCACACGGACGCTCCGGTGAAAACTACGAGTCCGAGCAGGTACACGTTCTTGGGGCCGAACTGATCCCCGAGGCGCCCGGTGATGAGCAGGGGCACGGCGTAGGCAAGCAGGTAGGCGCTGGTGACCCACACCGCGCCGTTGATGTCGGTGTGCAGGCCGGTCATGATGGCCGGGGTGGCCACCGACACGATGGTGCTGTCCACCAGGATCATGAAGAACCCCAGGCACAGCGCCCACAGCGCCGGCCACTGCCGCACGACCTGATCGTCCGGTGCTGCGGTCATTGTGCGACTTCTTTCTTCGGGGTGTCGTCCTGCCAGGTGATTCTTTTCGCTCGCAGGTCGGCGATCAGTCCGCGCACCCAGGCGATCTCCGCGGTCCGCATCGCCTGGGTGTAGTCGATGTCCAGCCTGTACCGCACAGCAACCTTGCGCGCGCGGACATCGGCCATTGATGCCGCTGACTCGGCGACGTTGTCCTCGAGCGCCCGGACCCGGGTGCACAGGTGCTCGAGCACCAAGGCCAGCGGCAGCCTGTGCGCGTCAGTGATGCCCAGCGTGAAGAGCGGGTACTCGTTCAACGGGATGGCGAGCAGCTCCGCCAACCGGGCCTCGTGTTGCTCCCGTCCGGCGGCGGTGATCTGGTACGTGGTGCGCTCGGGGCGGTTGCCCTCGCGAGCGGTCCCGGTGGCGCGCGCCAACCTGTCCGCGACCAAGCGATCTACCGCGTGGTAAAGCGAACCGCGGTGGATTTTCACCACGCGGTCTTCGTGGCGCTCCATCAATAGCTGGTACATCTCATAGGGATGCATCGTCCGCTCGCTGAGCAGCGACAGCACGGAGACGCCCAGTGGCGACAGTGGCGCAGCCTTCGGCACGACCGTCACCTCCCAATGGTCCACGTCGAATAGTCCGCGCGGAACATTAGCACAGACGGCGTCCGGTCAAGACACGGCTCGCGTGACCGCAGCGCGGCGTGGGGCACGGGGCACGCACGCGCGGGCCACTATGGGCACGGTGCCGAGAGTCCCCCGGGAACGCCGTCAGGCAGGACATCCTTGGCCGCCTGGGTGAGCGTGTCGCTCATGTGCTGCCCGTACTGGCTGACCGATCCGTAGGTGAGGATCGCCACGGCATAGCGGTTGCCGTCCACGTAGCCGGTCGAGTTGTAGTTGGAGCCGGGGCCGAGCCCGGTCATCCAGCCCTGCTTGACCGACCAGTCCTGCGAGGCCGACGGGATGCCGAAGAACTGGTCGGTGCCGTCGGTGCCGTCGCGGGTGGTGTTGGACATGGCGTTGGACAGCCACGGCCACACCGCGGGGTCGGCCTTCAGCTTGGCGTAGAGATGCACGAGCCCGTCCGCGGTGATCTTCGTTTCGCCCCACTGGCCGGTGTCTGCAGGAGGGCTACCCAGGTTGGTGATGCCATAGTGGTCGGCGATGGTGGTGATGACGGCATCGCCGCCGACGAGTCCGTACACGGTGTCGGTGGCGTCGTCATCGGATGCGGTGATCATCTGGTAGGCGGTGCTTTCGGTGTTCCCGGTCATCTGGTTGGTGAGCAGCAGGTCAGCGGCGACGAACACCTTCATCACGCTGGCGGAGCTGTACTCCGCATCCGCGTCCCCGGCTGAGCTGTATGCGCCGGTCTCCGTGTCATACACGGCGACCGCGGCCTGCTCGCCTCTCGCGTCGGCGTAGGCCACTGCCTGGTTGAGTCCTGCGCTCGCCGCGCAGGTGGTGGGCGCGGGGGGCGTGGACATCGGGGTCGGCGTGGTCGACGGTGTTGGGGTCGGCGTCGCGCTCGGACGTGCGATGGGCATGATGATCCTGTTGGCGGTCACGGTGTCAGCGCCGCGGGGCCCGGTGATCGCCACCGTCGTTCCGACGGTGAACTGGGCGCGGTCGGCGGGCGCCTGCCTGGTGCCGAACACTGTCTGTGCCGTCAGCGTCACGGTGATCTTCGACCCGTCGGTCGCCGTCAGACTCCACGTGTCGCCTTTGATGGCGGTGATCTCCCCGCGGACGCTGGGGGAGCTGTGGTGCGCCACGGACGTGCTGGTTGGCGGAGGCGCAGCTTGCGCGGTGGCGGCTTGTGCGGTGGAGCGCGTGAGCACGGCGCCCTCCCGGCCCGCGGCGACGGCCAGCACCAGCAGCGCAACGACCAGCACGGCTTTCGCCACCGACTGCGCCCGCATCAATATGTCCTCCGTCGACGACACCGACCAAGCCCGTTGCTCCCCGGTGGACGTGAGGCTAAGCAACTACCTTGTGGGCTCCCTGTGCCAAGTCTGGGAACTTTCTGTGCGTGGCGGGGGGTGGGCTCAGCTCCGATCGGCCTCGTCGACGGCCTGGGTGCGGATGGAGTCGAGCACCACCTCCGCGGCCGGTGTAGGGTCAGCCCGCCCACGCCGGTAGACCACGGACAGGATGCGGGTCCCTGGCTGCAGAATTCCCGTCGTGGTCCGGACTCCCGGGTGCGGCAGGTAGGACAACGCCAGGTCGGCGACCACGGCAGCTCCGAGCCCGGCTCCCACCAACGCCAACATCGCCGATGACTCGGTGCAGGTGTGCTGGCAGTCCGCGGTGATCCCCGCGTCGGCGCACAGCTGATCCAGGGCATGCCGCGCGGACAATCCCGCGGTGGCCGCCACCCACGGGCCGTGCAGCACCCGCGCGGGGTCGTCGGGCAGCGACCACGATGCAGGAACCACCACCCGGTAGGAATCGCGCAGCAGGCCTTCCACGACGACGCCGGCTGCGGTGCGCTGAGCCAGGTCGGGGTTGCGCTCCACGAGGAGCAGGTCGAGTCGGCCGGCGCGGAGCATCGCCATGCCGCTGCGTTCGTCGGATTCGATGACGTGCGGGGTGATCGCCGGGTGTGACACCGACAGGGCAGCGATCGCGGGCGCTACGAGCCGCCGCAGCACGGTGTCGAAACCCCCGATGCGGACCGGCCCACTGGTGCGGCCTCGCAACGTGGTGAGCTCCCGCTCCGCGTCGGCCAATACCTCCGCGAGCCGGTCGGCGTGATCGGCGAGGGTGAGGCCGGCAGCGGTCAACTCGAGGCTGCGACCGCCGCCGCGCCGGGAGCGATCCACCAGGGGCAAACCGGTCTCCGCCTCCAGGCGCATCAGGTGCTGGGAGACGCCTGACGGGGTGAGGTGCAGGGCACGGCTGGCGGTCAGCACCCCGCCGGCGCGACGTACCGCCCGCAGTACCAACAGGCGACGCGGATCGATCGGCATTCACTCATACTGCACCTAAGGTGCATGATAAGTCGCTTCCGTTGCACTACGGTTCCGCGCAGGATGGGCGTTGTGAACATCAATCTCCACCTGCTCCTGTCCCTCTTCGGCTACCTCGGCGCCGTGTTGTTGCTCGGTAGCTTCGCTGCCACCTCGAGGGGGCGAATGTCCACCGGCAGCAGGCGCTACCACCTCGCGAACCTCGTTGGTGGAGCGGCACTTCTGGTGAGTTGCGTGGCCCAGGCCGCGTGGCCGTCCGTCGGAGTGAACCTGGTGTGGATGGCCATCAGCCTGTTGACCTTGGCCCAGGCAGCGCACGTGCGGGCAGGCGCTGGCCGGCACGCCACCGCTGCGCATCAGCTTGCGGCCGATCCGGAGCGGAGCCTGCAACACGTCGCGTAGCGCCGGGGCCGAGAGGTACTTCACGGCCGGGCCGCCATGCATGGAGCGACCGTCAAGTACCTCTCGTACCGTTGACCTGTGCCCGCTGCCCCGCTTCCCGTGCGCAACGGTCTCAACCCGACGCGCCTGCGCCTGCCCGCTGACGGACCATGGAGCACCGTCTTGGACTACTTGAACCAGCGGTTCCCTGACGACCGGGCACGGCTGGCCGAGAAGGCCGCCGCGGGCGAGATCGTGGACGCCGCGGGGGAGTGCGTCGGCCGCTTCATCCCGGGCTCGTTCGTATACCTCTACCGCGATCCGGCGGCGGAAGCTCCGGTGCCCTTCGGCATTCCGATCCTGCACCGGGACGAGAACCTGCTGGTGGTGGACAAGCCGCACTTCGTAGCCAGCACGCCGCGCGGCATCCACGTCACCGAGTCGGCGCTGGTCCGCCTGCGCTGCGCGCTCGAGCTGCCCGAGCTCAGCCCCGTGCACCGGCTGGACCGGCTGACGGCGGGGGTGCTGGTGTTCACGGTGCGGGCGCAGGTGCGGGGGGCTTACCAGCGGCTATTCGACGAGCGAGGCGTGCGCAAGGAGTACGAGGCGACGGCGCCATACGACCCCACGTTGGCCTTCCCACGGACCGTGCGCAGCCGCATCGTGAAGGAGCGCGGCGTGCTGGCCGCCCAGCAGTTCCCCGGCGCGGCGAACAGCGAGACCGTCATCGAGTTGCTGCAGGTGCACGGCGGCCTGGCCGACTACCGCTTGGTGCCGAGGACCGGCAAGACCCACCAGCTTCGGGTGCACATGAACGCGCTCGGCGTGCCCATCGCGAACGACAGTTTATTTCCGTGCCTGCACGATGTGGCGGTGGACGACTACTCCGCACCGCTGCAGCTGCTCGCGCGGTCCCTCGCCTTCCGCGACCCCTTCAGCGGAGCCGACCGGCGCTTTGTGAGCGAACGCCAGTTGGGCACCGTTTCGTTCGGCGAGTGAACTAAACGGTGCCCAACGGGGTGCAGCTACCGTGGTCGGCGTGTTGACGCAGGAGCCCAACCCCGCCCCGGTCTCTCGCCCCGCAACGACGGCGCTCGCCGGATCCACCTGGCCCGAAGTCCGTGCTGATGCGCTCCTCGTCATTCCGGTCGGCGCCGTGGAGCAACACGGACCGCATCTGCCGCTGGACACCGACACCCGGGTGGCCTGCGCTGTGGCGCAGCAGATTCCCGCCGCAGTGGTCGGCCCGGCCCTGTGCTACGGCGCCAGCGGGGAGCATGAAGGTTTCCCGGGGACGGTGTCGCTGGGGGCGGAGGCGCTGCACGCGGTTCTCGTCGAGCTCGGTCGCTCGGCGTGCCGCTGGGCGGCGCGATTGGCGTTCGTCAATGGGCACGGCGGCAACGCGCCCACGCTGGCTCGTGCCGTGCAGCTGCTGCGTTCGGAGGGGCGTGATGTGGCGTGGTGGCCCTGCGCAGTGCCCGGCACCTCGACCCACCCGCCGGATGCGCACGCGGGACGAACCGAGACCTCGCTGCTGCTGCACCTGGACCCGGCCGCCGTACGGTGGGAGCTCGCGGTGGCTGGTGAGATCCGCCCTGTGGCGGAGCTGATGCCGGAGCTGCGTGCGCACGGGGTCCGAGCGGTAAGTCCGAACGGTGTGCTCGGCGATCCCATGGAATCTACTGCGGCAGAAGGAGAGCGACTGATGACGGAGCTCGTGGCTCGCGCAGCGGGTGCGGTCGCCGCGTGGCGGCCGAGCTCGACGGGGATGCTGGCATGACCCGGGTAGCCGTGGTCACCGGGGCCGCTCGGGGCATCGGTGCCGCTGTGGTGCACCGTCTCGCGGTCGACGGTTGGCAGGTGAGCGCGGTGGATGCCTGCGCCGACAATCCCGCCGTGCCCTACGCACTCGCCACCGAGAGCCAGCTGGCCGCGCTCGCGGCCGCCCACCCGGGCTCGGTGCGTGCCCGGGTCGCCGACGTCCGCGACAGCGCGGCGTTGGCCGCCGTCGTGGAGTCCACGGTGGAAGAGCATGGCGGTTTGGATGCGGCGGTGGCCTGTGCCGCAGTAATTGCCGGCGGCCAACCACTCTGGGAGACGGCGGATGCCAGCTGGGATGCGTTGTTCGACGTGGACGTGCGCGGGGTGTGGAACCTTGCCCGCGCCGCGGTGCCCGCCCTGCTTGCCCGCCCGCAACCGCGGCAGGGTCGCTTTGTTGCGGTTGCCTCGGCCGCCGCGCACCGCGGGCTGTACCACCTCGCGGCTTACGGCGCGGCCAAGCACGCGGTCGACGGTCTCGTCCGCGGGCTGGCCGCTGATCTGCGCGGCACCGGCATCACCGCGAGCTCGGTCTCGCCCGGCTCCACCCGCACGGACATGCTGTCCGCCACCGCGGCGCTGTACGGCATCGAGGACGTCGAGCATTTTGCTGCCGCCCAACAACTGGAGCGGCTGCTGGAACCGGAGGAGGTCGCGGCCAGCATCGCGTGGCTGTGCTCGGCCGACTCCAGCGCGATGACCGGCAGCGCGATCCGGGTCGATGGCGGGTTCACGGTGTGACACCGCAGCTGCCACTGGAGTTTGCCGTCATGCTCGATTCGACCACTCGTCGGTTGGCCGGGGATGCGGCGTTACTCGGAGGATCGCCGCTGCGCCTGCTGCGGCTTCGCCCGGCGGCCAGAGGGCTGCTGGCAGAGCAGCCGCTGCGGGTACGCGACGGCCGTAGTGCAAGCGTGGCCCGGAGCCTGCTCGACGCCGGAGTCGCCCACCCGCGGCCCGTCGATGGCCCGACGCCCGCAGAAGTCACCGTGGTCATTCCGGTGCGCGACAACCCAGTGGGTGTCTCGCGGCTGCTCTCCGCGCTGGGCGCCGCCGCGCAGGTGATCGTGGTCGACGACGGATCGACTCGACCCGATGCGGTGCGCACCGTGACCACCGAGCACGGTGCGTGCCTGCTGCGTCATCCGGTCAGCCGTGGCCCGGCGGCCGCGCGCAACACCGGCTTGGCTGCGGTCAGTACTGCTTTCGTTGCATTCCTGGACTCGGACGTGGTGCCCGCACCGGGGTGGTTGTCGGTGTTGTTGGCGCACCTGAGCGACCCCGCGGTGGGCCTGGTCGCACCACGGGTCGTCGCCCTGCCCGGTGCGCAGGGGTGGATCGCCCGATACGAGACCGTGCGTTCCTCCTTGGACCTCGGTACGCGGGAGGCGGCAGTGGTGCCCCGCTCGCGCGTCGCCTACGTGCCCAGCGCGGCGATGCTCATCCGGGTGTCTGCCCTAGGCGAGGCCGGTTTCGACGAAGACATGCACGTGGCCGAAGACGTGGATCTCTGCTGGCGCCTGTACGCCCGAGGGTGGCGGTTGCGCTACGAGCCCGCAGCCACGGTAGCGCATCAGCACCGGACCGAGGCGTGGAAGTGGTTGGCGCGCAAAAGCTTCTACGGCCGCGGCGCGGCACCATTGGCCGCTCGGCATTCCGGGCAGGTGGCACCGCTGGTGTTGGCGCCGTGGACCGCCGCGGTGTGCGCGCTCGCGCTCAGCGGCAGACGCTCCGGATTGCTCGCCGCTGCGTTGCTTGCCGGCGGGTCGATCTGGCGCCTTGCCCGCACGTTGAGCGGACTCGAGCAGTCCCTCGCGGTCGCGGTGGAGTTGGGCGCACGGGGGGTTGTCGGTACCGCCTGGCAGCTGGCTTCCGCGGCACACCGCTCGTACTGGCCGCTGACCTTGCTGATCGCGTCGGGGTCACGGCGGGCCCGGCGCATCGTCTTGGTCGCCGGGCTGCTGGAGGGTCTGTCCGACTGGGCGCACCATCGCGCCGCAGGCGGACTCGGCCCGGTTCGATACCTCATCGCCAAGCGGCTCGACGACCTCGCCTACGGGAGTGGGCTGTGGTGGGGCGCGGCGCACGCACGGAGCTGGGCGGCGCTGGTGCCTGCGATGGTTGGCTGAGCACGATTAGCGTAGAGCCATGACAGGCGGAGATCCGGTGTGCTGGTTGAGCGAGGTCTGCGCAGACTGTGGGCGGATCAGAGAAGATCCCGGCCTCGAGTTCTGCGCCAACTGCGGGCACCGCTGGGGCGAGGATCCGCCGCCACCCCGCGATCGGGACGAAGCGGGCCGCGCGCGCAATGCGCGTCCCCGCGACGGTCTGGGCCGTCCGTTGCCTTATGGGGCCGCGGGGGTTCAACGCGCACCCGAGGGCGTGCGCCGCACTCCTGAGGAAACACTGACCGAAGCGCAGCGTCTGCTCGACGTCGGCATGCCCTTTCACGCCCACGAGGTGCTCGAAGATGCGTGGAAGCTGGCGCAGGACCCCGAGCGTGGCCTGTGGCGCGGGCTCGCTCAGCTCGCCGTCGGGCTCACGCACGTCCTGCGGGGCAACGTCACCGGTGCCACCGCGTTGCTGCAACGCGGGGCGAGCACCCTGGAGCCGTTCCGCCTCAGCGCTCCGCATCGGGTGGATGCCGAGAGGCTGGTGCAGTGGGCGCACCACCTGGCGGCCGACGTCGAGACGGCCGGTGGGAACTCGGCAGCGGTTATGGCGCCGCGGCTGCGTACTCGCCAATAAGGTAGCGCCTCTGCGATGATCACTGCAGTTCACCGGGTTGAGCGCCCCAATAGGGGCGTGAGCAGCGCGGGGCGGCCGAGACGAGGTGTCGCGGGTGGAGGCGGAGCGGCGAGAGCAGCCGGTGTCGATTGACGGTGATCGGCTCCGCGAGCTGCTGGATGCGCTCATCGACAGCACCAACAACCCCGGCACCGCGCTCGACACCCTCGTCGCCAAGCTGGCGGCCCTGTTCGACTGCGCAGTGGCGACCATTGACCTCGTCGGCGCGGTTCCAGGCGTTGGGCTCGTTCAACTGCGCGTCGGGCTGGGCGACGCGACTGTCGATGCACCGGTCGACCCGGACGGCGTGCGGACCGCGGTCGAGACGAATTTGCCCGTGCTGCTCGACCCAAACCGCCCGATCCCGCCGCTGCTCGCCGAGCGCGGTGTGCGCGCCGGGGTCTGCCTGCCGTTCGCCGACACGCGCTCGGTGTTCTCGGTCTACCGGACGAGCGAGCGGGCCTTCAGTCCAAGCGAAGTAACCCTGATCTACCTGATGGGGCGCTACCTCAACGCGTTGCTGCGCCGGGTGCAGCGGTTGAGCCAGCTTGCTCAGCTGGCGGAGCACAGCCTGCAGATCGGCGCGTGTCGTAGCGAACCGGAGGTGTTCGAGCGAGCCGTGGACGGCGTGCGGACGCTTCTGCATGCGGACGCGTCCGCCATGGCGAGCGTCACCGGCGAGGTCGTGCGCTTCACGGTGCAACGAGGCCTGCCCGCGACCGTCGATGCTTGGCGAGGCAGCCTCGACCCGATCATCGCATCCGCGTTCCGTAACCGGAACGTTGTGCGGATGAGAGACATTCGCGCCGGCTATCCCGAGCGCTCCGAGTGGCCGATCCGCGCGTCCATCATCGCGCCGTTGGAGGTCGATGGCGTAGTGGTGGCACTGCTCGGCGCGAACCGCTACAGCGATATCGAGTTCACCGCCGATGACGAAGACGTCCTCACCCTGCTCGCCGGGCAGGTGGCCTCAGCCATCGCCAACGCGCGACTGGTGGCGACGGTGGAGCGGCGCCGCTACACCGCGGACATCCTGCGGGACGTGTCGACCTCGTTGAACGCCAGTCTGAGTGCCAAGGTGGTGGCAGGCCGGTTCTGCGCCGCTGCCCTCGAACACTCCGACGCCGCGCGCGTGGCTCTGCTGCTGTTCGACGAGGACGGCAACCGACTGGTGCCCACCTGCTCTGAACCGGCCGACGACGGGCACAGCCTGCTACGACTCTGGAAACCGGCGCGCACCCTCGGGATCGGTGACATCAGTTTTATTGCCGAAGCCCTACGAGAGCGGAACACCGTGGTACACCGCGAGGGGACCGAGGACGAGCCGTCGGCCTGGCTCATGGCCGAACCCCTCGCGATGCACGACAACGTGGTGGGGGTTCTGCTCCTCGAGTGGGTGACGGGTAGCCGGCCCCCGCAACCGCGGCTGCTGCGGCCTATCGTCAAGATCGCCGTCCGTGCGCTGGAGCAGGCCCGAGTCTTCGAGCGCGCCGAGCGCAGTGGACTCCAGCTGGCGGCGCTGCACGACGTCGCGATGGCCACCAACAACGACAATGACCTCGCGTCCACCCTGGACCGGGTCGTCGAGTCGACGCGTCAGCTCACCGGCGCGCAGGTTGCCCGCATCGCCCTCGTCGATGACAACGCCGAAAGCTTCACCAACGTGGCGATCGCGGGTGACAGCCCGATCGTCCGAGGCGCGCAGGGGTCGATGAGCCACAGTGTGGGCGCCTGGTCGATGAGGCATGGGCAGACAGTATGGATGCCGGACACCGCTGGTGGGGTCAGCGCACCGTTGGAGGCGGCTGCGTGGACGCATGACCACTTGCCCGGATCCGCAGTGGCCGTCCCGATGCGGGGCCGCGGCGGGATCGCCCTCGGCTTTCTCACCCTCCGCCACCCCGAGCCGTACTTCCTGACGCGCTCGTGTATCCCCATCCTGGAGCGGTTCGCGACCGAGGCGGCCCTCGCCGTGGAAAATTACCGGGAGTTCGACGCCCGCCAATCGCTGGAGCGGCGACTGCGTCAGCAGGCCACCCATGACCCACTGACCGGACTGATCAACCGTCCGCGGTTGCTGCAGCTGATCAGCGAGGCGCTGGGCTACGCCGCACGCGGGCGGGCGACCTCCGCTCCCGCGGTGCTCTTCCTGGATCTCGATCGCTTCAAGACCGTGAACGACAGCCTCGGTCACGCCGCAGGCGACGAGCTGCTCAACGCGGTCGGCGAGCGGCTGCGCGAGGCGGTCCGGCCCGGTGACGTGGTCGGGCGCCTCGGTGGGGACGAGTTCGTGGTGTTGCTGGAGCGGTTGCCCCGAAGCCGAGCAGCCGCCGAGGCCGAGCTTGTGGCCGAGGGGATCCTGTTGGCGCTCACCGAGCCGATTCTCGTCCGCGAACGCCCGCTGGTCGTCTCGGCCAGCATCGGGCTGACGGTGGCCAGCGGCGATCTCCGCGATGCCAACGACCTGCTGCGCGACGCCGACATCGCGATGTACCGGGCCAAGGCTGCCGGGAAGTCGCAAGTGGTCGCGTTCGAGCCGTCGATGAGCGTCGAGGGACTGTTGGACATGGAGAGCGACCTGCGCCGTGCCCTGGATGAGGGCGGCCTGCAGGTCCATTACCAACCGATCGTCGAGCTCGATACGGGCAGGGTGCGTGGTGTCGAGGCGCTCACCCGTTGGCACCACCCGACGCTCGGGGCCGTACCGCCCACCGATTTCATCGCCCTGGCCGAGGAGATCGGTCTCGTGCGCAGGCTGGACCAGTGGGTGCTGGACACGGCCCTGCACGACCTGCATCAGCTCCACGCACGCTGGCCGGAGCTGGCATTGAACGTCAACGTCTCCGCCGTGCACCTGCACGAGCGTGCGCTTCCCGGCCGCATTGCGGACAGCCTGCAGCGTCTCTCGGTGCGCCCGGAGCTGCTCACCGTGGAGATCACCGAGACTGCGGCGATGTGGGATCCCACCCGCACCATGGACAGCCTCGTCGCGCTGGGTGAGATGGGAATCGGGGTGGTGCTCGACGACTTCGGCACCGGGTACTCCAACTTCGGCCAGCTCAAGCGATTTCCGTTGCGCGGGTTGAAGATCGACCGTTCATTTGTTGAGCATCTCGACAGCGACCCGCAGGATGAAGCGATCGTTGCGGCCCTCATCACGCTCAGCACGTCGCTCGGACTCGGGGTGATCGCCGAGGGGGTGGAGACTCGGCAGCAGCAGCAACACTTGATCGCCCTCGGCTGTCGACGTGCCCAGGGGTACCTGTTCTCCGCCGCGCTGCCGGTGACGGAACTGGCAGAGTTGTTGGCCGCGCAGCATTGACTTCCCTGTGTGAAACGTACTTGCAACCGTTGCCGAGGATCGGACATTCGACCACACTTGACTTGTGACCCGGATCACCGGATGGTGCGGCGTCATACCAGCCAGTAACCAGCGAGGAGTGCTCGGATGAAGACCAAGGCGGCAGTGGTACACGAGATTGGCAAGCCGATCGACATCGTCGAGCTGGACCTGGACGGGCCCAAGGACGGCGAGGTCCTCATCCGTTACACCCACGCCGGGTTGTGCCACTCCGACGTGCACATCCAGCACGGCGATCTGCCGGGGCGGCTACCCATGGTGCTCGGCCACGAGGGCGCGGGCATCATCGAGGAGGTCGGTCCCGGCGTGACCCGTGTGAAGGCGGGTGACCACGTGGTGTGTTCGTTCATCCCCAACTGCGGTGTCTGCCACTGGTGCGCCACCGGGCAGCAGTCGATCTGCGACATGGGCGCCACCATCCTGGAGGGTTACCTGCCCGGCGAGCGTTTCCCGTTCACGGGCCCCAAGGGCAACTACGGTGGTATGTGCATGCTCGGCACGTTCAGCCAGTACGGCACCATCCATCAGAACTCCGTGGTCAAGGTGGACGACGACCTACCGCTGGACAAAGCCGTGCTCGTCGGTTGCGGGGTGCCCACCGGCTGGGGCTCGGCGGTCAACACGGCCAACGTGCGACCCGGGGACACCGTCGTCGTTTTCGGGATCGGCGGCATCGGGATCAATGCCGTGCAGGGCGCGCGCTACGCCGGTGCCAAGAACCTCATCGCAGTGGATCCCCTGGAGAACAAGCGGGAGAAGGCCATGGAGCTCGGAGCCACGCACGCGGTGGCCACCGGCGAGGAGGCCCAGCAGCTCGCGGTCGACCTCACCCGCGGTGTCGGGGCGAACAGCGCGATCGTCACGGTCGGCGTGGTCGAGCAGGAAGTGGTGACCGAGGCGTTCAACGCCATCGGCAAGGGCGGCGTCGTGGTGCTGACCGGCCTGAACAAGCTGGACATCAACAACGTGCAGCTGCCCGGCTCGGTGATGACGCTGTACCGCAAGTCCGTGAAGGGCAGCCTGTTCGGTGACTGCAACCCCACCACCGACATCCCCAAGATCCTGGGCCTTTACCAGAGCGGGGACCTCAAGTTGGACGAGATCATCACCAAGACCTACACCCTGGACCAGGTGAACGAAGGCTACGAGGACCTGCTCAACGGCAAGAACGTCCGCGGCGTGATCATTCACGAACACGCGTGACCCGCTCACTCGCGCCGGCGGCTGGAGTTGTCGGCCGCCGGCGCGAGGTCGAGTTGTTGCGCGCCGCCCTCGACTGCGGGGCGCACGTACTGCTCGAAGGTCCGCCGGGCACCGGCAAGAGCACGCTGCTCCGCTCGGTGGCCGCGGCAGGTACCGTCCCGTTCGTCTTCGTCGAGGGCAACGCCGAGCTGACGCCGGGGCGGCTGGTCGGGCACTTTGATCCGGCCCAGGTCCTCACCGACGGCTACAGCCCCGATGTCTTCGTCGACGGGCCGCTGGTACAGGCGCTGCGCACCGGCGCCCTGCTCTACGTGGAAGAGGTCAACCGGGTACCCGAGGAGACCCTCAACGTGCTCATCACGGTGATGAGCGAGGCCGAGCTGCACGTGCCGCGATTGGGTAGAGTTTCTGCGGCGCAAGGCTTTCGGCTGGTCGCCGCGATGAACCCCTTCGACGCGGTTGGCACCGCCAGGATCTCGGCCGCGGTGTACGACCGGTGCTGCCGCATCACCATGGGCTACCAGTCCGCCGACGACGAGGCCGATATCGTGGCGCTACGGGCGCCAGCAGTGGCGCCGGAATGGCTCGCGCGGGTGGTCGACCTGGTGCGCCGCACCCGGGAGCATGCCGACATCCGGGTCGGTTCCTCGGTGCGCGGATCGATTGACCTGGTCCGGCTCGCGGTCTCCCTCGGGTCGCTGCGCCAGATGGAGGCCACGGCGTGGCGCGTCGGTCTGGACGCTGCGCTGGTGTCATTGTCTGGCCGGGTACGACTGCACGAATCGTGCTCGCGTGCCCCGGAAGAAGTGGTGCGGGAACTGTATGAGGCGGTGTTCGGCGCCGAGCCGGCCGATGCCGAGCCCAGTGAGTCCACTGAGGACGGTGGTGCGCCGGGGGGAGCGTGAGCCCGCCCAGCGCGGGCGCCGAACCTCCACCGCAGCGCTCGCGCGGGCCGCAGCAACGCACGACACCGCGCACGCAGCTGGCCCGACATCCGCAGTTCGCTCAGGTGTCGCCCGAGGTGGGGGAGCTGGACGAGGAGGCCTTCGACGCGGCCGTGGGTGCCGATCCGGATGCGGCACTGACCCTGCTCGCCGACATGGCCTCCGCGACCGACGAACGCCTACGGGCCGCGGCTCGGCGGCTGGCCGCGCGCATCGTGTTGGACCGGACGCGCAACGGGGTCGCCAGGAGCCGCGGCACCCGTCGCCTACGCCGGGTGTCCGCGGATCGGGGCGGTGATCTCGACCTGGACGCGTCCATGGAGGCGGTCCAGGAAGCCCGTGCGCAGGGCCGTCGGCCCGCGTTGGACGAGTTGACCGCGCGGGACTGGGGCCGTCCCGAGCTGGCCTTGTGCCTGGTGGTGGACAGCTCCGGCTCGATGGGTGGGGCCCGGTTGGCTGCGGCAGCGCTGACTGCCGGTGCGTGTGCGTGGCGGGCGCCCGGGGATCACGCGGTGCTGTCCTTCGCGCGCGAGGTGTCGGTGTTACGACCGATCGACTCCCAGCGTTCACCGGTAGCCGTGGTGGATGCGGTGTTGGCGCTGCGCGGGCACGGGGTCACGGCGCTGGCCGGTGCACTGCGGGCCGCGCAGGAGCAGCTTGCGCGCTCCCGCGCCGACCGCCGGGTGGTGGTGCTGCTGAGCGATTGCCGGGCGACCGACGAGGACGATCCGGTGGCCGTGGCGGCGCGGATTCCGGAGTTGCTGGTGCTGGCCCCCGCCGACGACGCGGAACAGGCAGCGGAGTTCGCCACGCGGTGCGGGGCACGATGGGCCCCGCTGGCCGGAGTGGCGGATGCTCCCGCCGTGCTCACCGAGCTGCTGCGCTGAATACTGGGACGATGAGCAACCTCACCTACGCGGAGTCGATCGTCATCGCCCGTCCGCCGGAGACCGTCTACGAGCTGGTCGCGGATGTGCCGCGTACTGGGGAGTGGAGCCCGATTTGCAAGTCCTGCTGGTGGGACGACGGTGCCGGACCGCGGGTGGGGGCGTGGTTCACCGGTCGCAACGAGACACCTGAGCGGACCTGGGAGACGCGGTCGGAGGTGGTTGCGGCAGAGCCCGGCCAGGAATTTGCGTTTGTCGTCGGCGACTCCCTGGTGCGGTGGGGCTACACCTTCGCGCCGGAGGGCGACGGCTGCCAGGCGACGGAGTCGTGGGAGTTCCTGCCTGGCGGCATCGCGTTCTTCCACGAGAAGTACGGAGTAGAAGCGCAGGCCCAGATCGACAACCGCGTTGCGGCTGCGCGCAGCGGCATCCCCGTGACGCTCGCGGCGATCAAGCGCATTGCGGAGGCCGACTGACCGTGCGTGAAAAGGGTTCCCCCGCGAGCCTGTTTCGCGCACAGTGCGAGATACGTGGACGTCGACGACGACATCGTGCTCGCGCGGTCGCTGAATTTCGCCGACCTCGATGACTTCATCACTGCTCACGTGAGTCTGGCGGAGTAACACGCTGCACCAACTGGGTCGGATAGCTGGTCGGTACGTTCACCCGGAGGAGGATCGCATGGTGCGAAGTCCCGGTGCCAGCATCCTCGCCATATTTCGCGGCTACGACCGCGAACTGGTCTGCTCGCAGTGCCGTAGCGTGATCGCCTGGATTCGACTGCGGCCGTTCTCGCTGATAGCGATCCGCGACACCCTCGGTCAAGACGTCACACCGCTCGGCGGAACGGTGGCGTTGGGAGCAGCTGAGGTGGAGCTGTCAGACGCGAAGGCAGTGGGGGACTCGGCCGGCGACGGGGACGTCCGTGCCGCCCGACGCCGCATTGACTACTTCCGGCGAGAAGCGGGAGAAGTGTTCTACGAGTTCACCTGCCCAAACTGCGGAACGCGGTACGACCGCTCGCTTCCGCATCTCACCAAGGACGTTCGGCACGCACCCGCTGGCCGGGTCGCACTGAAGTGATGCGGCCGCCGCAGAAGACTCACGAAATCCGCCGAGCAAAGCGGTAGCGAGCTGTGCGTGAAAAGGGTTCCCCGGTGGGCCTTTTTTCGCGCACGGGCCTACGGCACGATGACGACCGGGCAGTCGGCTTGGTCGATGCAGCCGTGCCTGATGGAACCGGGCCGGCTGAGCCGTGTCGTACCCCGTCGTCCCAACACCAGCAGCTCCGCACCCTCGGCCGCCTGCAGCAGCCCGGCCGTAGGTGGCCGCTGGATCAGGGTGCGCGTGACCACCGCCTCGTGCGCACGCTCGCGGAGTGCGCTCTCCACGACCGCGGTGAGCACCGCCTCCGCGGTGGTGCGGTAGGACTCCTGCGAGCCGGACAGCGGTGACATCTGGCCGATCCCGCCGCGGATCGCGGGGACCGTCCAGGCGTGCACCACGTGCAGCTCCCACCGGCGCAGCTCGGCTTCGCCCAGCGCCCACCGCAGCGCCGTCACCGAACTGGGGGAGCCGTCGACGCCGACCACCATGAACGGCATGTCGCCCACCGCCTCGGCTTCGGTAGGTGGAGTGGTCATGATGCACCTGCTTCGGCGGGTACGGCGGACAGCGGCGTCGCCACGTCCTCCAGCGACTTGTTTTCGGCATCGATGCCCAGGAACACCTCGACCAATCCGCCGACCACCATCACGGCCGCCCCGATGAGGTAGCCGAGGAACAACTTGCCGGGGTCGGTGCCGTCGCCGATGAGGTAGCCGTAGAAGACCGGCCCGATGGCGCCGAACCCTTGGGCGATGGCGAAGAACACCGCGATCGCCTGCGCCCGGATCTCGATCGGGAAGATCTCACTGACGGTCAGGTAGGCGGCGCTCGCCCCGCAGGAGGCGAAGAAGAAGATCACCGCCCAGGCCACCGTCTGGGTGATCGCGTTGAGTATGCCCGCGTCGAAGAGGACCGCCGTCCCCGCCAACAACACGCCCGAGATGATGTACGTCCCCGAAATCATCTTCCGACGGCCGATGGTGTCGAACAGGTGCCCGATGGTGAGTGGGCCGATGAGGTTTCCGGCGGCGAAGGCGATCAGGTACACCGGCGTGATCGATTCGCTGACACCGAAAAACTTGGTGAGCACCAACGTGTAGGTGAAGAAGATGGAGTTGTAGAGAAAAGACTGGCTGATCATCAGCGTCGCGCCGAGTATCGAGCGCTTCGGCATCGTGGAGAACAGCACTCGCAGCAGGGAGATATATCCGTGGGGTTCGGTCTCCTTGATCTCGATGGGCTTCAGGTCGTCGACGGGCGAAATTTTCCTGCCGGACTTCTCCACTTCATGCTCGATAAAAGCAATGCTGTCCTCGGCCTCTGCTTCCCGGCCGTGCATGATCTGCCACCGCGGACTTTCCGGCAGATGTCGGCGCAGATTCCAGATGGCAACGCCGATGATCGGGCCGATGAGGAACCCCAACCGCCAGCCGATGCCGATGTCGATCTTGTTCAACAGCACCAGGGTGCTGAGGGTGCCGAGGATGGAACCGAGCCAATAGGTGCCGTTGACGGCGATGTCCACCCTGCCCCGGTACCGGGCGGGCATCATCTCGTCGATGGCGGAGTTGATGGCCGCGTACTCGCCACCGATCCCGGCGCCGGCGATGAACCGGGTGGTGTACAGGAAGACCAGCGGCCAGAGGGAGTTCCCCCACGTCAGCGCCGTGAGGGCATTCCCGACCAGGTACACGCCGAGGGTGACCACGAACAGGTTCTTTCGGCCGAGGGCGTCGGAGAGCCGCCCGAAGATCAGCGCCCCGAATACCTCGCCGATGAGGTAGACGGTGGCGATCGCACCGACCTCCGTGGAGGACAGGCCGAGGGTGGTGTCTTTGGTGAGCACCGCCGCGACCGCGCCGGCGATGGTGATCTCCAGGCCATCAAGCACCCAGGCGACGCCGAGGGCGATCACCATCCTGGTGTGGAATGGCGCCCAGGGCAGCCTGTCGATCCGCGCCGGGATGATGCTGCGGATACTTCCTGCAGTGGTCATTGGCCCACAAAACTCTCTACATCGGCCGTGCGCAAGAGGAAGCCGCCGGCTCGAACCGCCCGGGCCGTCGCCGCCGGTTACCGTGGGGCAAGAGCGAAGGAGGCTCCCCGATGCAGCGCAGCCGAACGCGCGAGCGGTGGTGGGTGTGAGTAGCCCATGGGTTGCGTTGCGTCCGAGCGACAGCCCCGGTGCGGTCGCGCAGCGGCTGCACCGTGCGCGCGAGCAGTTCCTGAGCAGCTGGCCGCTCAGCGGGTTGCCCGGTTCCGGTTCTCCGGACGTCCGGCCCGTGGTCGCGCAGTCCTGGGTACGCAGCCGCGCCGGGGGGGTCGACCCGGAGCTGCCGGTGGTGCGTAGCCGGGTGATGGAGGCCGACGAGCTGGACGATCATCGCCGAACCCACCCGCTGGCGGCGGTGCTCCCGGTGGTGCAGCGCCTGCTGGTCGATGGCATGGCCGACGACGGCGAATCGGGCCTGGTAGTGGCTGTCACCGACGCGACGGGTCGGATGATGTGGCTCTCCGGTGACCCGCTGTTGCGTGAGCGGGCCGCCGCCATGCAATTCGTGGAAGGGGCAGACTGGAGCGAGCGCAGCGCCGGCACCAACGCCCCGGGCACCGCGCTCGAGCTCGACCACAGCGTGCAGATCTTCGGCGCCGAGCACTTCGGGGTCCCGGTGCAGCATTGGAGCTGCGCGGCCGCTCCGGTGCACGATCCGGATACCGGCGCGTTGCTCGGCGCGGTAGACCTCACCGGTGGTGACCAGGTCGCGGCCCCGCACGTGCTGGCGCTGGTCCGGGCGACCGCCGCCGCCATGGAGTCCGAGCTACGCGTGCACCGAATACGTGCGCAGAGCACACCGCAGTCACCGTCCGCCTTGTTGCGCGTACTCGGGCGCAGTCGGCCGACGTTGCTGCGCGGGCCGACGAGCACTCCGCTGTCCTTGCGGCACGCGGAGATCCTGTTGCTGCTCGGCCAGCATCCCGACGGGCTCAGCGCGGACGAGCTCGGGGTGCTGCTCGACGCCGAGATGTTGGAGACCGTCACCGTGCGCGCCGAGATGTCCCGGCTGCGCCATGCGGTGGGTGCCGGTGTGATCCAGTCCCGGCCCTACCGTCTGCTGGTTTCGCTGCACAGCGATGTCGACGAGGTGCGCGGACTGCTGACGGCGGGTGATCGTCGGGCCGCGTTGCAACGGATGCCCGGCCCGGTGCTGCCCCGTTCCACCTCCCCCGCGGTGGTTTCGATCCGCAAGGAGTTCGCCGCCGAGGTGCGCGCGGCGCTGTTGCACAACCCCGACCCCGAGCTCCTGCTGAGCTGGACCAACTCCGAGCAGGGACACGACGACATCGAGGTGTGGCAGGCGTGCCTGGACGCACTCGCACCGCGGTCCGCTGCGGCCGACCTGGTGCGGGCCCGCCTGGGGTTGCTGCGCGTCTGAGCCGTTGCGCAGCTGAAACGTAGTTGCAACCGTTGCCTGCACCGACCGCGTCCGACAGACTCAGCCTGTGATCCGGATCACGCGGGAACCCCCATGGATCCGGTATGAGTCCACAGGAGGATCGATGACGCGCGTGAGCATCACGGTCGACGGCACGAATTACGTCGACGAAGTAGAACCCCGCACCCTGCTTGTCCACCATCTTCGGGAGCGCCTCGGCAAGGTCGGCACCCTCGTCGGCTGCGACACCAGCAACTGCGGCGCCTGCACCGTGCACCTGGACGGGGTGAGCGTGAAGTCCTGCTCGGTCCTCGCCGTGCAGGCCGACGGGGCGGACATCACCACCGTGGAGGGGCTCAGCCACGACGGCGAGCTGCACCCGATGCAGAAGGCCTTCCACGAGAACCACGGTCTGCAATGCGGCTTCTGCACACCAGGCATGATCATGCAGAGCATCGACCTGCTGGGCGAGCATCCAGATCCCAGCGAGGAGCAGGTGCGCCACGGGCTCGAGGGCAACCTGTGCCGGTGCACGGGCTACCAGAACATCGTCAAGTCAGTGCAGGCGGCGGCCCAGGCCATGAAGCCCGGCGGTGACTCGCTGCGCGCTCCCACCGAAACCGGCGCCGTCCCCACCGGTGACGCCCCCACCTCGACCTCCGTCGACCCGATTGCCCAGACCGCAAAGGTCGGTGAATGAGCATGACCACCACAGTGGATACACCTACACCCGAGATCGGCCGTTCCCGGCTGCGCAAGGAAGACGCCCGCCTCATCACCGGCCGCACCCGCTACACCGACAACATCGTGCTGCCCGGCATGCTGCACCTCGCCGTGCTGCGCAGCCCCTTTGCGCACGCCACGATCACTTCGCTGGACGTCACCGAAGCCAAGAGCCGTCCCGGTGTGATCGCCGTGTACACCGGCAAGGACTTCGCCGAGGAGCAGGGCAGCCTGCCGTGCGCCTGGGCGGTGACGCCGGACATGAAGTCGCCCGCGCACCCCTCGGTCGCGGTGGACACCGTGCACTTCGCCGGTGAGGTGGTCGCGGTGGTCGTCGCCCGCAGCGCCTACGAGGCGGCGGACGCGCTGGACGGCATCGACATCGACTACGACGAGCTGCCCGCCGTGCTGGACATGGAGGCCGCGCTGGCCGACGGGGCGGAGCTGGTGCACCCGGACCTGGGCACCAACAAGTGCGCACTCTGGGTGTACGACTCCGCCGAGGCCGGCACCGGCAGCTCCGTCGAGGAGGCGATTTCCTCCTCCGAGGTCGTGGTCACGCGGCGCTTCCGGCAGCAACGGCTGATCCCCGCGTTCATGGAGCCGCGTTCGGTGGTGTGCGACCCCACCGGCGAGCAGCTCACGCTGTGGTCGGCCACCCAGGTGCCGCACATCGTGCGCCTGATGATGGCCATGACGCTCGGCATCCCCGAGCACAAGATCCGGGTGATCGCCCCCGACGTCGGCGGCGGTTTCGGTGGCAAGCTGCAGATGACGCCGGAAGAGGTCATCGCCGTGCTCGTCGGCCGACGACTGGGCAAGCCGGTCAAGTACACCGAGTCCCGCTCGGAGTCGCTGCTGGCCGGGCACCACGGGCGCGACCAGATCCAGGACATCACCATCACCGCGAACCGGGACGGCACCGTCACCGGGCTCAAGGTCGAGCTGATGGCGGACATGGGCGCCTACCTCGGCCTGGTCACCCCTGGTGTCCCCATCCTCGGCGCGTTTATGTTCAACGCGATTTACAAGTTCCCCGCCTACCACTTCGCCTGCACCAACGTGTTCACCACGAAGACGTGGACGGACGCCTACCGCGGTGCCGGCCGGCCGGAGGCCACGTTCGGCATCGAACGGATCATGGACGAGCTCGCGGTCGAGCTCGGGATGGACCCGCTGGAGCTGCGCAAGAAAAACTGGATCACCCACGAGGAGTTCCCGTTCACCACTGTCTCCGGGCTCACCTACGACTCCGGCGACTACGAGAAGGCCACCGCCAAGGCCGTGGAGCTGTTCGACTACGACGGCTTCCGAGCGGAACAGCAACGCCGTCGGGACAGCGGAGACGTCAAGCAACTTGGTATCGGAGTCTCCACCTTCACCGAGATGTGCGGCCTCGCGCCGTCCCGGGTCTTGGGCTCGCTGAACTACGGGGCGGGCGGCTGGGAGCATGCGGCCATCCGAATGCTGCCCACCGGCAAGGTCGAGGTGGTCACCGGCATCAGCCCGCACGGCCAAGGCCACGAGACCGGCTTCAGCCAGATCGTCGCCGACCGCCTCGGGGTGGCGTTCGAGGACGTAGAGCTGCTGCACGGGGACACCCAGTCCTCGCCGAAGGGTCTGGACACCTACGGATCGCGCTCCTTGGTGGTGGGCGGGATCGCCGTGGTGAAGGCCGCAGACAAGGTGATCGCCAAGGCCAGGCCGATCGCCGCGCACCTGCTGGAGTGCTCTCCGGACGACCTGGAGTTCACCGCCGGACGCTTCAGCGTCAAGGGCACCGAGGCGGGGGTTGGTCTTGCCGACATCGCGCTGGCGGTGTTCGCGGCGCACAACCTGCCCGACGGTATCGAGCCGAGCCTGGACTCGCAGGCGACGTTCGACCCGGAGAATTTCAACTACCCGCACGGCACCCACCTGTGCGCCGTGGAAGTCGACACCGACACCGGGTTCGTCGAGGTGGTCAACTACACCTGCGTCGACGACATCGGCAAGGTGGTCAACCCCATGCTGGTGGAGGGGCAGATCCACGGCGGCATCACCCAGGGCATGTCCCAGGCGCTGTACGAGGAGGGCGTCTACGACGAGGGCGGCACCCTGCTCACCGGCACCTTCGCCGACTACCTGCTGCCCTCGGCGATGGACCTGCCGCACTTCACCACCGAGACCACCGAGACGTTGTGCACCACTAACCCCTTGGGCGTCAAGGGTGTCGGGGAGGCCGGCACCATCGCCTCCACGCCGGCCGTGGTCAACGCGGTGCTCGACGCGGTGCGCCAGTTCGGGGTGCAGGACATCGAGATGCCCTGTTCGCCGCAGCGCGTGTGGCGGGCCATCCAGCAGGGCAAGGGCCAGCTGGGATCGGGCGGCCCCGGCGGCCAGCAGACCCCGGAGGCCGGTGGTGGGCTGGGATCGACGGACGCCACCGCGTCGGTCGACGAGTCCACGTCCACCACCACAGAGGGAGGCCTCGCATGATTCCCGCAGCTTTCGACTACACGGCTCCGACCACCATCGAGGAAGCGTTGTCGGCGTTATCAGCCGCCGGTGAGGACGCCAAGGTACTCGGTGGCGGGCAGAGCTTGCTGCCGGTGCTGCGGCTGCGGCTGGCCGCACCGACAGTGGTCGTCGACCTCTCCAAAGTGGCCGAGCTGCGCGGTGTCACCGTCGAGGGCGACGAGCTGGTGATCGGCGCGATGACTACGCACCATGATGTGCTCAACGACCCACAGGTGTCCGAGCACGCCGCGTTGCTCGCGCTGACCACCGCTACGGTGGCCGACCCGCAGATCCGGCACCGCGGCACCCTGGGTGGGGCGTTGGTGCACGCCGACCCCGCCGGTGACCTGGGCGCGCCGGTGCTGGCGCTGGATGCTTCGATGGTGATCGCCTCGCCGGGTGGTGGCACCCGCACCGTCGCGGCCGCCGACTTCTTCGAGGACTACTTCACGACCGCGGTACAGCCCGGCGAGCTGCTCACCCAGATCCGCATTCCCAAGCACACCGGATGGGGCGCGCACTACGAGAAGTTCAACCGAGTGGCGCAGGCCTGGTCCATTGTGGCCGTCGCCGCCGCGATCCGGCTGGAGGGCTCCACAATTGCCGAGGCCAAGGTGGGGCTGACCAACATGTCCGCCACTCCTATGCGAGCGGCCGCGGTGGAGCAGGCGCTGGTGGGTCAACCGGCGACGGCAGAGTCGATCCGGGCGGCCGCCGAGCACGCGGGCGAGGGGACTTCCCCGGGCAGCGACATCGGTGCCGACGCGGAGTACCGGACGCATCTGGCCGGGGTGCTCACCCGGCGTGCGGTGTCCACAGCGGCGGGAGTCGCCTGATGGAGATGGAACACAACTTCAGTGTGCAGGCTCCGATCGCCGAGGTGTGGCGTGCGTTCCTGGAACCCGCGCGGGTGGCACCGTGCTTCCCCGGAGCCACGCTCAGCAGCTCGGACGAAAAGTCCTTCACTGGCACCGTCAAGGTCAAGCTCGGCCCAATTGCCATGCTGTACAAGGGCGTTGGCGAGTTTGTGGACACCGACGAGGCCACGCACACGGCCACCATCGACGCCAAGGGCAAGGACTCCCGCGGCAACGGGCAGGCCAACGCCAAGGTGACGGCGGTACTCACCGAGGGCGGCGCGGGCTCCACGGACGTGGTGGTCAAGACGGACCTGTCCATTACCGGGAAACCGGCGCAGATGGGTCGCGGGCTGATCGTGGAGGTGGGTGGCAAGATTATCGGTCAGTTCGCTGACTGCCTCAGCCAACGACTCGGCGCCGATGCGGCGGATTCCGAGCCGGACGCCGAGGAGTTGGCCGCCGCGGCGGTGGCTCCGCAGCCCGAGCAGTCGGCTGCGCCGAAGGCGGCTGCGGTAACCGAGCTGAAGCCGCGAGCCACGCCGGTCTACCCGCCGACCCCGGATGCCATCGACCTACTCGACTCGGGTGGCACCGCCGTGCTCAAACGAGTCGCGCCGGTGGCCGCAGGTGCGGTGCTCGGCGGACTGGTGGTCTGGCTCATCAAGCGCTGAGTCTGGTAACCCGCATCGAGTGACCTGAACGCCGTTTTGGGGGACTTGGGCCGGCGTTCAGGTCACGCGATGCCCCCACGACCTGGGCTCGCGACCTCGAGTCCTACCCCTCGGGCGGCAGCCGACATCCGTACGTCGTAGGTCAGTACCACCTCGAGCTCGGACAGTTCCGCGGCTGACGCGACGTGCAGTGCGTCGAGCGTGCGAACCTCGGGCGGCGGCAGTGCTCCAGCTGCCGCAAGCGCCGATGCCGTGAGCTCGATGCGGTCGATCCGGGCCAGCAGCATCTCCGCGAGGTCGAAATGGGCCCTGCTCAGGCGGGCAGCCAATCGTCGGAGCTCGACGGCGCCGACAGCGTTCGTACACACTGGGGACGGATGAGCCACGAGCCACTCGTGCAGCGCCGCACTCTCGTCCTCGTTCACGACCAGCTTGGCCAGTGCGGAGGTGTCTGCGTAGATCACGGGCGCCCCGTCGTCACCGGTCGTCGCGCAGTGACTCGAGCAGCTCCGACGTGGATGACGACCCCGTCGGGGCAGCCAACGCGGCGACGTCGAGGATCGAACCTCGAGCTGGCCGCAGCACTCCCTGAGCGAGCAGGTCCTCTCGCGTCCGGCCCGTGCCGTCCACCGGGACGAGTCGAGCCACCAGACGTCCGTGGTTGGTGATGTCCACGGTGTTCCCGGCCGCGACCTGTTCGAGCAGGACGCTGGCGTTCTGCCGAAGCTCACGCACGCCGACCACCGTCATGTTGCACACAGTAGCACATTAACCCCTCGGGGGTGCGTGTGGGGGTCAGGAGACGTCGGGAATCGATGGACCCAAGAGGTCGTCGGCGTCGGTGATGCGGTAGGCGTATCCCTGTTCGGCCAGAAACCGCTGTCGGTGCGCGGCGTAGTCGGCGTCCAGGGTGTCGCGCGCGACCACGGAGTAGAAGTGCGCCTGGCCGCCGTCGTGCTTGGGCCGCAATAGCCGTCCCAACCGCTGCGCCTCTTCCTGGCGTGAGCCAAAGGTCCCGGACACCTGCACCGCTACCGAGGCCTCCGGCAGGTCGATGGAGAAGTTCGCCACCTTGCTCACCACCAGCACCGGGATCTCGCCGCGGCGGAACTCGTCGTACAGCTTCTCCCGCTCCTTGTTGCGGGTGGAGCCTTGAATGATGGGCGCGTCCAGGGCTTCACCGAGCTCGTCGAGCTGGTCGAGGTACGCCCCGATCACCAGCGTCGGTGCACCAACGTGCCGGGCCAGGATGGACTTGACGACGGGGATCTTGGTCCGCGCCGTCGAGCACAGCTTGTAGCGCTCCTCCGGCTCCGCCGTGGCGTAGGACAGCCGTTCGGCGTCGGTCAGCGTCACCCGCACCTCGATGCACTCAGCGGGGGCGATCCAGCCTTGGGCCTCGATGTCCTTCCATGGGGCGTCGTAGCGCTTGGGCCCGATGAGGGAGAACACGTCGCCCTCGCGGCCGTCCTCGCGGACCAGGGTCGCGGTCAACCCCAGCCGCCTGCGCGACTGGAGGTCCGCCGTCATCCGGAACACCGGGGCGGGGAGCAGGTGCACCTCGTCGTAGATCACCAACCCCCAGTCGCGGGAGTCGAACAGCTCAAGGTGGCGGTACTCGCCCTTGGTCTTGCGGGTGACCACCTGGTACGTGGCGATGGTGACCGGCCGGATCTCCTTGCGCTCCCCGGAGTACTCGCCGATTTCCTCCTCGGTGAGCGAGGTCCGCGCGATCAGCTCGCGCTTCCACTGCCGCCCGGCGACGGTGTTGGTCACCAGGATCAGGGTGGTGGCCTTGGCCTTGGCCATGGCGGCCGCACCAACCATGGTCTTGCCCGCGCCGCAGGGCAGCACGACCACCCCGGAACCACCGGCCCAGAAGGAGTCGGTGGCCATTTGTTGGTAGTCGCGCAGCTGCCAAGAGCCTGGCCCGGTTTCCAGCGAGATCTCGTGCGCCTCGCCGTCGACGTAGCCGGCGAGGTCCTCCGCGGGCCAGCCGACCTTGAGCAGCATCTGCTTGAGCCGTCCCCGTTCGGACGGGTGCACCACGATGGTGTCGTCGTCAATTCGTGCGCCCAGCATCGGCGCGATCTTCTTGTGCCGCAAAATTTCTTCCAGCACTGCGCGGTCCAGGCTGATCAGCGCCAAGCCGTGCACGGGGCTCTTCACCAGCTGCAGTCGCCCGTAACGACCCATCGTGTCCACGATGTCTACCAGCAGGGCCTGCGGCACCGCGTAGCGCGAATAGCGGACCAGCGCGTCGACCACCTGCTCGGCGTCGTGCCCGGCGGCGCGCGCGTTCCACAGCGCCAGCGGCGTCACCCGGTAGGTGTGCACGTGCTCCGGGGCGCGCTCCAGCTCGGCGAACGGGGCGATGGCCTGGCGCGCGTCGCCAGCCTGCGCGTGGTCGACCTCGAGCAACAAGGTCTTGTCGGACTGGACGATCAACGGTCCGTCGGTCACGCATCCTCCTGGAACTTCTCGGCAACCACTCATCATCCTCCATCGCGGTCGCGGCTGCTGCCGCAGTGGTGACCGCCACAATGCTGGTATCCGCGCCGAAATGGTCCACCGACGCCACAACCGCCGTATGCTCTCTTCGACCTGGCACGGACCGCTGGCCCGGTCCGTCCTCAGGAAAGGCGGCGTGATGTCCACTCCACCGTTTGGTCCGCCACCCGGGCAAAACCCCCAGGGTGGGAATCCCCAGGGTGGGAATCCCCAGGGCGGATACCCCGAGGGTCAGTACCCCCCGCCCGGTCAGTACCCACAGGGCGGGAATCCGCAGGGCCAGTACCCGCCCCCCGGCCAGTACCCGCCCCAGGGCCAGTTCCCGCCGCCCGGCCAGTACCCACCCCAGGGCCAGTTCCCGCCGCCCGGCCAGTACCCACCCCAGGGTCAGTTCCCGCCGCCGACCAAGCCCTCGCACACCGGGCGGAATGTGGCGATCATTGCCGTTGCGGTCATCGCGGTACTCGCTGTGATCGGCGGAATCGTCGCGTTCGGTCTGTCGAGCAAGGACACCAACAACGGGAACTCCACCGTGGCGGCGGCGCCCACCTCGTCGGCCACCCGGACGACCAGCCCATCGGCCACCCGGACGACCAGCCCACGCTCCTCCAGCGCCTCGAGCCCGACCACGACCGACGCCGGTAATCTGTCGGTCGACGTCAACGTCGGCGACTGCATCTACTTGACGCTCGATGCGAGTGACGAGGCCACCGCAGACCCGGCGACATGTGGGAGCACGGCGAACTACAAGGTCGTTGCCAAGTCCGCGAACAAGACGGACTGTCTGCCCGACATCGACGCCACCTACTACGAGACGAAACGGGGCACCACGCAGGGCGCGCTGTGCCTGGACCTCGACCTTACTGCGGGCAGCTGCTTCGACCTCACCCCCAAGAAGAAGAAGCGTGCGCCCTGTTCTAGCACCGGCCCCGACATCGTGAAGGTGGACCAGGTCCTGCCCGGCACGGTGGACAAGTCCCGCTGCCCGAACCAGGCCATTGTGTACGACACCCAGCGCATGATCGTGTGTCTGACCGAGCAACCCTGACCGGACGCCAGACGCATCACTCAGGAGCGAGGGCCACCGAGGTGATGCGATGCAGTGCAAAGCTGCGGAGTTGGGCCGAGGCGGCGTCGAAGCCCTCCAGCACGCCGGTACCCACGCTCACCGGTTCGACCACCCGCTGACTAGCGACACCCTGGGCGTCGACGTAGCCGATCCGCACGCTCCGCTGGGACCGGACGGCCTGCTGCAGCATCCCCATCGTGGCAATACCCGCCGCGCGGCTGCCGTCGGTCACCACTCTGTGTCCCGGGTTCATCGTGGCCGCGTGGTCACCGGCGCGCATGCCGCGGACGACCGCGGCCAGGTGCTCCGCGGTCGGTGGCGTGGGCGAGGGCGAGCGTCGACGACCTCGGCGTACCTCCACCCGCGCGCCGCGCGGGCGGAGGTCGACCACCATCCCCGCGGGATCCTCCGCGGCGGGGGAGAAACCTGCCGACCGCAGCCGGTCGAGCACCTCGGCCAGGCCGGCCGCACTGACCGCCACGGTGGGCGCCAACCCGCGCAGGCCGAGCTCCGCGGCGACGGCGGAGGCGAGCACCTCGCTCAGCAGCGCCTCGTCGTCACAGCGCAGAAAGGAGGCGGCGGTGCCTACACGCAAGCGGCCGTGCCGTCGGGCGACGTCGTCGATGAGGTAGCTCAGCGCCTGCGGCACCGGGGTGCGCGAGCGCTGAGCGAACAGTGCCTGCAACTCGGCGGCGCTGCGCCCCGCGTCGAGCGCGCGCCGTACCGAATCGGCGCCCACCCGGTACACCGTGGCGGCGCCGGCCGACTCCACGTCGGCGACCAGCGAAATTTCCTGCTCCAGCTCGGCCTGCAGCGGACCGGGGGCGACAACGGTGAGGTCAGCTTGGACCAGTACGTGGTCCACCGCGGGGGGCAGTGCGGCGGCCATCGCGGAAGCGGCGTCACCCCCCGCCAGCAGCGCACGGCCAGGGCTGCTCAGCGCACCACGACCGAGCAGTCCGAGTGTGGTGCCCTCCTGCACCGTCCACGCGATGAGCTCAGCCCGCATCCGGCCGCCCCAGCGCGGGTGGCGCCATTTGAGTACCTCCTCCAGCTGCTCAACGCGCAAGGCTGCCCCGGCCGGTAGCTCGGCCAGCACGGTGAACACCTGGCGCCGGTCGCGGGGTGCGAGTGGCCGGCGCAACTCCTCCGACAACGCAGCGAGCGGCTTGTCCCGGTCGTCCCGGCGGCCGATCAGACCGGGCAGCCGGGGCAGCTCCATCCACGCACTCGCCAATGGTGCCCACCGCGCGGCCGGTTCAGCAGTTGTCCACGCATCGACGGCGGCGGTGGGCGTCCACGCGGGATCGGCGGCGTCGTCGGAGGAGATCAGCTCAGCGGCGGCGAGCAGCTCCGCGAGTAGTCCCACCTCGAGCTCCGTCATCCCGGTCTGCTTCGCCAGCTTGCGCACCTCGCGGACGCCGAGTCCGCCGGATCGCAGCACCGGTGCGGGCGCGACGCCCAGTGCGGCGATCAGCTCCGCGCTGTGCCGCAACAGCTCGAGCGCCGCCCCGGCCGATGCAGAGTCCACATCGGACTTGTCGACGGCGCGCGGTGTCGTGCGGGGTTCGCTTGGCAGCACCGCACCCATCGGGGAGCCGCCGCGTAGCACCGCGCTGACCTGGCTGGGTAGCTCGACGGTGCCTGCGTCCACTGGTAGTAGCAGCCCGGCCGCGAGCAGCTGCTGCACCGGGCGGTCGGGCGGTGTGCCGGGTGCGGCATCCCGCGTGCGGCCGTAGGGCGAGCCCTTGGCCAAGGTTGTGAGCAGCCCGATTCGGGCCTCGTCCAGCTCGGCGAGCAGCGCTGGGACATCGGCGCCGGCCAAGGCCGCAGACGGACGCCCGACCTGGCCGGCGCGGGGAAGCACCTCCTGGGCCGCAGGCATCACCAGCACACCGGGTACGTCGTCGTCCGGGCCCCACACCAAGGCCCGCGCGCGCAGCACGTCCAACGTTGCGGCGATGCGCTCGGCAGGAACTTCAGGCCCCAGCAGCTGGGCGAGGTCGCCCGCGTCGGCCGGCACCTCAGCGGCCTGGGCCAGGACCAGCGCCTCGAGCACGGCGAGCTCGAAGGCGTTCAGCGAGTCGGCGGCGCGGGCCACCGATGCCCGCAACGCGACCCGGGTGGCCAGCACCCCCGAGTCGCCGGGCGGGGGTACGGCGAGGTCCGGTCGCAGGTGCAGCAGCGCCAGCAGCTGCTCGTCGGAGCGACGACTCAGCCATCCGGCGAGACTCGTGGGGGCGGACATCACCCCCCACGGTAGTGACCTGCTCTGTACGACGGTGCTGCCGCACTGTCAGAATGGGACACGTGGCGAAAGCAGAAGGCAAAAAGAGCAAGCACTGGGTCGACCCGACTTGGCCGAAGTTGCCCGAGGGCGAGCATGCGGTGAGCGAGTTGGCGTCGACGGTCGCGGGTGGGCTGTCCCCGTTTGGCGACGTCGAGTTCCCCTTGCCGGCCGAGGATCTGCCCTACATCCATCCCACCACCGTCATCAACCGCTAGGCCCCGACGACGTCGGCGCTCTACGCTGGCGCCATGCCGATTCCTGGTCCGGGGTACGCGATCACGATCCGGCTCGACGCACCCACCTCGGCGAGTGCCGCAGGCGAGCTCACGGGCGCAGTCGGGTCCTGCGGTGGGGTGGTCACCGCGTTCGACATCGTCGACTCGCGCGCGGATGCCGTCGTCGTCGACATCTCCTGCAATGCCCGCTCCGAGGAGCACGCCACGCAGATCACCGACCACCTCGACAGCCTCGACGGGGTCCGGGTGCGCAAGGTTTCCGATCGCACCTTCCTCATCCACCTCGGCGGCAAGATCGAGGTGACCTCCAAGGTGTCGCTGCGCACCCGCGACGACCTTTCCCGCGCCTACACGCCCGGCGTGGCCCGGGTATGCGAGGCCATCGCGGCCCGCCCGGAGGACGCACGGCGACTGACCATCAAACGCAACACCGTCGCCATCGTCACCGACGGCTCGGCGGTACTCGGGCTCGGCAACATCGGCCCTGCCGCGGCGCTACCGGTCATGGAAGGCAAGGCCGCGCTGTTCAAGAAGTTCGCCGACGTGGACGCGTGGCCGGTGTGCCTGGACACCCAGGACACCCAGGAGATCATCCGCACCGTGCAGGTGCTGGCCCCGGTCTACGGTGGCATCAACCTCGAGGACGTCGCCGCGCCGCGCTGCTTCGAGATCGAGGCCCGCCTTCGCGAGCTGCTCGACATTCCAGTGTTCCACGACGACCAGCACGGCACTGCCGTTGTGGTGTTGGCCGCGCTGCGCAACGCCCTCCGGGTCGTCGGAAAGGAGATGAACGACGTCCGGATCGTGGTGTGCGGAGTGGGCGCGGCGGGCAGCGCCATCATCCGGCTGCTGCTGCCATTGCGGCCCTTGGAGGTCATCGCGGTCGACGTGGACGGCATCGTCCATGGCGACCGCAGCGGCATGGACAACAATTTGGCGTGGGTGGCCGCGCACACCAATCCCCACGGCCGTACCGGGCAGATCGCGGACGCGCTGCGCGGCGCCGACGTGTTCATCGGGGTCAGTGCGCCGGACCTGTTCGGCGCCGAGGAGGTGGCCACGATGGCGAGCGACGCGATCGTGTTCGCCCTGGCCAACCCGAATCCGGAGATCGAGCCCGCTGCGGCCCACCAGCACGCGGCCATCGTCGCCACCGGACGTAGCGACTACCCCAACCAGATCAACAACGTCCTCGCCTTTCCTGGCATCTTCCGCGGTCTGCTCGACGCCGGGGCACGCGAGATCACCGATGGCATGCTGGTGGCCGCGTCCACCGCGATCGCCGACGTGGTGGAGGAGCCGAACGCCTCTTTCATCGTCCCCAGCGTGTTCGACACCGCAGTGGCCGCAGCCGTGGCGGCCGCCGTCCGATCGGCCGCCACGGAGCACCTCTCTGCGGCCCAGGCGGCCGCCGAAGCAGACAAGGACGACGATGACTGAGCCCCAGCTGTCCCACGTCGATGCTGCGGGCGCCGCTCGCATGGTCGACGTCACCGGCAAGGACGCCAGCGTGCGCACGGCGGTCGCAACCGGCACTTTCCGCACCACGGCGGCGGTGGTCGAGCTGCTGCGCCGTGACGGGCTGCCCAAGGGCGATGCGCTGGCCACCGCGCGGATCGCTGGCATCATGGCCGCCAAGCGCACGCCCGACCTGGTCCCGCTGTGCCATCCCATTGCGTTGTCCGGGGTGGTCGTGGAACTGGAACTGGGCACCGATCGGGTCGCAGTGACGGCGACGGTGCGCACCACCGACCGCACCGGGGTGGAGATGGAGGCACTGACCGCCGTGGCCGTCGCCGGGCTCACCCTGCACGACATGGTCAAGGCAGTAGACCCGGCGGCAACGATGGACGGAGTACGCGTGGAGACGAAGGACGGCGGCAAGACCGGCCACTGGAGCAGGCCATGAGTGAGCGCAGCGACGTGGGGGTAGGGCATTTGAGCGAGCGCAGCGACGTGGGGATGCGCCAGTGAGCCGCGCCGTCGTCATCGTTGCGTCCACCCGCGCGGCCGGCGGCGTGTACCCGGACCGGACGGGACCGATCATTGTGGACTGGCTACAGGGCCAAGGCATCCGCGTGGATGAGCCGGTGGTGGTGGCCGACGGAGAACCGGTGGCGGACGCCTTGCTGGCCGCGGTCAAGGCCCGCGTCGATCTGGTGCTGACGACCGGGGGAACCGGGATCAGCCCGACCGACTCCACCCCGCAGGTCACCGGGCCCATGCTCGACTACGAGGTACCGGGGCTTGCTGATGCGATCCGGGCGGCTGGCAGCGACAAGGTCCCCACCTCAATTTTGTCTCGCGGGGTAGCGGGAGTGGCCGGCCGCACCTTGGTGGTGAACCTGCCCGGTTCCACCGGCGGCGTTCGTGATGGTCTGGCGATACTGGAACCGGTCCTCGGCCACGCGCTGGACCAGCTGGCGGGCGGTGACCACACGTGAGCGAGCGAAGCGACGTGGGAATGACACCGATGACGGCTCGGGTGGTGCGGGCAGCGGTGACCGAGGACGTGCTGAGCATGCCCGAGCACGAGGCGCTGGTGAGTGGGGAGGCCGCGGGGGCGGTGGTGAGCTTCGCGGGCGTGGTGCGCGATCACGACGGCGGCCGGGGCGTGCTGTCGCTGGACTACTCCGCGCACCCCACGGCGGCAGCGTTGGTCGCTGAGGTCGCCGCTGACGTCGCCGCCCGTGTTTCCGGCGTCCGCGCGTTGGCGGTCAGCCACCGGGTGGGTCCGTTGGCTATCGGGGATGTGGCGCTGGCGTGCGCGGTGTCGGCCGACCATCGGGCGGAGGCGTTTGCGGTCTGCGCGTTGCTGGTGGATGAGGTGAAGGCGCGGATTCCGGTGTGGAAGCGTCAGGTGTTCGCCGACGGGGCCGAAGAGTGGGTCGGGTGCGCCTGAGCCGGCCGCAGACAGCACAAGACCCCGGCACCGTGCAGGGCTGCCGGGGTCTTGTGACTTGAAACTAGATCAGGGGAGACGCAGGGTCTGACCCGGGAAGATCAGGTTCACGTTCTGGACCCTGTCCTGGTTCAGCGCGAAGATGGCCTGGTAGCCGCCGGAGACACCCTGCGCGGCGGCGATCTTGGCGAGCGTGTCACCGGACTTCACGGTGTAGCTGCCGGTCGCGGTGGTGCTGGCGGGAGCAGTCCTTGCGACGGTCGCCTTGGGAGCAACAGCCTTGGGGGCAACAGCCTTGGGGGCAACAGCCTTGGGGGCAACAGCCTTGGGGGCAGCAGCCTTGGGGGACTGCTGCGGCGTCGGGGCTGTCCGCTGCGCGGGTGCTGCAGTTCGCTGCGCCGGCGCAGACACGGAGCTCGGGCTGGCGGCACCGAGGTTCTTGCCGCAGACTGGCCATGCGCCCTTGCCCTGACCGGCGAGCACGCGCTCCGCAACCTGGATCTGTTGATCCCGGGTGGCGTTCTGCGGCGCGCCCTGACCGCCGAAGGCACTCCAGGTGCTGGGGGTGAACTGAAAGCCACCGGAGAAGCCGTTGCCGGTGTTGATGGCGTAGTTGCCGCCGCTCTCGCACTGTGCGACGGCATCCCACTGGGCACCTGTGGCGGCCGAGGCGGTGCCAGCGAAGGCGGTGAGGGGCGCGCCGACGACCATGCCGGTGACGGCAATCTTGGCGACGGTGCGGCCGGTGGCGGTGGGCTTGCGGTGACGTCCGTGGTAACGGGTCATGGCTGGTAGATCCTCTCCATTCGCGCCGGCGAAGTCAGCTGTCGGGTTCGGGCTGAGAGGTAGCCCGGCCTCGCGCTCGTGGCTCGAGCGGTCTGGCTTCACCCCAAGGACGCAAGCACCGCAGAACTCGTGCTTGGGCCCGTCGTTCGGCTGCCCGAACGTGGGTCCTCCGTCCCTGCTCCTGGTGGTTCTCGAGGTAAACCGGTAGCCCACGGAGCAGGGTTTGGCGCGGCGGACCGGTTTGGCCGGTGTGCCCGGCCAGATGGAACCGTAACTGCCGATCGCTCCTACGTCACCCCCGGGAAACTAATTGAAATGTCTCCGGTAACGCTCTGGTAGTGCTGTGCGACTGCCGCATTCCCGCAGGTCAGCGAATGCATGTAGGACTTCGTTGCCTACTTGTTACGCCGCCGTAATGTGACTGAGATCACAATGAGGAATTGGACAGCAAGCGCTCAACCGCCGGCGAAGGGCGGCAATACATCCATGGTGCAGCCTCGTGGGACCACCCGGGACCGGTCTCGGACGGCCACCTCGTCGAGCAGAAACGAGCACCTGGCAAGCACGTTCGCCAAAGAAGGACGGCCATTGCCGATCCTCTCGACCAAGCCGTCGACCGTGCACCCCACCGGCACCGGGACAGTCTCGGTCTCCGTACCGGCCGCCGCACGTGCGGCGGCGAAGTAGCGGACGGTGAGAGTGTCCTTCTCCTTCGATTCAGCCACCGATGGCGCTCATCGGACGGGTCGGCTGCAGGAAGCTGGGGTCGTTGATGCCGTGCCCGGGCAGCTTGCCCCACATCGCGTCCTGCCAGCGCTGAGCAATGGCATCGTCGTTCGACCCATCGCGCAGCAGGCCGCGGAGGTCGGTCTCCCCGGCAGCGAACAGGCAGTTGCGGATCTGGCCGTCGGCCGTCAGCCGGGTGCGGTCGCAGTCACCGCAGAACGGTCGGGTCACCGAGGCGATCACACCCACGGTGGCCGGTCCACCGTCCACCAGCCAGCGCTCGGCCGGCGCGGCGCCTCGAGGCGCGGATTCCGGGGTCAGTGCGTAGCGGGTACGCAGTGAGGCGAGTATCTCTTCGGCCGTCACCATCTGCTCGCGCTGCCAGCCGTGCTGGGCGTCCAGCGGCATCTGCTCGATGATGCGTAGCTCGTAGCCGTGCTCCAAACAGAACTCGAGCAGCTCGGGTGCGTGGGTGTCGTTGATGCCACGCATCAGCACGGCGTTCACCTTCACCGGCGCTAGCCCCGCATTCGCGGCGGCCCGCATGCCCGCGAGCACGTCGGTGAGGCGGTCGCGCCGGGTGATCTGGTGAAACAACTCGGGGCGCACCGTGTCCAGGGAGACGTTGACGCGATCCAGCCCGGCGGCTTTGAGGCTCTCGGCCTTGCGGACCAGGCCGAGGCCGTTGGTGGTCAGCGAGATCTCCGGCCGCGGCTGCAGGGCCGCCGCGTCGGTGACGATGCCGTGCAGGTCGCCGCGCAGCAGGGGCTCGCCGCCGGTGAAGCGCAGCTCGCTCACCCCCAGCGTGTGCACCGCGATCCGAATGAGCCGTCCCAGCTCCTCGCGGGTCAGCAACTGCTCGGTGGGCATCCAGTCCAGGCCTTCGGCAGGCATGCAGTACGTGCAGCGGAGGTTGCACCGGTCGGTGAGCGAGATGCGGAGGTCGGTGGCCGTACGCCCGTGCGTGTCGATCAGCGCCGAGGACTGTGGACGCGCTGAATCGCGCGCGGGCACAGGGGGCATTGTAGGTGCGGGTAGCCCCAGTGCGACAGCGGTCATGACCCCAGCCTAACGACTGCCGGCCTCCGCAGCAGAAGTATTTAGGTCAGATCCCCGGCGCCGCAGGATCGGCGTAGATGTCGATGTCGGTCGCCTTGGCGCTGAGCCACACTTCGGTGCCCGCCGCGAGATTGAGCTCGTGCACCGCGCCGGGGGTGATGTCCACGAGGGCCGACGGGGCGCCGGTGACCTCGATACGCACCCGGTCGGTGAGCAGCTCCATGCCCGCGACCGTGCCAGCCCAGACGTTGCGCGGACTGGCATGGTCGGGCTTGGTGGTGTGCAGCGCGATCGCGGTGGGCCGAATTGCCACCAGCACTCTTGCGCCCTGACTCTGCGGCTGGGCCGTGGGCGTCATGGTGCCGCCGCCGTCCAGACCCACTATCGCACCGTCGCGGGTGCCTGCGTAGAGGTTGAGGCCGACCAGGCGGGCGATGTACTGGGTGGCCGGCCTGCGCGCGACCTCGGTCGGGGTGCCCCGTTGCACGATGCGTCCGTCCTCGATCACCAACAGCCGGTCGGCCAGCACCATCGCCTCCAGCGGGTCGTGGGTGACGAGCAGCGTGGGGCCGGCGAATTCGGCGAGGTGGCGGCGCAGCTCGGAGCGCACCTCGAGGCGGGTGCGGGCATCCAGGGCAGCCAAGGGTTCGTCGAGCAGCAGCAGACTGGGCGCGGCGGCGAGCGCGCGAGCGAGGGCTACTCGCTGGGCCTGCCCGCCGGACAGCTGAGCGGGTTTGCGGCCGGCCAGCTCGCCGAGGCCGAGCCGTTGGACCCACTCGTCGGCGACCTGACGCGAGGTGGCGCGGCCGGCTCCGCGCGATCGGGGCGCGAAGGCGACGTTGTCGCGGACCGAGAGGTGCGGGAACAGTCGGTAGTTCTGGAAGACCAGTCCAACCGGACGCTTCTCGGGGGGGATGAACACCCCGTCGGCGGCGTTGTCCAGCTCGTCGCCGTCCAGCGCGATGCGACCGCTCGTCAGCGCGCTCAACCCGCTCAGCGCCCGTAACAGGGTGGTCTTGCCTGCACCGTTGGGTCCCAGGACTCCGAGCAGCTCGCCGGGGGCGGCCGCGAAATCCACAGCCAGGCGGAACGCACCGCGCTCGATCGCCCCGGCCACGACCAGCCCGGTCTCGTTCACAGCGTCACCTTGCCGGGCAGCCAGCGGTCGCGTAGCAGGGCGAGGACCGCCACCGCGACCACCAGCAGCACCAGGCTCAGTGCGATCGCCGCGTCCGGATCGGTCTGCAGGGCGTTGTACACGGCCAGCGGCATGGTCTGGGTGGTGCCAGGGAAGTTGCCGGCGAAGGTGATGGTCGCCCCGAACTCGCCCAGTGCCCGGGCCCAGCACAGCACCGATCCGGCCAGCAGCGACGGGCCAACCAGGGGCAGGGTGACCCGGCGGAAGATGGTGATCCGAGACGCGCCGAGGGTCGCTGCGGCCTCCTCCAAGCCCAGATCGGACGAGCGCAACGCGCCCTCCACGGTGACGACCAGAAAGGGCATCGCGACGAAGGTCTCTGCCACGATCACCGCGAGCTGGGTGAACGGCAGGCTCAGCCCGAACCAGTCCATCAGGAACCCGCCCAGCACCCCGTTGCGGCCAAAGGCCAGCAGCAGCGCCACACCGCCCACGACCGGCGGTAGCACCAGCGGCACGGTCACCAGCGCCCGCAGCACGCCCATGCCCGGTAGCCGCACCCTGGCCAGTACCCAGGCGAGCGGGACACCGAGCACCAGGGAGGCTGCGGTGGCAGCGGTGGCGCTCTCCAAGGACAGTCGCAGGGCGGTCAGCACCTGACTGTCGGCCAGCAGTGCGCCGAGCCCGCGCCAGGGTGCGCGGATGAGCAGTGCCAGCAGCGGCAACAGCAGGAAGGCGAAGCCGAGCGCCGCAGGCGCGGCGATCAGGGTCGGTGCGCCACGGGCACGTACCGGCCTGCTGGTACTCAGGGCCGCGCGAACCCGGCCGCGCCCAGCACGTCCTGGCCGGCCGGGGACAGCACGTACTCGACAAAGGCCTGGGCGCCTGCGGGGTTCGGTGCCTTGCTCAGCGCTGCGATCGGGTACTCGGTGGAGGCGTTGATTTCCGGCCGGATCTGCACTCCCAGTACCTTTGCGCCTCCCGCCTCGACATCGGTGGCATACACCATGCCCGCGTCGACCTCGTTCAGCTCGACTTTGGTCAGCGTCGACTTGACGTCCTGCTCCAGGGTCACCGGGGTGACGGTGATCCCCGCGTTCTTGAACACCTGTGCGGCGATGGCACCGCAGGGCACCTGCGGCTGGCACAGCGCCACCTTCACCCCCGGCCGGGCCAGGTCGGCCACCCCGGCGACTTTGGCGGGGTTGCTCGGTGGTACGGCGATCTCCATGATGTTGCGCACGAAGTTCTTCGGTGCGATGGCACCGCCTGCCTCGGTGACCTGCTTCATGTTGGTCGGCGAGGCCGAGGCGAACACGTCAGCCGGGGCACCCTGGTTCACCTGCTGCGCCAACGATGAGCTGGCGCCGAAGCTTAGCTTCACCGTCGTTCCCGGGTACGCGGCCTCGAACTGCTTGCCCAACGTGGTGAAGGCCCCCGTCAACGAGGCTGCGGCGAGCACGGTGACCGTGCCGGATATCGCCTGCGCCGAAGAAGTCGTTGAGTTGGGCGTCGTCGTGGGGCTCGCGGCAGGCGTGTTGGATGAGCAGGCAGTCAGCGTGATGGCCGCGGCCGCCAGGGCGGTCGCGGCGAGGGCGCGGGAACGCATCGGAGATCTCCTTCAGGACTGGCGGGCAGGTTTGCGGTCGAGGATTTCGACCACCACGTTGGTGGACTTGACCGAGGCGACGGCGAGCACGCCGGGCTCCAGCTCGAGCTCGTCGGCCGCCTCCCTGCTCATCAGCGAAACGACGCGATGGGCGCCGGCCTGAATCTCCACCTGCGCCATCACCGTGTCCCGGACCACGTTGATCACCAGACCGGTGAACCGGTTACGCGCCGATTCCCCGACCACAGCCCGCGGTCCCGGACGTTCCGTGGACGCGGCAAGCTCCTCGGCGAACCGGGCCAGGTCGGCGCCGTCGATGGCACGGCGGCCGTCCTCGGTCGAGCTCGGCACCCTACCTGCGTCGGCCCACCTGCGGACCGTGTCATCGCTGACGCCGAGCAGTTCAGCAGCTTCACGGAAGCGAAACATCGACATGCGGACACTATATGCGGTTCGCAGCTGCGGGCTTGTTCAGGGGATAAGTTCGCATTCAAGGAAGCCTGAGCCGGTAGTCGTCGCAGTTGCACGAGTCCTCACAGGTGATGGCGATCGCCGATGTGACTCGCCGACTATCAGTGGGTCTGCGACCATGGCATCGTGACGGCAACGCAACGAACGGCCATGACTGAGCGCGTCGGGTGGACTTACCTGATGGACATGGACGGCGTGCTCGTGCACGAGGAGCAGCTGGTGCCGGGCGCCGACTCGTTCCTCGCGGAGTTGCAGGCCGCAGGCACGCCGTTCATCGTGCTCACCAACAACTCCATCCGCACTCCTCGAGACCTGCGGGCGCGGCTGCGGCAATCGGGTCTGGACGTGCCGGAGGCGTCGATCTGGACCTCGGCCCTGGCCACCGCCACGTTCCTGGACTCACAACGTCCCGGGGGTACTGCCTATGTGGTGGGGGAGTCGGGGCTGACCACCGCGCTGCACGACGTGGGGTACGTGCTCACCGATCGCGACCCGGACTACGTGGTGCTCGGCGAGACCCGCACGTACTCCTTCGAGGCCATTACGACCGCCATCCGGCTGGTCGAACGCGGCGCCCGGTTCATCGCCACCAACCCCGACGCGACAGGCCCCTCGGCGCAGGGCTCGCTGCCGGCGACCGGCGCGGTGGCCGCGTTGATCACCCGCGCGTCCGGGCGCGAGCCCTACTACGTCGGCAAACCCAACCCGTTGATGATGCGCAGTGCGCTACGCAACATCGGCGCGCACTCGGAGAACACGCTGATGATCGGCGACCGGATGGACACCGACATCGTGTCGGGGCTGGAGGCGGGACTACAGACGATCCTGGTGCTCACCGGCATCTCCACGGAGCAGTCGGTGGAGCTGTTCCCCTACCGACCGACGCGCGTTATCGGGTCGGTTGCCGACCTGGTGGGACGTACGGCTGACCCGTTCGATTAGCGGCGTTGGGCGACCAAGGCGTCCGTCCCCAGCGCCGCGCCTGAACGGCATCCGTGGTGTACGCTGTTGACAGCAGCCCACCAAGTGGTTGTCCCAGAGCGCGTCACAATGCGCCCGGTTCTTGCTCGGGGTGCGTGCAAGCAGACACGCCCAAGCAGTAGGAACACATCATGACGATCGTCTCCACGGCGGCAGGTAGATCGCGCAGTGTGTCGAGACGGTCAGCACCGGAAGGAAGAGAATATGCCTGAGTCTGAACTCGGCCCCTGGGACGACTGACGCCCCACCGCACTAACACAGGAACGCCCCGGCCAGACGGTCGGGGCGTTCCTGTGTTAGTGCTACAGAAAGCGGTCAGCGGTCACCGGTAGATCGCGCACCCGCACACCGGTGGCGTGGAACGCGGCGTTGGCGACGGCCGCTGCAGCCCCCACGATGCCGATCTCGCCGATACCCCGCGAGCCCATCGGGTTGGAGTGCGGATCCTGCTCGTCCAGCCACACCGCCTGGAGGTCGCCGACGTCGGCGTTGGCCGCGATGTGGTACTCGGCGAAGTCGTGGTTGACGACGTGACCAAAGCGCGGGTCGACGTAGCTCTGCTCGTGCAGCGCCATCGACAGTCCCATCGTCATCCCTCCGATGAACTGGGAATGGGCAGTGCGGGGGTTGATGATTCGGCCGGTGGAGAACACGCCGAGCATCCGTGGCACCCGGATCTCGCCGGTGTCCGCGTGCACCCGGACCTCGGCGAACTGGGCACCGAAGGAGTGCTGCGCAAACTTTTCGGTATCCGGGTTCTCCGGCATCTCGGCTTCGCTGCGGTCACCTTCGGCCGGGTCGGCGCCATGCTCCGCGCGAAACGCCCGCGCCGCCGCGACGATCGCCGACCCCCAGCAGGTGATACCTGAGGAGCCGCCTGCGACCGAGGCTGCCGGCAGCGCAGAGTCTCCGATCTCCAGCGCGATGTCGTCCATCCCGACGCCCAGCGCGTCGGCGGCGATCTGGCTGAGCGCGGTCCACGCGCCGGTGCCGATGTCTACTGCACCGATGCGCACCCCGTAGCGCCCGCGTTCGAACTGGACGGCAGCCGTCGATCCGGGCATCACGTTGAGCGGGTAGGTGGAGCTGGCCACACCCGTGCCGACCAGCCACCCGTCTTCGCGACGGATCCCCGGCTCGGGGTCGCGGTCCGCCCAGCCGAAGCGGCGAGCGCCTTCAAGCAGGCAGTCGACCAAGCGGCGCACCGACCACGGGTTGCCGGTTTCCGGGTCGCTCTCCGGCTCGTTACGCACCCGCAACTCGATCGGGTCGATGCCGCACAGGACGGCGAGTTCGTCCATGGCCACCTCGGGCCCGAACATGCCCGGGCACTCACCCGGTGCACGCATCCAGGACGGAATGGCCACGTCCAGTGGTGCGGCCCGGTGGGTGGTGCGGCGATTGGCGGCGGCGTACATCATTCGGGCGGGCACGGCCGCCTGTTCGACGAACTCCTTCACCTTGGCGGTCTGCACGAGGACGTCCATGCCGATGGCGCTCAACCTGCCGTCGGCATCGGCGCCGTAGCGCACCCGCTGGATGGTGGGGGTGCGGTAGCCGACCATGACGAACATCTGCTGGCGGGTCAGCGCCAGCTTGACCGGGCGTCCCTCCGTGAGCTGCGCCGCCAGACCGGCGAGCACCACGTGGGCGTGCGGGAGGCCCTTGGACCCGAAACCGCCGCCCACGTAACGGGCCACCACCCGGATACGTTCGGGCTCCAGGCCGAACACCGGCGCCATGGCACTGCGCACCGCGTGCACGCCTTGGGTGGAGTCATGCAGAGTCAGCCCGTCGGCGTTCCAGACGGCGACCGTGGTGTGCGGCTCCATCGGGTTGTTGTGCTCGGTGGGCGTGGTGTAGGTCTGGTCCAGGGTGATGGCTGCTTCGGCCAGTGCTGAGTCGAGGTCACCAGTGTCGGTGTCGGTCGGGAAGCCGGCGTTCACCTGCTCGGGGGCGTAGAGGTCGTCCCGGTCGGCAGACAGTTCCACGTCGTGGGGCTGCTCGTCGTAGCTGACGTACACGAGACTCGCCGCGTGCCTGGCGGCCTCCGCGGTCTCGGCGATGACCCCGCCGACGAACTGTCCGCGGAAGGACACCTCGTCGGACTGCAGCACGGCGTACTCCGCGTCGCTGGTGTCGGCCAGCCGGGGCGCGTTGAGGTGGGTGAGCACGGCGAGTACCCCGGGCACGGCTTCGGCCGCACTGGTGTCGACGGCGGTGATGCGACCGCGGGCGACGGTTGACTGCACGGGGTGCAGGTAGGTCGGATTGTCGAGCGGGTACTCGAAGGCGTACGGCGCGGTTCCGGTGACCTTGGCGCGACCGTCCAGGCGCTCGAGATCCGTGCCCATCACGTGGGCGGTCAGCAGCTCGGTCATCGTTGCTCCTCGCTCAGCTCGCGCAGGACGGCGACGATGGCGCCGCGGGCCATGGGGACCTTGAAACCATTGCTCGACAACGCCTCTGCGGTCTCCAGTTCCGCGTCGGCGGCCGCGCGGAAGCTGTCCTCGGTGGCGGGTGATCCGCGCAGCACCTCTTCCGCTCGGGTGGCCCGCCACGGTTTGTGTGCCACCCCGCCGAGGGCGATCCGGGCATCGCGAACGGTGCCGTCGGCCACGTCCAGCGCAGCGGCAACGGACACCAGCGCGAAGGCGTAGGACGCGCGGTCCCGCACCTTGCGGTAGGTCGAACGACGGGAGAACTCAAGCGCCGGGATCTCTACTGCGATGATCAGCTCGCCGTGCCGCAGCGTCGTATCCCGCTCGGGATGCGCACCGGGCAGACGGTGGAACTCGCTCATCGGGATACTGCGCTCCCCGTCGGGGCCCAACACGATCACCGTGGCGTCCAGCGCCGCCATTGCGACGGCCATGTCCGAGGGGTGCACGGCCACGCAGTGCGCTGAGGCGCCGAGGATGGCGTGGTAGCGGGTGTAGGCGCCCTCGCCGATCGCCGAGCATCCCGAACCGGGCGCACGCTTGTTGCACGGCGTGGTGACGTCCTGGAAGTACACGCAGCGCGTGCGCTGCAGAAGATTTCCGCCGGTGGTGGCCAGGTTGCGCAGCTGCCCGGAGGCGCCGGCGAGCAACGCCTGCGAGAGCATTGGGTAGCGCGCGCGGATCACCGGATGCGCGGCGAGGTTGCTGTTGCGCACCGTGGCCCCGATGCGTATTCCGCCCTGCTCTCCGGCGATTCCGTTCAGCTCGGTGACCTCGCCAGCGGCAGCCGGCTGACGTCGACCAACAGTTCCGGGCCGGCGACACCGAGCTTCATGTGGTCGACGAGATTCGTGCCCCCGGCCAGGAACGCCGCGCCGGCCCGCCCGGTCACGGTGGCAACGGCTCCAGCAGTGTCCTCAGCGCGCTGGTAGCCGAAGGGAATCATGATGCGGCCTGCCGGATGGCAGCGACGATGTTGACGTACGCGCCGCAGCGACACAGGTTGCCGCTCATCCGTTCTCGGATCTCCGCGTCGGTGAGCTCGACCGGTCCGTCGGGGTCGGTGACGTAGCTGGGGTGGCCGGCCTTTACCTCGTCGAGCATGCCGACCGCGGAGCAGATCTGGCCGGGGGTGCAGTAGCCGCACTGAAAGCCGTCCGCGTCGAGAAAGGCCTGCTGCACGGGGTGCAACGACTCCTCGCCGAGCCCCTGTGCCGTGGTGATCTCGACGTCCTCGCAGGCCACCGCGAAGGTGAGGCAGCTGGTGACCCGTCGACCATCGGTGAGCACGGTGCACGCGCCACACTGGCCGTGGTCGCAACCCTTCTTGGGTGAGGTCACACCTAAGTTCTCGCGCAGGGCGTCGAGCAGGGTGGTCCGGGTGTCCACGGTGAGCTGACGCTGCGCGCCGTCCACCGTCAGGGTGATGTCTGCGTCCATCCGCCGACGGTAAGTGCGCAGCGGGGTCCCTGCTGAACGAAGTTCCTCGGGCACCCGGTGAGGGGCGCCAGTTCGTCGGGAATGCGCTGAGCCGGCAGGGCCAAGTTCGGAGGGCGGTGAACAGCACCCCGGTTGAGTTGGATCCGGATGGTGCACGATGAGAGGACCGCCACAGCTAGGAACTGAGGAGTGCCCGTGAGTGAGCAGTCGGCCGCCGACGGCCTGTCCTATGCGCAAGGACCAAGCGATCCTGCTTTGCTGACCACCACGATCGGTAGCAATCTGGCCGCGTCGGTCGAGCGGTTCGGCGAGCTGGATGCCATGGTGGACCTGCCCAGCGGGGCCCGCTGGACCTACCGCGAGCTGCACGTGGCGGTGCGGCGCCTGGCGTCCGGTCTGCTGCGCGCAGGCATCGTGGCGGGAGACCGGGTGGGCATCTGGGCGCCCAACCGTCCGGAATGGACACTGCTGCAGTACGCCACCGCAGAGATCGGCGCCGTGCTGGTGAACATCAACCCCTCCTACCGGGTGCACGAGCTGGAGTACGTGCTCAACCAATCCGGTGTGCGGATGGTGGTGGCCGCGCGCAACTTCAAGACCTCGGACTACGCGGGCATGCTCGACGAGGTCGCTCCGCGGTGTGCCGCGCTGGAGCAGGTGGTGCTGATGGGCAGTCCGGAGTGGACGCAGCTGGCGGACGGGGCGTTGGACGAGGCAGCGGTAGGCGACGCCGCGAAGGACCTGAGCGCCGAGGACCCGATCAACATCCAGTACACCTCAGGCACCACCGGGTTTCCCAAGGGTGCGACGCTGAGCCACCGCAGCATCCTCAACAACGGCTACCTGGTCGGCGAGCTGTGCCACTACACCGAGGCCGACCGGGTGTGCATTCCGGTGCCGTTCTACCACTGCTTCGGCATGGTGATGGGCAACCTGGCATGCACCACTCACGGCGCGGCCATGGTCATACCAGCGGAGGGCTTCGACCCGGCGGCCACGCTGACCGCAGTGCAGGCCGAACGCTGTACCTCGCTGTACGGCGTGCCGACCATGTTCATCGCCGAGCTGGCGCTGCCGAGCTTCGCCCAGTACGACCTCACCAGCCTGCGCACCGGCATCATGGCCGGCTCACCCTGCCCGGCTGAGGTGATGCGCAAGGTGATCGAGCAGATGCACATGGACGAGGTGGCCATCGCCTACGGGATGACCGAGACGTCCCCAGTGTCCACCCAGACCCGTTCTGACGACTCACTGGAGCGGCGGGTGTCCACGGTGGGCAAGGTGGGCCCGCACTTGGAGGTGAAGGTGATCGACCCGGTGTCCGGCGAGACTGCGCCACGGGGAGTGACCGGGGAGTTCTGCACGCGCGGCTACAGCGTGATGCTCGGGTATTGGGAGGAACCGCAGAAGACCGCGGAGGCCATCGACACCGACGGCTGGATGCACACCGGCGACCTCGCGGTGATGGACGACAACGGCTACCTGATGATCACCGGGCGGATCAAGGACATGGTGATCCGCGGCGGAGAGAACGTCTACCCACGGGAGATCGAAGAGTTCCTCTACACCCATCCCGACATCCTGGACGCTCAGGTGATCGGGGTGCCCGATGAGCGCTACGGAGAGGAGCTGATGGCCTGGGTGCAGTTGCGCGAGGGAGCGCCGGAGCTCACGGTGGAGGGCCTGCGCGAGTTCTGCGCCGGCAAACTCGCGCACTACAAGGTGCCGCGGTATGTGCGCGTCGTCGAAGAGTTCCCGATGACGGTGACCGGCAAGGTGCGCAAGGTGGAGATGCGGGAGCGCTCCACGGAGTTCCTTGGTTTGCACTGACCCGGTTCGGCAGCTTCCGGCCGGCCCACCCGGACTGACGCTGCCCGAGCAGGATCAGCGCGCGCGGCCGTCGCGGAACGCGGAGAACACCGCGAGGAATAGACCCACCGGCAGCAGCATCCCGGTCAGGTACAACGCGAGCGGCGGGTTGACGTTGGCCACTGGGCGGCTGAGGAACACCGCGAGAATGCCGAGCATGCCAAGGGCGAACAGCACAAGCCCCGCGGTGAATAGGCGTGAGCGGCGGGGCGGGGCAGAGTCCGGCACGCGCTCACGGTAGCGCGCTGCCATTGCGCCCGGCCGCTACCGGTAGCAGAAGGCGCGCCGGTGATCGATCAGGCTGACCCGAACGGTGCCTTCGTCCACGGAGACCAGCGCGAAGATCTTGCAGTACGTACTCAAGGTCGGCCACCGCCGGACCGTGTACCGCTCGCGCTAGAAATCGGGATGCTCGCCGGCGTCGGGGCCGGTAGACTTAGCCGAACGCGCCCAGCCACGTTGGGGCGCGTTCGTCGTGCCGGAGCCGGCATGGCGCAGGCGGACGCAACAACGATGGACGGGTGAGCACGGTGCCGAGCGGCAAGGTGAAGTGGTACGACGCGGAAAAGGGCTTCGGCTTCCTGTCCCAGGAGCAGGGCGAGGATGTCTACGTCCGCTCGTCCGCACTGCCCGCGGGCCTGGAGACGCTCAAAGCAGGTCAGAAGGTGGAGTTTGGGATGGCGTCGGGTCGTCGCGGACCGCAGGCACTGAGCCTGAAGGTCCTCGAGCCTGCGCCGTCCATCAAGCAGCAGGCTCCAGCACCGACCGCCAAGCGGCACACGCCCGATGAGCTGCACGGCATGGTCGAGGACATGATTACTGTGCTGGAGGCGACCGTGCAGCCGGATTTGCGGCGCGGTCGCTACCCGGACCGTAAGACCGCTCAGCGCATCTCCGAGGTGGTCCGCGCCGTCGCCCGCGAGCTCGACAGTTGAGCTCAGGGTCCGGCGATGAGCGCCGGGTCGGTACGCACCGACCAGGTGGCGCGGGCGATCGGATTGCCCTGGGGGTCGGTGGCGCCTGAGGGGAGTTGGATCTCCACCCCGGTGAGTTGGTCGCGGGGGCTCGGCGGCGTGACGGTGACGGCCAGTCGCTCGCCCGGTCGGTAGTAACGCTGGATGATCTCGTTGACCCCCGCGGGGGTGCGGTAGCTGGTGAGTAGTCGCCACGGCGCCTGCCCGATGTCGGTGGGCAGCGACACCTGCAGAGGCAGGCCCACGCGGACGGGCAGCTGCGCGGTGGCACCTGTGCTGCAGTGCGCGAAGTCGAACGAGCAAAAGGTGGTCGGGCCGGTCACCGTGGTGGCGTGATCGGCGTAGAAGGTGACCTGGGGCGGTGCCATGCTGGTTGAGCAGCCAACCACGCCTGCCCCCAGCGCGACAGTGCACAGCAGCAGCCCCAGTCGCTTCCGCACGGGGCAAGGCTAGGCGAGAGCTCAGCGCGCGGGTTCGGCGGCCGCGGGGCCGCGGCGGGGTCGGACGCCGCCGAGACCGGGAAGCAGGGTGGAGCCGCGGCTGGTCAACAGGGTCTGGGCGGTGCCGAGCGCGAGCAGCACCGCGATCACGGTGAACCCGACCCAGTACGTCGGCGGCAGCAGTACCCCGAAGGCACCACCCACCACCCAAGCCAGCTGGAGCACGGTCTCGGTGCGCCCGAAGGCCGAGGCCCGGGCAGCCTCGGGCAGGTCCCGCTGCATGATCGCGTCCAGGGACACCTTGGACAGGGCGCTGCCGCTGGCCCCGACCAGGGTGGCCAACGTGGCCGTGACCAACCCCGGAATAACGGCGGCGGTCACGGTGAGGGTGAGGGTGGACAGGGCGCACCCGATGATCACCAGGTCGGGGCGGCTGAGGTGCAGCCGTGCCCCTACTGCGTTGCCGGCGAAGTTCCCGAGCCCGGCGGCAGCACCGATCGCGCCCAGAGTGGCGGTGTAGAGCCAGCCGTTGTGGGTGGCGCTGTTGGGGCCGTAGTGCGCGTTGGCGACGAACGCGATGAACAGGGTGATGAACCCGGTGAACACCCGGGTCGTGCCGGTGCCCCAGAGACTGGCCAGCACGCTGCGGCCCAGCAATTGTTTGCGCGGCTTGACCTTGCGCGGTCGCGCCGCCGCCGCCCGCTCGTCGGCGTGGGTGAACATCAGCGTGGTGCCAACCTCACCTTCGGTGACCTCCACCCAAGCCGGGATGCGCATGCACAGCCAGGCCCCGAGCAGCATCACCAACGCGCTGAACCACAGCGCCGCCCCCTGGTGGGTGAGCTCCACCCCGCCGGCGATGGCGCCGGTGACCGTGGTACCCACCAGTCCGAAGACGGTGATCCGGGAGTTGCTCTTCATCAGGCTGAGGTTGGGGGGCAGCACCCTCGGCATCACCGAGGATCTGAGTACCCCGAAGGACTTGCTCAGCACCAGCACCCCGAGCGCGGCCGGGTAGAGCTCCCAGCTGTCGAAGTTCAACGCCATGATCACGGCGAGCAATGCACGACCGACGAAGGAACCGGCCAGGGCCAGTCGCCGGCCCCGCTGGATACGGTCCAGTGCGGGGCCGATGAGGGGTGCGATCACCGCAAAGGGGGCGATGGTGATCAGCAGGTACAGCGCCACCTTGCCCTGGCCCTCACCCTTGGCGGCGGCGAAGAACAGTGTGTTGGCCAGGGCCACCGCGATGGCCGCGTCCGAGGCGTAGTTCGCCATCGTCGCGTACGTCAGCGCGGTGAGGCCGGACTTGCCGGCGCCGTCGGCACTGGCGGCGCGGTGAAAGTGCTGCAGACCGTCTCTGGTGAGCTGCTTGCTGCGCAGCGCGGCCACGCGGGTGACGGTGAGCTTGCGGGGACCGTCCGAGCGTCCGAACTCCCGTGGCGGCACCCGCTCGCGCGGCCCTTCATGCGCGGGCTGCTCCGCGGAGAGCGCGGGCAGTTCCCGGGTGGGGGGAGATTGCCTGGCGATGCGCTCCGTGGGCGCCGAGGGGTCGACCGGCGGGACGTGACGCGGCGGGTCGGGTTGTCGGTTTGGTGGAGGCTCGGGCGACGCCGACGAGTCGGGCTTGCGCAGACCAAGCCGGTTACGCCGCCGCCGACCGACGGGCACTGTGGCGTCGGGTCGCCGACGGCCTGCGTTCCATCCCCGCCGGGTCTGCGGCGCACCGTGCGAGGTAGCGCCATCACCCTGAGCAGTCACACCGGTGATTCTGCCGCACTACGGTGTCCGGTTCGTGTCTGCCGTCGAACAGCCTGCTCACGGCGCGTTGCGGTTAGGGACGAATCGAACCTCGAAGGTCGTCGGCCACAGCTTGCCGGTGATGAGGAAACGGTCGGTTCCCGGGATGGCGGCGATGCCGTTGAGAACGTCGGCGTCGGGATAGCGGGAACGATTTAGGAGGCCCCCGGCGTCCACGGTGCCGGTGACCTGGCCGGTGGCGGGATCGATGCGGACGATCTGGTCGGTCTTCCAGACGTTCGCCCACACCACGCCGTCGACGCACTCCAACTCGTTCAGCATGTCCAGCCCCACCCCCTGTTTGCGCACCTGTACCGATCCGGTGACGGCGAACGTCACGGGGTCACGGAACGTGAGAGTGTCGCTGCCGTTGCTCATCACCAGGCGCCCCGGTTCATGGCACAGCCCCCACCCTTCGCCGTCAAAGCTCACGTGCCCGCGGTCGGCCAGGGTCTGCGGGTCACGGCGAATGGCGAACCCGTCTTGCCAGGTCAGCTGCCACAGCGTGTCCCCGGCGAGGGTGACGCCCTCGCCGAAGAGGTCGTCGGGAAGATTCACCGTGGCCTGGGTTGCTCCGGTGGTGCCGTCGCTGCGACGGATCAGCGAGTGCCCATCCAGTCCGGTGCTCTCGTAGAGTTGACCGTTGTCGATCTCCAAACCCTCGGTGAACGACGACAGATCGTGCGGGCGGGTGCTGAGCACCTGCACCGTGAGCTGCTCGGGCGCCGGGGCCACCGGTCGGGCGCTCCCGCAGGCCGAAGCGCCGGCCAGGACGCAGCACACGGCAAGTGCTGTGACGATCGTGCGAGCCATGTACACAGCATGCCGGGCGTACGCCTGAACGGCGTCCTTGGTCTCCCGTTCTGTCGGTGCGGGCGGTTTCGGCGATGACCATGAGTACGCCGCACTCTGCACGCCGCCGAGTTGCTGACCGGCGAGCCGGTACCGTGCGCGTGTGCTCGGCCACCCGACCCTTCCACTGTGAGTGGTCCAGATCATGGTGCGCACAATCGAGCGAGTCAAGCGTCCAACTCCGCGGTGCGGGACGCAACCGGGCCATGCGGCACAATCAAGGGGTGAGCAGCACCGAGACCACGGCCCCCGTTCGCTCCGTCCTCGCCGACGCCGAGAGCGTGGCCACCGCGGCCGCGGTGGAGCTGAGCGAGGGCACCGTGGGCACCCACCTGGGTGTGTACGCCGAGCCGGACAGCGACGGTGCCGCCGCCACGCACCGTTTCGCCGCCGAGCTCAAGGGTTACCGCGGCTGGGAATGGGTCGTTGTCGTCGCTGCTGCGCCGGAGACCGAGCACGTGACGGTCAGCGAGATTGTGCTGCTGCCCGGCCCGGACGCCGTGGTGTCGCCGAGCTGGTTGCCGTGGGATGAGCGGGTGCGCGCCGGTGACCTGGGCGCCGGGGACCTGCTGCCGCCGCCGGAGAACGATCTGCGCCTGGTGCCCGGCTACCTGGCCAGCGATGACCCGGCGGTGGAGGAGGTGGCGTTGGAGATCGGGCTCGGCCGCCGCCAGGTGATGAGCCGCGAGGGCAGGCTGGACGCCGGCCAGCGCTGGCACGACGGTGCGCACGGGCCCGACGCGGCGGCCGCCGCCCTGCACTGCGGCACCTGCGGGTACTACCTCCCGGTCGCCGGCTCGCTACAGGCGGCATTCGGGGTGTGCGGCAACGAGATGTCCGCCGACGGCCAGGTGGTGCACACCGAGTACGGCTGTGGTGCCCACTCGGACACGGTGGTCGCCGAACTGGCGCCCACGCCGGTCTCGGAGATGGCCTACGACGACACGGCGCTCGAGCTGGTGCAGCTCGCTGCGCACGACGAGTGAGCACGCCGGACCCCTTCGACACCGCAGAGCTGCGCGCCGCCACTCTGCAGAACTGGCGCCGATCCCCGACCCGGCTACGGGAGGACACCGCCACCGAGGCGGACCTGGTCCAGGGCGGCTACCGCGACCGGGTGCTTACCGAGCTCGCCCAGAACGCTGCCGACGCCGCGGCCCGCGCCGGCGTCCGGGGGGAGCTGACCGTCCGATTGGTGGACAACGAGCTTCGCGTAGCCAACACAGGTGCTCCTTTGGACCGCGGTGGAGTACAAGCGCTGGCGGCATTGCGGGCGTCGAGCAAGACTTCCGGTGTCGGCCGCTTCGGGGTGGGCTTCACCGCGGTGCTGGCCGTCAGCGAGGAACCGCGAGTGTTGTCGCGGTCGGGGTCCATCGCGTTCTCTGCGGCCCGTACCCGAGCCGAGCTCGGTATCACGGACGTGCCTGCGCTTCGGCTGGTGTGGCCGGTGGGGCAGCAGCCCGTGGCTGGGGCCAGCACTGAGGTGGTGCTTCCGCTGCGCCCGGGCATCGACGGGGCCGGGCTGCTCCGCGCGTTCGCCACCGAGACACCCGAGTTGTTGCTGGCCTTCCCTGCGCTGCAAAGTATTTCGGTGAACGGCACGCTGATGGTGCGTGCGGATCGGCCGCTGGCCTCCGGTCTGGAGGAGGTGAGCATCGGCAGGCAGCTCTGGTGGCGCAGCGGGCGGGATGATGTGCGGTGGCTGGTCCCTGTGAGCCCCGAGGGACAGGTGCAGCCGCTGGCCGAGGACGTGCTGCGAGCGCCGACGCGCACCGACGAGGAGCTTTCCCTGCCAGCGTTGGTCATCGCCGACGTCGCATTGCAACCCGACCGTCGTCGCCTGCTGCCCGGAACGTCGTTGCGGGCAGTGGCGCAGGCGTATCCGGAGCTGGTCGCGGCGCTGCCGCCCGAGCAACGCACCCAGCTGGTTCCGCTCCCCGGATTTCCGCGCAGCGCAGTGGACGCGGAGGTGCGCGACGGTGTGCTTGCCGCGTTGCGCGATGCCCCATGGCTGTCCGCAGCGGCGGGGGACGACCTGAAACCGCGAGCTGCGCAGGTGCTCGACCGGGCGAACCCCGAGTTGGTGGGGCTGCTCGCGGACATCATCCCCGGCTTACTTGGCGCTGAGCTGTCGGCTCCTGTGCACGCGGCCGCGCTGGTAGCGCTGGAGATCCCTCGGCTCCGACTGGCCGAGGTGGCCGACGTGCTGGCGGGGGTGCAGCGTGAGGCTGGTTGGTGGCGTCGGCTCTACGCCGCGTTGGACCCGTTGGTCCCCGACCGTCGCGCCGCGGAAGAACTTGCTGCTCTGCCCGTTCCGTTGGCCGATGGGCGCACTGTGCTCGGTCCGCGCAGCACGATCGTCGCCGAGTTGACTGTGGCGGTGCCTGGCGTCCGCGTGGTGCATCCGGATGCAACGCATACCCTGCTGCTTCGCCTGGGGTCCGTCGCAGCAGGGCCCGATCAGCTGCTCGACGATGAGCTGCTGCGTCAAGCCGTCCACGAAGCTGATCCCGATGACGTGACCAGCACCGCGGAGCTTGCCACCGCGGTGCTGGCCCTGGTCGATGCCGCAGGCGTGCTTCCTGGTGAGCACACCTGGCTGGGTGAGCTGCTGTTGCCCGACACCGACGGTGAACTCCGGTCCGCCGACGAGCTGCTGCTGCCCGATGCGCCGCTGCGCGCAGTGCTCGATACCGACGCACCGTTCGGCACGGTGGCCCCGAGTGTGGTCGCTGAGCACGGCGCGCGGCTGCTGCAGGCCGTCGGCGTCGGTTGGGGGTTCACCGTGCTGGTCGACGACGACGCCACCGGGCCAGAGCACGAACTGGACGACGAGGAGCTGTGGTGGGGCGCGACGCCGTCCGAGCCCACTAGCGTGGTGGCCGTGCGCGACCTGGACCTGGTCGACTCCCAGAAGTGGGCGCAGGCGCTGCAGCTGCTGTGCGCCGAGCCGGAAACCCTTGCCGCGCTGCGAGAGCCGAACGGCTACACCGCGTGGTGGTTGCGCACGCACGCCGAGTTGTACGGTGCGCCGCTCGGGCACTGGCGCCACCCCGACGACGCCGCGTTCGAGGCGCTGCTCGACGCCGTGCCGGTAGCCGGGCTGCCACCGGTGGTCCTCGCGAGCACCACGGTGGATTCCGTCGCGCTGGCGGCCCTGCTGCTGGACCGTCTCGGTGATGCGTCCCGCAGTCCCAGTGTCGCGGTCATCGTGCGAACGCATGCCGCCCTCGCCGCGGCGGTCCAGGCCGGGACGGTGGCCGTCGACGACCTCGAGCCGCCGAAGCGGGTGCGGGTGCTGAGCGGTGTCATCGCCGACCCGGCTGCAGCCGCGGTGCTCGACCAGCCGTGGCTGCAGCAAGTCCTCTCCGACGACGGTCTTGTCCTTGGCGGGTTGGGAGACGCGGCGGCGACGCTGGCTGACCTGCTGGACCTGCCGCTGGCATCGGAAGACGTGATGTCGGAGGTCGTCTCCGGCGGGGTGCCCATGAGGTGGTCGGCGCTACCGGAGGCGGTGCTGGCCTGCACCCGGTTGGGTGTCGCGGTGCCGGATGACTCGTTCGTGCTGCACGAGACGTTGACCGTGCGCTGCGCTGATCATCAGCACGAGGTGGGTTGGTGGGTCGAGGACGGCGTCCTGCACGCCCAGCGTCGCGGGATGTTGGACGCCGCCGTGTCGTGGACGTGAGGACACTCCGCCGGGCGATCGCCGTCGTGCTGCTGCTCGCCTTCGGCATCCTGCTGGGCCTGTGGGTCAGGAGCCGGGTACCCGCTTTCGACCGAGCGATCCTCGATTTTGCTGTTGCGCATCGGACGGCGACGTGGACGACCTTCTTCCGGGCCGCCGCCCTGTGTGGGGGCACGCCAGCGGTCACCGTGCTCACCCTGGTGGTGGCCGTCGCCGCGGTGTGGCGACGTTGGTGGACGCTGGCCGGGCAGGCCGTGGTGGCCGGTGTCGGTACCGCGGTGCTTGTGGTGGCGGGCAAGTCTGCCTTCGGCCGTCCCCGTCCGCCCGCGGCCACGCAGCTTGGTGTCCTGCAGAGCCTGTCGTATCCCTCCGGGCATGCACTCGGGTCGATGGTGGCGGCAACTCTCCTGCTGGCGCTCGTGTTCGCCGCCACCCGCGCCGGGCCGGGGCGCGTACTCGCGGTGCTGCTGGTGGCGGTGTACGTCGTGTGGGTCGGACTGTCCCGGCTTTACCTGGGGGTGCACTGGGGCAGTGACGTCCTGGGCGGCTGGGCGATCGGCGCCGCGTGGGGGCTGTTGTGCCTCGGGTTGCCCGGCCGTCAGCGGAAGTCCTGGCCGCCGGCCTTGACGGCATCCCAGGAGCCCGCTGCGGGTGGCGCTGTGCCGACGTGAAATCCTCAGTATGTGCCGAGCGACGGTGGCTACTTGCTGGACAACCAGCAGGTGGAGGCGGGGCAGCGCTTCGATGCGCTGTCGGAGCTGTTCAACGCTTCGACGTTCCGGCACCTGTCTGCTGTGGGGCTGGGACCGGGCTGGCAGGTCTGGGAGGCCGGGGCTGGTGGACCGTCGGTGCCGTCGTGGCTGGCCGAGCAAGTGGGCCCGGACGGACGGGTGTTGGCCACCGACATCGACACGACATGGATGAACAACACGCAGCGGTTCGAGGTGCGCCGCCACGACGTCGGCGTTGACCCGCCGCCGACGGGACCGTTCGACCTGGTGCACGCCCGACTGCTGCTGGTCCACGTTCCGCAGCGGGAACACGCTCTGGCTGCGATGATGTCGGTGCTGCGCCCGGGTGGATGGTTGGTGCTGGAGGAAGCCGACCCGGCGCTGCAACCGCTGGTCTGCCCGGACGAGACGGGGCCGGCCGAGCAGCTGGCGAACCGGTTGAAGGCCGGATTCCGCAGGCTGCTCACCGAGCGCGGCGTCGACCTGGCCTACGGACGGACGCTGCCGAGCAGGCTGCGCGGTGCCGGGTTCGTCGAGGTCCGGGCCGACGCCTACTTCCCGATCACGGGCCCAGCCTGCGTGGAGCTGGAGCGAGCCAGTGTCGAGCAGATCCGCGACCGCCTCGTCGCCGGCGGCATCGCTACTGACGCGGAGATCGAGCAACACTTGATCAATGTGACCAGCGGCCGCCTGGACCTGGCTACTTCCCCGATGGTCAGCAGCTGGGGCCGGACACCGACCAGGAGCTGAGTCGCTAGCCGATTCCGCGTTGGCTTCCGCGATCACCACGACGCACAGCGCGCCGCTGCCAGAAGAAGAGGCCATAACCGAGCGCGCCCAGCGAGCCCCCGAGCACACAGGTGACGATCGCGGTGGAGGTGCTCGCGGCTCCGCCGCTGAGCAGCACTACCAGCGCCACCACCCAGCCGACGGTCCCCGCCGCCATCACTGGGCGCGGATCGGCCAGCGCGGGCGGCAGCGGTGGGGGAGTAGGCGGTTCGGCAGGCACGGAGTCCACCG
>JAABUH010000429.1_pt1 | contig 61472 bp, 109 predicted proteins | sample 5559121 | NCBI WGS metagenome assembly JAABUH01 (sample SAMN10711871, study PRJNA513364) | rock metagenome | isolation source: Antarctica rocks | place: Antarctica: Victoria Land, Battleship Promontory nord | collected 2015-12-28 | reverse complement strand
ACCCCCCGAACTCTTTACCCCTCAAACGCCATTTCAATGTGGTTGAGGGTGGTAAAGAGGATCTTCAGCCGGAATGAGGAGGCGGAGGAGGGTTAGTGGGACGGGCTGCTCCAAAGCGGGCGGAAGGGTGTTCTCAGACCGAATCGCGATCCATCCTTTGTTATCGGCGTCGTGAGGAGATGTGTTTTCGTGCTAACGAGAGGTCCAGGAGGATGGATATGCGGTCTCGAAGGCGTATGTGCTTCCCTGAGAATGAGCTCCACGTCGTGACGTCCGTTAGCGAGGCCGAGCTGCAAGCAACCGCGATGACCCGCTTCTATCCCGGCTTACGAATCGCCTCCTTCCGCTTCCACATGTGCAAAGAGGACTACGCCGACGCCGTCCCCGCTTGCCAACCGGCTGATCTCTATGCCTGGGTATCCTTCGGTGGCTGCGCGCGGGCTTGCGAGCAGGGCCTCACTTCGGAAGGATGGGAAGGACATGAGGTGTTCAATATCGTCGCGCCCGAGATCTGTTGGGAGGGCGGGATTCATGTAGAGGAGAAAAGTGAAATCGTGCTGTCGGAGAAAGTGGGTAGTCTAGCGTTATTGGAGGAGAAGTGGAAGGGGAAGTATACGGGGTTGAGGGAGGGGTGGTGGGAGGGAAACCCGAGGCGGTCTTTCTGGGATTGTGCGAAGGCGGAGAGGATGTTGGGATGGCAGCACGATGAAGCTTGAGGGATGATCATCGTGACTTGCAGGGCGGTGGGACCAGAGGACTCGCCGCACATGTGTAGCATGGTGCCGCGATGGTTGTCATTGATTTTGACGATAGGAAGGAGGACGTGGAAGTCCCGACGAAGTGGTCGCTGATGCACCGATGACATTCATAGTCAAAGGTTGCTCCAGAGCACGACTATCTGGAGGAGATCAAGTATGAAGTCCTTAAAGATTCCGATCCGGGCAATAGAGAGGTGATGATGAATCTAGAATACCATGGCAGCGGCCTGCGGAGTGACAACACATGGGCATTGAATCATCTTGATCATGACCTTACCTGTGCCAGCGTCGTCGGGATCGGAACGCCAGGTACCTGGGCCGCTAGGCCAGTGAACAATGCTGAAGCCGCTCTCTTCCAGGCAAACCTTATCTTTGTTCCATGGGTTTCGGCAATCTCAGCAATGACCAGGGTCTGACCAAAGCAACAGTTTCCCAAGTCAAACCGCAACAGGATGATGTACTTGACAGGAGCTACGCAACGGCCCGGCAGGCGATGGAGCCAAACTCAAATTTTCGTTTCATGCCAGCCTGCTTCAAGTGCGGGCCACATTGTGTCCTACATCTGCTTGGATTGGGTACAGAGGTACCTTTCGGAATGGAGCAGGGAAGGTCTCGGATCTGCGTCCACTCATATTTCGGCTCAAGGCTCACAATACTGGATCAACTTGGAGCTTTCCAGAGACTTTTCTACGTCCTATGGGAAGTCTTTACTTGCAGGAACGCCATCATGCATCGCTGAATTATTGGCAAGCTGTGCCCACAGAGTTTTTCAGGAGGTATGAATGGGGGAGTCAGCATGAGTTATTCTGTATGAGAGTATTTGTAACTTGAACATGAAAACCCTTTTGTACAGACAGGATTGTCAGGCCTGGGTGCTGGTCATAAACAGTATGACTGCAACCTTAGCGACTACTGGAAGAGCACAGATTGATGTAACCCCTTTGGGAGTGGCCCGTCTCCCTCATTCAGAAGGGCCATCTATCTTCAAAGGACCACCCGTCTGAAAGATTAAGCGAGGCCACGGCGTGTCATCATACATCACATTGGGTCGGTAAGGAGTTTGAAGCATGGGAAGACGTGTGTGATTGGTCCCCCAGCTCTTCGTTTCACTGGCTCTTGCCACTCTCCACTCATTTGTACTGCCAGACAGAGGATGGACTCGCTCGTCTTGGGGATAGCAGTATGAAATACTTGTTATTACGGGCCAATTCCATCACGTCTCGGCAGCGACAGGCCAATCACGACACGCAGCCAATCGCCACTCTAAAAAGTGACGCCAGAGCTCGGATCCAGCCAGGCTTGGGCGCACGTTCCGAACTTTCCTTTGACTTACTCCGCGTTGATTATCCTCTGTCGTGCTCCTAGATCTTCAGGACGCTCCATTCATTATGATTGGGGTCTATCTTGCGCGTGATCTACGCGTTTGAAAGCTATTATCCTTTTGCTGCCTGCCAATCATCATGCCGGGATTTGACTCTGCCATGTTCACCTTCGCCAGCCTCTCAGCCCTCCCCCTACCCATCATCCTTCCCATCCCGCTCTTCGCCCTCTTCACTGGAGCTTACCTGGTCGCCGCGCCATACTTTCCGACGGAGAAGCAACGCGCCTACATCCTCTCGACCTTCACATCAGCGGCCATGACCTTGATGTCTCTCCCGTTCGTATGGAACTACCTGGCGCATGGCTTCCGAGTGAGCCACGAGGAGGCGCAGGGTGGATGGCGCTGGGATCTCGCGCTTTTCGGGGTGATCCTCTTTGGAACGTATCTGTTCGGTGAGCCCTCCACACATGAAGCGGAGGATGAGCTGACAGGTATTGTTCTTAGCTGATGTGAGTTGAAATCCATTCGGTTTGGCTTTTGGAAGTCCCGGTTGTGAGCTGATTCGACAACAGCTGGCGCTTGGCTACTTCAAGTACCCTTCGCAGATTGGCCTTCTGACCGGTTGGATACACCATGGGTGGGTCCATTGTCTTCCGGCTCCATTCAAGCTGACACCGTGACTTGCCAGCTGCTACATCGCCCTTATGATGTATCTCCCCTTGACGCGTCATACATCATTATTCCTCATCGCCGGCATCATGGAGGTCCGTCCTCCGTTCTTACGTCTCCATGAGACATGTGACTGACCTGTCGCAGTTACCCACCTTCGACCTCGCCATCTCCCATCTATATCCCCAAGTGCGGAACGATTTCCGCTTCCTCACCTCCTTCTTCCTTATCCGCATCCTCTTCCACGCTGTGGTCTTCCTCGACTGTGCTCGGCCCTCTTCGCGCGCGGTGACCGACGGCTCATATCTGCCCGCAATCATGTATGCCCTAGCTGGTTTTCTGCACGTCTCGTGGTTCCGAGGAGGCCTTAACGGGTACGTCAAGCGACAGCGGGTAGCGAAGTCAGCGGTGGCCGACCCGACCCTGCATGAGCCAATTCTCGATACTGCTGTCGAGGTCGACTCAACAGTCCTTGAGGGCCTACCATCCATGGTGCCGGGAGCAGTCACGCCAGACGATTCCCCTATAATCACCCCTTACACCCCTTCTCAAACCCCGATGTCTCTGCGAGACTCATACGTCTTCCCAACTATCGTCATGCCCACCATGCCGAATCTCACCGCCATGTCCATACCCGCTATACCATCGATATCCGACATCACCGCCGCGTTCCCAAAGTCACTTCATTCTGAACACCTGAGTTTCGGCTTCAAAGACGTGGTCAGGACGCGATGGGATGAGCAGAGAGGGAATTTCGCGGGAATGGGCCAGAGAGGCCGGGAGATGGCTCTCAACCTCGGCGGACTAGGGATGAGGCGAAGAGGTACCGCTGTGAGCTCGGACGACGGTGAGGAAGTTGCCAGCAGATTAGAGGCTAGAGGCTAGACGGCTTGACGCAGTTGGATTTGTGTATCAGTCATATATTTCTTCAGAGCTTTTTTCGACGAGGATATTCAAGACTTCTTCATGCCTTTCACGAATGTATCATCCTGCTGCACCGCATCTTTGGCGAAAGAGCAAGTGCAAGGCGTCATAAATGCCACACTGCGTAGTGGCGAAGGAGATTCATTTATCGCGACGCGTCGGGCGACGCGTCCAAGCCAAAAGTTCACCTGTCTGCCTCCACTCCTCATTCCTCTCTTGGACGAAATTGTTTGCTTTTCTCTGCATTCAACCTTCAATATCGCCTCATCATGTCCTCTCCATCACATCTCGGTCTCCTTTCATCGTCTGGCCCCATGGCTTCCCCAAACTCCTCTTCTCTCCCTCAATCCCGACCCATGATCGACCCCCTCGCATTCGACAATGTCCACGGTCTAGGCGGGTCTCTACCGAACGGTAATGCCGCATCTCGACCCACCGCGAACGGCTCCGTCGCCGGTGAGGATATCACAGGCGTTCGTCGTGGTGGTCAGCGTACAGGGTTTCAGGATCCGGATGCGATCCCGAGGGTAAAGGATGCGACGGGGGAGAAGGTTATGGAGAGCTTTGCGTTGTTCTTAGAGAAGTGGGTGCCCCATCCCCACCTTGTTCACAGATGCATGTTTACGGGCAGGAACGCTGATGGACTCTGTCTTGCTCAGCTTCACCGAGCAGATCGCACTTCCCGACACGCCTGGTTCCATGAACGCCGGCAATCCACTTCCGCCTACTTCGGACGAGTCCAAGTTTTACATGGAGCAGATCAAGGCGATGAAGGAGTACGAGCTTACGACGCTCTATGTCGACTTTGGACATCTCCTCGAGCGAGAGGAAGTGCTGGCTCGAGCTATCCAATCCCAATACTACCGGTGAGTCTTCTCGCGTAGTTAGGCGAGAGTCTTTATACTCAATCTCTGACCAGATTTCTCCCGTACCTTCGACGAGCGCTTCAATCGCTGATCCGACGATACGAACCCACCTACCTCTACACCTCCACGTCCTTCTCCACTACACCTAGTGCCTCTACCTCTTCTCTGACTACTCGCGAGTTCGGTATCTCGTTCTACAACCTGCCTCTCACTTCTGGCATCCGAGATCTCAGGATGGACCGAATCGGCCAGCTCATGAGTATTAGCGGGACGGTCACGCGGACGTCCGAGGTCCGGCCGGAGTTGGTCAGTGGGAGCTTTGTCTGTGAGGGGTGCAGGGCGACGATCAGGGACGTGGAGCAGCAGTTCAAGTACACCGAGGTGAGCACCAAATTGCATCGAAGGTAGCATGATCGCTTATGGTGTATATATCTCCAGCCTATACTGTGCCAGAACTCAACTTGTAACAACCGGACCGGGTGGCAGCTGAACATCGAGCAATCCAAGTTTTCGGATTGGCAAAAAGTTCGGATCCAGGAGAATGCCAATGAGATCCCCACCGGTAGCATGCCACGATCGTGAGTACTGCGAACGGGAGGCTCAGTCAGTTTGCTGATATAACGTCAGCCTCGATGTCATCCTCCGCTCCGAGATCGTGGAGCGAGCAAAAGCAGGCGACAAATGCACCTTCACCGGTACATTTATCGTCGTTCCCGATGTCTCGCAGCTCGGTCTCCCCGGGGTCAACGCCGAGATGATGCGGGAGAATCGAGGTGGACGAAGGGACGGCGGTGTTGCGAGTCAGGGTGTGACGGGTCTGAAGAGCTTGGGTGTGAGGGATCTGCAGTACAAGACGGCGTTCTTGGCTTGCATGGTGCAGGGCGCGGATGCGAGAGTACGTGAAGTCTTTGTCGGAGAGGGAAAAGACTGATGAGTTTCCAGGCTGGTGCAACGGACGTTCGAGGCGATCTAGACGATGGCGAAGAGGATCAGGACGCTTTCCTGAACTCGTTGACACAGCAGGAAGTGGACGAGCTGAAGAATATGGTCAATTCGGATAACATCTACCAACGGCTTGTGTCGAGTATCGCCCCAACTGTTTACGGTAAGTCTGGAATCGGTACGCTTAGGAGTAACGCTGACTTTAAGCTAGGTCACGAGATCGTCAAGAAGGGCATACTCCTGCAGCTTATGGGTGGCGTGCATAAGCAGACCCACGAAGGCATACATCTCCGTGGTGATCTGAATGTGTGCATCGTCGGTGACCCCAGTACGAGCAAATCCCAATTCCTCAAGTTAGTGATTCGTCCTCAATTTGCTTGTCGCGCTGATGGAGTATAGATACGTTTGTGGTTTCCTGCCTCGTGCGGTGTACACCTCTGGCAAAGCGTCCTCGGCTGCCGGTCTCACCGCCGCAGTTGTCCGAGACGAGGAGTCCGGCGAATTCACCATCGAGGCCGGAGCTCTCATGTTAGCGGACAACGGCATTTGCGCCATCGACGAGTTCGACAAGATGGATATCGCCGACCAAGTTGCTATCCATGAAGCGATGGAACAGCAAACCATCTCGATCGCCAAGGCTGGTATTCAGGCTACGCTGAACGCACGGACGTCCATTCTCGCTGCCGCAAATCCGATCGGAGGGAGATACAACCGCAAGATGAGTCTTCGAGCGAACGTGGCTATGAGCGCACCGATCATGTCGAGGTTCGACCTGTTTTTCGTCGTGCTCGACGAGTGCAACGAGAATGTCGACCTGCATATCGCGCAGCATATCGTCAATGTCCATCGGTTCCGAGATGCAGCGATCGCACCGGAGTTCAGCACTGAGGCCCTGCAGCGGTACATCCGATACGCACGGACATTCAGCCCGAAGGTGAGCGGCTACATGTATTCGTCAATACAGAAGAGCGCTAAATGCCTCATAGCTCACGCCCCCCGCATCAGCGGTGCTCGTGGAGAAGTATCGATCCTTGCGACAGGACGAAGGTGGACCGGGAAAGAGCAACTTTAGGATTACGGTCCGTCAGCTGGAGAGCATGATCCGTCTGTCCGAAGCCATTGCCCGCGCAAATTGCCAGAACGATGTGCGTCACTTCACCTTCATTCCCATTCATTCAGCTGACTTTCATTCAGATCACCCCGCAGATCGTGCGCGAGGCGTACTCGCTACTCCGACAGTCTATCATCCACGTCGAACAAGACGATATCAACTTTGACGAAGAGGAGGATGATCACATTCCCAACGGCATTTCGAACGGGCATGGCCATAGTCGCGAGAACGAGGATGAGAGCATGGACGCAGCGGATGCTGCTGCGCTCGACGCGGTGGAGTCGAGTTATGCGCAACAGACCCCGAATGGGGTCAATGGCGAGTCCAGTATGGCCCCCGCTGCAATTCCCAGCGCGGGAAAGAAGAAGATGCGCATCACCTGTACGTGTATTGCCGCTGCGTCGTAAGACTGTGCTGATCGGAAATCAGACAACCGATACATGGAGATCATGAACCTATGCGTCCTCCATCTCTCCGACATTGAGCGGGAATCGGGCACCGGTGTAGACAGGGAGGAGTTGATCCAGTGGTACCTCGAGCAGAGGGAGATGGACTTCGAGAGCGAGGAGGATCTGGATCACGAGAGGGAGCTCATCGCGAAGGCTTTGACCAAGCTGGCCAAGGTAAGTCGCTCGGTTGACCGGGCTTGTCTTGCAGCTAACATAATGGATAGGATAATTACCTTCTCGAAATCCGAGGGGATGTACGAGAAGGCCTGGCGCCATCAGCGGAAGGCGGGTCGCTGGAGTCGACTACGGCGAGCGGGAGCGACAAGATCTATTACCTTGTTCGTGAGTACAGTACTCTTTTCCATTTGGTTTCCATTTGGTCCGCGCTGACGCAGCTCTCCAGATCCTCAAGTTGACCTTTCGGATCTTTCCTCATCTGTGCCCGCATCATGATTCAGTGGCTTTTGGGATAATCGCCATGCAAAATGCATTGTACGCAAAGATACACTCAGGCTCATTTGGTCCTGCTCCCTTCATGACACTTCTGCACTGGCCCTTCCCGCCTCCTCCTTCAGAAACTTCTCCAACTCCTGCGATGTCTTGACCAAACCTAACATGCATTGTTACAGTGTGGAAAGACGCGCAGTGCCTGATGTAGCATCTCCGCCGGCGCCTCCCTTCTTCTCACCCAATACCTTCGCAATGTCCTGACCATACCCAAATTGCATTACATGCAGAAATGCTTGAAGGCTCATGCTCCCCTCATAATGACTCCCCGCTAGCGCCTCCCGCCTTCTCCCCCAGATCCTTCTCCAACCCCTGCAACGTCCTCACCAAACCCCCACCTCCCGCCTGTCCCAGCAGACCCACCAAACTCCTCCCTGTCCCCTCCAACAGCCCCACAACCTGTACGCGCAACGTATCCAGTTCAGGCAACTTGCTCACCCTGCCCAGCTCTTCCGCCCCGACTAACCGGTTCCCTTCGAGCACGCCGGCCACTAATTTCAGGTATGGCTGTTTCACGACTTTATCTCGTATCTCTGGGCGTTTCGATGCTGAGAGAGACCGGCTGATCGTGCGGAGTAGAGCGGAGAGGTAGGTTGGGGATAGAGAACTGCAGGTGAGGATGGCGGTTTGGCCCTCTAAGAAGGGAGCGAGGGAGGTGGAACCCTGCATACTCCTAGCCAACGCCGCGAAGACTCCCGTCCGCGTAATCGTAAGAAGCGCAGGTTCGATTTGCGTGACCTGGGTATTCGCCCTTCGCCGTCCTCGTTTAGACTGTTTAGTAGGAGGCGGAGGGACCGGGACCTGCTTGATAGCCGCTCGGAGTCGGTTCGTATCCGGTACAGAGAGGTTATCGTGCGCGAAGAGTAGGACGAGGGAGGAACGTTGGATGAGGTGAGCGTAATATGCGTAGAGGAAGGATTTGCGTTGGGTGTAGATCCGGTCGGGTGGAGAGGTGGGGGAGTTGATGAAGTGGCGGGATGTGGGTTGGGAGATGGGGGAGCGAGGTGGGGAGGAGGGCGAGGGCGAGGACGAGGGAGAGGAGCGGGCTTTGAGGAGTTGGGCGGTGGTGTATTGCCGGAGAGCGGAAAGCGATAGGAGGAGTGGTCGAGACGGCATGGTGTGAGGCGACTGGTGATGGGTTTAGGGGCGGTTGCTGGCTCGTACAGTGCTGCTGAAAGTTTACCGTCTGGAAATGCCATTGGCTTCAGGCACTGCCCGATGTCATGACGTGGCATTTGATCGGCACTTGACTTTCTTCGGTCCCGTCAGCAACATTTAAATATTCCCAGTTTCCGGTGACAGTTACGCGTTGACACTTTTTATTCCTCTGCGTCTCAGCTCAGCTCGTGTCCATAACCACAACAGGTAGACGACGGCATCCTTTGAAGCGTCGGCAAATTCACTTTCTCGCCGAGAATTCACCATGGACGTCGATCCGCCCACTGCATCTTCCTCCACCTCACCCCTCTCCTACCTCGAGCATCAGGAGGCTGCCTCATCCGAAGAGCTCAAACCATTATGGACCAGGATCCGAACGTCTTATGAGAAGAAGTGAGTGAATCGTCCACACCACCTGAACTTCAAAAGACGATGACGGTCACTCGCTTGCAGGCTATGGCATAACCTCACTGTAGCTCTCACCCAGTTCGTCTTCCTATCTGGGACTGGGGAGGCTCAAATCGAGATGTTCGAGAAGTGAGTGCTTCCCTCGATCTGATCCCAAAGCCGAGCTGATGCGCTGCATCATCGTTGTCTACAGATTCATCAGGACGATCGAGTCGAAGATCAATGCGCTGAAGTTGGTTGAGATTGCCCGAAGAGTGGGAAGAGAATACAGCGGTACGTCAAGCCCAGCGCCGATTGCGGAGTTCCCTCAGACGAGTGAACAGAACCCGACCTCACCTTGAAATTCCTCGAATCCCTCCACTCTCGCCTGCAATCCCCCTACCCGGTACCCGCAACCGACGAGTCCCTCGGCACCCCTGTCCCGCCCCGACCCATCCCTGAAGCCTACGCCCTCTCCCTCTCCTCCATCGCCTACGCCCAACTCCTTCTCGGTGATCTCCCAGCATGCAAGAAGTCCCTCGACGAGTGCGAGAGCCTCCTCGGTGACCAGGATTCGGTGGAACCGCTTGTCAATGCGGGATACTATGGGGTAGCAGGGGATTACTTCAAGGTGAAGGCGGATTACGGACCGTACTACAAGAACGCGTTGCTGTACCTCGCATGTGTGGATGTTGATCGGGAACTGGGGGAGGAGGATCGCAGGTCGAGGGCGCATGATCTGTGTATTGCGGCGTTGTTGGGCGAAACGATCTATAATTTCGGCGAGCTGGTAAGCACTCCGACTCGCATCGTCATCACAAGCTCATCGGATGCAGCTGCAACATCCGATTCTGCAGACTCTGTCTGGGACCGAGCACGATTGGATCAAATCTCTCATAAGCGCGTTCAACGCGGGGCAGATCGGCAAATTCGAGAGTCTAGCGAACAACTTCCCCTCGGAAGTGAGCTGAGCGGCATTCCTTCTCATTTGCATCTTCATCCTGACCTGTTGCTCCAGCCTATTCTCGAATCGTCCCTTCCTTTCCTTCGACAAAAGATCTGCCTAATGGCGCTCATCCAGACGGCGTTTGCACGGTCTCGAGACGGCTCATCCCGCCTCATGACTTTCCAGTCAATTGCAGAGGCCACACGATTGCCTGTCCATGAGGTCGAACATCTCATCATGAAAGCGCTGAGGTCAGTCTGCGTTCAGAAGGCTATTTCCCGCCCGGGGTGATGCGATGAAGCTCTGGCTGACGAGTATGCAGTCTCTCCTTGATCCGCGGCTCGCTCAATCAAGTTTCCTCCACTGCCGACATCACCTGGGTCCAGCCTCGTGTTCTCGAAGACAATCAGCTTGACGTGCTGTCGATCCAATTCGACTCTTGGCGCGACGGCGTTGGACGGACGGAACTGGAGGTGGAGAACCAGAGAGTCACGGCGAGGGAAGTGGTGTCGGCGGCGTAGAGAAAAGACATAGCATGTCCATGCATAAATTCAAATACGATTTTTGTGATTACCGTACTTCTGCTGCTCTAGTAGCCTCGTCCCCGTCCTCTGTAGGCATCACCGCATCAGCGTCTGCACAGCCGTTGCTCAAGTAGACTCACCGGCCTCGCCCTCGATACGGGTGATATCCTCGATACCCCCTAGGCCGTCCTCGTCCTCGCCCTCGATTCGTCATGTTCATCCCAGGCACATTCGTCCGCTTCTCCTTCACCTGCCCCACCGAAATCATCAGCTCCACCCTCGTCTCACACAGTGTACCAACCGAGAGAAGCCGTCCTCGAAACATGCTCTCATTCAATACCATTGCATTCTGCACTATTGACGGCTCCGAAAACTCGACGTATGCGTATCTATAAACGCATCAGCTCTGGCCCCGTTCAATTAGCTGCCATGGCGGCAGTCGGCAGGGGAAGTCAAGAGCTGATACTGACCCCTTTGGATGTCCCGTGAATTTATCGCACAGTATCGTCACCCGGTTGATCGTCCCACACGCCTGGAAATGCGCTTGTATCTCCTCCGGCGTCGCTCCGTAGTCAACCTATACAATCTCAAGAGTCAGCTCTTGACTCGTACTACCATTACACCCGTACTCGGGCATATTGGGAGAGCTGTGAAGAGCTCACATTCCCGATATACACACTCCGAGCATCAACCGCCGCTGGCTCCTCGTCGTCCATGTCCTGATCCCCATCCTCGGTCACTTCACCCTCGAGTCTGGGAGTCGATGATGTCGCTTTGTTCTTCTCTGACTGGGAAAGCTGATAGAATCCTCGTCAGAGCCATGAAAGTCTACTTTGGAATTGTAACATACCTGGTTCTTTTCTTCCTCCATTTGAGCGAGGCGGGCTTGCATCAGTTGTAGCTCCTATTTGTTATAAGCTGGATCCACAAGCAGCAGGAGGTGAAACCCACCTCGTCCACGTTGGCCTCGCTGTCCGCTATCCGCGGTGAGGATTCTCTTTGTTCCGCCATATTGCTTGTATCTGTTTCAAAGGATATACCACAAAACAAAGGTCAACATTGTCATTCGTGTTGGCTGAAATCACCGCCACTCTCGGACAAACTCGGTATTTTGGCCGGACAAGCCGGGGGAGCTGTTACCTTCAGCGACCCAATTCCATCTTCCTCTCCTTAAAGCCGTCACCATGGCCGCCAAATCAGCCGCAGCTGCGGTCGTACGTCCCTACCTACTGACATGATTTTAGCTGACGTGTTGCGCAGGACTGGAGCAAGATCTACACCCAACTCGGACTTGGCAAAGAGACCATCACCGCCCTCCAAGCCTTCCGAGCCCGTCATTCCGCCGCGATGAACCGTAACGCCGTGCTCAGATCCACCATCCCAGCCATCGATATGTCTCACTACCGGAGCGTCTTACGTGACCAGAGCGCTGTGGGGCAGGTTGAGAAGGTGCTGGGGGATTTTAAGCCGGTGGACTATGATTTGGGGAAATGGAATGGGGTGGTCGAGGCTTTTCAGGGGAAGGCGGTGAGTGCAGTCCTCAGCTCGAAGTTCGGAAGCTTTCAGATGATAGGATGCCTGACTGACGGGGCGTCACGCAGATTGCCGCGGCGAAGGAGACAGTGACGAAGATCTCGACAGAGGAGAAATCGCTCAACGATACCCTGTCCAACATCAAAGACGCTCGACCATTCGAGGACCTGACTGTGAGTTCTTGGTGCACCGTCCATTCGAGCAGTATTGACGATCGCCCAGATCGATGAGGTTTCGGACGCCCGACCGGAGATCCGGAAATCGGTCGAGACGATGATCAAGAAGGGCAAGTGGACCGTGCCGGGATACAGGGTGAGTCTGCTGTCCATACTACCTCGGTGTGGGTCATGGTGTCCCGTATGCTAATGGATTGGTCGCAGGAGAAATTTGGCGACTTCTCACTCATGTAGATGTGCTTCGAGCTCGGAGTCCCAAATGCATCGCATATACGACGCGGCTCGTCGAATTGCTTAAGCATTTCACCGGCTCAACTTGACGCTTCCCCCCGCTGGGAAGATCTGACTAGTCTATCGCTATGACAGCGGCGGCGGATGACTCGATACAGCGAAGAGAGGTATTGCCCTTGCATGTCAGCATCACAACCAACGACGACGGTCTACGAACTCGGTCTTCGGAGGCGACGAGCCCTTCTTAACACTTTAACGAATGGTGCGCTCACGAAACAAGGAGGTTTGCGGAGTTTCTCTGATCAGTCTCGCCTTGAGATCAAGGGGCAGTACTATTTGCAAAGGGAAGAGCTGTTTCAGCCTTCGGGTAACCATGAGGCGGAGACAATGCGACGAAGACACCTGCCGCGGGTTGACCAGGGCTCTTCAGCAGCGAAAAGGTGATCGCTTGGGATGAGAAATACCCGAACGGTCTGCTAGCTAACGTTGACTGGCCCCAATTCAAGAGGATCCCCCACTGGCAACCTTCCTCGCATTCCTCTCGGTTCTTCGATGTTCACAGTGTCACTCAATCCGTTAAAAGGCGAGAAGACTGATCGGCCTATCTCTGATACATTCCAGTTCGATCAAAGATCGTTCACCTCTCAATCCCTCCATGCAACGCCGATCGCGTCAAAAGATGGTTGCGTACAGTGGTCAATGGATCGCGCTCCGCTGATTGGACTTGGGTGGATATACCACAACAACGTGGCTCTAGGCCAGTGCTCTACAATGATAGGAGCTGAACGGCGTAGCTGTACTGGTCGGCTTGATATGAGGCTTATACCAAAGGCAAAATTTGAAACGGTCGTCTTCCTCGCGTTCAGCAAAAGAGATGTTATGCGCATTTGGATTGCCCCATGGGGTAATTTTGGACTTTATATATACGCCCGCCTCGAGAACTGAGTTGCCTTTTGCGTGGCATTGCACGGTGGCACCCTTGATGGTCCACTTCGTAATGTTTTTCGTCTTGCATCCTCTGCGGCTGATTTTGGTTGCACGAGGTGTTGCTCGGCTCATACGCAGGACAACTCTGCTTGCACTAGTGCTTGTTCTCGTCGTTGTTGAGCTTGCCGAATGATCACGTGATATTTCGTGGTCCACCTCGATAGGAGTTACAGGAAGACAGGATTTGAGTCGCATTTCGAGTCGACCCTACACACAGAATCATCAGCCTCGAAAAGCAGATATCATTCGGTAAGAGCGGAAGATCGCTATCCCTCTCCTCCGTTCCCAAAAGGATCTCCATCGGTGCATCACTCCTCCAACCCTAATGGCTCAATGTCCACGTTAAAGTCATTCCAAGCGGAGATCGAGCAGATCTCAAGCGAGAAGCAGAAGCTAGCTCTGAGGGAGGCACGTGAAACACATGCTGCGGCTGAGCTAGCTAGACATCATGGCAAGATCAGCGTAAAGAAGGAGGTGGACAATGGTGACGGAACGAAGAACGGGGACGGAGCCGACAACGGGGATGAGGTAAAGGAGGAGCCCATAGAAGTGAGTGAGCGATGCGGATCCGCCGCTGAAAGTCAGGACTTCATCGCGGCCGAGAGCGACACCGACGAGCTGCGATCCCGATTAGCTGCCTCGCTACTCCGCGGTCATGGCGAGCTCCTGATTCCTCTGGGCGCCCATCCTTCCCCCACGCATCAATACAACCCTCCCACAACACCCGTCTCCTCGATACCCACTACCGGCAAGCCGCTCACTACAACTTCCCTCAATGCCGCGCTCAATCGGTTACGGCACGCTTGCGAGGCGATGAAGGCGGAGCTCAACGAGCTGTATCGAGTAGAGAAGCCGCCCGATCTCGACGGGCCATACGGATGTTGGCAGGTCCGATTGACCCCTCGGGGTGTTGAGGAGATCATGGAGGTCAGAGTGGCGGTGGTAGGGAATGTGGATGCAGGGAAAAGTACGACGTTGGGTGTGCTCACCCGTGGAGGACTGGATGATGGGCGAGGGAAGGTGAGCTCTATCTTGGTAGCTTTCCCTGATCGCTTAGGCTCGAGTGGCGCTGTTCCGACATCCTCACGAGATCGAGACTGGCCGGACGAGTTCTGTGGGAGGAGAGGTGAGCTCACGTCCTGACCCTCGCTAACGCCAGATCTTGGGCTTCTCACCTCAAGGCCAGCCCGTCATTCCCACATCACACGCCACCGATCCTTCCGATCCTCACGGCCATCCATTAGCTGTCGCGAAGAGGGAGAAGCTCGGGTGGGAGGAGATCTGCAAGCGAGCGGCAAAGGTCATCAGCTTCATCGATCTGGCGGGGCATGAGCGGTGAGGGAGATGAAATGTGAGAGGAGTATTAGCTAATGTCGGGAAAGGTATTTCAAGACCACACTGTACGGATTGAGTGGATGTGCGCCCGACTACGTGACGTTGATGGTGGGAGGGAATGCTGGATTGATAGGGATGTCGAAGGTGAATCAGCGATCTGCATAATCTATACTTGCTGACGTTGCACAGGAGCACCTCGGAGTAGCACTAGCCCTCAGCGTGCCCATAGCGGTCTGCGTGACCAAGGTACATCCTCGCTCAGACTCCGAAACCTCGTTACAGTAGTGATTTTCACAGATCGACATGACACCTCCAAATATCCTCGAGCAGACCGTCAATATGCTCACGAAAGTCCTCAAGAGCCCTGGCTGCCGGTATGTTTCTCGACTTCCATTGCATTCAAGTCTGACACCACGCAGACGTATTCCAGTCTTCGTCGACACAGCACAACAAGCAGTAGACTGCGCCAGGTATCTCGGACAGCCTGTTGGTCCCAATAATGCTCGGTGAGCTGATCCCACTTTTTGCAGTCTGGATAAGCGCATCCGAGAGCTAACACATCACGTACAGGTTATGTCCCATCTTTATGGTCTCCAACGTCACCGGTCATAACCTTTCAATGCTCCGTATATTCCTCAACGTCCTCCCCTCCTCCCAATCCGACGGCAAGTACGTGGTCGATGCCCCTTTCGAGTTCCAGATCTCGGACGTGTTCTCCGTGCCATTCGTGGGGACAGTGGTCGTAAGTCCGTTCAAGCAACAGCACGACATCGCCTGACGTATTGCAGAGCGGTGTGATCACGTCTGGCAGCGTTCATGGTCAGTATCAATCTTCCCATGTGGAATCAGGGGCTTCAAGCTGACCATTTTCAAAAAGCCAATGACGCGGTGCTTCTTGGTCCTGATTCGGTTGGCCAGTTCATGCCTACAGCCGTTAAGACAATACAGCGCAAGCGCGCTTCGGTCAACAGCGGCGAGGCCGGTCAGAGTGTCTCGTGGGTGGTCAAGACAGTGTCGCTGCGGAGCTGACATGCCCATCCTTAGCTTCGCGCTCAAGCGGATACGAAGAGCGCAGGTCAGAAAGGGAATGGTCCTGATAGGACGGACAGAGACGCCGCCAAAGGGTAGGCTCCATCCCTTCTCGCGATGAAGCTCGCTGAATCTCTCTCAGCCGTGAAGAAGTTCGAGGGAATGGTCATGGTCCTTCACCATGCAAGTACTATTCAGCCCAAGTACCAGGCAATGATGCACTGCGGCGCCATTCGGGTATGTCCCCCCTCACCCCTTCGAGGAAACTCAACTGATCAGTGCAGCAAACGGTACGAATACTATCCCTTGACCATCCTTCCGGCTTGATACGAACGGGAGACCGATCAAGAGTGGTGTTCGAATTCATCAGCCACACCGAGTTCCTCAAGGAGGGGCAATTGATACTATTGAGGGAGGCGAAGACGAAGGTGTTGGGAGTGGTGACAAGGATATTGAGCTGAGACGGAGGGTATTGATCTGAGTGAGTCATCAGGAAGATCGGGAGGAAGATTTCAGCATTGTGCATGGATCCTGCATAAATACTTGCACACTGTACAGCATGTCCCATAAGATGGTAATTAGATTGGGCGCGAAAATTCCATTTCGGTATAACGCCATCTGTGAAATCAAGGACGATTGGAGGTCCACCGACATGTTTCTCCTTGCCGACGACGACTGCGCGAATCAGCAAATGATCCATATATGCTACGGTCCCCCTCACTTTGAACTCATTGTGCGCCTCATCCTCATGTCGATAGTACAATAGATCCTCCTCAGTCTAGGCGACCCAAACGATCAACATGATCTCCACGCAAGGGTACAAACTCGCCTCAAATTCCACGATGAAGACCAACTGCATGTCTTGATGAAACGACTCGGTACTAGCCTGTTTCCCAGCTTTGATCGATTGACATTCGGCTTCCCATTCCGAACGACCGCCTTCCCGAGAGCATAAAAGTGTTCGCGGAGCTCAGGAAGGTCTTGGAGGGGTCCTTGAGATTGAAAGCGACTGAGAGGATCAGCTTTGTAAGTGGAATATCACACTGAGAAGGTGGACTTACCGATATGCCAGGAAGACATGATGGGGAGTGATATGTTTGAGCGGCTCAGCGAGCCAGTAGACGAGTCGCCGAGGGGATATTTTCAAGGCGATACGATAGAAGGCCGAAGCCGATTCTCACGTGGTCGGAGGAACCCCGATTAAAATCAACGGCGCCACGTCTAGAATTACCGACGCGACTCAGCTGCTGCATATCCCATCAGAGAGGTTGATGGATCCTCTTCGTTGGTCTTCAATCACAATACCGACTCGCAAATACGATCTTGATTCGCTTCATCATGTCAGGACAAAAGCCAGACGAGTGAGAGCGGAAATGCTTAGCGTGATGATTGCCGCTGAGATGTGACATCAGTCAAGCCTCGACGTTCACCCCTATTCATCCGTTCCACATGGAGGATCCCAAGACTTGGTGGGTGACTTCGTGTCACCTATCAAGATCGTGCTGATTGGCTGTATCCGCAGGGGCGGTACCATTGGTGAGCCAAAATTGAAACCTAAAATTGGGAGCTCCCGAGGTGAAGTGTCTCGCTGACACCATATCTACCTGAACAGGAACGATGAAGTGGGACGAGTGAGCATGGTTCCCGCCGCGAACTTATTCAACGTCCTGACGTCCCCCTTTTCAGGGACAAAATCGTCTTCACCAAGCGCTCGCTCCTCGAATTCCTCAAGTCAGCCGAGCCTCTTTCTTCATCTCTGTCTCAGCTGATGTAATCAGATCCTGCGAGATGACAGTGAATGTCAACTTCAACGAGATCCAAAAGCTACCCAGTGAGTATCCTCGGGACTGGTTCGCCTGGTCTTCGTACTGATGAAAACACACAGAGTACGCCACCTTTGGACGCTTCTCCCAGGCGGCCATGGACGCTGCTGTCGCCGATCTCGTCGAGGTGAGCGAGAATCGTGTTTGTGATAGATCTAGAGCTGCCCAGTCGCGGTGCTTGTTGCTCACTTCTACCCGTCAGGCTGAAATCGCCGATCCCACTCACGAGAACACCATGCATCCTTCTAAATCTACAGTACCTCGACAATCTCGAAAGGTGGTCGACCCGCCAGGCGGCAAGTCTTCCGTCCGCCTGACCGGCGAAGAGTACGAAGAGACGGATGCGCTGTCCCTCGCGCCGCCGCGTGATGGTGGTAATGGTGTAGATGTGGAGATGGAGCGAATGGAGAGGATGAGGGTGCACGTTGAGCCAGAAGCCAAGGGAGGCGCGACCATCGAGGACGACAAGGATGAGTACGTTTCAAGCGAGGGGCGGAGTTGATGGCAGCGATGCGAGGGTTTCCAATCCACCTCCCGGTTTTAGGCCATCCAGGAAGGTTCGAGAAGGTGAGTCCGCTGCTGCTTCCCTTCCGCCCTCCAGCCTTGTCCCCCTTCCCTCTTGCCCCTTCCCCGACCTGTCCCCTTTCCCCTCGCCATCTTCCCCATTCTTGTTCCATCTCCCTTGTCATCAAATCCCCATGTTCCCCTGCCCCTCCTCAACGACCTCTTCACCTGCTGCTACGGCCGGGGGCGTAATCTGACATGGTCGCTCACCATCCGCAGGACCCGGCGGGGCATCTAGCATGAGTCAGACACGTAGGTCTCAGCCAGTCCAACGATTCGGAGCTGGCGCTGAATCCCGTAGTCTTCGGCGATGAGACCGATACGGACCGGAAGGAGGCGTTATCGCAAGGAGGAAGGAAAAAGCAAGCGCCGCAGGTTGGCTCACTGTCGGCGCTGGGGTTCAGACAGATCGCTGACCGTTGTCGCAGCAATCCGGTACCGGATTTTGGTGATGGAGTACTTCGATTTGTGATAACGATACAGGGCCTCGATGCTGTTCCGCGAATCGTTCATACGAAATTATGCATATACATTGCGTTTTGAGGGAAACGATCGATTCGCGAGATCCCGATTCACAATCGCATTCCAGCTGCTTCAATAGGCTTCGACAATTCTTTACGCTAAAATGGCAGGAACGCCACCAGGAAATCTGCTTCCGCTTCCGGTGGTAAGCGCACGTGGCGCTGATGAGAACTGTTGAACGTAGTAACCAGCTCGCCTATCCAGCTAGCTAGAAGGCCTACTTGGCAGCTTCCCCATCACCGCGGACATTCATACCTACCATACTTGTATATGAACGTCTTGCATCTTCAATGCAGGTGCTCGAATCTTAAAAGGAACTGGTCGTCTTCCAGCTCTACCTTCCTCGCGTCAAAATACCCATCAAATACAACGCGAATCCGTCACAATTCCGACCCGGACTCATCTCTTCCCAATTCTTGTCAAATCTGTACTCGAACACCTCCCTTGCGCAGCCCGTACCCAGCATGGACCGTTTCACCCGGAATCCTACAGAGCTCCTCCGGTTAGTAGTCTCTCCCATCAATCTACCATTCCGGGCATTCTCCTGAACATCAAAACTCTCAATAAAGTGATACTGTGCTGATTCATGTGCCAATCATCCAAAGAATAGTCAACATGTCAGTCTCTCCCGTCCTATGTACTCTTCGTTGCATCAATCCGCCATGGAAGGCAAACCAGCAGGCCGGACGAAGCTGACAAGGACACAGGGCTGTTGGAGGTCTCGCCATTGCCGGAGGAGTAGGCTCGCTTGTTCACCGTTCTTTCTCGAGCATCATCATTGGGATTTATGAGGTGGTGTAAGTGATTTTGATCGCTCTCTGCGGCTGTGCTGGGCCTCGCGACTCTATCGAGGAACACCGCTGATGACTGTCCTTCATTGTCTCCCTCTGCTACTCATCATCCTTTCTGCGACCAATATACGTACTATTCCCTCCCTGCCAATTATGCTCGCCCCCGCGCAGCATCGGCGCTATCGTCATCTTCCTCGAGATCCGAGCACCGACAGAAGATCAGAAGGTGCTCGTGCACAAGTATGCCAGCTTCATGCACTCTTTCATCGGTCGAGGCGTCTGTGAGTGGCCTTATGCACGAGGAGCAATCGTGCAACCGTAACCGCACTTGCTACCCATTGCGGAAAACCCACGCTCACGAACGCTCAGTCTACCTTCTCCTCGGCGTATTGCTTCTGAAGTAGGTGCCAAAGCATCCACTGCACAACGAAGCTGATGAGTCTTATTCTGCCGTAGCTATTTCACCATCCTATACGTATGCGGCAGTATCGTCGGTTTCGCAGGATTGGTGTTTATCGCACTGAACTTCTTCCCCATGTTTGAGCCACCTTCGTGAGTCAGACGAATATGCTATGCCAGGGACTGTCCTTCCATCGCCCAGTCTCACTTGAAGCCTGTGCTGATATTCTCGTCAACAGGACTATGCAACCCCCTACGACCGACGCAGAGGCTCAGCCGGTTTGGGAGGGACCGAGCGAATGATCCGTCTTGTTTCCGCTCTAGATGGATAAGCCTCGACCTGGCGGACATGGCTTTGGGAAAGTATCATATGCTTTTAGGGAGACCGTGTGGATATCAGGAGGACGATGATACACATCGCAGACGAGGGAGACAGGACTTTAGAGGCTCATCAAAGGCTCATGCATGCCTGGTACGAAGCCGGTCAGCGGCAATGTCCGCTCACCTCCACATTTGAGGTCCCGCTTGTTCGGAGCAGCGCGCTATGACGCTGAGATCCCCCCCCCCTCACATCAGATAAGCTCCTCTAGACTTTCTCTCATTTCCTGCTCCCCTGTCATCGACGAAATCGAAATCTCTCGGATGTCCGAGAAGGCCTCCTTACCCCTTCCCGGAGGTCAAGTATCCCCTCCGCCTCGCTCCCAGCTACCCAACATCTTTCTCGGTGGTCTTCTCATCTTCGCAACCTTCTTCAGCTTTCAAAGCTCATTCCCGGGAGCCAACCACGTCCGATGCCTTGGCTCCAAGCTCGGCCTCGGTCTCGACGCCAGTAACGATCATGACGTGGGCATAGTGTACGATGATGCTTGGTATGAGGACCACGTCGAATGTCCTGCTCAACCCAGGCCGATCTTCCCCAAGATGACCTGGAACATAACCAATGAAGAGAAGAAGGCTTCCGTCGAGAAGTACATCCAAGCCGTGGTATGTCCACCTCGTATGTGTGGCTAGGTCAGGGCTGATGAGCCGTAGCGAATCCCGACGCAGAGCTTCGACGATAATGGTGAGCCCACCGAGGATCCGAGATGGGAACCGTTTGTGGACTTCCACAAATGGCTCAAGAGCACATTCCCAACGGCATGGGAGGCTGCGGATATCGACTTCGTCAATACGCTGGGCCTACTCGCTACCTTCAAGGGCTCTGATCCGTCGCTCAAACCTCTTGTCTTGATGTCGCATTACGACGTCACGCCCGCTCCTCCCGGGACCGCGGACCGCTGGGCACACCCTCCATTCGGCGGGTACGATGACGGGGACTTTATCTGGGGTCGTGGAGCATCCGATGACAAGGGTCTTCTGGTTGCGCAATGTCCGTGTTCCCCATTCTCATTTGCACCTAGATTGACGGGCGGAGTGTAGGGGAAGCAATCACTCACCTTTTGGAATCCGGCTTCAGTCCCCGCCGAACCCTCATCCTCTCGCACGGCTTCGACGAGGAGGAGGTCTTCGCCCGAAGGGGACAGGGACATATCGCGCCGTTCCTTGAAAAGAGATATGGTCAGGATAGCCTACTCATGGTCATCGACGAGGGCACCGGGACCAGCGACGATGTGAGTTCGAGCGATGTAACCGAGGTGTGCCTGATCTATGGGCAGATGTTCGGCGCACCGTTCGCTATGCCGGGAATGGGAGAAAAGGGGTACATGGATATCATCGTATGTGTTTTGGATCGTAATGCCCTATCAAAGCCGATGTAAGACTCGCAGATCTCGGTCGGAACCGCTGGCGGCGTATGTTTTGTCATACATCGACGAGCCTAGCTGATGAGATCAGCATTCCTCATTTCCGCCTGAGCACAGTGGGATTGGGATCATGGCCCAGATTATCTCAGGCCTCGAGGACAACCCGTTCCCCGTGAAGGTCCGCCCAACCCTTTCTCGCCCACGCCGTGTGCTCATGTCCGGCCTAGCTGACCCCTTCCTCTCCCATCCTCACCGGCATGATGTGCTTTGCGAAGTACTCTCCCTCCTACCCCACCTCCTCCGCTAAGCTTCTCAAATCCGAAGGCCCGAAAACCTGGCCGAAGCTCGCCAAAATCTTCGCCTCCAACTCCCGGCGAGACCGCGCGATGGTCGGAACGACAACCGCCTTCGACGTCATCCACGGCGGAGTCAAGGTCAACGCCCTCCCCGAATTCGTGACAGGACAGGTTAACTTCCGAATCGATTTCTCAGAGTCCGTGGCAAGTACTCAAAAACATGTGGCCAGTATTTTGGGGAAAGTCGCCAAGAAGAATGGACTGAACTTTTCGCCGTTTGACGGGAAGGATGGAGAAGCGGATCTTGGGGGACGATATGTCAAGGTGGAGGTAATGGGTTTGCCACTTGAGCCGGCTCCGAGGACGCCGAGCAATAACGGGGCTTGGGAGCTCTTCGCGGGGACTGTCAAGTGTGTTTTCCCGAGTTGACTCGTTCTTCAACCCCTTTGACTGTGGGACAGGGCCGCCCTTCCTGGACCTGATGGCGCTGAGCGGATCGTCGCCCCTTTTGCATCAACGTGAGTTCCTCTGGTTCCCGACCAATTCAGGACATAAAGCTGACTAGCTCAACAGCGGCAACGGCGATACCAAGGTCTACCACAACCTCACCAAGAACCTCTACCGCTTCTCGGGTGCACCCAACAACTCCGGCTTCAATGCGGTAAGTCCCCCAGACTTACGAGCCACGGAGCAGTGCTGATCGACTGCCACAGCACACTGTTGACGAGAGGGGGTCGATCGAGGGGTATTACCAGATCCTTGGATGGGTGCACGCGATCATCCAGACTGCGGATGCTTACGAGGGCGAGGAGTGAGAGGCCGTTGGGACGAAAAGGTCCATATGTGAAATGAAGAGGAGCACGACCAGAGTGAAATCCCCGTAGATCATGCTATAGAAGAATGCTAGATATCTACCTTATCTCTCGCTTGACCTCAGCCCTGACGCTCGCCAGGACCCAGCCCGTGTGTCTTCGAGCTGCACATGGTGTGATAGAATGCTGAATGTCGACCTTGTCTCCGCTGGACGAATGCTTTGGTCATCGTGACGAGATGCCACTCACCATCATCCAGCATGCGGATGCTTACGAAGGCGTGGAGTGAGCAACACCCATTAGCGGCTCTTGAACCAGTGGGATGGACGACAGATCTGCAACATCGCGGTATAGAAGAATGCTAGATATCGACCTTTTCTCCCGCTTCACTTAAGCCCTCCCGCCCGCTGAGACTCGGCCCGTACGGCGCCGACGTACCCCATCCGTCACTATCCTCCCCATCATCCATCGCAGAATCCGGCTCATAAAGCCTATACCTCCCCTCCTCCTCCCACGGTCTCTCCGCCCTCCTCTCCAGATCGTTCAGGTCCACACCCCAATCCGCTGGACGCATTTCCCATCCTTCACTGCCCTGCCTAACCCGGTTCATCCGCCTTCTCATGTCCCCTTCGTGATCCGCCCGTCCCCAACCTTCATCGTCGTAGTCGGATAGATACCGTTCGGGTGATGAGCATGTGTATGCGGAACCGTCTTCGCCGTCGGACCCTAATTCGGGCGCGGTGTCACTTTCACCATGCCTAGTTCGCTTGGACGAGTTGGAAGACTGCAGCGCGGGGTTGAACCCATTATTGCCATACACAAAGGCTGACGAGGAAGCGTGTACCGGTGGTGGATTCGGCAGGCGAGACGGGTCTTGGGGTGGCCAATCGTATTGAACGGCGGAATCTAAGAAGGAGAGCAGGGATCAGCACTGTTCATGGTATCTGCAGAAAGCGTCGGTCCAAAGCCTTCGCGGTGATGGGATGACTTACAGTTCACGCTATCTCCCCATCATCTTCCCGTCGAGTACGACACACCCGCTCCTCACCCGCAAAGCCATTGGGCAGACTCCCACTGTCTCGCGCCTCCTCTCGAGGCCCGACGGCCCCAGCCCAATCATAAGATGCAGACTCACCACCTGCATCCGGATTGACGGGGAAGGAAAGGCCATCACCTCGCATCTCCTGTGGCCAGAGCCATAGCAGAGGGTTTGGACCAAGGACGGACTTGACATTGCTCAGAATGCCGACGTTCTAGACATGATGAGTCTTGAAGCGGGACCCGGAGATAGGACACACGTAAGGGTACTTGATGTCCGAAATCTTCCCCCTCCGAACGAGCGTCGCCACCTTGTCCTTCTCCCATCCCTCGATGGTCGTGAAGTTGCCCGCCGCCAGGTAGAGGTGGTAAAACGAGAACATGCCGACGCATAGCCAGACTGGAGCGCAGGCTGCGAAGTTGAAAACGAGAAACAGGACATCGGCAAGTGACGGTTCCGGCTGGATCCATCAGCTCTTATTCAAAGGCGGTGACGCACGGCGAAACCAGGGGTGAGCTCGAGCACCCGTCGGACTAGCATCGACAGGTGATATGAGGTGGCTAGATCGACGTAGATGAGGAAGCGGAGGAAGTGGCCTTGATTGTGGAAGCCGACGCCTGCGCCCCAACATGAGCTGATTCTAGAAGCCAAGGAGCGAGACTTGCAATTGGCAATCCAAGGACAGTGGTCTGAGTGGAACGTCAGCAAGGCTCAGCACTTCCTGAGGATCCGACCCACGATCCAGCTAGAGCAGATACATTTTCGATCAGCTTGCCAGGTATTCCATGACAGGTCTACCCCTAACCTTCAGCTGAATGTAGCATCAGCTTAGATCCTTCGAGAGAGGGAGAAGCCCACGACACAAGTCTTGCACGTCCGACAGTGGTGAGCTAGCTCAGAATCAACACCTATTATGCCTGACAGAATGGAGCAAGCCCACACCGAGGCGGTTTGTAATGCTCGCAAGTCTTGCAGAACCTCGGCGCATGACTCCCCTTCTTCACCTCCATCCCATCCGCCATCCCCAGATTCGGTCTCTTCCACCCATTCATAAGCCCTGGCCCGGAACAGACGAGGACACTCACCCATCCAGGAGGGACTGCGCCAGGGGGTGTGGTCACGCATAAACGGTAGTTCCAGAATACCATGAAGACGAGACAGCTGCCGTCCTTCAGCTTCGGACCGCGCTTTGGGGGAGGACCCACTTGAATAGGAAGAGTAGCTTTATGAGGTCCACAGAGAGGGCTCGACCGTACCATGGCCAGATGACGAAGATCTGAGAGGAGAAGGAGATGAAGGAGATGAGGATGAGGGTGCCGGCAAGCCTGGGAATTGTCAGCGGCCCTTGTGCTTCAGATGGACGGGCAGAAGAGGTACCAGAGACGGTCGAAGCTCCGGGTCACCATGCTGAGATAAGGTGGTGAGATAAGGCGAGAAGGGTACGATACCCTTATGTTCTGTTCGGGCTAGTTCGTCATAACGAAGAAGCGCATTCCGGCAGAAGCAGAAGTGAAATTGACAGCAGCTGAAAGACTACCGCGCCTTCGCGTCTCCTCCACTGAAGCCGGGGCTTCGTCTCACATAATTTTGATGCATACCTTTTCCACAGCTTCGCGCGAGAACGAGAATGAGGAGTCCCCGAAGCTGACACGCGCAAAAGATACATAGAATGTGACCCAAACAATGCGATAGATTAAGCTCAAAGGTCCATTCTCCCCGGCTCATGATTTCTTCTTCCCCATGGAAGCTCGTGATGGTTCAGGTATAAATCCCAAAAGTCCGAAAGTGAGGATGTACAGTGCTGTAGCTGCTCGTACCGACCAGCATTACGGACGATATTGAAGCTGATCAGCTTCGTTCGGCCTCGAGTGCTGTCGGGCTCACCCCCTGTAGCAGCACTGAACAGTCCCATCCCCCTTCCACCCTCCAATTTCTCCAAGCTCGCTTCTCCGACTCCTTTCACTGCATCTCCTAGAGCGTCGAAAGCAGTTCGGTTTCCCGCTTGAGAGAGCGACACGACGTAGAATGTCCATCCGAGGAGGATGTTGACAGTAAGGATCTGCAAACATGTAAAACCATGACTTGTGGCGGGATGACAAGACTCACTGGGACTAGGATGCGTAAACGGGCGGAATGTTGCCATTTCGCATACTGGAGGCTCCGTCAGTGAACAATACAATCGAAAGCTCGTACGAGCTTGGCTAGAGAGAAAGGCCAATGACTGACGTTTGGGATGTATCCCCGAAACCAAGGTAGGAAGAGGACGAGGTAAAGAAAGATGATCTGAAATTGCGAGTCAGCGACTATTGCCCGCTCAAGCGGGGAAGGCTGTGCTCTGCTGGAAGAGCAGACTCACAATCGTGGTTCCGTGGAAGCCGATGGCCGTCATCAGCACCCTTCTATGGGATCGTCAGCCTGGCTATCTCGCATCGTCATCCTCTAGCTTCGACATCAAGTCTTATGTCAAAGGATTCCAACGCTTCCGTCCCGCCGCCAGATTCAGGTTGGAATCAAGCGACTCACCGTACCCATCCCCTCTCACTCTCCAGTAGACCCCTCACTGCGTCCGGTCACCCACCAGCATCCCGCCGTCCCAACCAGCACATACTTCCCATGCTTGACCAACGGACTCGTCGGCAGTCTTTTGTCAACGGTGGATAGGACCTCGTTGGCAGTGGAAGGACGGGGGAAGGAGGGTTGTCGTGTCGGTCCGCGGTTTGAGGGAACAGACGGGCCACTGGAAGACGATTCGGCTGAGGCCATCTCGATATCTATTGAAATTATTCGGCTCATTCGACTCGTGTATAGCTTCCCGTTTTGAGGGTTTTATGGACAGGTGAATTGGTCCCGTCAAACCCTGATTCCGGCAAAACCGCCTCACCCTAGATGACGTTAGAAAAACCCGGATTTTGCTATCACGCAATGCATGACTCGGTTGGGACATTGTGCGTCGCTCCTTTGCGCCCGAATGTCGAAGGCTGCCTCAGTCATGGTAATACTTGTTAAACTTCTCCACCAGCTCCGGATCATGCTGCGCGCGATCATCAGCCTCGATCACGGAAGCATGTGAGCATGGCTGAAACAAACTCGATATCTCGATCGAAAGCCGGAAAAGCCATCTCGGAGGACAAAGATCTCCTGCTGTATCCGGGGCTCCGACAGAGATGAAGCTCTAGCCTCCGCGTAGGTCTGAGAATCACAGGATCAGCTCCCCTGAGACCGTGTCTCCAAAGACGATATACACGGGCCGCTTCAGGTCCTCTAAACGAGATGAGTACCGGTCAATGTGTTGAAAGAAGGAACGGACCTGGCTTGGGATAACGCGCAGTCTGATCTTGGTCACTTCTGCCTCCTCTCGCCATGATCGGTTACGTACGAAAGATGACTTTGGGTACTGGATTCCGGTCTAGCGTCAGCGACGCCCGGCCTTTGTTTAGACTGAGATCGTACCGTCCGCTAATCGCTCGACCAGGCCGGATACGTTGTCGTGAAAGCTCGCGCTGGGTTGGTTGATGGCCGAGACTATATTTCCCCCCTATTGTGGTACATGATCAGTCACTGATAGACAAATTACCCCCCGACGATGTCGAAAGGTAGTGAGCGCACTGCAAAGTCGTCATCCCGTACATCTACCACCGCGTACTCCTTCAGCTTCGACGAGGACTGCGATTTGATCATATTTGCCAATTTCTGCGCGTCATGAGAATGCTCATCAGCGTCGGTCAGCCAAGTCGGGTGAGAAGCAATGTTGGGCAAAAGGTGAGCGCACCTCGGCGGTGATCCATCGATAGGGATTAGCGAAGGACATGAGGCTGTATCTAGCAGGTTGATTCGATAACGAAGGGGAAAAGTGCATGAGCCACTAGATTCCGGCGGCAAAGATGTCGTCATTTTGAGCTTTACAAACCTAGACCGCTCGTCCTCCTCAATTCTTTCCAACAATCATGTCATTAGCCCGAGCAGGTCTCCGAACACTCGTAAGCCCCGTCTGCCATCCTCCTAGATCATCCAGCTGATAATTCATTCCGCCACATAGCGTTTCCTCCCCCCTCCCCAGATCGCCCGATCGACCTCCCTCCTCGCCCAACGACGATGGCTATCCCAAGGAGCCCGAAGTCTCATCGACAATGTGAGCTATCGCCTCCCTCTTGTTCGGACCTTATGGCCCGTACGGATGGAAATTACAGCTCGGAGAGATCGGGAACGAGGGGAGTGTAGCTGACAGATCATCGTTTTTAGGCGGTCCAAGGGAACCCGTTGGTGGTGTTTATGAAGGGGACACCGGAGATGCCGCAGTGTGGGTTCAGTCGGGCGGTGTGTCAGATCTTGGATGTCCAGGTGAGTCCTCCCTCTTCCCCCTCAACCATGCAATATCGGCGAATGCAGGCAGTGCAGGACAGGGCTGACCGGTGGGGATCGTAGGGTGTACCTAGGGAGAAGATGAAGACGTTCAACTGCCTTGAGGATCAGGAATTGCGGGACGGGATTAAGGAGTACAGGTGGGTCTTCTTTTGCATGGGGAATCTAGGTCGGTGCTGATCGAGGATCAGCGAGTGGCCCACGATCCCGCAAGTGTATGTTAAGGGGGAGTTTGTAGGGGGATGTGACATTGTCCTTTCCAGTGAGTTCAGGCTATATTCGTGTCTGAATTGCTCTCGCTGATGAGGAGTAGTGCATCAGAGCGGAGAACTGGAGCAGCTGCTCGTGAAAGAGGGATTAGTCTCCGAGCTCCCTCCCTTACCCGCAGACGAAAAGTAGCTAGTAACTCCCGCATGCACCTCATCTCCGACCAAAACGCCGACGCATAAGGTTGCGAAAGAAAGGTTGCCAGTGCGTAAGAGATGGCTATGCGCTCTGTACACTCGACGACCTCGGGATCAATGGCCTCTCCTTGGTCCTCTGCGGATCCATCCACATCCCATTCTTACTCCTCATCCTCGGCGCCTTCCTCTTGAACCACTCCCACCCCAGACTCATGAGTTGGCCACCCGCGTCGTACGGTGTTGGGATCTCGGAGTATCCAGCTCGGGCAGTTGGATGTCGGACGTAGACTGCTGAGCAGGTTAGGTAGGATGGCAGGAGGTAGGCCGGCACGAAGATGTGGGGGGAGGCGTATGCGGGGAGGGTGAAGTGGGATGTGGGTGTTTCGGCGGGTGGGGATTTGGGTTTCGGCTTGGATGGGGATTTCGATTGAGTGCGTGTTCGGTCGGATGATGAGGATGCTGCTGCGTTCTGCGTCTCGTTGGCAGGTTCTGCGGGCGTCTCTGCGTTCTCCGATTCGGTCGATTCTTCTGCTGTTTCCGATGCTTCCGCGGCTGGACCGTCGATCGCCGCTTCCAGCACGTCTGACAGCTCCTCCTTCGTCTGTCCAGGCTTTGGCGGTAGTAACATAGGTATGACAGCGGGGTTGACCGTAAAGATGTCTCCTGGCTCAAGTAGAGTATTGGGATTCGTCACCTGCATCCCACATCAGCCTTGCCTCCCCATTCAACTGGTCAAGTCATGCGACTCACCACCTGCCCATTTAACTTCACATGTCCCCTCACGACGTACTGCCTCGCCGCCCAAACCGAAATCGCAAAGCACGCCCTGAAAACAAGCACGTCCACCCTCCTCTCCACCTCCGCAAACAACATCGACCCGACAGGAGCCTTACTATCCCATTCCTTCTTCTTCGCCCGCTTCACATCCTCCGTCCGTCCTCCCGCCCTTTCCCGCCCTTCCACCCATTTACTCACGTCGCTCCCTTCGCCTTCGTCCCTGGCGTGGATGACGGGGAGGGAAGAAGGGAGGTACCACCGCTCGAATTTCTTGGTTCGGATGTGGTCCCCATGATATCCGCGGAGAAGGCGTTTGGCCTTCCAACGCTGTTGGAAGACGGTGGAGCGCGTGTTGGAGAAGTCTGCGTCCCGGCGGAGGGGTCCGGAGGGGTCGGTCCGTTGCCAGATGTTGTAGGTATTTGCGGGAGACCAGCTCTGGGTTGTATCAGATTGGGTGGAACTCAGGGTATGAAGGGATACTTACCATACGGGGAAGAGCTCGTTTGGGGTTGAAGAGGTCCTGCGACTTGACCGAGCGGTGGGAGAGGAAAATCGTGGGCTTCATCTTGGGGGAATGGGCAGCAATACGGGGGCCTGACTTTGTCACGGAAAGTCGGGTCGCCGTTCCATCAGATCTGAACCGCAAATCGCTGGATCTTAGGAGCCTTGTGGCACCTTTTTGTGACACTATGCGTAGTCTTACCGATGTATCTGTGGATGACTTCAACCCTGAACCTATAACGAAGACGCATCTTGGGTACATTTTCGGGCATGCATGTGATTCTGCTGTATTTTTGTGATGAAGCGAGCAATTGGGACACTTCCCAAGACTCTGAAACCCGGGATGAACCGGCACCCGGGCCCACTTCGCTTTCCTGTGTGAAGATGAAGTCTCGCGGAGCCACCAGATCGAAAATGAAATAGTTGTTCCCGCCCATTGCAGGTCAGGGTTCAGCTTCCAGCGCGATCAGTAGACGTCAACGTCGCCACACAACCGCTTCACCTCGTCCCTCCCAGCCCTATCCGCCAGCACGATCGGATCGGGAAGTCTCACGTGCGGCGTCGAGCAGCATTGTGAGTGCCAGACTCGTAGCTAGTGAGACTCAATGACCAGGACTGACGTAGCTCGGGTTCGAAGACTTTGCGCGAACGGGGAGAAATGATTTTCGGTGGTGCGAATGCGAAGGCCTACTGAGCTCATCAGATTCGGGACTCATGGCAACGTCCAAGAGCACTGACGGCTCCAACGATCGGCCCGTCTTCGTGGAACGGTATGCCAAGAAAGTCGCCCCTCGACTTCAGGAGGCGACGTGCGACCGGTCGAAAGAGGTTATGCCGGTGCCGGAAATGCTCGCTCTCGAGTGACTGGAACGAGGATTCAGTAGACAGGTCTTGATCCGTGTCCTTCACTACACAGCTCGTCAGCTCACTCCACGAACGAACATTCATAGTGTGACCATTATGTCGACGCAAGGGGTGATATGCCTTCGTAACCCTACTGTCGGGATATCCCTTTCTACCCCGAACATCGTCGCCAAGCCGCTTGTCGGCCATGCCATCGCCCGCGACCGTCAACAAAGATCACGTGTGGTCTTTCTTGAGGAAGAGTCGTCATGGCCTGGTCGTACACGTCGAGAATAGATGCCAGCTCGCGCATACCGAGGTATTCGGGGACATATGGGTGGATGAGGCGGACTTGGCGCAATATCTTGTGGGCGAGCTAAATCGGAGCAGTGACCTTTACTGCCATGACGGAAAGGACGCGCTTCCTTCAAGGAGGGATACTCGAGGACCACGAGCGCTGCGACGGCATCTCCCTCGTCCCCGCTGTTCCGATAGCTGACGTCAACCCCGCCTATCCAACGCAATCCTTGCAGATGGATCGAGCTTGGCCCGAGATGAGAAGCTACGGAATCATCGTAGTCATGTGCCTGTCTGTCGAGAGGTGACGCCCCACGTAGAGCCGAAGTATAGGTCGATCTAGCAGTGAAGGTGTTCCGCGGACAATCGTAAAAGACAGCTCATCGGGCTATATCATTTTGGATGCTGAACAGTCTGTACAATCCAGGTGAGTCTGGAACAAGAAAGAGCATCTGGTCCATGTTTTGAGAATTGATATACGCTCTGCCGATAACCCGACGACCTTTTCCATTCGGTGACGCTTACGAATTCCATCAGGAGATCTTAACAAATTCAAGGTGATGATCAAAAGGGGGGGAACGAATACCGCTTTCGGACAATGTAGATCAGCTCCTGCCCGCGGGAGCGATTCCGGCGAAGCTCTAGAGACCCGCATCTCATCTGAAAGCATATCTTGTTTGTTTACATCATCTTGTTACATTCAATGTTCAATACACCCTCACCGATATCTTGTCTTTTTGACGCCGAGGTCCCGAGTCTCGAGATAGCAGTCAGCACTCGGACACGGCATTGAGACGGCTTCAAACCGACGCACCCCGCACGGCGTCTCGGTCTGCTTCCATTCTCGGTAGAGTCCTCATCGCTGTCCAGTCGGCAGCTATTCGCCGACCTCATCAAGGTAAAGCTGTAGAATGTCCAGCATGTCCGACCTGGGCTATGGCTTCGACCCGATCTCGCCAGGTTCAAGGGGAGAAGCCTCGACCTTTCCGAGCAATTCTTCTTACAGCATGACATCTGCTGGACCGAGCAATGGTGCTGGACCTTCGAAGAGGTCTGGAGAGGATTCGCAGCGGGACAACGGAGTCGCTAAAGAAGGATCAGATGGGAAGCAGAAGAAGCAGAAGTTCACGAGGTCTCGAACAGCTTGTCTGCCAGTACGCAATGTCCTCTTGGATTGCCAGTAATGCTGATTGATTGTCGTCGTAGTGCCGGTCACGAAAAGCCAAATGCGGAGCCTTACCTCCCAATCCATGTCCCAACTGTATCGAGGCGCATCTCAAATGCCAGTGGCCGGCTGAAGACCGGCGATCATCTCGAGCGAGGATGAGCCGGGCGCAGTCGAAGATGAGCATGAACGGCTTCGATCCTCCCGGGATGTATGCGAAGCGCGATGTCGTGAGGATGCAGGAGGGGAACGGGATGGTCGACGAGGGATGGTTGGATCAGCTCCTGGCGGCTGGAATTCAGCAATCCGGGTCGAGTGGGTGATTTTCCACGATGCGCCCTCTGTCCTGCTGACCGGTCTACTAGCGCCATCTGGCGCGAAAGGTGTCTTCCAAACACCGCAGACTTTCGCCACACCCCAACCTCCCCATTCCGACCCGTCCACAGTCTCACTTAACAGCTCCTTGCCCAATTTGACCACCCCATACTGTTCTCGCGCCATGGCTGGCTCCACTCCTACCGCTAGCACACCCTTCAGCATCCCACAGCAGCCTTTTAATTGCCCTTCCCCATTCCCGTCATCCGTCGATCCGGCGCAGTTCATCTGGGCTGTCAGCTCACGATTACCCACTGTCGAAGAGAGCAGCCCGAATGACGAGCGGTCAACCATTTCCGGACCCTCTCCGAATGTCGGAGCAGATTCCATGGTCAAGGCGAAGCGGCCATCACGGAAGACCACTACATCGCCTCAAGAGAAAATCGTGAAGGTCACTTGGTGGCGACCACATGGACAGACCGCCATCACACCAGGTACTTTCCATTCAGCGATCAGGGCGTATGTCTGTCAGGTGCTTCGCAGGCCTCAAGCGTATCACCCTCAAAGTCCGCGTGGACAGCCCACAGGATACGTGGCGGAACTACTCACCGCGTCCAGCGGTGCAAGGTCCCAGCGAGACCCCTCAAGAGGTCATCTCACCGGACGGCATGCCCAGCATCCCCATCATGCGACATCTTCTCGATGTATTCATGGTTCACTTTGGTTGCCAGCTCCCATTCCTGGACCGTCAGTCGCTGGATGCGAAAATTGAGGCTCGGACAGGATCGATGTTTCTGCTCAATTCTATTGCTGCTATCGCTGCGAGGTGGGTAGCGTGAACTCTGATGGCCGAGCGTGCTGACCCCTCAAAGGTTCTCGACCCATCCAGCTATAGCACTGCCTGAGCTACAACCACACGCGTATGGCAACGTCTTCAACAGTCAAGCGAAAGCGATGCTGGGGTCAATGCTGGCTGTACCGTCGAGAGAGACCGTTGCAGCCTTCATTCTCCTAGCTCATACGGGTTTTGCAAACGGTTCGAGCGATTTTCCCTGATCAAACGGTCTCGCTGATATCGCCTTCAGATTCTGAGTCGGAGGTGTGGATGATGACTGGACTGGCGGTGCGGATGAGCATCGATCTCGGCTTGCATCTGGTCTGTCCCCTCATGCGGCTCCCGAAGTGAGCTGATCTCTCCAGAATCCACCCGAAGAATCCGATATCTCCGCCGATGAGCGCCGGCTGAATCGCCTGGTCTTCTGGTCCGTGCTCCTGATGGACTACGCCTTGGCTTTCGGCGTCGGACGACAGACCACCTACCGATTCGAGGAGATCACCCAGCCTTTACCTAACGAAGAGGACATCTACCCGTCCGGGCCGCCACCGGACGCTCCTCGATCACCATTCAGTTTCGCCGCAAAACAGATGATCTCGTACGGCCCGTTGATCAATATGCTGAATCGCGAGGCCTCTGAAGTCGCGCGTATGGACGCGGAGATTCAGGCGGCGAGAGCGGCGGCGATCAAGGAGTACAATCAGTTGCCTCAGGATATGCAGTGGAACGTCGGGAAGTGAGTATCAAAGCTGAGGCACTAAACTCGTACTGATCAATTCAGCCTGCAAAAGCATAGTCGGGTGAACCAAGGGTCGATCTTCCTCCACCTCCATTTATGGATGCATACCATTCTGGTACGTTCACGCTGTTCGATGAGGAGTCTGAGCTGATCCGCCTCAGGCGTCCGGCTACCTCACAGGCACCCATCTCCTGCGCAGAGTATCTGGCAAAGGCGCGGTAGCGACTGGTGCCCGGAGCGGAGCAGCGACACCCAACTCTGCGATCGCCTCAGTGTTGTGGCGCAACTCGGCGCGGACGATCGGCGATATTTTGGTTTTGAGCGACATCATCAGTCCGTACGCATATTGTGCTCTCCCCTTCGTCAATCAGGCATTCTTCGTGGCGGGTTGCTGTTATGTCAAAGGTCCGCCCGTCTACCTTCAATACTCGTAACCAGCTGACGAATTGTCAAAGAAATCGAATCGACCCGCAGTTCCCCTTCTTCTCCTTCGACCTCACCCCGTCGAGTACCCGCAGCACCTACGATGACTGCCTCGGAGCGATCCAAAGCGGAGCCCGCAGCCGACGCCAAGGACGGCAAGCAAGTCGACCTGTCCCGAGCACTCCTCACCTCTGTCGCGACCACCAACATCTCCACCCTGCAACAGGGACTGGCGAAGCAAAATACTTATTGGTCGGGGACCGCTTGGATCCTGAGTGCGCTTGGACAACGGATCGAGGGGATTCAAGACGTAGATCTCGTGGGAGTGACGGAGAAGCTAGCGAGCTTCGTCAGTCTGCCGGATGCGGGTTTGGTGGGAAGATCTACTGAGGAGGAAGGGACGGTGACCGTCGCTGCGACTCCGAATTTCGACATGAACGGCCTAGCGCCTACGTTGCCCGAGCGGACACCGTTCGACTTCAGTGAGTCTGTTACGTTAACAGATCGCCTTTAGCTATGATGCAGTAGACGATCTGGATTTCCTTTCCCTACCGTTCGATCTCGGCACGGCGGACGGCGGGTCACAGTTAATGGAACAGGAAGTACCGCTTCCTCATTCATTCCACACGGAGTGGTTCAAGCCGCAGTAATATATGCAATCTATGCGGATCTTTGCTTCGTTGACGTTGCCGCTGTGTCCCCACACCGTGTCACGAACTGATCGGTTTAGACACTTGACCGGATGATGAAATCTATGACGAGAGTGCTTGCACGAGGATTCAAGATAAAGCAAAACCATGATTGCATCACAATGAAGGAGGATACCGAATCACTCCCTCCTTACAGCCCCCATCAGTGATGAGTCGTCTGCACCAAGAGCCGCTATGTCGATATGCATGACAGGCAGAAGGTGCCCGACTCTGATCAAAATGGACGTATGCACGATGAGGAATATTGATTACACAGGTGATATGGCTTCACACCAAGATCTCCGTCACGACTCCTGCTCGCTCATCAGTCCTATGGGGAAAGCATCAGCAAGAAATGGCTCACCTGCAGCGATAGTCTCTCCTCCGCGCCGGATCAGCACACGCCCCATCTCCTTATTGTCGGCAGCTGTCTCGAGCGGTATTGTAGGTGCCCGACCAGTGCTTCCCGGTGACGAGCGGAGTGTGAGCACGACCGTCGCTGTGACACCCTTTTGCAGCACCCTTCTTTACGTCAACCTCAGATAGTAGAAACGGCTCGCCGAGCTGACCTCGGGTTCTTCTTCACCACTGCTCCCTTCTCCGATATGGACACAAGCTTACTGATATTCGCTGGAACGTTCATCGAGTGGTGAAACAGCTCGACCTAAGCCCATCCCGTCAAAATCGCTTCAGACGTCTGAGGAAATAGCAGATACTCACAGCAGTACCAGTGATAATAGGGCTCTGCACGTCGAAGACCAGGATCTGTGCTACGAAGTGCGTGACAAGTCGAACGGGTTTCCCGGTCGGGCAGAGCACAGTCCCGATGGCAAGGTGGATCGAATCGATTCCAGAAAGGTAGAGAGTGACATTTTGTCCTGCGACCGCATATGATGCCGAGTCCTCATCGACCTCGATTGCTGCTCCGTTCAGCTTGCGCATCAAGGATTATCAACGGAACATACTGCGAACATTGGCTACTTCGTCTCCTGGTACGGCTCGTATCCGATCTCCGACTTGGATTACTCCACTGCATAGCCGCCCCGAGACTGCCACTCCGGATGCAATGGCTGTTTGACCTTTGAAGAGATTTGAAACCGGTATCCGTAAAGGACGATCGTACGGTCGGTGGGGAACTTGCACCTTGTCTGTCGGTTGGTCAGAGATGCACCAACGAGTTGTGCGGCGTATGTACCCAGAGCTTCGATGAGGGTTGTGCCCTCGTACCATGCACTCAGAGTCGGTTCTTCACTACTCAGTATATTGACGCCATCCATGGCGGCGATAGGGAGAAAGGTGGTCTTTGACGACGCGAAGCCAGCGGAGACGAGGAAAGGTTTGAGCGCATCGACAATATCCTCATATCGATCTTGCGACCAGAACACCTGTAACCTGTTAGCGGAGCTCGAAATGAAGGAGCGGATTTACCAGATCCATCTTGTTGATCCCAACGATGATCTCCTTTACACCCAGACTCCGCACGAGCCAAGCATGTTCCCTCGTCTGCCCACCCCGTTCAAAGCCCGCTTCGAACTCTCCCGGAGATCCATCGACTACCATGAGCGCCACGTCGGCTTGCGCAGCACCCGAGATCATGGCGGGGATGAAGTCACGATGTCCTGGGGCGTCCAGAAGGGTGATATTGCGACGTGGTGTGGCAAAATGAGTGGTTGCGATATCGATGGTCACGCCTCTGTGCGAAGTCAGCTTTGAATGGGTATTGAGCACTAAGGCGCACCGATCTCGCTCGTCGCCGAGCGCATCGAGGCCCCAAGCGAAGGCGAAGCTACCTTTACCGACCCGCTTGCTACCTCGTTCGTTCGCAGTTCTCTCTTTCTCTGACAGCTCGCCGAGCTCGTACAATAACCGTCCCATCAGTGTCGATTTGCCCGCGTCGACGTGTCCTACCCTAAGTCAGCCAAAAAGGGGCTGCACGTCACATGCCACGCACCAACGACGATCAGACTGATGTTCTGCTGGCCCGACTCTGCCTCGTCCCTCTTTACCTTTGCAATGAGCTCCTCCTGCTTCATACTCGATACCGGCTTCTCTCTGAACCGTTCTCGTTCCCTCTCCTTCTCGATCTCATCGGCCTCATCCTCGAGATGGAGTCCAGCCATATCCTGCTGCGCACCGCTCATACCCGGCGTTGATGTCCCCGAGCCGCTAGCCTTGCTTCCCGCTTTCCCATTGCTATTCGGGGTATTCGGCTGAGTTCGTGCTTGAAGTTTACTGCCCGAAGCCGGTGTCGTCCGAGGCTTGCCTGGAAGTGAGGCGGACTTTGGAGTGGAAGGTCCCGACGTTTTCGCCACTGTGCACATCATTAGGGTCAGCCAGTGCCGCCGAATGAAGACCCGCGCACGACAAGACGGAGACATCGGATGACATCTCGAGGACTACAGTCATCTATGCGCCGCAGTCCCCTTCAGACGCTCGTCGGCAGTACCTGCCCGTCCTTGACGAGCTCGAAGGACAATGTCATCAGGGCTCTCAACATCGGGACCGAAGGCTTCGCGAATGCGTCTCTCAAGCTCGGCTGGATCTCGGACAAGAGGGAGGTGCATATTGGTGAGTGGAGGATCTCCTTCGCTGTCCGTTGTGATAGGGGAAGAGGAGGTAACGATGCTGAAGAAAGGGGAAGGACGGTTGGAAAGCTTTGGCGCAGGGAGATTGAGGCCGTTGGAGATGTGTGCGGAGAATAGCGCGGAAGATATTTCGTCTATCTGGTCCGGAGAGGCATTCGCGTCCTCCGTGATATTGTTGCCGGACCCGGTCGTCTCCACGGCTCCAGAAGTCTCCCTAGTCGATGCAACGGACCGCACCTTGGCAGCAGCCGTCTTTTGCGCCAATTTGGACAACGGCTTCGCTTGATCTGGCAAAACAGCGGCCGCTATCGATGATTCGGGAGGGGTGTCTGCACCGCTCGGTAGCGTTTCTCGAGCTCGAGCAGCCTCCTTGCGCTTCTGCGCCAAAAGCGCCAGCTTAGACACTGGCTTCGAGACGGGATCCGCTGGTGTCCCAGTATGGCTGGATGATCCCGAAGCCGTATTCGTCATGGAAGCGGTAGGCGGTGCTGATCTAGCTTGTTTTCTAGCGCTGGATAGCCGTTGGAGAGCGGTGAGAGGGGGTTGCGGAGAGGCTTCTCGAGTCGTGCGAGGGGATTTGGCAGATCGACGACGACGTTGTTGGTCGGGTGTTGGCAGGAGATTCGAGGGCGGCGGTTCGTCTAGGTCGAAGCTCAGCCGGAATGCTTGAGGCCCGGCCGACTCCACCCCAAGCATACCACCAACCCAGCTTGTCACGAACACCTCAAGTAAAGCCAAGCAGAAACATGATATTCCAAGCTGACCCGGAACAGGTACAGAGCCATCACTAACCTTTCTTCTCCCAATCCTTTCTCAGATAGGTCACCGCCTTATCCACATCAAACCAGTAATGCCATAAAGAATCGGCGATCGCGTCATCTGCTATCGGAGGCTTGACATCCTGCAGTAGGGCTTTCGCTATAGGCATCGAGGTGGCCATTTGAGCTGCATTTCGAGATATCAGTACGGCTAGGCGAAAGGGGGTGAGGGGAATAGAATCGACGAACCTTTTTCCTCTGCAGTCATCCCTCCTTGAACTTGGCCTTCTTCTTCGCCCGAGTCATCCTCCATCTCGGCTACCATCAGGATGTAAGCAAACGAACAAAGCCATCAGTCTGTAACACGGCTGACCATCGAGATCGAGGTCACGGACGAATCGATGGCGGGACATGATGCTTGAAAAGCAGAGAGGACGAGGGACTTGTCTGCTGGATGATCAAAACCGCTGTGATCAGCTCTTCCTGCCGCCCGTGAGAAGACTTTCAGAGTACTATCTAGTGAACGAATCGTGGTCCCCAAACGTTGACACTCGGCTATGAATTGAAATTTACTGTTTACGTAAGGCACAAAGAACTCGACTGTGTGCATTTGGCTAACTTACCACTTGCGTCGACCTGTTCACACGTTCAGGAAGCAACTTCGCTTGAGCGGCTGATCGTATCGTCTCCTACCAGACTCTAGGAGCCAATCGTTCAAGATGTCGTGGTGAGTCCCTCCTATTCCAGGTCAAGCCGATGTGTATAGGAGGCTAATGCGCTTCTAGGGGAGGGTACGTCTCCTCTAACGCCCTTTGGAGTACACATTAAGCGGGAACCTCGTGGGTATTGGCTGATGAGAATTTGACAGACTGAAGAAGGCGACAAATCGGATGGGGACGACCTTGATGCAGAAGACAGGACAGATTGAGCGGACTGTTGACCGAGAATTTGCAGAAGAGGAGGGAAGATATCGGTCGTGAGTAGGCTCCCTTCTTCCACTAGCAGCTGTTTGGTCGACATTCGCATCCGTCCTCCACGTTGGCCCTGCTGATGAGTCTACGCAGTATGGAGAAGGAGACAAACAACCTCCAGAGGGACTCAAAAAGCTACCTTGACGCAATGCGGTGTAAGTAGCTTCGTTTCTTTGTCTCAAGACAGCAATCGTTCACCGCATTGCTGCTCGCTCATGGTTACGGAGCTGACTATGTATCACTCAGCCATGGCGTCATCTCAAACCCGGATCGCAGAGACCATTGGTCTCTTCTACTCGGCAGACAGGTCCAGCGACGTGAGTTCTGCTCCTTGCTAGGTCTCACAGTCATATATGAGATTCACTATCCTTTCGCATGCTCATGTACGCTGACACTATCTTCAGGGTGCAATGGCTGGCCATGCGTACAAAGCCGCAGTGGACGAGCTGGACATCGGTGTTGGACGGGATCTGGACGCGCCGTATCGTGCTACCGTCCTTGAGCCAATTGGCAAGCTCAATAACTACTACACTACAATCAACTCGGCCATTGACAAGCGGAATCACAAGGTGAATAACGGTCTCTGATCCTTCAATTGCACCAGAGATTGATTATCTTTACCCAGATGCTGGACTACGACTCCGCTCGGGCAAAGGTGAAGAAGCTGGTGGAGAAGCCTGCAGATGATTCTACAAAGCTACCTCGAGTGAGTGCTCGCATTCGCAGCGATCATCATGACCGGTGGACTGGGCTGGAACGCTGATTTTCCGCAGGCTCAAGCAGAGCATGACGAAGCTAGAGATATCTTCAATATTCTAAACGACCAGCTCATTTCCGAATTGCCCATGCTAATGGATTTACGGATCCGTCCGTCGATATCAAAAACTATTGCCCGACAAACTGGCTGATGCTCCCTCAGCATACCTCGATCCATCTTTCGAAGCCATGATTCGCTGCCAGCTACTTTTCGCTGAGGCGGGGTACGAGAAGCTATCTGGAGTGCAGAGGTAGGTTCCATTACCCACATCTCCTTTATGAGTCCCTTAGTCTCGCGCGCATGGACGGGAGTCGTCTTCGGCTCGCAACCATGACTGATGACACGACCTCATAGGTATTTCGCTGACAACATCCGGGACGACTACGCGAATGGCGCGCTAGATGGGCAGGTCGAAGGGGTGCTAGAGGAGATGAGGGAGCTCTCGATCTTCGGACCTTGATGATAGTCTCTGGTCGACGCAGTCGATTGTATCGGATCTGCATATCATGTCCATATCATGTCGCCATCTGCTTTAAACTCATAGAGTACGCTGAACCCGACCCTGGCCGCCTCATTAGCAAAAGGGTACTTACGACGTTGACACACCAAAAATTGACCTCCGACTAATTCGCCGACTTTGTTTTGGAGCGTTCTCACCGTCCTGCTTTGATACTTCTGTCCTTCCACAATCGAGTGAAACCGGACCGTTCATGCAAAACATCCACGCTCTATCGGAAGCGCGTCCCTCAGCGCATCAGCGGAGTTGTCATCGTCTGCGCGGCGACAAGTCGTCCCAGAGCCCACATGTTTTCGCGTGGGAAATCCTACGACCAAATACGTTTCGCTCAATCAAGGCCGATCTTCAATTGCGAGTAGCTCTTAGCCCCGTATGACTCGCTCAGGTGAAGTAGCATGTGCATCCATGCGGCCGCCGGCAACCCGGATTGGTGCCTATCCCCTGACGATCAACGCTGATGGATCCCCATCAAAATTGGTTTGATGAGGACGCGTTACAGATTTGAACATTTCTGACATCATTGACGCTCTCCTATACTCAAGACCAGCGAAATAGACGCCTCTGAGTATTGTAAAGATACCTTGTGCATATGTAGCGCGACCGACAAGAATCAGGACACTCATCAAAGCAACTTATCAAGCATTCTCACTTTGACTCCGTCCGTTCGCGAAAATCGCTAGAAGCGTGTAATGTGATTCGAACTGTGAGTCAGCTATCGCGCTTGAGCCTATCTCGATCCGAAGATTTTGATCCGACTGGAATCCCGTTGGGGAAACGACAATCATTCCTTCCCGAGCGCCCTTGAACTATCTTTTGGTCTCCACTCCTTTCATCGCATGCCCGCTGATACGCACTCCTCAAAACGAGACTAGTCCGAGAAGCAACCCTCCTTTGGCATGACGCATCACCTCGCGTCGCGCCTTGATCCCTCATCCTCGGCCCTGTCATGTCTGGGGCATACCCCTCGGGCACGCAGTACACACATCCTCCGTTCTGCTTCTTTCTTCCCAACCCACGTCAACTCCCTCCTTCTCTGTTTCCAAACCCCGATGATCCCCGACATTTAGATATATGTGGATCGGCTCTTGGTTTCCTTGATCACCTTCCTTTACTTGTTTTGTCACAGGTCGCTTTTGTGAGCTGACTATAGAATCAGTATCTGTCCCGAGGAAGTTTTGTTTCCAGGCGGCCAGAACATCGAAAAAATCCCCTTTGTTCGACTTACAAAGACAGAGCGAGGAGACGCGGCAAACCCCTCACCTTGTTCTTCCTCTGTCAATCTCGCCGAGACGACCCGTCATGACAAGCCCGCCTCATCCCATCACCAATGGCGATACGGCCGACGATCTTTTCGCTCGCTTCGGTACGCTCGGCGTCGGTGGTGTCAATCACAGTTACACGCCACATCCGTCCTCTGTTCCATCCCCCAAAAGCGGCCATACGCATTTCCACATGCATTCGCCAGCCCAACAGACCACTCCTTACACGCCATACGCCGATGATGAGCTCTCTTACTGGACATCCGGCGACCAGCCAAATCTCGGGACGCCCTGTACCCCCTCGTCCAGTGGCAACAATGGATCACATTACCCACACGGCGGACCGCCACCAGACCTCACGCCGCCCAGTGTACTACCCGATGGAGACTTTCCTTCCCTTGGAGAAGCTTACGGCACTCAGCAGCAACACAGTGCCACGGCCAACAATCAAGCGCAACAGCATCGACAAGGTGGACGGAACCGCTTCGATGAATACCCGGCGGAACGGTCGCATGCGTCCAATAACATGGTTTATAGCCCACCACAACAGCAGCAGCGTCCTCATCATCAGCAGCCCCATTCATACCAAAACATGAACCCAGGGGCAGGCTTTGACCACTACTACGCTCCGCATGGTGGAAGGCAAGGCTATTGGATGGGTCCGCCTCATAGCATGTACATGGCAGGCGAGACGAACAACGACCTGCAGGTGAGTCCTTCGCAGAGCCGGTATCACTGTATGATGCGCATCCGAAGATCCAGTCCCTTCAGTCTTCTCCCCTTCACGGCCCCATGGATCGGCTTCCTCATTCGCCGCCGCTCATGACCTACCCTGCCCACTCGGACTACACCCCTTCGCCGACTCACGCCACCTTCGGCTTCTCAACTCCGCTCAACACATCATACCAGCTGAGCCACCACGCCATGCTACAACAGCTCGGCATGCATTCGTATTCGCACATTTACGGTCTGCAGACGCCTTATTCGCCCAACAATCGCCCATTGGTGGTCGCCAATAGGCCCTACAGGGCAGTCCCGGAGCATGTCCCGAAGAGTGCGTTGCTGGAGGACTTTAGGCTCAACAAGGTTCGCAAGAAGTGGGAGCTGGAGGTAAGTTTCCCTGATCGAGTTTGCGAGGAAGATGACGGGTTACAGGATGTCAACGGCTATATCGTCGAGTTTTGTGGCGATCAGCATGGCTCGCGATTCATCCAGCACAGGATCGAGACTTGCACGACCGACGAGCGTCAGAAGGTCTTCGATGAGATCATGCCGAATGCCTATCAGCTCATGACCGACGTATTCGGCAACTACGTCATCCAGAAGCTGTTTGAGCACGGCAATCAACGCCAGAAAGCTGCTCTCGCCAAGAAGATGGAGAATCACGTCCTCCCTCTGTCGATGCAGATGTACGGTTGTAGGGTGAGTCAGTTTCTGGCGTCTGGCGCTGACTGGCGACAGGTGGTGCAAAAGGCTCTCGAACATGTCCTGCTGCCTCAGCGCGAGATTTTGATCAGAGAGCTCGAGCCGCACATCCTCAACTGCGTAAAGTCGAGCAATGCGAATCACGTTATCCAGGTAAAAAAAGGTCGACACTATTGTACCGTGGACTCGCTTATCCCACTTCTTAGCGTCTGATCTCCCTCGAACCTCCCGAGTCGGTCATCGACGCCTTCGAAGGTCACATCGAGGAGATCGCAACGCATCCGTACGGGTGTCGCGTGCTTCAAAAGGCATTCGAGAACCTCGACATCGATACGAAGAGAGTGTTGCTGGATGAGTTCCACCTGTCGACCCGCAAGATTATGGAAGACCAGTTCGGCAGTAAGTGTGCATCGAATACTAGTCCCCATCGTACTAAAGCTTGTCCAGATTACGTCGTGCAAAGCGTGATTGCGCATGGTCCTGATGCAAATCGCTCGAAAGTGATCGAGGAGCTGAAGGGTCGGGTAATTTCGAGTAAGCTACTCATAGCCTATCTCGGAGGAAGCTCAGGAAGCCTCAGTGTCCCGCCACAAATTTGCTTCCAATGTGTGCGAGAAAGCAATCATCTATGCAGAAGCTGAGGATCGCAGGCAACTCATCGCTGAGCTGATTGGCAACAAGCCGGATGGAAGCAACAACGTGGGCATGCTCCTGTGTGATCAGTACGGCAACTTTCCTATCCAGGCGAGTGGACTGCTGCCTTCCTCAGACCACAAGCTGACAATCTATCCAGACTGCGCTGGTCCACGCCGGGCCGATTCAAAAAGCCGAGGTACGCATCAATCTAGAGGTCAGAAGATAAGCTGAATTAGTTTCTTAGCTCCTCGAGATTGTCCGTCCCCTCATCAACGGCATCCGCAACACACCTGTTGGCAAGCGCCTCATCGATCGGATCGCTAAAATGGACGACCCCCTTCATGTGGCTCAGCTCTTCGCTCAAAACCAAAACCCTCGACAAGCGTCTATCTCATTCGGCGCCAGATTCACCGAATTGACTGACTCTACCACGGGTGTCACTTCGCCGGATCGCCGTCTTTCGCAGATGGGTCCTCGACCTGACCCAAGTGTACAGTCCGCCGCCGGAGCCAGTGGACGACCCGAAAGAGCTTGAGGACCTCTTGCAGTGAGTGTGCTTGCTGCTTGAGTCTTAATAGGAGGGATAGAAGGAGAATTTGGAAAGGATACATCGGCTTAGAGAGGGATACGAGGGAGGGGTATTAGAGGTATTGGAGGGGTCTAGAAGTGTTTCTGCCGGGGTGTCCTGCAAAGATCATGTGGATATCCTAGGATTGTCTGTGAATATACCATATCAAGAAGGTCCCGATGATAACGTTACGACGGATGGTTTCCACTCTCGACTCGTGCGTGGAGTAACAGCTGGAAAGGACCACAATTTTCGACTGCACTATGGCGATATCCGCCATCGCAGTGCCACACATAAACCATAATCCCGCGGAGGGAGAAACTCCGACCACGTCTTCCAAAATCCCCGTTCATGGACCCGCTCTCTCCTTCCTCCTCTATCCGCTCAGCCTTTAAGCCTAGAATCGCCGCGCCATGGCTGTAGGGAAGAACAAGCGCCTTAGTAAAGGCAAGAAGGGGATCAAAAAGAAGGTGGTGGACCCGTTCTCCAGGAAGGGTGAGTTGTGGATGTCTCGGGAGACGAGGAATGGTGCTGATGGATGGGTATGATCGTCAATCCTCCTGCCTATCTCCCACCTCCTGCTCGCCTTGCCCACATCATCCACCCATCCACCCAATCCGACTCTCTGCTCTTCATCCATTATATCACTCGCGCCACCCCCTCCTGCGCAATGCCAATAGAATGGTACGATATCAAAGCTCCGTCGTTCTTCGAGAACCGCAATGCGGGAAAGACGCTCGTCAACCGGTCTCAGGGTCTCAGTGCGTTGCCTTCGCTGTTCATGATATGCTCAGGCGCTGACAATGATCTCAGAGAACGCCAATGACTCGCTCAAGGGTCGCGTGATCGAACTCTCCCTCGCCGACCTCAACAACGATCAGGAGCAGTCGTTCCGGAAGATCAAGCTTAGGGTTGAGGATGTTGCGGTTCGTCTCCTGTCTTTCCAATCTTCCACCATGCTGACGAGTGCGCCAGGGCAAAAACTGCCTTACCTCGTTCTACGGCATGGACTTCACCACCGACAAGCTGCGATCGATCGTCCGCAAGTGGCAGACCCTTATCGAGGCATCAGTCGACGTTCGTACCACCGACGGCTACATCCTCCGCCTCTTCGCTATCGGCTTCACCAAGCGTGCATACAACCAGGTGAAGAAGACTACTTATGCCAAGTCTTCCCAAATCCGCGAGATCCGAGGGAAGATGGTGGAGATTATGCGACGAGAGGCCGAGGGAAGCGAGCTCAAGGAGTTGGTGCAGAAGTTTGTCCCGGAGAGCATTGGGCGGGAGATTGAGAAAGCCTGCAAGGTGGGTTCAGCTCGTCGCGCTATCGCTAGCTTTGCTGATCAGGCTATACAGGGCATCTACCCACTTCACAACGTGTACATCCGAAAGGCAAAGATCCTCAAAACTCCCAAGCTTGACATGTCGAAGCTCCTGGAAACCCATGGCGAGGCGATGGATGTGAATCTTTCCGCTGCGCTCGCAGAACCCTACTGACAGGATACTCTGTAGGCGAACACCGGAACCAAGGTCGTCAAGAGTGGTGACTTTGTCGAGCCAGAGGTCCTGACCTCCGTCTAGGTAGTTGGGATGCAGATGCATGTATCTTGGAGCATTGGCATGATCTTCGAGCCCCTCTTCGAATCTAGTTCATCCACCCGTGTCCCTCCTCTTTGAGCTGTTCGTGTGTATGCGACGTTACACATCCAGATCGATGTCTACTCTTGCATGGCGATAGATGAGACCTCCTGCCAGCAGGCCCGCGTCTGAAACATTCCGCTTAGACCTCCACAAACGAATCCCTTCGTCCGCTTCCTCCATTCTTCCTTATCTCCCCTTCTCAATCTCGGGTCTGAGCCAGACTCGTTCTCCCTCCCACCATTTCACTTCGATTTCGATACCCTCATTAAACAGGTGAGCTTTGTCACGGCTCCGAAGGGGGTCGGGAGCGAAAAGCTTCGCGCTAGCCCGGAGAAGTGAAGCGGGAGACATCTCATGGACAGGCAGCGGCATCCCAATGTGACCATTGTTGACAAGCTGCTCTGATCTGTTCGCGACTCTCCAAACATCTCCGACCCATCCCCGTGTCTTTCACGGTCCCCCATATTTTCATCCTTACTACGCTACTGTGACCGGAACGAAATCATTTCCCACGCATCTCAATCGTAGCTCAAGGTGGGTTTCATCCTGTCTCATTACTTTAGTCGCGAACGCTTATCTCTATCGCAATCCCAGTGCTAAGCCCCCTTCGACGTCATACCGTCAGCCTCCGAGCGAGTCCATCCAGTTCCTCCCGTTGGTGCAGCCCTTCGCTGCAGCCTTATCTTTTACTCCGCTTCTCTGTGCGTATCCTTTTGGCCCTCTTTACTTCTTCGTTTGGACCGATCGTTTCGGCGAGTTCAAGCGACTTGCTGCTCCTTCTCTCGACATCTTTCTCTCCCTTGACTCGCAGTCCAGTTGCTTATTAGTGATTTCACCTCTATCCACGCTCTATACCTGTCATCTATACTCCTTACGCCTTGCGACCTTTTCGACCCCTCGAATCCTGTCTCGGTGTAATTCGACCCGCCTTGGGACTTCCTTATCCTTCGTGTCTTTCTTGATCATCCACTACCTGTTGTCCTGTACGTATGATGGATTCGACAGCTATAGAATCCCGAATCCACCACCACCAGCCCCTCTCGGCCACCTCTTCTGCCTTTCAGACCAGCGGGGCCAACCCCTCCTTGCTCCTCACTCCAGTCAACAACGCTCCTCGCTCGCTTTACCACGGAAACCAATCCCTGTTGTTGCCCAACCTGGCGCCCTTTAGTCCCAACTATACGCAGCTGCTTGCGTCGGCTTTCCCCGGGCCAGGCTTCGAGGGGATTGACCTGGACGCTATGAAGGTGAGCAACTGGATTAGAAGAAGCCAACCCTATCAGCGTGCTCTCGATACTACATCTCTACCCCCAAACCCCAAGAACGGGCAGGTACCTCATATCGATCCCAGCTCGAGCTTCGACAATCTCCCCCTGAAGAGGGCACGAGTTTCACCTGCTTTCGGTACTCATTCCCCTCATTCCCCTAAGGTTACGCTTGGACCCGAGCCTTTCACACCTGGGTTCATCAGCAGTTTTGGCTACATGCAGAATGCCGCCGCCCCTCAATCCCCTCTCAATCTCGGTGGTCCGCTCTCGACACCAGCGCAGACGCCCAACATGGGTGCGCATGTCGCAAATGGGATGAACGTCCCTCAGAGCCCTTCCATGGGGATGATCAATGGGATGATGGGCATGGGAGGATTCAGCATGGTCAATTTTCCGTTTAATATGAATATGGTGCGCATGCAGTTTCACCGAATGATCCCTCGCGCTGACTTCTACAGGCTTACCCAGGCTCGCCGATCATGTCCCCGTCGATGAACCCGCATACGATGACTGGTAACTACGGTCCGGCAGCTGCAGCCGCTGCTGCTGCGGCTGCGGGCAACACTACTGGACGGACGGTGTATGTCGGTAACCTCCCCGCTGGTCAGTCTTGTCATCTACCCGCCGTATCAGGACTGACCCATCTGCAGAGGCTTCTGTCGATGACTTACTCAATCTCGTACGATTCGGTCCTATCGAGGGTGTTCGGCTACTCGGCGAGAAATCCTGTGTTTTCATCTCTTTCCTGGACGGCTCGACCGCTGCTGCCTTTCACGCCGATGCTTCGGTCAAGAAGCTTGCACTACATGGTCAGGAGCTTCGGATCGGCTGGGGCAAGCCATCGACCGTGCCAACCAATGTCTCTCAAGCGGTATCACAGCATCAGGCAACCCGCAATGTCTTTCTCGGCAATCTCGCCGAGACGACGAATGAGCAGGTCCTGCGGAACGAGTTATCCAAGTTCGGTCCGATCGATCAGATCAAGATTGTGAGGGACAAGAACATCGGCTTCGTTCATTTCCTCAGCATCAGCACTGCCATGAAGGTGAGTGGAGTTTGCTGGAATGGAGGTGATACGTATAGGTTGTCCAGCAATTGCCCAATGATCCCGCTTGGCAGGACAAGCGTATCAATTACGGCAAGGTAAGCATCTTCGTGCGGAAGCAGTACAGTCCTGATCACCTGTAGGATCGCTGTGCATACGTCCCGAAGGCTCAGCAAGCCGCTGTCCAGGCCGCACAAGCGCAAGCCGCCGCCGCGATCTCGGCCCAGCACGCCCAGCTGCCTGGCTCGCCCTTCGTTCCCTTCTCCCCGATGACGCCTAGCTTTGCTAGTTTCGGCACTCCTGCATCTGGATTCGGATCCCCTATCTTCACCGGCGGCGGTGGTTTCTCCGCGGTTGCTGGAGGCTACATGGATCCTGCCTCCGCTGGTCAGGCTGGTAATCGTAATATCTACTTAGGAAACCTCGGACCGGACACGACTACCGAGGAGCTATGCAATAATATCCGCGGGGGAATGCTGCAACAGGTCCGGCACCTCCATGACAAGAACATTGCTGTGAGTCTAGGCGATGAGCTGCATGTTTGCCTCAACTGATCCGCTCAGTTCGTCACTTTTTTGGATCCCGCATGCGCCCTAGCATTCTATCAGCACGCTACGATGACGAACCTTACGATCAATTCTCGCCGCCTCAAGATTGGCTGGGGGAAGCACTCGGGACCGGTAATCCCGGCCCTTCTGCAGGCGGTGCAGGTCGGCGCCAGCAGGAATGTCTACATTGGCTCGATCTCCGACTTCGTCACCTTCAACGAGGAGAAGCTCCGCGAGGATTTTGGCGAATATGGCGGTGAGTCCCGGTCTTGGCGGGATTGGTGAGTAATGATGTCGTAGACATCGAAATGATCAACTTCCTTCGCGAGAAGAACGCAGCATTTGTCAATTTGTGAGTGCAGCTTGTCAGGTGGAACATAACCCTGATGCCTGAGCTTCAGCACGACCATTCAGTCCGCTCAAAAGGCCGTCGACGGGATCAAGCTCAAGCCAGAATACTCTACAATGCGCATCTCCTACGGCAAGGACCGTTGCGCGAACCTACCTAGGGCAAGGTGAAAAGAGCATTACATGTTTATGTCATTGGCTGAGATCAACAGCAATACTCCCGGACCCCGGTCGACCATGCAACGTGCCGACTCTGTGCAAAACGGGCTGAAAGAAGCCGATGCACCCCCTGTCTACGACCAACCTGAATATATCGACGAAGACTTGAATGACGGGCCCGCGAGCTTCGAGTAGATGCTCTCTTTTGAGGTTATTCCGGAACACCCATTCCTCCGTTGATACATATCGTGTATTGATTACACCTCACGACTCGCGCTTTTAAATTTTACGACTCTCCTCTTGTGGTGCAGCTATGCTTCATGGCTGGCTCTGGTGTGTCCGGGCATATTCATTATATCGTATCATGACAGCTATGTATGATCACACATCCGCCCAAAGCCACCAAGTAACCATATCAAACCGTCTTCTTCCTCTCCTGATCTAACTCGACCGCAGCCTTGTCCAGCATGAGTTCCGGTACAATGTCCTCTGCGATCTCCCTAGTCCCGGGCAAGATAAGGGGCGAGTCAGCCAGTCCATCCGTCTGATTCCCATCGGTGCTGTGATGTCCGTCTGGCGAAGTGAACATCGGGCTGGAGGGGCCGGAAGGCGTTGCGGCGGCCGAAGCTGTGGATGTCCCAATAGCCGAAGCGAGCTCCATCTCCTTTCGCAATCGCTCCAGTTCCCGCTCGAACCTGGCGCGAATACATCAGTGGTGGGGACAGCCTTAGGGATGAATAACGCACTTTCGACCGAAGACCTCGACGTAGAATGTGGCCCCGTTCCAAGCGGAGACGGTGAATATGATGATAAGAAAGGCCGCGCTGGCAAACGAACTGTGGACGAACAATGCCGCAGGAGGAAGCATGAAGATGCAGCTGTAGACTGCAAACCGATCAGCCGGTATGGTAAGGATAGATGGGAGTGGGAGGCCCTACTGAATTGGGCGAAGATGAACCACAGCTCGCGATGTTCTGGTCGTATGCCCTGTAACAGCTTACCGATAGGTCCGCGCTTATCGTTCAACATGCTGCGCATCGGAGACGCGATAAGCGGGAGCGACGCAGAGGGCGGACGACGGGACTGACTAGTGGAAGCTGTTTTGCCGTTGGCCGGACTCGATTTTGGACTTGCGGTCGACCGAGATAAACTACATCGTTCCGTCAACCTTTGTTCGTACTGAGCAGAGTCGACCACACCTTGTAGTAAGAAGCTTGCCAAGCAATATCTGCGACTTAGATGAGCGTGGATAAGCGAGGCAGACGGTGATGACCCGCAAGCTACGGCACTCATGAGGATCATGGTGTACCACCGATACTCGTCCACATGAGCCAAGCCAGGATATCGCTGCTCTGCATTTGGGTAGACATGTCTGACGGCTGGCATCAGCATCTCTGCCGTCAAGGACGGAGCATCCATACCGGATGACGGTCAGGGTTACCGGGGGGTACCTGCGAACCACCGGTCAGCCAATGCGTAGCAATAGTTTGTGGGCCTCACATATGGATGAACAAACTGGTAACCTTGTCGAGCGAATGAAAGACGAGCGAATTCCGCCATGTGATGATTGCGCTAGCCAGTGGTCCTGACCGTCTAATCAGCGCTGGCATTCGAGAGTGGACAGAATTAAGTCACCCATCGTGAGAAGGTAGCTTGCGATGAACAGCATGGTCGAAGAGGGGAAGACCCATATCCAAAGCAGGTCAAGGATGTTGACAAAGTAGCACAAGCTGTAGCTCCTCAGCGCATTTTACACGGCAGGACTTTTTGTACTGACTCTGAGATATGAAAGCAAGTGCCGCAATATCAACCAAGAACCGGGAATTGGAGCAGTACTAGCTCACCGAACAGGAAGTAATGGTACGCCTTGCGCTTATACGACAATATCCTCGTCGGAAGGTAGAATGCGCTCTGAGCGGTATATGCGAAAGGCAGCCATTCCGGAGCCATTCCGTAGAGGAGACACGAGAATGTGAGGGAGAGGACGCCAAACAGGAATGCTGGTCCATCTCATCAGCTCCATCCCTCCTGTCCAGACGACAACAGGATACCCACAGACTTTCTCCTTTGTATGCACGGTCTGCGCCGACCGCCACGACCTCGACAAGTTTGTGACCTTCGCCGCAAGCTACCAAGCCCCGTAAGCTGCACCTCCGCTCAAGTCCAGGTTGACCCACCTTGACCTTTATCCGCTCGACCTCCCTCTCGACCTCCCGCTTATACTTCTCCCCTCGACCTCGACCACTCACCTCCCTCTGCCGGGGGCCATCATCATCTTCGTCGCCAATGAGGAGTATACCTCCGCCGCTGGGTGTTCGGAGGCCGCGGGGGAGGAGCTCGACTGCACGGGATTTCAGGCGGGCGGATTGGGCTTTCAAGCGGCGATTGAATAGGTCGAATCGGGAGTCTGCGACGGAACAGCTCAGTCTCAGCTAGAATACGGAGAACGGGGATGGAGATGTAGGAGGAAATGAAGCTCACCGAAATAGGTCTCTATCACATCTATCACCATCATTAGCTTGTGGACGGGGACGAAGGGGCAAACGTACCAAGCAGAGTCAGAGCATCGGGACCCCAATCATCGCCGTATCGGTCCATACCTTGTCGACTCAGGAAGCCGCTGGTGGACGAGTTTGAGCGAGAGAGAGTTGGTCGGGGGGAAGGGGGTGAGCTGACAGCGGTAGACGAAGTCGAGGCTTGCAGCCCGGGCATATGCGCATCCGACATGACACAGACCTTGCAACTGTTTGATCATATGCTGAGAGGGGACAGCCTTTCCCCGGCTTCGGTCGCCCTTGCGTCCGAGGGAAACGGGTTGAATCGCAAGAGAAACGCAGGCAATGGGGACAAGTATGACGCATGAAACCTCTCAGCGCGTCCCTCCACCTCCGTCCAGATTTGCTTCCGTGATGTCATATGTGCATGCTTCTACAATGCGAGGTAATCCCGAACCTCCTGCTCGCTCAACTTCCTGAACGTCCCCGGTAACCTCTCTCCTGGTTTCTCCTGCATCTGCTCAGCTGTCGGGCAGGTGACGACGCCGATCTCGATGGTGTGTTCGGTCATTTGGCCTTCGAAGCCTTCTTTTAGGGTCAGGAGGGCGGTGTGGATGGCATCTTCTAGCGAGAGGTCGTCGTTGTACCTGTGAACGTGGAGTCAGCTCTCCAATATTCCCGGTAGGCAAAGGAGAGGAGGGCCTGGAGAGGAGGGCCTAGAGAGGAGGGCCTAGAGAGGAGGGCCTAGAGACTCTCAAGAAAGTCGTTTCAGAGGATCTGTCGATGAATGACGGGGTAAGGGATCCACTCACCGCTTCTCGAGGAACGTCTTCCCATTCACCATGTTCTTCCCGATCGCACTCGCCTTCCAAGCCCAATAACTCCCCGACGGATCCACCTGATACAAGCTCTGTCCTCTATGCGAGTCCCACCCCGCAATCAACAGCGATATCCCAAACGGCCTCACTCCTCTATACCACCACCACACATCAGCTCTCTCCACACCCACCAAGTCCACACCACTCACCCTTTCTGGGTGGATTTTTGCATGACGCCCGCGACCTCCTGAACGAGCACCTTTGTCGGCGGGTACTCTCCATAAACCTTCCAATACGCCTGAGCGATCTTGCGTGCCTTCGCAACGAGGATCCGGAAATCGGGTCCCATTCCGGAATAGACGAATCCGATGTTGGGGCATATGGGTGCGACCTTCTCGATGACGGTAGTGTCGATCAGGAGGGAGGGGGCTTTCTTCTCGGTCGCTAGCACCACGCCGTTGGTCGCTACGAGCGCGGATCAGTACCAATGTGCGAGTGGGAGAATGGGAGAGTTTGGAGGGTGGAGTAAGGGCTCACCTTTGATGCCGAGACTGGTCGTTCCGCCTGCAACTGCTGCCAAGGCATGCTCGATTTGAACGAGTTTACCGGAGGGAGAGAATGTAGTGAGCGAGAAGCTACACTTGGTCAGCAAGGAAGGACAATTATACTCATGGTGATGGGCTCAAGAGGTTTCCACAGCTGTACCACTTCGCATGGGACACCATGCCCGAGGACCGAAGAGCACTCACGAGTATGCACCTCCGCCTCCTCCGGGTCCTTGAGACATGACGAGCCGACGATTGCAGGGTAGGGGTCACGCTGCCGGAATCAGCAAGACTGAAGACGGCTAGATGGTGACCAAGGCTTGAGCTTGTTTGTCAGATGAGGACGGATGAGTTGACGGGAGGACAAAGGAATTGAGCGAGGTTTCCATCGGTTGCATCGCGCTCACGAAATCGTTCCGTTGCTTACGTAAGTGAAGACGGCCTTCACCTCTTTCGCTTCAACGTTTAAGAAACAGGTTGTTGCTCGTGGAACCCATCGTCATAATCATGGGCACACAGAGGAGATCGTGTCCTGCCCATCGTAACGAAGCCCTACGACCGCCAAACCCTTGACACAAATACAACCGAAAAGGGCGTCCAGCTATGCAACTCACGGCCGCCCCGTAAAAGTCAAGTTCTGCAGCAGTGTCTCAGCGATGGTCCTCGCTGATACTAGGACACATATACATACCTCGCGTCTCGGGCAATACCTGGAGAAGCCAAAGTACTCGCCGCTCCAGAAGAACTAATTGCGACAGACTCGGTTAATATAGCACGTATGAGGAATGAGTGAACGTACGGGGACAAGGATCCATGTGAGGAACCACGGTAGCGGGATCAGCAGCTTGAGCAGTTCCGGGTCGATGGAGGCTGGACTCTTCAGACACTTAGGACCAGATGTTCGACTTGAATCACCTATCGCGACGCACATGAACCAAGACGGATCGTAGACCTGCCTCATCTCGTCCACCTTGACATTCACCTCCTCCGTACCCTTCTCGCCTATCATCTCAAAGTACTGAGGATCGAGAGTCACGATCTCCGCCTTCAAGTGCCGAGCGAGGGTCAAGATGAAGGAGTCAATATGAGCGCGTAGGGCAGTGGGGGAGAAAGGTTTGGTGGGATCAAGGTTCTATTTGGTGAGATCGAGGTTGGCGATGTCCTCCGGTGGTTCGGGAACTGGGGTACGTTTAGAGGGATTAAGCCTCTCTCGACAGATGTGGAGGTACATCATGGTTCCGTCGAGCTATTTGTCAAACATGTGGTGTTGGTCGATATTACGGTTCCAAATGTCCTGAGCCAAGGAATCAGGACTTGAGGTCGGCGGTCGAAACGCAAATGTAATTTACCTGCGAGTCCGGATTCCTCACTCCAGGTCGGAAAAACCACACGTCTCTGTGTCGTTGTAAGATTCTTACCGCCAGAAGAGCAGGACCTCAAGCGCACTGACCTTCAGATTGATGGTGCTGATACCCCTGGAAGAGAGTGACCTCGCTGAACCCAAGATAGTTTTCCAAATCGTCATGCTCGACCGCCCGATCGGCAAACTGACGAGACGTCGTTCCTTACCAGGGTACGAGACTAGCAGGCTCACGGAGGTAGACCCGTCCGAGCTGCTTGAGGATGGATTGTGGATGTTGGGCATATTGGGCATATTCCATTGCCAATAGTGTTTCCAGTCCGGCCAACCCAAACCTTGCATCAACACCCGTGATTTCGAAGACCAAGAATTCACGATTCTCCGTTCCGCACCAACATGCGAGAGGTACTCTATGATCTCTCGGAACTCTGGATCAGGGAAAGCCGATTCCGGCGGGACGTCTGGGAGCGGGTGAGCGAGGGTCTCGAAGGGATCTTGGACATCGTGGCAGTAGCTAGGGTCATTGCAAGATCACATTGGAGATGATTATCATGGATGGTCGACCGTCTTCACAGCGGAAGAGCTATCTGCTTCTCCTTTGAACACCTCGCCTCAATCCAGTGACGATCTACTCTCAAGATGTCCAAGCTCCCTGCGTACCCACTCGCTCATCCCATGCCTGCACTCCCGCTCCAGTCGACTTTCGCATCTTCCGAATACCAAGACATCATCGCGTATCTCAACAAGATGGGTCCGGAGAACAAGCGGGTACGTGCGCCGTTCCTCGTCATCATGAGTGTGCTGATGATGAACAGCCGTCGGTTTCGCAGGACAAATGGCAATGGGAGACACCCGATGTTTGATCTTACCGGATGATCGCTCTCACTTCGCGGAATGGGCAGTAGAACATGACGTCGGTAGCCAATTATCTCGGTTTCAGCGAGGTCGCTGTATTTCAAGTGTACCAGCATCATCAATCCGAAGGTTGCTTGGGCCGTCCGCTCACCTCTCTACGATGCTGATTCAATTTCAGAGGTAACAGTATTCCCCGCTTGGAGCGAGAAGTCAGGACTCGTACGTGCGGACTCGATATCAGTGAGGATGCTGATGAGCTGATACAGGACGTTTGGTCTCGCAAAGTAGAGCAACACCACGTCCTCAAGAGCCCCTCGACGCGACCATGCTCTACATCCGGCAATGCAGGATGAATCTCACACCTACTCCACCGCCCTCCCCGGTCCCCATGCCCGAATTGCCGGATCTGGACCTCGCATCTTATGGTCTCGATCCCAGCAAACCCTTTTTGCCCGCTGTCTTGCGCGCTTATATGGACACCTTCATGTTGGTCTTGGCGAAGCATATGGCGGAGGAGATCGAGACTGTTAAGCCCGAGTACTTTGAAAAGATTGGACAGGAGATGATGAAGGATGCGGATGCGAAGACGTTGAAGCATATTCAGCATTACGACCCAGCTTGGTTTGCATGTGGTGCTATAGGTATGTCCTATACTCAGAAATCGCCGACTGATGATTAGCTTGTATCGATAAGGACCTTTTGAAGGTCATCATCCCGCTTCCTTACATCGTTACGTGGATCCTCGTACCGGTAGGTCCCCTCGTCTCTCCCATACTGTGAGCCTGATCATCCACTGTGGCTAGTTCCTGTGGAGCGGGCGTCATTGGGGCTTCTGGAGGTACGGTCGGGCACCTGAAGTGGGTCGTTGTCCGAGTCGAGCCGGCAGGATAAGCTGATCGGTGCTTGATCTCAGAACTTGACGTTTACGGGTAGAGTCTGAGCTGGGCTATGAGAAGTTTGAATGCCGCCGAGGCAAATATGACACCGCCTTCTTACATGGGTCCATGATTCGCGGATCGCCGTATCACGGTTCCTGACATTTCGGATCCGTTTCTCTTGTTCCCTTGATGATCTTTCACATGCTCTCATCCTTTCCGCCATCGAGAGGACAACAAGGCTTGAAGGACAGTTGCGGCCACGCGAAGGCGCCACGCGAAAGTGTATCGGGAGCTGGTCCGGTGATCCGGTCATGATGGCGAATCCTGCATATCCAATGCCTTATCCCGTTCCCGAATTGCCCCCAGGTTCAACCTTCGAAACTCCTCAGTACTGTGAGATCATCGCCTTACCTGAAGATGATGAGTGCGGGGACTAAGCCGGTGCGCCGTCAGCTCAATCTCGAGACAAGCGCTGATGATAATCCTAGGCGCCGGGGGTGGCAGAACAGATGGCAATGGGAGATGTCCAAGATCCACATGCTCCTTCTCGATTCGCTCGAACGGGGTCTACGCAGTGAGCCAATCGCATGACTGGGGAGGACGAGCTGAATGACGGGCAGTTTGCCGAATGGGCTGTGGAGCATGATGATCTGGCTAATTACCTAGGGTTCAGCGAGGTCATGCTCTTTCAGATCTATCAACATCATCAGACAGGAAGGTCCGTCCCTCCGCTCTTCATTTGAGGCTCTCCAATGAAATGTAGAGAGACAACAATCTTTCCTAGTTGGTCTGAGAAAACAGGACTCATGAGCTGTTGCACGCGACTGGCTACACCGCTGTTGACGAACGACTCCAGGATATATGGGATCGGAACGTCGAGCAACACCACCAATTCGAGAAACCTCTCGACTCGACCATGATGGACGAATATGAGATATGCCATTGGACATGACAACCTATGTAGAAGACGACCTATGTATATAATGGCCTATGTACATGATGACCCATGCACAACCTATGAGCGGCGATCAAATGTCCACGCTGAATATGCGCACACTCCGGTCATCGCTGCAGCTTGCCAGGTGAAGGATGCCATCTCGTCTTTGCCAGGCCAAGCGATTGACAGGGCCCGCGTGCGCCATGCTGCGATGTCCATGCTCAGCGCTGAGCAGGAAGTTTGGGGACGGCATACCTGACATCGAACTTGTGAAGGGACTTGGTGATGACGAGATCGGATTTGGGACGGAGATTGGTTGGGACCGACTCGAGTCCCAGCGAGATGGCATAGACCTCGATGCATCCGCTCTCCGCTCCGACCGCTAACAACAGCTCGTCGGCACTCCCGAAGATATCCACAGCCGTGGCCGCCTCAGATAGCTTGATGAAACAAGCAGCGTCCCACTTTGATTGCTTCCCGGACGGTTCGGTCCATAGCTTGACCTTAGCCACCCATCAGCCTGACCAAATCAGAGAAGGAAACTTCTCACCGTCTTGTCGCGTGATGCGGTAGCAAACATGCGCCCATCAGTCGACCAGCAGCAATCGAGCACCATCCTCAGGTGCGCCTTCTCGTCTTTCGCGCATGGCTCGTACCCTTACGTGTGTCAGCATATTTCACCAATCGCAAGCTAACGGACTGACCGCCTGTTGTACCATTTCTTGTAAACATTCTCCATCCCCGATCTCTTGAGCAGGTCAGGATCCTCTCATCGTCCGGACTAAAGCAAATTTTCGTGATGGTGAGAGTGTGTCCCTCTAACGCCTCGCCGAAGAGCTCCCAGGTCTTCGTCGAGACCACGCGGACGACAGCATGCTCGGAGTTCGTTGCTCGACAAGCTGTAGCGAAGAGGCTCCCATCATGCGAAGTGGCGACGGTCGCGATCTGATTACAGTGGTCAGATTCGATTAAAGATTACGCGGAAGAAGGCGAACTTCGTAGCCGTGTCCGTAGACCTTCTCCACCTCGGGCCAAAGTGTAGAAGACGCGAGCTCTTCTTCAGTCGGTAGGGAGATGAAGGCGTGCGAGATGGATTGGTGAGGCCCGTTTGGAACAGGAGCAGACGGAAGTTCGAGATCGTTGACGTCTAAGTGGAGTGCGTCGTCATATTAGCTTCGCACATTTCTATAGCGAGACCAACGTACCTTTGCCTAGAGCTCGATTGGACAGCCCGAGTGGAGGAACGGTGGCGCCCTGTGGTCTACTGGCCTGCCACTTGTCAGCCGACGCAAGATGCAAGCTCGTAAAGGTACGTACTGCATCGTCGTGCCAATTCTCCACTTTCTGTACGCCAAGACTCCTCAGCGACTCGAGGAATCCCCTTGGCGCATCGAAAACTCGGACGACCTTCTCGTCCGCCCCGCTGACGAAGCGGAGTGGCCCAAGCCAGGCCGCATCGGTCATATCGTACCCGTGTATTTGGGGTCGAGCGATCTCTGCCCAGGTCTTGTGCACGGATGACGGGGACTGGGCGCAAGGTGCATGTATACGCGATGTCTGGTCTGATCTACCTCTACGTGAGTAACCCTTCGTTGTCATTGAAGAACAGACCAACCCTACAGACAGCAGATAGTCCCCCTTCGGATCCCAGCTCACACTCCTCGCTTCCCCAAAATGTCCCGTCAAGCCCGACTTCGGCTCCCATCTCTCTCCGTCAGACTCCTTCATCCATCTCTCCCAACCGCCATTCCACCCGCTGGCTAATACACTATTCCCTCCGCTTCCCCATAAGCCACCGTAGAACGCTAGTCCCCGCCCGCCGAGAGACCCGAATCGGTGTTCTGGCACCCAGATACCGTCCTTCGAGACCGATGCCGACGCGGAGGGTCCCCAGATGATGAGCGAGTTGTCTGATGAAGAGGACAGGAGAAGGGGAGGGGATGAAGGGGTTGACGGAGACCAACTGACGTTTTTGAGGCCGGCTTCGTGCCCTATCAGCAAGGCTTCAAGGGTGATATCATATCGCAGTGACCTGATCCGACCATCAGTACCGACTCAGACGCAAGAAGATGAGACCTACCGTCCTCCGTCATCGACAGCAAGCACATGAGCCTTGGTAGATATCTGCGTGCTACATCCAGCTTCGCCTGCCAGCTTCCTCTCAAACTCATCAAGGATGTCCAAGCCTCCGTCTCCATTCTCGGGCTTTTGCTCGATAGCTGATACGCGCCAGAGCCGGACGTAATTGTCTTGGGATCCTGATGCGAGGAGAAGGTCCGAAGTCAATGAGGATGACTCGGAGGGGTAGGCTGTAAATGCGAGACATTGGACCCAGTCTTCGTGCCCTTCAAGGGAAAGCGCAAGGTGAAACTTCTGGACGTCAGCAGCGATCGAGAGATTTACCGAGGGCTTACGCTACCATCACGATGGGTCCAGATCTGGATGCGACGGTCGGTACACGCGATCACCAGCACAGGCACTGAAGAAGATCAGCTCGGCCTCTTTCTGGGGAAACCTTGAACTAACCATTGGAGCCTGGAAGATAGGCCACAGCCAGATCAAGAGGCAGCTTTCCCTTGAGATCCAAAGCTTGCACTTTCTCAACCTTTCCGTTAGTCGATCTCCAAAATCGCACTGAACCGTCGGATCCGCCTGAGAAGAAGGAACCATTCAGGACTCTTCCACTGGTTGACCATGGCGGAACGCCGAGTGCGGATACTGAGGCTTCTTGATGCGCCGCGATTTGCTCGACGCATTCGAACTGTGCGAAGACGATCTGAGCATCATACTCGGAGCCGCGTATGACGTGCTCACTCCACCATCCCGAGTACAGCTCCATATTCGCAATTCACCAGCTGTGTCCCCGCTAACGAAGAGTGCTGCTTCGGCGGTGTCTTCGAGAAGCTTAATGGTTGTCACCTGACCCTTATGACCAGGTACAGCGGCATAGATGCCGCGCAGATTGTCATCCTACTCACCGGACATCAGGACATGGGCTTGAAGAAGGGGTTGCAGCCTTACGTCGGGGATCCATAGCGCAACCAGCTTCCCGGCACCAAATGCGAGTACCCCGGATTGAGAATGAGCAGCGCATGAAGATGACCTGTTGGCGCCGATGGAGATATAGGTTGGGGTCACTCGCATCACAAGGGGTTTGAGAAGTGAAATCTGGCAGGCTCGAGGAATCGAGAAGTTGATTCCCCACGTGGTCAAAGTGCATCGGGAGATCTATTTTAGCGGAAAAGATAGGTTCTGAAGACAACTTCACCTCCATAGATTGCCGTGGACAACTTAGTGCAAGGGACCGTGATTCCCTCAAGATTTGCTTTATGAGCCTATTTGACTTTGGGGGACATTGGTAGAACAGCAGGGAGGAACCGACACATTGCTATTGTTATGACCGTACCCAGCCAACTATGCTTTGGATCAAACTCACGCCCAAACTTCCCTCATGCCCCTTGGAATATCAATGAATGAAGACGATGTCAAACACAATCGTGGGTATGAAATGGTCTTGACTGTAAACTAAAGAAAGGTTGACTGACACAGTCAACATGTCACGATCGCATATCGAACAACGACGGCAAACCCACGTTTCGCCAACTATCGCCGAGAGTCGCACATCACAGGACGCCCAAAAACGGCAACGCGCGCGTTCGTTCGGCCTCATTGTTCCGAACCCCAAGATTGCCGAGATTCACCTTTTGCGCCACTGCAGAGATCGAGACGTGATGTTTGGAAGACGAGACATGGAACACAAAGCTACGGAAGTATATAGGTACTATAGATCGCTGAGGGATAGCCAGCCTCAGCGATTCGAGATTGAAGTCATTCAAGTCATTTCGTAGTATACCCCCTTGTCTTAGTCTTTGCATCGATAGCGCTACCCGACCAGTGCCTACTTCGGCTAC
>JAABUH010000428.1_pt1 | contig 61506 bp, 65 predicted proteins | sample 5559121 | NCBI WGS metagenome assembly JAABUH01 (sample SAMN10711871, study PRJNA513364) | rock metagenome | isolation source: Antarctica rocks | place: Antarctica: Victoria Land, Battleship Promontory nord | collected 2015-12-28 | reverse complement strand
ACTGACCTATCTACTGACCTTTCTACCGACCTTCCGACTGACCATCCTACTGACCACCCTACTGACCACCCTACTCGCCACCCTACTCACCACCCTACTCACCATTCTACTCACCATTCAAGGATCAAATTTGTTCCCTATCGAGCATCAAATATGACTCTATCGAACAGCCTTCATGATTTCTACATGACTCCCTACATGGCTTCCTACATGACTCTCTACATGACTCCCTACATGGCTCCCTACCAAGCTTCGAATTGCTTCGCAATCAAGAATCAAATTTGATCCCTACCGAGCATCAAATATGAGCCCTACCGTACACCCTACGTGACTCCCTATCGAACATTCTACATGACTCCCTATCGAACATTCTACATGGCTCCCTACCGAACATTCTACATGACTCTCTACCGAACATCCTACATGGCTCCCTATCGAACAGCCTTCATGGTTCCTTTCATGGCTCCCTTCATGACTCCCTACCTCATTAGTTTACCCATTAACTTCCCCATTAACTTCCCCGTTGACTTCCCCATTGACTTTCCCAGCGCATATATTAAATTGTGTAAATAGCTATTATTTAGTTAGTCAAATTAATTAGTAATTAACCTATTATACGATCGCAATAACCAATAAGTTCTGAGTCAGCAATAGCTGAAAACTGCGTTGCTTTTGCCTCAGTTCTCAGACGTGCCAACGTCGCTAAGCCCCTTCGGGTTAGCGCCCTGCTGACTTCGCAGCATACGGGCGGCACGTCTGAGTGCAAACCCCTGTAAGATAGGTTGATCTGCGTTAATTTGATGACAGCCCGCACAACTTGCCTCGTTAACTTTTGCAAGTCACAACATTCTTGTTTGCGACGCGATCATCAATGCACAACATGTAAATCATAATGTATGTGAACTTGCGATAGTACTTTCACATATGCTCTATCTGATGCGTCTAATTTAAGTATCAATAAAATTCTGCGAGATCGATAAATTGCATCGTCGCATCATCGAGTCGACTGCGCGCGATAATTCGAGTAGTCGAGCAGCGCGATCAAGAATATGCTAGCTTCGATTTTTTGTTCTCATCGCTTGATATCTCATGATCATATCGTCGACTGAACTTAGTTGAACTTGCATCGTGTTGAAAGATGAAGATTTGATTCGAACGTTCTTTTTGATGATCGAGAAAGCGCGTTAAGTCGTTTCGATAGAAAGTTTGATAGAAAGTTCGATAGAGAATTTGATAGAGAATTTGATATGAAGTTTGATAGAGCGTTTGATAGGAAGTTTGATAGAAAGCTCGGCAGAAAGCTCAGTAGAAAGCTCAGTAGAGAATTTGGTCGAAAGTTTGATAGAGATAGACTGATCGTCGAGCCGAGTTTTCATATCTACATTCTGACCCGGCCCGAATACTTGAGTCGAACCTCATGACCCGACTCGGTATCGATCTCGAGCCGGGTCAGAACTCGCTGACTCGACTCAACCCGTCAAGCAATCAAATATGACGTCAAGAGGGCTAAATATAGAAATTTTTCCGGTTTTTCGCCTTTGCATTACCTTTTTGCATTACCTTTTTGATAGAAAGCCATAAAGAAAAACATGAAGGGGAACATGAAGGGGAACATGAAGAGAAACATGAAGGGGAACATGAAGGGGAACATGAAGGCCGTTTGGTAGAAAGCTTTGATAGGGGGCTATGATAGAGAGCTATGGTAGGGAGCCATGACGAGGAACTATGAAGGCTGTTTGGTAGAGAGCCATGAAGGGGAGCCATGAAGGGGAGCTATGATAGGGAAACATGAAGGCTATTTGGTAGAGAGCCATGGTAGGAAGCCATAATAGGGAGCCATAATAGAATATCTACCTACCTACCTTCATGTCTTGACGAGCCGGGTCGGGAATTCCGAGTCGATACTCGATTCCAACCCTCTGACCCGGCCCGAATACTCGGGCCGAACATCTCGACCCGACTCGAATACTCAAGCCAAGAATCCTGACCCGAATCGAGTCTTGGCGGGCCGAAAACCCGGCCCGACCTCGATGATCCGGCCCGACGCGACCAGTCTAGATAGAGAATTATGAAGAATGCTTTCTATTGAGCTAATTAGCATGTGCTATGAAGCATATATGAAGCATACTATGAAGTAGATCATGAAGCGAATGACGCTTATTTGAACATGTCGCATGAAGCATGTTTTGAAGCGAGTAGAGTGATGAGTAGACGATCGAGTCGATAGCTGAGTTGATAGCTGAAAATTTAGGTAGACGAGTAGATAGAGTGGTGAGTAGAATGATGAGTAGGATGATGAGTAGAATGGTGAGTAGGTAGGCGAGTCGGTAGAAATCGTAGAATAGGTAGATAAACAGAGCGAACAAAATGTAATTAATTCAATAATACGCTCATACTTTACCGCATCAGATAAGGCGATCGGCAAAGTTCGGTATTATTTCAGATTTAACGCAGATCAACCTATCTTACAGGGGTTTGCACTCAGACGTGCCGCCCGTATGCTGCGAAGTCAGCAGGGCGCTAACCCGAAGGGGCTTAGCGACGTTGGCACGTCTGAGAACTGAGGCAACGTTGCTTTCCATTGGTAACAGACTTGCTCGGGCAGCCAACGAACCTAGTAGGCTAAACGCAGTGTGAGAAACACTCCGGCGCACATATCCATATCAGAGCTTGGCTCTGTGGCCGGTACCTATTTCCCTCACAGTATCACTAAGAAGAAAACCGCATGAAACCGGCATGAAAACCACATGAAAACCAGACACGATGTTGTGAAGTGGTGACTACTTCGTGAGTTCTAGTGGCTGGGATCGATGGAAATGCATGAGCCATTGTCATTGTTGGGGATCTCTACGTCACATGGATCGATTGAGACCTCTGTATTTGCTTTATCTGAGGCCAGACTTGCTTGCTATGGTTTATTGCTGATGGCTGCGCGATCGAGTCGACCGGAAGGCAGCAGCTGGCTTGGCGCTTGCTTTGATGGCCCAGTTTTGCTCGATCTGGTGCTTGAGATCTTCCGCCGCGTCAACGAGTCTTGCGCCGGGCCCGTCCTTTTTGCTGTGGTGGTACTTCCTGAACGCAAACCTGAACTGTTTGATGTTTGAGAGATTCTGGAGCGGCTCAAGTTTGTTGCTGTTGATAAAAAGCTCTGCTGCTCGGTCCTGACCAGCTTCGAGCAATATGCCCAGTTGTTCACGGGAAAATAGGTCATGAAGCTCATTGCCATCTTCACCGTCTTTGAGCAAAACCTTGGTGTCCAGGTATACAGAGAGACTGTTCAGAAGAGGCGAGTTTGAGAACAACTTCGCGGCATCCTTCAATAACGATCTGGAGGTAAGCGGTTGCGTTAACAGGGCCTCGTTTGCAGACTCAAATTTGAATATTCCAGCGCTTGATAGCGCTGGGTTACCTACGAAAAGAATGGCGATATGAAACTCAATCTTCTTGAACCGAGCAAATACGTGAGGTTCCATGGAGCCGTCCATTTCTGGCGTGTAGTAAAAGTGGCTGCCGTTCGCTCGCGTGTAACCAGCCCCATGGATAGGATCGTGCCGCCAGATGCGCTCGATTGGGGATCTGAAAAGGACGAAGTCATCAATGGGGTTCTCAAGGCCTAGAAGGTGACCAGCATGCAGCATGATCGTGAGCTCCGAATGCAGCACGGATGCAGCTTCCTTGTGTATCTGCCGATTGGTGCTAAGGATGGCCATCTCTCGGTTGACATGGCTTTCATCTTTGTCGGGAGTGAGAGAGTGCTTGGGCGCAACGGTGACGAGGTAGCGGTATATCTCAAAGCGGATTTCTAAGATTATTATCAGTACACTTGCAGACGAGGCCTCAAGTCATCAACACTACCTGTGGGAAGACGTAAGAAATAGCAGACGGTATCTTCTGGTGCTTTGAAAGATGCCATATTAGCTGGTTCTTTGAGAGATACCATATCAGCGAGATAGTAGATGATATTACAAGCTGATGAGGATCGCACGCAGTAAGCGGTAGCAAAGGGGATGAGGTTAAAGAGTAGGAAAAGGAAAAGTCTGAATTTTCACAAGCAGTACCAATGCACCTTACTAGGGGCAAGAAGTAACACTACGGGAGAATAATGAGTTGGTTGGCGAAACATAACACCAAGGCTAGATTCGGTTGGGGGAGAAGAACCATAACAGAACAAAATGAATTAGGTTATATTAAGTTTGACATGAAATAATACAGAGACGTTGTATTGATCGAGGAGAGTCATGGGTTGAAACGAGGCTATATATCGAGTGGAGAGAAGCAACACCAAGGCTAGAGTGTTGGTGAAGTACACTCAGGCTATACGATGATGAGAAAGCAGTACAGACGGCGATTCATGAGTGTTCACGAATTTCTCAAGGTCTTTCACATTGATTGCTTGAGGCAAATAAAGCATGTTATTACTCAGCTAAAATTAACAAAACTTCTCTCTCAGCCAACACAATTTTTTCCGTTCATTCTGTCAACATTACTCTCATGATCGTCACAAATTGGCATGGCTGCATTGTTGTGTTCGACTTTCATTCGGAATCTAATGCTTCCCTTAGCAAATATGAAGGACTCTGGCTCCAATACGGGACAATGTCTTACCTTTTTGGCTGATATACCTGAGTGCTGTGATGATGAGAAACAGACCTTTCTGCCACAAGAGTGAACAGCAATCAGTGATATTTCTTTACAGTACTTCGCAAGGACATGTCACTTGAGATATGGGGGCAAATGCTCATGAAAGTCGTACTTTGATTGAAATGACACTCCTCAACATTTAAGACTTCTTGAAGCGAGAAGTGTGGTATCAACTGATTTTCGTTTATGACACGACATGATATCTACATAGTATCAAATGTTGAAGATGAAGTGCACTGGTCACGTGGAGTAAAAGTTGATCCGTTCCTGGAATTACTGTAGTTCTATCCCTGCAGCATGACCGAGCCACGGATAATGCCGATAGGCTTCCGATTTGACTCGAAATGACCAAACACTTTGGCGATGCAAGAGAGCGGAGAACACGCTTCGTCCGGTCATGCGCTGTGCATTTCCGCCGCCCCAATGCCTTCATGGCAACATCTCTTTACGACACTTTTCACTGACCCTTCAGATCCGTCACACTTACATGCCTCAATCCACTCTTTGTTCGTCTATTCCCCCAGTCGTCCATGGCCACTTGCCTGAGTCATGTCGAGATGAGCTCTGCATAAATCCACAAGTGCAGCACAACTTCGCTGTACATTAATCTACGTCAGCTATCACACCGCATTTTGACTACATGCAACGTTGAAACAGCAGCAACTCTACGACGCAGTCCTTCGGGCGCTCTCTTCCAACTTCTACCTTCATCATGCCAATCTTCGCAGATCCCGAACGACGCTTGTACACAACAACGAAAGAACCGGAACCTACACAGTTGGGTACCATGAACCGAAAGCTTTCCGAGGAAAGCATCAGGACAGAGTTCTGTGACGGGCCATTGCCTGATACACCTCCTCGGGACACATCACCAAAACAAGCCAGAGAAAGCTTGAGCGTGAATATGCTTGAAACACGTACGAGCAATCGGGCTGAGCTGATTGAGAGGATCAAGAGAGGGGAAAGTCCTACCTGGGTCCCGAATCAAGCGGTACGTATGATGTCGGACTGGTATACTGCTGTTGGTTGGGATCTGAGGTGTGTTTCAAATATGTCCCAATGCCTTGGCAGTCTGTTCTGGTTTCAAGGGTGCCTGCCATCAAGAATGTAGTAACCTCAATTTGGGGGACTGCAAGATATCTGGATAAACATCGCCTACATTTGTTGGGTATAAGATGAAGCTTGCCAAATAGACTATTTTCAATGATGTTTTAAGAGGGATCAAGCTGACTGGAAGTATTGACCGTAGCTTGCAGAAGAATTCAACAGAAACCTCAATGACAGATCTTCGAGCCCATACTCAAATGTCGAAGCACCTATCGAAGTTTCCTCTTTGTTGCCTGCTGCAGAACTCCGAGGAATTACTCAAGACTCTACCCAGATGAGTAGGCATGCTGCTCGACCGAGACTCAGCCCACCGTTGGAAATCCAAAGACCAAGATCTGCTCTACATGCTGGAGATTTCAGGAAAGACGCAGATAACGTTGGGAATATATCTTGTTCGCCAACGGGCCCAGGGTACGCTCATAACGGTCCACTCAATGGGCCGCTAGGTACATCTCCCACCTCCCCCTGGTATATGCCATCTTCTTCTTTTGATGGTTTCCATGCACGGGAAAGAACTTTAGACAATGCAGAACGAACACTGTCCAGAAGCCGAGCTCCGTCACTGAGCTCTTATTCGTCAAGCTATGTACTCAAGGCGCCAACAACGCCTTTGGTTCAACAATCCAACAATACCGATCTTGATTTTTCTCCTAGGGATTGCTCGATCAGTCCTAGCAAGAGTAATCGCCGTCATACTATGCCACCTCAAGCCCTACAAGCTCTCCAATTTTTACCGGGCGGTTACTCATCAATGCCTCGTGATGCTGAACACCCACCATTACGTAGAGATACCACCTTTCCACTCCAGACGCACCATTCGCGAAGGTCTTTGACCTCGAATTGGTCGCTTCAAGCTTCGACCTCCTCACAGACTCCAGGGTATCTTCGTCCGCGAAGGTTGTCTCATTCTTCTGAAACGTCGCCGTTACAGCATGCGTCGATGGTGGGCTCCTACGAGGAGTCAATTCTTCGAGGGTGGATGTCAACAGCTCCTTCAAAACCACTTGACTTCACTGCACAGATTGGTGTTCTTGGCAAGGGAAATTGTAAACCAAAGTGTCCAGCCCATGTGACCGTTCCTTTCCCTGCAGTTTTCTATAATTGGAGTGGTGGTGGTGGAGTCAAAGGTATTGCCAATGATGAGCCTAGTCCTTATGTCGGGCACATTGATCTTCAACAACTGTTACTACCGTCAAAACCCAATGCCAGGGAACGAAAGCGCGGCATCACTCAAGAATCTGATGCTGAATATGATTCTACGAACCCTAGTAGCACCCATGAACCAGAGTGCATTATGTCGAGTATCTCCATCAGAAAACGCAAAAAGCATAGGCAATCATCGCCTGACCAATCCCCTCCGCCAGGTGGAAGTTATCGGATCCCGCAGCAAGGCCAGCTCCAGATAATAATCAAAAACCCAAATAAAACGGCGGTAAAACTCTTCCTTGTCCCCTACGACCTAGAAGGGATGGAAGCAGGCACGAAAACTTTCATTCGCCAGCGATGTTATTCGACGGAGCCTATTATGAGCAGCTTTCTTATGTCGAGATCTCCACATGACATGGATCTGTCGCCAAGCGCAGGACATGGATCTCAGAAAAAACCATCTCTTCGTTACTTGATTCATCTGAATATCTGCAGCCCCTCCAAAGGGCGTTTTTATCTCTATCAACACATTCGAGTCGTCTTCGCCAACCGAGTTCCAGATAACAAAGAGCAGTTACAGAATGAAATTCAATTACCTCAACCGCGATACAGCGCCTACAAGGCACACCGAGATTCCATTTCTGGCCCTGGCTCTGTTGCAGGTGCTAGGCTTACCGCTGAGAAGGCGTACAGAAGACGAAGTTCCGGCTTCAATCTTGAGACAATAGATGGTCATTACTCGCAACCCTATGCAAGTGGACAAAGTTTCTCTTCGACCTCTGGCACAGTCGCTCCACCCGTCCCCGCAATCCCATTCAACCTGATCAAGTCAAAGCGAAGACTGACGGCCGAGAACCTTGAGTTGGATGAAACGGCCATGGACCTTGACACTTCGAGGCCTACCACCTCTTCGGATATGCAATCACCATTGAGTGAAAAGACCAACCGCTTTTACAATGGAGTTGGCGATTCGTTTCGAAGCACTTCGAGCCACAGCAGCGATAGCTACGGTAAGCTCAGCAAGGGCGATGATGGCTATGGCGGAGTGTTTGGGCGACCAGCAACTCCTCAATCGGGTGATGGTTTGCTAGCTCGAAAGCTCAAAAGCTTGGGCGTCAGTCGTGAGGGCAGACATGACGACGAGCTGTAACCGTTTGAATGTCAGTATAGTGATGTGATCGTGCCATCGCTCTAACTATGGGATCCCTTGTTGTCAAGCGTTTTAGCGTGCATAGGTAGGTCTAGGTATCTTAAGCTAAGTTCTCATCAAAATCTTCAGTTACTTATCAATGGACCAAACCACTCCATGTGCAAACATTGGTATACGTATTTCTTATTACCACCATAAATAGTAGGTGGGATCCAGATACGAAAGGTCAGGCGTGCCCTTATCTTCCTTTACATGCAACTCACTAGCATAGTACACTCATTCACCATGATTGGTGCATTAACACAACTCAGCTATCCCTCACTTGGATCACCTCGACCGTGTCAAGACATTTGACCAAAGACCATTGAAGGACATGACACTTAGCAAAACCGATATATTGTGTCTTACCTCGGTTTGGACCTTGTGGTAGCCCACCAGACTGTCAGTTTAGGATAGCATCTACTGCCATCGCTCGGTGCGGCTAATAAATGTGATAGACGAGTATTAGAGGATCGCAGCCTCCGCCTAATAGAAATTGAGGCTCCACGAAACGTCAGGAATTGGGGAAACTTAATACCAATACTTCCCTTATGTCCAACGAAAAGACCAATGTGGGTTAACAAGTATATTCCTCGGTCATCCGCTCTCGGAGGTTGAAGCTCGCATTTTGCACACCTGCCGAACCACATCAAAAACCCAGCAATTGCGATCATTCATTCGTGTGTCCAATCACTTGAAAGGTGTGACTACAGACTGGACACCTTCGGGATACAATTTGTTACGCGACTATCCTACCTCGTCTACGAACTATCTTCGAAAGATGCGAGATTCCATGGCGCAGACCGACTGTTCCCCATCCGTGCTACCAAAATACGCAACTTCTAGTCCAATTCCAGTCACCGTCGATAAGGCTGGCAAGCAACAGAAATTCTTTGTCCATGAAAGCCTTTTGATTCATGCATCCCAATACTTTCAAACTGCCTTGTCGAGCGGATTCCAAGAAGGCGAAACCAGATCTTTTTTCCTTGAAGAAGATGACGCCCGTGCCTTTAACCTCTTTGTGCAGTACCTCTACACAAACAACTACGACGCGACTCTTGCTGTTTCTCCAGCTGAGGGAGGGACAAGCCCAGTGTATCTTCGGATGCATGCTGCCGCCTACGCTCTGGGCAATAAACTTATGGCGCCAAGGTTCCAGAGGCTGGTGCTCTACAAAGTGGCGTTGGTGCTTACACCTGACAGAAATATTGACATGAAGCTGGTACTAGACGTGGCGTCGACCATCTACGAGGGTACTTCTACCGACGACGGCCATGACATGAGAGCGATCATGGCCAAATACTGTGCAAGTAGATTTGGACATTACGAAGGTATGATAGAAAAGTCCTGGAGTAAAGAGGAGATCACAGCTCTTGTGGACGCCCAGTTGCCCGAATTCGTCGCCGATGTGATGGGCGAAATGTGCGGCGCGGGCATATTCTCGGCACCGGCGAGTCTAAGTTCACCTAAAGATTATCAAGTTGAGAGGTGCTGGAAATTCCGCGGCTAGGATACGACCGCACTTGCCATTCCGTCCTGCTGGAACTCAAATCATCAGGTGTAGGCAAAAGTCGGTCAACCACAAACTTGATAGCCTGACCAACGAGCAGACCTATCTAGTGGCAATTCAAATCAACAACGACTTGTTCTACCTCAACCCTTTGAACTTCTTCATGCCATACATGCCTTGCAGTGACATCAATGAGACAGAAGAAAGTCCGTTTGCATATGTTGAATTGAGTCATGTGATTGATTGCTCGAAACGGAATGCCACGACTGCGACTCAATGGTGTGATGGGCTTGCCTATAGCCACCATCTCTACAGGGAACAATGACCTGGCTGGAGCACTGCTACATAAGTCTTTGCATAGCCACGTCTATGCTACTTGTCAAGTTGCTGGATTTCATCACCGTTTCATATCAGTCCGCATCTGCCGCTTTCGCAAGTCCATCGGAATTGTTTCTCCCTTCTCACCTTCCCCTATTGTGTTTAACTCCTTGGACCCCGCTCCCCATCTCACCCACACCTTTTCCATTCCCCTCCTCTCCTGATTCCCCAGCTTCCTTCACCCTCTCCATCTCTCCCTCCCCCCCCCTACAACACACAACCGCCATACAGCAACCAATTTCCCCACTACGCCAACCTTCCCCCTCCCCCCCTCAAAAAGGCCCAACCACCGAAACAACCACCACCCCAACCTCTCCCAACCTCCACGTAAACGCCTACACCACCAACCCAACAAAAACTTCCAACCGCTTGACCAACATCAGAATGCCCCCCAACCCCCATACATCCCCCAGACCCAAGCTATCACCACCCCTATCCAAATCCCCCAACAACAGCACCACCGCTCCAACGAGGACACCCTCGTAGCTAAAAGCGCTGCTATGTATCCTAGCCAATAATTTAAGGTTGGCCCACCGATACCAAAACACATTCCACACCCCCCTTCCTCCAGCTCATCGCAACATCCAAACACCCCCATCCCCAACCCCACCTCATACCCTCCCATTACCATGAATCAACAACGCAGAACTTAATAGAGCAATGAGGGGCGCGTGGGTTTTTTGGATGGGCTTGTGGTGTGGTGAGGTGTGGTGTGGTGTTTTCATGGTGGAGGGAAGTAAAGGGCTGGATGTTATGCTGGTGTTCTAAGGGGGGAAACGGAGTAGGGAAGTTTTCGGCGGCGGCGGGCGGGGTGGATCAGAGTTTGGTATGTGGGAATGGGATTGAGAGTTGGCGAGGTTGTATGAAAAAATGATGAATCGTGAGAGTGAGTATTACATACATGTATATACGTGGAATTTGATATAACTCCCCTTGGGTTGGTTTCGAGATTTTTCTTCTTTTCCCCCTCTATCACGGTAGCTGTGTGCGGCTGGAGGAAAGAAGCCTTGAGCAAATGTTAGTTTCTAGGGGCTGTTGTTTCTGGGTTTCTTGGGGATTTTTTGGGGGGGATGGGGCGAAAGAGTGGGAGCGTGGCTTGTGGCTTTGCAGTGATACATACATATAGATCGTAGAACGACAACCTACCTCTAGAAAAGAAAACCACCCTCCCGGTCCGACTCGTCGCAATTTCATCCCCTGCTCCTAGCTCTATTCTCGAAACCCGGCACTCAATACAGTACCCACCCATCCACTCACTCACTAGAATCTCATTCCCACGTCGGAAGCTAGAGCGAAAACAAGATGTCACGACATCCTTACGAGGCGAGATACGCGATATGGGTCAATAGGATAGAGAAGCGATCAAAGATGTTGCTATCTACTTGTGGATTTTGTAAAACGTAAGCTCGTTGATATAAAGTACTCATTCGTCGCGGTTCGTCTCTTTGAAGGAAGCATGTTCTTTTTCGATCGTCAGCGTCATTCGTCTTCGTTACGAGCATCACTGATTCGTTTCTATGGTTACCAAACCCCTGCTATCACCCAGAAGCTTCAGTGCCCTTTTCCGTTAACAGCAGCCATCATTGACCGCTTTGCCAGTGGTAGTCCATCGACAGGGGCGTGCACTTCAGCTTGGCGTTTTCGTTTCTCCGTCGGCTCGTCAGGGATCTCAGGTGCTGAGGTATATTCAACACTCTCTGCTCCTTGCGAATGATCCTCGTCCTCCACGAATCGCTTAGGCGTTTCCTGGGCCTTCTCTTCCCACTTTTTCATCCACTGGGAAAGAAACTTCTCAACAAAGCCATCTTCGATGATTCGCGGAGCTTCGCCCAGCCGACTGTGCTGCTGAGCTTTGTTCGTGTCGAAGGAAAGCTCGCCCTTTTGCGTCATATCCCCATCCTCGGCATACATTCTTTCGAAGTACTCGACTAGTTTCAGTGCTGGGTTAAGCTTTACGTCGTCGGTGGGGGCGGCTTCGCGGAGTTTTTGTAGCCAGGTGCTGATAGGAACGGTGGTGAATTCCAAGCCGGCGGCACGGAGTGCAGGGAGAAGTGAGTCAGTCCAGGAGAAGGTGTGCGGGTTGGTGAGGTTATAGAATTGGTGTGTGGAGGAGGAGAAAGAGGTATTGGGGAGGGTGAGGGAAAGCATGGTGGTGGCAAGGTGGTCGACGGGGAGCCAGGAGCAGGTCTGTGGGATGCGTTAGTATGGAGACAAGGTAGATCGTTGGAAATTCCTCGTATTGTTCGTACAAGGGAGAGACGTACCTCGTGTAGTGCAGGAAGCGCTTTAAGCGTAAGAGCTGAGCGAACCATCAGGGGGATCGCCTCGGTATCATTCCACAATCCCTCTCTGCTATCACCAACGATTTGACCGATACGCAATACATGAGCCGGCGCTCCTGCTTGAACGGCTGCATTACGAACAATGTGCTCAGCAACAAGCTTCGAGCGCGAATATCCCATCGGTAACGCAGCATGGAGATTCTCTGTCGCTGATTCAGGGACGATAGCAGGCGAAGAAGTAGCTAGAGCAACCGAAATGGAAGAGCAAAAGTAAAAGCGCGCTGGATTGGGTGTGCTGACGGATAAGGAGAAGTTGATAAGATTCTGCACGCCTCTAATATGCTGGTCTTCAAAACTGCGGATACCGAGCATAAAATTGACGGCCCAGGCGCTGTGGATGATAACGGTGGTTTGGGAGAGCATTCCTTGGAGGATTGTTTGAGAAATGCCGAGGTCTTCTAGGCTTAGGTCACTTGTTAGGGCAATTAGCTTTGGGATGGATGGAATAGTCAGGTTGCGTTGCTGGAGTCCTTGTAGTATTCGCGAGAGAGGGTCCTTTCCCCTGGAAAGGCAGTACACCTTGTGAATGTCGGAGCGGTTGAGGAGTTGGGCAAGAATGCGTGCTCCCAGCGAGCCAGTTGCGCCTGTAAGTACCTATGCCTGGTCAATAAATATGGTTGAGACCAGCCAAGGAACACATACTACTACATGACCATTAGAGCTTGAAGCAGAACCAGGGACATGTGTCTTGAACGCTGAATATTTCTTGATCATTGCAGTCATCGTTTCTATTTCATCCTCATCTAGCGTCTTAAAGTCGGATCGAAGCGCACATAGATGTTTCGCCAATCGAGCCACGTTCGAAGTGTCAAAGACGACATTTTGGCCCAGTCGCTTGCCACTGCCACCCAAGTCCAGCTCCTTAAGAATTAGTGCTCTCATCTGTATGGCTTGTAAACTATCAACGCCAGCGGCAAAGAAGTCATCATCGATACTTTGTAATTTTATGCCCAGGCGCTGGTCAAAAGTTTGCATCAAATATCTTTTCATTTGGTGAAGGTTAAACTTCTGTGTTCCAGTCTCATGATCGTCAAGTCTCGTGTACATATTTTCAATTACATTAGAAAAGACTCGGTACACTTGAGCACGTTTGATGGAGTCCTTGTCTGTTCGGGGAAAATCAATCCCAGCTGGTAATGGGATTATTGTTTCTTTACTAAGTTGAGAGAAGCTCTCAGCATGAGCATTAGCGTTCTGCACGGTAGGCCAAATGGCGTCGATAAACTCTGTATCCGACATGTACCTTGCCGCTTCCGAGCGAAATACAAGGAGACCAGGCATAGACTTTCCGGCGCCAAAAACTACAGCCTCTTTGATGAGCGGGTCCTCGTTCACACGGCCTTCGATCGGGAGTGGGAGCACCTTCTCGCCATTCGTCAAGGTCAAGCGGTCATCAAGACGGCCGACATGCTTCCATGCGTAAGGTATAATTGCATGTGGTATGAACAAGTCCTTTGAATGGAAAGATAGGGGTGGATCATCAGAGTTTGATGCAACCAAGGTAGGTAGACCTTTTAGATAGATAGCCTCGTAAGTGCCATCCTCTAATGGCTTCATCCAAAGATATGGTCTTATAGGAGGCAGTATCCGCACATAATCCCACGAGTCATCGCCCTTTGGACGGCCGAACGAGTTCCCCAAACCGCCAATCTCGGTTCTGTAACCTCATTAGTTGTTGTATCTTGTGCCCCTTAGCCTATTGGAAATGTGGAACTCACGCTCCCCAAAAGGTCTCCAGATTGATGCCTTTGCCAGTCAATCGATTGCCGAGCACATCAGAGCACCCACTGCCAGAGAACAGTACCCTACTGCAAGCTTTCAGTGTATTGATACCAGATTGGGTCTCTCCCAACAGCTTGAGGCTATATGGCACGACATGAAGGTTGTCTGGCCGGATGTGCCCGAGAACTTTGATCATATAATCCGCAGTCACCGGGAGATTCGCATTGTACACGTAGACAAGTTTGCGCGCGTACATTCCGTGGACACCAACCCAATTACCATAGCCATGAAACCAGGGAAACGTAGTAAATTCAACCGCACCTTTCGAGGGAGGAGTTTTGGTCATTAATCGCTTATGGGTCAGATAAATGGACTTGGGCAAGCCTGTCGACCCTGAAGAATGTAGTATAGTGACAACGCTAAGAGGATCTACGTCAACGCGAGAAATAGGAGGCTCATCTAGAGCCAGCCTATCAAAATCTTCACGGCGTACGATTGGTACTGACTTGACCAACCGCTCTTGCTGAACTTGAGCGATTAGGGCCGTCACTTGCTTCGATCGTCCAGGAACGACTACATCGCAACCAGTCTCGTCTAGCAATGCGATATAAGCGCTAGGAGCTAGCCTGTTGGACAGACACAGAGAAGTATACCCTAACCGGCTCAAAGCGAAGAAGGTGACGACATAGGCAAGATCTGTCAGGCCTAGCAGAGCCACTATAGTACCATTTGCCTGCGATACGATGTCAACTTTATTTTCACTTGTAGATGGATATACACTACTTACTGGCTCAAGCCCGCAATGGACGTAGTATTTAGCCGCTTGGTCAATGAATCGATCTAGATCTTGCCCTGTAAATTTCTCATAGTCGGTAATCCCTCTCTCGAATTTTGGAAAGGCCAACAGTGGAGTCTGGTCACTGTCAGCTGCTCTCTGACGTATCAAGTCGTCCAATATCAAAATCTCGCCGGACCCAGCGGATGAGGAGGTGTATTCATTCGTAGAATGTGGTGTAGTCATATTGGGGGTCGTGGTTGACAGAGGTTCCATATCTAACACGGTCCCTTACGTGCCGGAGTCGTCGAAAGTAGCGTGTTGTAGGAATTACTGATGGACGATTGAATATATCATGGTAAGAAAACGTTCCAAGGTAGGTATAGGTGAATGCGATTGAGAGGCTATGCACAAGTCGTGATCGAGTGGATGAGCTTCACTATACACATCATGGAAATGAAAGAACAGTGGAATGGTGAGAGTGGAAGACCAAGGCAAAATCATTAATCGCATTGAGTGATATTGCTTCACTACCACGATCACACCAGATAGGTAGACTGTTGAGTCGTTGAGTCTAGAGCCTGCGTGCCTCATACCTTACCTTACCTACTCCTAGCACGAAATTCTTGCATGGCGACTATCGAATGGCTCCTCCAAGCGTACCTTAGCCTCGGCACGAAAATGGAGAACCTAAGGTACTCGAGCTGTCAAGGTAAGGTGAGATCAGTCCCAAGTGACATGTTCGCACGACAAACAAGACAAAGATTCCTCATACGTTCACATACATCAAGTCTTATGGGTGTCCTGAGACTTCTTGGTCTATTTGTTGCCACAGGTGTCAAGAACCTCGGTTGCGAGCCTCGGTGTCTGGAAGAGTGTACACTAGCCTGATTAGGCGTTACAACAATCAGGAGTCAACTTCGATTACAAGATTCTATAGTTTTAGGAGATGCGAAAACACCAGTTTTTCCTACAAAAGATGGACCATCAACTGGCAACAAAGTAATAAAACAGCGAATCCGCGGTCCCTCTACCTCTGTCAACTGTTAACTCCTTTGTGTAATTCGACCCTTCATCGAGTACTATGGCTACCTCGAGACAGCTAGACAGGAGCGGATTGTACTACCTGAGCTATTGCCAACTTCTCGAAGCCATCCGTGAGTGCTTTGACGGAAATACCGAAGGATTTACGCCAGCGACGAGAACGCGGCCAAGATGATGGCCGATCGGAGTCGGTGATCAAAAGCTGGTTGACCGTGTCGGTACAAGCCACTTTCTTGCCCTGGACCGCGAATACTCTGCCAGCGAGTATCCAAGATGGCCTGTTCTCAAGTGGTTGGCCCGATAGCCCACGTCTTCGATTCTTCTTAACGATTTTGAGGTCTTCCTGCATATGATGCTCTTGCACATGGTCGTTTGACATGGAGTCCTGAGTCAAGTCTGTCCCTGTAGGTCCTCCTAGCGAGCTGGCTAGGCTGAGATCTAGCTTTGTTGGCCTAGCGACCGGAGTCTTGTCTGTAGCGTCATGCCTTCTATGCTGGATGGTGGGAGTGGCCGCTAGACGTTGTCTCTTAAGGGAGAGGTACCCTGATAGTCGCTTTCGCTTACTGAGATTCCTAGCGTTTGGAAAGTCATCGTCCTGCGCGGAGTCTTCATCCAGACGGTGTGGGGTAGGGTGTTGAGCAAGGGCATATGGGTGGCTCTTATTCTTCCCGGTTATTTTCGTCAGCTCTTGGTCTGAAGACTGCGCGTGAAAGGTAGTGGTGTCCAGCTCGAGCTCAACGTCGCTTGATGTTGGATTGATGGGGGTGTCGATGCTGGAAGTGTCCCCAGATTCGACCAAGGTAGTAGCGTCAGAAACTGGAGACAATTGTGGCATGGAATACAACAAAGAGCTGTCAGGTTGGGAGTCCTGTGTGGTTCTATTCTCCCTTTTCATCCGTGCCTCGATCGAAGCAAATGACGGATTGCTATTGGCCAGATGAAGGCTATCGACAAAGCGCAACTTTGCAAGGCGCTCCGTTTCCAACTCCGTCATTCGCGCCTTGTGCCTTTTCTTTTCGCCTTGAATCTGCATTTGTAGATCCGACAAGTCTGATTGGACTTTATCGTATAGAATTTGGTGCTTTTCTATTGAACTCATCTTGCTAATTTTTTGAGCTGCTTTGCCATCCAACGCATTCGGAAAATGCGCAAGGACTTCAATGAACGAGTATCTCTTATCCTTGCCCTGACTCATTGAATGTCCACTAGCAGGAACGAGTGTTATATATATGCTTGGCAAATCGGCGGGCTCATCATCACAACCTGCGATGAAGCTCACTACATCGAAACTGTTGCCGAGAAACTTTAGTTGTGTTAACGCTAAAGGAGCTACCACATAAGGATTCGGAAGCCTAAGCTGGTGCTAAGTTAGTATAGTGGTTATATTGCGTATAGAGTGACTGATCGATGGAAGAACGAAACCAAGACGGGATGGTAGGTCGAAAATGGAAATTTCATGAAGTGAGGAAGGGTCAGCGACATGACAGCTTGATTAACTGGATTCTTAGCAATAGGTTGGTGACAACACGCCAACTAGTATCGGAATCAGAATTCTGATGAACATTGATTGGAACGATATAATATGTAGACAGAAAGGCTCGCATGAAAGTAGTATAGCGGAGGACTCAATGCTTAGACAAGGACATACCAAGTGGGACCACTCTTCCTGACCGCCGCTGAGAGATTCCACACCCTTATGGACTAAGCCGAGGTTAAATGCAACAAAGGAGATTTGTCTGGAAAACTGCCGCTTGTTTCGGGGGGATTCAAGAAATAAGATCAAGTCTTCGAATATTTCGCAGAACAAGGTGCAAGCCTTGTGACCGAGCTGTCGAAGGAATTCGAACATGATATACGAACTGGCAGGATTTTTCCATAATCTCGAGCCTAGCATGCACGACTTTGGGAGCCGTAATGGCATGATACAAGCAAGAAAACGGCGGCAATGGCGCTTTAAAACATTAGCCGACAGAATCCTGAAGTAGGTAAAGAATTCATACTTCAAAAGATGCTAGACTTTCTGGACCTGGGCTAGAATTGATCGATACATTTTTCTCAACATTGGGGAATATCATATCTAGTATTTCATCTAAATCTGTAGCATCTCTAGTAATAGGAGCGTTATCGCGCAAGCCTCGCAGATCGACAGGGTACGACTTCGTAGTTGGTTGGGCATCGAGAGTCGAGGGTTTCACTTCCCTGGCTGTCTGCCGTGTTGAATGCATGGGCCCGTCTAAGCTCACTTGGAGACTAAAGCTTGACCCCTTTAACAGAATGGCGTCAAGTGACATCGATGCATTCGCTGGGGCTGCTGTTGCCGTACTAAACCATGACTCTGATCAATGTTAGGTACCGGCCTGACTCCGAAAAAGGTATTGCCAACTTACGTGTCTCAACTAGGGGTGGAATATATATAGGTCCTTTGCAATATATTGACTTGCTAGCGCAATACTTGCAGCAGAGCTGACCTTCCTCGGTTATGCACTGAAAATGAACTCATCAGAGCTGCCCTGTAACGATTGCTCAACGTGTTCACCTTTCTTCTATTGTAGCATGATGTGCAACTTCTTCTGGTCTTGTCCTTTCCTGAATTCTCTGCTTGAGGGTTGTAGTGAAGGAACGGTAAAGGAGCCAATGGACTTGGTTGATCCAAAACGTTCCGCAGGGGATGCTTTGTGTCTTCGGCAACGGCTGCCAAATGTGTCCCGCCATGAGCTGTAGGAAATGACGTAGATACACCATACAATGATACTCCCTGGACAAAAATAGTATTAGCGATGTAATGCTCCGAGGCTACAGTCATAGCATACTAGAAGCGTATCTGGTCTGTCAAAGGCCGTGAGAATTGGACTATGTGGAAGCTCGCAAGAAGAGCTTTGGAAGCAAGCATTCGTGTCAGGTTGAGGCAGCTCGTTGTCGTAACCCATGGTGGTGTTAATGAGAAGATGACCGGACGCATCTTCAGCCCAGGTGGTTGGATAGAAGCATTCGTTACAAAAATCGTCATTAGTGGCTATTAACGTATTCCAACAGTCCCTATTCTCACACCTTTTAAGCATGGTGATAGTCATAGAACGATTCAGTAGAACGCATATGAGAGATAGAAAAGGGAAAAAAATGAAGGTGGAACACAGAAACGTCTTATGGGCTATGCAAAGGAAAATCGACAATCGCGACGGACTATCCCCCACTTTGAACGCGACGTACAGCTCTGTGGCGTTATCAGCGGAGAGATAATGTAAGCACGCAGCTTTTGTATCATTCGTTCTCGGTTTGCTCGCCTCACTTTCCTGGGCCGCTGAGCCTCCGCGAACCCTGGACCTGCAGGCAGTATAACCACGTGACAAGAAGTTTCGTTCAACATGGTCTAGCTCCTGGGGAAGAAGTTCCAATCGAGAAGAATTCCATCACTAAATTTGAAAATACGTATACGCACCACCTGACTATAGTCATGACCGTGCTCTTACCTGATTCGGGGCTTTCGGACTATAGACACTGCTGGAAAAGGAGTCTTTCAAGATGGCTTGGCCAGAAATTCGGAATTTCTAGTAGATTGGCAGACTTGACATTCCCCCATAAGGTGTACTATAAATGTGAATGGTCGCCAGTATGCAGACAGAAAGCAACAGACTGTCGCTGAAGATCCTTCAAGCCCATTACCTTCTCTAAGATCCATTCAATACATTTAGTTTTTCGAACCCAGATCTCCTCGTTCATCGGTGCTAGAGACTGCACATTTTTTAGCAGCTACGGCACTGCCGCCTGGGCTTGTACTATGGCGTCGGTTGACATAACGCCCAGCTATCTGCCTGCTGATGCTGATATGGCTCAAGTGCTTCTTATCCTCGAGAAATGGTCGGGTCGACCTCGTCGACAACCAGTAGTCCCGCCCCTCGATTGGAAAACTCTCGGCAATCACCCGCCATGATACAATATCTGCGAAAATACGATCAGTCCAAAGCCTTCTTGACAGGGCAAGGCCATGCAAGTCATAACAGACAACAAGCGACAAGCCAGAAGCTGCAAGCGTGGAACATCACATGGGAGCACATGGCTAGTAGAAAAGGCCAAGGGGATGGTAATGCAATGCTATACCCTGTTCCCAAGCTATTTCAATGACCGATATCGTGATTAGCAGGCCCGAAATCATAGGGTAGTACTTTCGAGTTGCGCATGGAGCTGAGCAACTTGGACAACAGCGGTCGAAGAGACTTTCCCCACTTTGTAAAACGGACAGAGATAGACCGAGTTTTTGTTGGTTGGATGAATGCAATACACTGTAGGTGAGATGGGAAGTAGGCAACACGCTTGCAGTTGCAGTGCGTGCATGTAAAATAGAATAAAAAACAGAAAAGGGTGTCAACGATCAATTGCTGTTTACTAAGGTATTTTTGGTTTGTTTTCGATACCTTTTCCGAAGGCTTAGTGCGAGATGACGTACATACATATGAAGCTGTTTATTCTAGGGGTAAGAGCTCACCTGTTTCTTCCCTTCACCTCTTCAACATCGATCAGAGGATTTATTGACCACTCACTCGCCTTGTAACCCTAATCCTTGTTCTTTGATCAAATGTACGCTAGATATCATGAAGCCGCCTCTGAGATCTCTGCAGCTCTAAAAGACTGTCGGCGAGCGCTGATTAGGCCTCACCGCACACAGATATAACCTTTGCACGAATTCGAAGCTCGATTGTGAAAAGAACACTTCTGCTCCTCTCTAATGAGCGCGTACCAAAATGCTTTTTGGTCTTTGATCATTGCGCTTGACAGATGCCAGGGCTCGCAAGTGAGCTTGTTTTCACATGCGTTCCGTTGGGATAGACTTTGTTATGTTCATTCACACTAATGCTCATCAGTGAAGCAGAGTTCACTACTATCTATACTCGAGGTATATCGCAAGATGAATCACTCCGTATTCTAAGGCGGCGATTGTTAGGAGTCGGTGAGGATATAGAGCTTGCCACCTTGCTTCTCGATAATCAGTGCAGCAAAAGTTAGTAGCCGCTTCTTGCGTTGACGGCCTGCCAACATGACGTCTGACCGACTCGAGTGGTAAAGGCCGCCCATGAAAAGGATGTTCCGTGCTGGGCCATCCCTTTAAGACCTTCACTTTCTCTATTATGAGCTCACGCCACGTGTAAAGGTAATTCAGGTACCGTGTGCTTAGCCTTGCATTTCTACCATCAACTCTGGCTCCCAGCAAAGCCTCTTCCAGTCCACGGTCAACAAAGGTACGACGGGCAGGAGCATGGGCTCTTGCTATTGGACATGTGAAGTGGATGAAAGGAAACGGTAAGGTAGACAGACTAGAGGATCAGAAGCCATGAGCGGTAAGACCAGCTCATTCCCTACGCAGGGCCAAGATGTCACGGTGGCTTGGTTTAGGATCCCGCTGGATTTGTCAAGACATGTGAACTATATAACTACATATCATAGGTTCGAACAAAGTCGAGTTCGTAGCTTGTGTCCTGTAATGCTGCTACATCTCACTTCCCCAATCAGCTCTGCCCTTGCTGGTATACGAGTCCACGTCCAAGTTCATTCTCATTCTTGAGATGACTCTATGTTTCTATTGAGCCATAAAGAAACTAATAGTTGGTAGAAACGCATTGCGAAACCTCAATCATCACGGTGGGGCTGGGACGCACTCGAACCCGACGCATTGGCGGGTAGCAGTCCAAAGATCAGTCCCTCCGAGATCCGCGACCTTCATATAGGGCAGCATAGTCGAAATTACCAATGCATCGCCACTGGGCGACGTCCCAGTGTTCCACACTGCTATTCCGTTCTGATACATGACGAAGTTACCGTCGGTTTGAAATATAAGCTCGCATGACATCTTTGTACAGTCCACGCCGCCCTATGTAAAGAATGCTGTTACCATCTAATCGAATATGTAGAAAAATATAGTGAAATGTGCTGTCTCGAGGTCATACCGTCTGACTACTCCAAGCGGCATCGGCAGTATTCATGGTGCCGTGGAGATAAATGACGAAGTTGCCGTCATACTGAAAGTAAAAATTCATGCCATGATCGAGGCTGGCGAAGGGTGTATTGGCGGGAGTGACGACAAAGTTGGAGCGGGAAAACCAGACTTGAGTGAAGAAGCCGAACACAGGAGAGGCGCAGGCGAGAAGAAAGATAGATTTCAGAAACATATTTCAGGTATGAACTTTGCGAAGTGGATGTTGCCCGCGTTTGCTTTGATTGAGGAAACGAAAAGAACCTCAAGCATTCCGACTTCTCCCTATATACTTGATCCTCTCAGTGTGAGGCTGGCGTCTCTACGCTGTAACCGGAATTCCTTGACGAGAGGGAAATTAGCTGTCGGGGTCCAAAAGGACTTAACAGGTGGTGACAGTGAGTGCATAAAGCATAACCGAGGGCTTTCAATTGAAACATGAAAGTTAGGCATACCTCACTACCTCAGCCGTACCAGAAAGATAAAGATTACTCTGGGATGATGCTTTTCCCAATCACTTCTGATACCGTGTGGCCCCCAAAACAACAACCGACAAACTCTGTTGCCTAGACCCGCCTTGACCCATTTTGGCTGTATCGGTTTTGATGATTATCTCCCGCTTCTCAGGCCCTTCCAGTCCACGGTCAACAGGGAATGAAGAAGATGAACCTAAGCTCTGTTCCAACTGGACGCGTGAATTGGATCAGTAGAGGAGCGCGGATGGGTCAACCCAAAAATCGTCCTTGTTGGGAACCATACCGTCCCGCGCCATCATCAAGACATCATCGTTCCAGTCATCCCTATCTTGCTCCGTACTTTATTGTCAAGTTAACAACCTCGTTTCGATCGAAACGATTCTGTCTCACGTTCGGTCACTTCCCCTCGATCAGAACGAGTGACCAAGCCAACCCTACAACTTCGTTGATCCCCCCAAAACCCAGCGATGACATCGACGCACTATACCAAGACTCGCCTCGAGGAAGGACTGCAGTGTTCCAGAGCACGGCTAAACATCTTGACGCCAACTCACCTTAGCTTCGCTACATGTCAAAAGAACCCAAGACTGGCATTTACGAGCACTCATCCACCCACAACATCTAGACCGACATCGCCGCCAAGCTAAACTACCGCTTCCCCTCTAACACATCTAGGGAAGACAGTGCCAGACGGGCCTTGTATGCCACCTATGTCAACCCCCCCAAACTACGATCAAACACTTCGCACAACGCAAATATACCCTAGAGTAGAACTGCCACTGTCACGACGATGTTGGAGAGTTTATGGAAAACATGTAATGGACCCGACTCGCGAAACGTGTTTTTGCCGATTTGCATGACGTCCCACATATCTTTCCACCGCATGAATTGCCGAAATGGATAGAGGCTATTGAGAGGGTCAGGGATCGGTACCTCAAAGTCGTGGATGAAGAGGATCTGGACACTCGGATCCCGGCGAGTAGAGCTTTGGAATCATCGCCGTAAATATGGAGGGGAAAAGAAGAAAATAGATCGGCAAATGGAGTTTTGGAAATTGTTGCTAAGGCTCTGGAGAGAGAAAAAGAAAATGGATCGGCAAAGGGAGCTTTGTACACCACCACCGCAGCCTTGAAGCAAAAAAAGGAAACCCCACCAGCACAAGACGACACGCTCATGGGGCAAGTTCCAAAACAAGACTAACCATCACAACAACCCCAACCACCCCAGCATTCCACCAAGCCAACCGTCTTCCACCAGACCTCAACAGCCTCCATTCGCCAGCAGCCTGAAGACTCTTCGACACTTTCAAGTTCATACTTGAGGTTTCCACCATCCCTCATGCATCGACCGACTCGATCCGTGCAGCGTGCTAGAGAGGAACCGAAATCATCATCATCCACCTCTACCATCTTTACCCCTCTTCCCCCTTCGCCGTTTCCCTCTCCCTTAACACCCTTAACTCCCTCCCTCCGCACCAGCCCCCCCCCCCAAAAAAAACCCACACCCTCCCACCACCCCTAATCCCTTCTCAAAAGCCACCTTTCCCCAAAGCCCCCCCGATGCAGCGAAGATCTGCAACAAAAGTACCGTCACATCTAGCTCATTATCTTATCTATCTTACCCAAATTGTGCCCTTCCAGAACGCCTCGGGGAGGGAGATGGGATATGGTATTTCCGCAGAACCCATAAAAGCACGCCCACCAAGGGTATACCTACATACTGTAGTAGAGACAAAACCCCCCCGTCGGAGAAATGAAAAAAAAAGGCAAAAAAAGAAATTAATCAGCACAGCATAACCTACAGTAAGCAACCCATTTTCTTTCTTTCTTTCTTCAAGTTTCCGTGTCAGGAGTATTACATGTGATCGAACCATTATTTCTTCCGGGGTGTTTAGAAAGGCAGCAGCGAGCGGAGATGAAGAAAAAGAAAAAGAAAAAGAAAAAGGGAGAAGATGATGATGATGAAGAAGATGTGATTATGAGAGTGGGTACCGGTGTTTTGAGTAGGAGGGCTGTTGGGTCTCGTATAAATGGGAGGAGTGTGCGGGTGGCAGGATACAGTATATGGTGGTTGTTTGAGCAACTGGTAGCAGCGTTGATGTTTGGAATAGGTGGGCGGGTTGATGAAGCGGTTGTTTTTCGTGCTGGTGTTGTTGCCGTGCGGATGCTATGGGATATCACATCCATGAGAGATGTTCCAGCCATCTCTCTCTTTGGCCCCTCCCATTCCCTCCCCCCCCGTCCCCCCTCCCATTTCCCCCCACATACCCCCTCACATCCCCCTCCTCAACAACACCTCCCCCCCTCCCTCCACCGTCTGCCCCGCTGCACTCGCCCTCACAACCCCGGCCTTCTGCAACTCCAAGACCAAGTTGAAAATCATACCGTCGCAGCCTTTGGCAGCTAGGATGTCGACGGTGACGGGGAGGTATTCGGTATGTTGGGTTATGGTGGAGTTGTAGGGGGATTGGCCGACTGTCGTGGTTGTTAGCACGTTGCGGAGAAGGGGGTTTGGATGGGAGTGGGCAGGGTTAGGGGGAGGGAGGGGGAGAGTGCTTACTGGGGATGACGACGTCAGGGACCTCGCTAAAGACAGAAATACGCGAAGTACCGAAGCCGAAGGGGACTTTGGGCGGCCTATAACCAGCGAAGATCAATATTATTACCTCTCCCATCAAATCGTTCCCCACGCCGAGAATTGCAATCAGATCGGAATAGGAAAGGGGCCAAACGTACGGTAAATACTCGTTTCGATACTCCGTCTGCGCGCCCGCGGTGTATAGCAGCAGGCTATCGGAACACGTCGCGGGGTCCTTGACGAGCACGCGCGTGTTCCACCAGTCCATGAAGAGAGTTTTATTGGCGACGGCTTGTTGGAGGGTGGAGCGGGGGTAGGAGTCGCCGAAGGCCCAGCGGACCTGGTTGGCGAGTTCATAGGTCAGTTTCATGTCTCGCTACAGTAGCTCGTTCTTTCAAGCTTTTTTTGCTTTTTCTTTCCGAAGACGGCTAGGGGGAAACCTACCAAAGGAACGGGATCAACAAACGGTTTCCTGCCGTTGTGCGCGGCGGCATAGTCGGCGAAAAAGGGGTCGCGGACGAGTTTGGTTTGTTCTTGCGAGATGAGGATCGGGTATGTGATGTTCAACAGCTTATCGAGAGAAGGGTCCGCGCCGACAGGTCTGGTAGCTGCCCATGCCGTTGTGGTATTGAAAGCCGTCACATTTGCGGACAAAAACGCTTGGAGCTTGCCCAAGAAGCTGAGAGTTAGTGCGTCTGCGGGCGCGGCGGAAGATTTGGGAAAGCCGAGGGCGTAGATTTTCTTGGGGTATTTGGTATAGAAAGGCAAGTTGTCGTAGAGGACTTTCCCCGCTGCGGCCCAAATGACGGGATCGCGCGTAAGGAAACCTGCGGTGTCGAGTTCGGGGGCTAGGGGCATGACACCTGTGAGGGCTACCAGCCCGTGAGTAGGGCGGTTGCCGAACAGTCCTTGGACTTGAGAGGGCCCACGAATACTGCCGCCTGTGTCTGAGCCAATCGTCAGGTCAAGCCATGGGTACGAGCCCTCGCCTGCACCAGGGCCAGAGGAGGACGACGACGGGTCTTGGTAGCCGTCACCGCGCGGGTTGAACGGTGAGTGGTAGTCGACCCAGTCCGCCGTTGCCGTCTCCCCATTTGCAAATTGGCTTGTCTTCATCTTACCCACAACTATCGCCCCAGCGTCAATGAGTTTCTGGATCGCCAGTGCGTTGATGGTTCTGGGAGGGTAGAGGCCGTAGTAAGCGCGGTTGCCATCGCTGGTTTTGACGCCGGCGACGTCGTAGATGTCTTTGACCCCGAGCCGGACGCCCGCGAGAGGTTTGTCGGCGGTTTTTGTGTAGTACAAGCGAGATGGGACGCCCACGGTTGGGGAGTCGATGCCGGCAATGCTAGCGGGGAGGGGGGCGTAGGAGTCATTGCCGGCGGGAACCAAGGGTTGGGTGAATGCGCCTGCAAAGTCGGAGTAGAGTCTGTAGGGTTGGTAGAGGGATCCCTCTGAGTTGATAAAGTAGGGACCTGGTGGGATGGTTGACGGGGCTGAGAGGACGGAAATTGTGCTGGAGTTGGCGGGAAAATGTTGCTTTTGTGCATTTTCTTCCGTAGCGATGTATTGGACGAATAGGACTGGGATTTTTGTCAGCGGAGGGAACCACTCGGAGTATCATGCTATATATATATACAAAATAGCCATGGACAACTATTATCTACCGCCGCACGAAGATTAAAAGGTTAAGCTATTGATCATTAGAAAGTAAATAGGCAGGTGAGATAGAATGATCATCGCTTGCAAAAAGACGCCATAAAACTGGTCCGTCAAGCCAGGGCAGTGGGTGGACTAGGAGGAACAGTTAACGCTGAGCACAAGAGAACCGGTGCAGTCGTCGAAACGCCATCCATCAATTGAAATGGGCCAGGGGCCACAAGCCGTCTCCGCAGGCACCCAGACTCCTTCCACCCCCCACACCGAATCAGACCGCCCCTCATCCCCACCACATACCTTCAAGAAACCCCCCACTCCAAACATCATCCCCCCCAAACCCCACCACGGTCTTCTCCAAATCGCTCTGGCTGAAATCCGCCCGGATACCACTCACAACAGTCACAGGTGTCAGTCCCACAGCGGACGCTTTTCCGTTGAGCAGGCTCGACTTGAAACCGTGCTCGAGGTTTGTCAAGGGTGTTGCGGGGACGTAGTAGGAGATGCCGTTGAGGACGAGCGTGGAACCCGTAGGAGTAAGCTGTGCGAACGTAGGGGGGAGAAAGGGGAGGATGAGGGAAAGGAGAGGGAAGAGGGTAGTGAGGATGACAAGGGCGGAGGGAGGCATGGTGGGTGGATGTGAAAGCGAGAGGAGGAACGAGAGGAGGTGGGATGGAGAGCGAGAGGTTGCGAAAGCAAGTGCTTGGGGGGTGGGAATGATTTATACATGTCCCCCGGTTTTGAAATATAAGAACTTGCAGATGGATAAAGTAGGTAAAAGACGGATAAAGTGAAGCTTCGAAATCACTCCAACATCAAGGCGGGGGGGGGAATCACGATATGGGAAAAAGCGTCATTTGGAGAAGAACCCCGCTTTCCTTATCTGGGAACGACACGACCTGCCCGAAAGCAGCTGTGAACGACAGCGTATTGCAGACACGGAAAAAGCAAATCAAGATGCATCGATATCGTGATGGCCAGGGACGCTCGAAGAGCTACGGTATCTACTTTACCTAGAGTACTTTGTCTTGCAGTAGTGTGTGATAAGCTTAATGCGGGTTGGGTAGCAATCGACGTCGCTGGTAATCCGTATCAACAACAACAACAAACATATAAGAAATACTTTTCTCGATGAGACAGTTGGTGGTTATAAATAGAGATTTTCTATTCGCCTGTTTGCGCGGCTTGTTCGTGCCTCCAAGGTTGGAAGTTCGAGATGTAGAGAGGGAGCCTGTGGACCCGAGGAAATGAGACGGCAACCCCCGACAACAATGCTCGCAAATGCCTGATGAAGGAACGGGTATCGACGCTTCATAAACCACGCTGGATCCGAAGTATGAGAGCCAAGAAAGCGCTAAATCGTGTGTGTATATGACTCTGGGAAAGCTGCCGACCATTACAGTCCGCGCTATACCTCCCCCCCATCCTGCGCCCAAGAATTACTGGTGACTTTCAAAGGTACTGGATTGTTGACGCCCTCAGTTCGCGGGACTGAGAGAGGCAGAGGATGGTCCCCAGCGGGCCCCACTGGCTGTGCCTCGCTAGTCACTGGTATCGGTTTACCATTCTCCATTATCTGCGGGACTGGTGGGTGAGAAACATGTGATTCCGTGTCCATTGTCTGCGAGACTGGTGGGTGAGAAACATGTGATTCCATTTCTATTTCCATTTCCTCTTTGACAGCCTGCTTGACCCGTCTAAACAGTTCATCACGTCTGCGCTCGTGGGTGTAGCGGCAGGCGGAGACGAAGAGAGCAAAGTGGATGAGTCTGGTGAGGATTAGATGATGTGCGTTCAGCTTCATCCGAGGGGTGGCTTACAGGAGTGCAACGGAGATGGCGCTGCCAGCATATTCCACCGCACTCATTTGCAACTGGTATTGAACTGGAGCGGTATAGTATTCCGAAGCCGTATCTATTGCTGCGAAGATCACGAAAAGAACCATGGGAAAGAAGGTGCACCAAACGATCAGATCACAGCCGACGTTGGCGCCAGGGTGGATGGCTCGTTTGCGGGCGAGCAGTACGGCGATGTTGGCGATATTCCAGATTAGTGAAAACCCGAGCTGCAATAACGTCGATTGTCAGGCGCTGTAAGTCAACGAGAATGGGGCTGATGATGGCCCACCGGTATAAGATCATAAGGAACCAGCAGGTGGACGCCATATTCATAAAAATATCGAGAATTCCAATTTTCAGAGGAAGCCCACGCAATGCAACCTATTCCGCCCACAGCCAGTACTATTGCAAGAATGCGCAAGGCAAACTTCCAAGCCCATTTGCGGTCATCTTGATAGAGCCTCAAGCGATCAGAAACCTTGTTCACGCCCATGTTGATAATCAATCGAGGATCGTTGTGAAGAAAGATACTGATGTTCTATCTAGAATATGTAGAGAGATAACGTAGAGAACGAAAAGTATTGATTCCAGTTATATGGAACAACGTTCACAGCCTCAACAAAGGGGGGTTCAAGAAGGGGAGCTCCGAGACGCGACGTAGCAGGGGTACGTATTGTATATGGCTGAGATGCAAAAGCCAGATGAGCCTCTGTCCATATCGACAAAATAACCTATTTAAGGAAGCACGGAGTGTATGTCGAACACACTCGTAGTAGTGCGTGGTAAAAGACATGAAACCTCCCTAGCCTCAGCCTTGATCTAAGGCTGGGGGGGGGGTGGTCCACTGAGCCTTGGCACTGGCCGATTAGGGCTTTGTGTGCGCTTCAAGAATAGGCAAGACACTTAGGCGCGAAACACGCCATGTGTCCATTCTTCAAGAGTGCGAATCAGTGCCAGAGGTGGGGCTTAGAGGGTTGAGGAAAGATTCCATTTGATGTGTTTATTTCTTAAAATTATAGGTATTCTTTTGATATGTTCTAGGCTGCTGCATATGTCCAAGGTAGCAAGTCAAAGCTCTACCGACGTATCGAGTATATAGCTGTAAACATCTAGGCCGCCGTCGCAACCAAATGGGGTATCTGCGCAGACATTCAAGCGCGAGAAACATATCCAGGCCAGACATAATATTCCCGAATCCACCGCTTGTTCGCCAATAAGTACTCCACGTCGCGGGCCGGCGAGGTTCTCAACGCCTTGCATTCTCCCGAATAAACTCCTTCCTCGCGCGTGTAATTTATTCGCGCAATGCGCTCGTCATGAAGTCCATACCCATAGTCCTTTCGGCCATACCCCGCCCTGCTCGCACGCTGCCCGGACTTTGCGGCGAAGCGAGCCTAACGTTGTCGTAAGGATTGAGTTGAACTTCATCGCTGCCCGGGCTGGTTTCGCTATCAGGTCCATGCGCCCAATCACTCACACTTGGCCGAGTACTGCGGAGAACGCCGCTAGGTAATTGTTCTCGGGGTTGAAGATCAAGATGTAGATCCGGGGGGGTTCGACGAAGATGTACTGGGCTACTGAGAGGATCCAAGGTCGAGCCGGTGAGCGTAGGAGATAGAGGACTTGTAGGTTCGCCGGGGATGCCGCCCAGTCCGTCATGCGGCGGGAACCCCTCAGGATGTGTTCTCCCAGGTCGCCAACAGGCAGCTGGATTCGTGAAGACATTGAGTGGATCATTGGCGTGTTCAATATGTTCCGTATCAAATACGCATTTCCGATCCAGGGAAGGGACCCATTTCAAATGACCACGATTGTGACCACTAAACGATGAATAATTGTCATGGTTTGATAGAGTGTACTTCGAGGGGCTCTGGAACTTCTTCTCCGTAGAGGGCGACTTTGGGGGTGGTTTTGGTGGTTTATTCGAGAGGCGTGGGTAGTGGAAGCGGGATAGATAATCGAGCGATTTAGAGCGTCCTTTGCGAGCTTTGGGGGGGACCTGAGCTTCTGCATCAGGTATGTTCAAGTTTTGTGCGTTGTTAACCGAAGAGTTGGCGAGGGTCATGAGTTGGTTGAGCACGGCGAATTCGAGTTTAAGCTTGATGCTGTAAACCATTGCCTTTATCGTGGCTTCGATCTCGTAATATGATGAGTATTCCATGCCAAGGAGAACGACATCCATCGCTATGATAATCGAGTTGATCCAGATCAGCTGCATCATGACTTTTCGCGTACGACCGTGATAAACCGGCCGCAGCAGTTTGATTGTCGCGTAGACGTAGATGCCGGAGATAATAAACTCTTGAATACAGAAGGCGGTCATTTGGAGCCGTTCGACAACGTTGAAAGGGCCGATGAAGTCAAGCGGTCTATTCGAATTCGATCCGTATGTAAGAACCGTGGTTGGTATGTGGAAACAGAAGGCATCGACAATGATCATGGCAAGAACGCCCCGTAATACTTTTTGTTCCCGAACGACGAGATGGAGCCTTGAGTAGAGCACTATGGCCTGCCCAGTGACCATGCAATACCAGCCAATGGTGATAATTGTGACTGATAAAACTTCATTTGTAGTGAGTTGGAAGAACTTCATCAGGAAGCCGAGCGAGTGTAGCACACAGCCATAGCTTGAAATCAGCAACGACCAGAAGTAGAGGCCCCTGTGTCGCTTGAATGTGAGGAACACTTGAACGTTAAGCTCGATAACATTATACCATGCGACAGCAGTGAAAGCAGCAATGGACATGAAGACCGCTCTGTCAAATTTAATAGGCTGTGCGGTAGCGCCATCGTCAGCTCCCATTGTTGCGGTGATGTTGGTTCGGGCGGTATGTGAAGATGCTATTGACCGTGGTGAAGCTATCGCGTCTCGAAAGGGTTCATTGGGCTCAGAAACCCGTTCGGAAGAGAACAGCTGAAGGTCTGCGTTTAGGGATATTGTCCGATACGAGATATCGAAGAGTGACGCAAACAACCGTGGGTTGTGACTCGGTCAGACGAGAAGGTCGAGGATCAGAGGGATCGGGTTCAAGCACGTAAGAAAGGTGCTGCGGTGAAGCTATTCGAATAATGGCTCATCGCGGTCACAAGTACCACGAAGATGCCGCGAGATGGTTGAGACAGAGGTGCAGCTTTGAGAATTTGATGATGAGAGAACGTATGAGAGTAAAAGCTGGGGTTGAAGGGGAGGGGGGGAGAGACAGGGAATTATGGGGGAGTTGGAAGCGACCGAGTAGGTGCCCTGGTGAGCAGTGAACGGGACGGCCGAGGCGGCATGAATGTGGAAAATGCAAGTATGTACTTCGGCTTTTCAGAACCACCAAAGTAAAGTAAAGTCGGCTTGTAAGGGTAACGAACGCCACAAAGTGATAGCCTAAGCATCCTTAACAACGACAGGGATTACTCCGTACTGACCAGTAAAATACGCATTCGATACGGTAGATAACACACACGACTGACTTGGAAGGGATTGTTAGAACACCAACCACTAAGGACTACTACCTATGCACAGTCGGAATGGTCTCAACGCATAGGTAGGATCCATTGGCTTTCCACGCAATACTAGAGTCCTGCATGAGAGCGTACTAAGATACCCACTGGATGCGGCCACGAGCACGGAGTACGCCATAGATCTACCCATCATCCCACAGGCTACACTATCTCTCACACCCGATCTGGGCCTCGATGATGACTGCCAGCATCTCAACATGCACGTTGGTATTCACCGTATCTTAGGGTGTTCCTCTGTCTGATGCTGCTACCGACCTAGGTAAAGTATTGTTATTATTATTATTATTGGCTCTGGCAGTATGGCGCTGGTTTTGTTCCGGCCGTGAGTCAGGGTGCGCCATTGCGAGAATTAAGATTTCCTTGACATCTCATAGACGCATCAATCCCACAGGATCGTGGTTCTCCTAGTGACACTCGCTTCGGCACATTCTGGTAGGAATTCTCGACAATTTGTCCAGGTAATTACCACCAAGTACCAAATATTGTCGAGATCTTCTGTTCCCTGGTCCGGCTGACCCAACACCGACTTCACCGCCATTTGATTGGATAGAATGGTGTATTGGTATCGAGTACGTCTCCGAACCATGGATCTTTTGACAGAGGCTTCAGAAAGACAACCCGCTTGAACCCTTCCGATCATGTAATGCCAATCATGATGCGCGTGAAAGATGGCTGTATAGCGGCCACCGACGTGTGCTTTGAGCTCTCGACCGGATCCGGAATCATCTCGTGTTGATGGAAGATATTTTCTCGCGTTGAAGTGGCGTCTCGGTCCCAACCTCGACGTTGTCGTCGTGCGCTGATATTCTAGTGGTGATTGGTCCGGTTGGCAATGTGTAAAAGAATGCGTGACAGGTCCGCAAGGATTGAAAAAGCGCCCCTCTCTAATTCGACGGTGGCCGGATCTGGGAAGCCAGCAGACTAACCTAAGGTACAGTAGTGAAATACCGTAACATACGTACGTACCTAGTAATGTACCTTACCTCGCTCGGTCCTATGAGTACCTTAGGTTGAGCCTGTTTGATAACCGCTAACTTTAGGGATGGTTTGGAGACTTTATGCGACTAACATCCCAAGCTTCAGTCCCAATCATCGTAACAGCGGGAGTTTAATTCTCGCGAATTCGCGTCAAGACTCAAGAATCCAAGACCTAGAAAACTCCCCTCTTCCGCGTAGGTCCAAATGCGGGGCAGCCGTGAGGATGTACCTACAGTATCTGTCCAAGCCCGCAGGTTGTCCTGACTTCTTTCGGCTGTCAGGGACCGAGCATACTGTACATACTTGTGTCCTGCACGATGTGTTTTGTGTATCAGGGAGCCTTGCATCCGTGTTCTTGTGTACCCAGACAAACTGCCAGAGACTCCTGGCTGAAGAGGAGATGAGTAACGCCTCAGGGAAGGCAAATTGCTGATCAATGTGCTGTATCACCCACATGTGGGCGCAACAATGCTCGACAATGCTCAATATCATTCTGCAGAGACGCACTGCGCTTGGGTCAAGATCAAACCCCCAAGTATTCCCTGCGATCCCCACATCACAGGCCATCCAAGGTACCGGTGAAATCACCTTAAGACCTGAAAGTGTCCCATACGTGTATCAGCGCCGGCCCTTGTCTTAAGCGAGAATTATTTATTTTTGGACCTCGTCGCCATCGAGTTTCAGTTTCAATTAACGTTACGCTTGTTGAAGAATCACCCCAAAACACCGGACCAAGCCCCCCGTGTGACACTCAAACTTGAAACGTCTTCACGGCCTGAACATTGTGTACCTTCGCAGTCTCTCGACGCGTAAATTCTAGGATGCAAAATTGCTCACCTCAACCATCTACCATTACATCTGTTATCCTACCACTAACATCTTTGTCAATCCATCTCACCAGCTAGTCCCTTACATTATCTCGCTTATCTTGCTGGTACATATAAGATGCTTCAGCGTCCCTGAAACGGCCCCCAAACGAGGTAGGACGTCCACTCGTCTCGCCGAGTACATTTTCGCCTCGAAGCAAAAATAGAATTCAATGCTGTTTTGCCCTGTTGACCAAGGGTACTGAATAAGCAAGCCATGGAGGCTCAGCAACCTGCTACTGGCTTAGACAAAGCTTCAGGTCTAAAATTGGACAATTCTCGTACCTGGTGTCTTTTCTATAACGTCACACTCTCTTTACGTTCATTGTATTCGTTTCGGTTTCTTTATCAACTCTCCTTGTATTTGACTTGTATCTCGCTTCTATTCTTGAGGTCTTGTTTAACATACGTTTACTGATACACGCATCATCGGAGCTGTTGGCTTCGTCAAAAGCTTCTTGTACAGTGTTTCTCATTCCTGACCTCCCCAAATGTCTGTCTGGAAAGAAAGGATGATAACCAATGGCTCCTCTCACAATCTGTTACTTGTCGCTTTAGAACTGTCACCTAAAGAACACCCCTCACCACCCTCTCCTGCTTTGCTACTGCCCTCGTTCAGATACCGTTTCTGAGTCTCCTTAAATGTATGAGAGCATGAGGTAATTTCTCAGAGCATTTTCGTAGGGGGTTCAGAGGCTTTGCAAGCTCCTCACGTTTCTCCTGAGGGTTATAACAGCAAAAGTGGGCTCTCAATGTTGAATTCCCAGGGCTTGGATTGCTTGATAAGATTGTAAATCATTTGCGATCGCTAACATGAAACTACCCTGTCCTCCTTTGCGCCAATTCAAACACACCCAGCTCATGCAAAACCGTACACCCCAGCGCCAACTCAAAACGCACCCCTTCCCTCCCCTCCACCTCCCATCACAAATCAGAGTTTATACACCACATCATCATTCTCCTGATACCTGCAGGCGCCAAAATCCATCAGCAACTCAATCCACACAATCAACGGTAAGCAACACAATGGAAAAAAACCCACATTATCTCATTCCTTTCCCCCATCTCCCTCAGCGCACCTCTCGCTTCCTCCGCCCCAAACGTCTCCTCCCCAGCCGGCCTCTTCCGATTCACCGCTTCCACCAGTGGTCCGACATCCGCGGCGTCGTTTTGGAACAAGGCCGTATTGAGAAGCTGGCCGAGCGTAGATCTGAAGACGCGAAGGCGCGCTGCTGAAACTTGCGGCACGGCGAGGGTCTCTTGGTTCTGGGAATCGTCGGTTTGGGAAGTAATGAGTTGGGATGCTGGCTGCGAAGATGCTATGGACATGCGGGATGAGGATTGGGTGGGCCGCGTGCCGTTGGTGGTTGGTTGGGTGGTGCGCGGGCTGGCGGTGTAGAGGTCGTCGTCGTCGTCATTTTCGGAGCCATTCGTGGCGCCCATGCTACGGGTTTGGGCGGCGTGGGTGCCGTTGCGGCGGGGGGTGCGGGGGGTGGTGCCGTTTCTTGTTCGCGCGTCACGCTCGTTTTGGTTGTCGTCGTCGTTGTCGTCATCGTCCGAGGAGGAGTCGGTCGACATGGCGTCGTCGGCGCGGCTGACCTTGCGTCTCTTCTTGCGCTCGTCCTCGACGACTTCCTTGAAGAGGGCGAAGCGCAGGATCGATTCCGCGGCTTCGGCGTCTTTTTCTTCGACGCGGTGGGAGAGACGGGCTTTTGCGTGGGCGGTTGAGAGGCGGATGAGGGTTTCGAGGGTACGCGCTGTCATGGGGGAAGTCTTGCGCTGGTTTCCCTCGAGCTCGTCGTTGCGCAGGGCGGAGTAGGTGGTTACGATGAGGTCGGCGGCGCCTTTGGTCAGGACGGGTTTGCGCTGCAGTTTGGCGTATTGGATGTATTTCTTGATAAAGGGGATACTGAGGACGTCGACTTTGCGCGCGCTGCCGCGGCCAGAGGTCACGGTGACACCGGCGTGGAGCATGATGTTGAATTTTTCGTAGACCTGGGTGGGTTGATTGGCGTCTTGTTCGTCATCGAGGCCGACGCCGAGGGTTTGGTGTTGTTGTTCGCGCACTGGGGCTCCTTCTTCGGTGCCGGGTTGGCGATATCGGTGCATTCGGAGGACGTGCTCGGATATTTGTCGGTCGCGGGCGTCGTCGATGTCGTCGGTGACTACGAACAGGAGATCGAAACGGGAGAGAAGGGAATCGGGTAGAGCGATATTTCGGTGAGGATCTTTGTGCGGGTCGTATTGGCCGTAGATGGGATTCGCGGCTGCTATTACGCTACATCGAGCGTTGAGAGATGTGTGAATGCCTGCTTTGGCGATGGTGACCGTCTGTTGTTCCATGACCTCGTGGATGGCTACTCGATCAATGTCGCTCATCTTGTCAAACTCGTCGATGCAGACAACGCCTCGGTCTCCTAGGACCATGGCACCGGCTTCTAGGCGACGTTCCCCGGTTTCTTTGTCAGAGGTGACCGCGGCCGTTAAACCAACGCCTGACGACCCTCTTCCAGTTGTGGCGATGGCAAGTGGCGCCGTGTTCAAGACGAAGCGCAGCAGCTGCGATTTTGCGGTCGATGGATCACCTACCATTAGGATATTGATATCTCCTCTCAAATGCGTTCCATTGTCCAGATTCTTCTCCATGCCTCCCAGTAACATGAGTAGAATGGCTTTCTTGATGTGGTCATGGCCATAGATACTAGGTGCTAACGATTGAGACAACAGCTCGAAGACGTTCTTCTTCTTTGAGATTTTATTGATGTTTCGAATATCTGTATCGGTAATTGTCGATTGAGCAATGCCACCACCAGACTTGGACGAAAGTAATATGACGTTGTTCGCCAGTATCAGAGTACGAAACAGCGCGCTACCGGCACCTGCATTACGGTTTCCCAGCGATCGATAGATTCCGACGAGTTGTATACGATCCCCTGGCTTTACTCGGTCCACCAAGTCGTCGTCCATGATGACGTCCACACCTCGAGGAAGCTGACCTGCAGGCGCTCGCTCTGGCATCTCCTGTATGGATATTGTTTGGTGGTCTCGATACGTGCAGTATCCGTACTCGGTAATCAGCTATGATAGGTTAAATATTGACAAAGCTTGTTCTGACCATGAGAGACCTTACTGGGTTCCCATCCTCGTCCTCCTGAGGGTATACACTAGTACTTGCAGCGCCATTGGCAGTCATTGTTTGATCCCTATACGTCCTCTGGTGCCACATGTTTTTTCTTTCATTCCAGTGAACACTCCTTATCACTTTTGGACGGACCAGGGAGCATTTAGTGACAATTCCCTCCAGAGATACCATGCGATTTAGATGAGTAGAGCTGAGCGTTCGCGGGTTACAGGAGAATTCGCCGAAGCTGCCTATGTAGGCGCAGTAGTACACCTGTCCCTTTTCTCAGCTGTATTTAAGTAAGATTGAGAGGTGATCTATATACAACATCTTTGGAAGACTCTTTGGCGGGTCGATTGGGTAGAGCGGTAATGAACTGGTGGAGAGCTTCATCGAAGGCTTGGCAGAAGTCAAAAGGCGACTGTAGTAGTCTGTCGACTTCCCCTCAGCCCATATATCAATTCCACCCTCCAGAGACTTACCCATCTGACAACTCTCTATTATGCGTCCTAATATCATCTAGATTGACCTGACGTAGGATGAGCGTTCTGCGCCTGCAAGAATGGGGTTTCTACGTACAACCAGTCTTCGCTGGCCCCGATTGAGCATAAGAATTATGTCGGCGCGGTAGCTGTGTAAGATTTAGCTCTGGCTCAACATTGGCAAGGGAAGATGGACCTTCGAGCAGCGGGATCATCTGTAGGAGTTAGCTTCTATTCGGAATCGGCTCCAATAGTTGCTTACGTGGATCGAGAAATTCCTCAGCGAGCCTGACACGATCTCTCGTTTCCTCATCGCGGAGTGGTGGGCCGTCCATTTTGCTGTTCTGTAATTGTTCTAGGAGTGGAGTGTAAAGGGACGACGTTGAAGCTGAATGCTAAGTTCTAGAGTCCAACGCGCTGAGATACGCGGTTTGACGCGTAGAGTGGTTGCATTAGTAACACACGCTAGTAGATAGAGATCTCGGCAATCTATGGCGTACTTTTGCTTTACATATGCGAGCAAACCTTTTGGTTATCAGCATAGTTGCCTCAAGCAACAAAAACAGCACCTTGTAGACCATCATAATCTCGGGTCTCATAATGGCGCCAAAAAGGAAGCACGAAAAGACGGATCCTGGTGTTGAGCCAAAAGATGCGTCAAAGAAGCTAACGAAGCTAAAAAAAGGCTTCTCTGTTCCAGCAAACTTACCTGATGGAACACACAGGCGGAAAGGTTCGTCACGTCAATCAATTGAGGATGGATACTTTCACTAATTAGATGATAGTTCAGAAGATCAAGCATGACCTTATACGCAAAGCCAAGGTCAAGAAATCCTACGCCAAGCTCAAAGAGCGAGAGTTACAGGACGATTCAAAAGCCTTCACTACAGCTCCCTCGCTCGAGGTAGAGGCACCCGCGACCCTCGATCTTCATCCTGAGAGACAAGCCATGTTAGACGAACCAGAGGTGCAACCACAGCCCACGCATACGGAGAGAGTTGAGGCCCAGCGACACCGTAGACCTAAACAGCCCAAGCCTGTGCCCTTTGAGAAAGAAGAACGTCTGGCTCAGGAGCGTAGAGAAGTGGCTGAGGTTAGACGGAGGGCTTTTGAGGATAGCAGAGTGCAGCGGCAAAAGAAGATCGAGGAGCGGGAGAGATTCCGCAAGGCAATGGCCAAAGCAAGAACAGGGGGGAAGAACGGTCAGAGGAAGCTGGGTCGCGAAAGCAAGGTTTTGCTGGAGAAAGTGAAGAGGGTGATGAATGAATGAGCTTGATGCATGTTGAGAACGCGCAGGTTTTGACCATGTACCTGCAAGCTTCTGCGTTACACCGCCCAGGTCACTCAGAGTTCATGTCCAAGCCTTGGGCTGAGTCTACCACAGGTCTGCTACGCTACCTTTGCAGAGCTGTCACTACCGTGGTTATCGCTACTCCATTCCTGAGACCTATTAAACAATCGAGCCTACTCGTGGTCATAGCTCCTACATTGTTTCAGCTGGGCCGAAACAGGACCCATCGTGCAGCCCACTGCCACTGACCGTGCCTCCTTTCACTAGCACAAGCAAGCCGGCTGCCGATACATGCGATCGAGATTTAGCCACGAGCGTTGCAAGGTCTTCAACCATGCGAGCGGCTATCGAGGTGCATAATGCGTTTCACCCTTAGGGCATCGCGATTGGAAAAGGTTAATCCCGCTGTGCCAGGGTAATTATGTTAGTCGCCGAGTCCTGCTGGTTCGCATGAAGGTGTCAATAGGAGACTATTGGTATCGAATGCTAGCTGTATGTATGAAATAGGATACAATGGTTGATTTGAGGCTCGTGTTCTAGATGGCCTAATTCGGCATTGCTTGAAATAGCGGACGGCTCTGACCTTTCCAATACTGCATACCTTAGTCTGCAGACATCACTCAACGACGCAGACTCGAAAGACCGTCTTCTCTTCCCAGTATGCCGGCGGCTGAGGCCTTTGGCTCCTGGTCAGACTCCTCTCTGCACTTTGCACTTCAATATTAATCAAAAAATCGCGTTTATTCTTTAACTTTAATTCTTCCTTATAAATTAGGACCTACACTGCGGCACGCAGAATCCATATGGTCAACCTAGGCGTACGACTTAACGGTTCGCTGATTCCAGATCCAGACGCTCTGAAATACCTAATTCTCTGTGACTTGAAACGGGCATGTTGGGTTGACTCAAAGCATTTAACGACATCTGGGTGTAACGATATTCTGGGTGAACGGGGTGGACTCCGGGGGTTTCCTACGGAGAGCATGACCGACTCCACCATTATCTTTTCATATTTCTCTCTCATTTTCGAAAGGGCGGGAATCTCTTGGTTCGCTATCTTCTCCTGAATCAACCTTAGTCTCTACTTCCAGCAAAGGGTGGACACACTGAATCTATCCCACCACCATCAAGAAAGCTCTGCACAACCGGAACCTCCTTGAACTGGCACTTTTACCAAACGAACTCATCCTCATTCTCCCTAACCCAACTTTTTCCCGGTAGCGATAAGCGCAATCCTCGAAATCAATCAACCTATTCAATCTCTCATCATTAGGAATATGAGCGCTTTTGGCCATCTCACAGGGGGGCAGTTCTATACCGAACAATTCCCATCCTATACTCCAGCTCTAACCCCCTTCTTCTTCCTCTCACCCCTCAGAATCTTCAAAGTTCATCCACACACACACGCACTACTTCGTCTCATCCCCCAACCCCTCCTCCACGCCCCCAAACAGTCCAAAGATATCTCTCCAAGAAGACCCCCCCCCCCTCCTTACCCCCACCCCCTATTCCACTTCCGCATTCCCCCCAATCAACCCCCCTCATCAAAACCACACCTCCTGAAATCCCACCGCCCAACACAGACCTTGCACAACATATCTCTCCGCGGCGTCTAGTGCCAGTCTATCAACAGAGCTAAAAAGAGGGCGACCTTCTTCCTAGCTGGTTGGTTGGCCAGCCGGCCGTGGTTTTGGGGGTAAAGAGAGAAAAGGGGGCAGATTTCAGTTGCAAAACCTGGGTACTCGTATTCCATATCACTGTTGCAATCCCCCGCATCTCGCCCCGGATCGCCCATTCTCGTTTTCATCCAGGCCACCCCTCCCATCAACTCCTCATCCGCGTAAGCTTGCGGTTGCAAAAGCTTTAGAGGGCTGGGTTGCTGGTTGCTGGTGGGGGAGAGGAGGTTGGTGGGAGAAATTGGGGGGAGGGGGGGGAGGAAGGAAGGATAGATAGATAGAGAAGGGGGCCGAGGGGGAAGGGGGAAGGGGGGTGTGGGGTGGATGCTGGGGGGTTTTGGGGGATTTAGAAGGCAGCCGGGGGGGGAAGGATTGTGCAGAGGGTTGGATGGGGTTGAATGGATGAGTCGAGTCCACCCAAATCAGTCCTAACTTCTTCAGAACTGGTGCGTTATCAACATTGATCCTTTCGAAAATGCATGCCCACAAGTGTTGCCTGAAATATTCCCCCACCTTTCAACCAACACATCCCTCGTAACACCGCACAAAAAACTCCTCCCATAGCCCGCTCCTCAATTTCCCCTCCCCAACCAATCAATACTCTTCACTAACCACACTCCCAACCTCCGTCCAACTCCCTGGTGTCCTTACTCCCTCACTAACCTCGCTCACAACATCTAAATCGCTCTCACTCCCCGCCTGACTCGCATGCTCCCCCGAACCCTGCGACGAGTTCTCGTGTTGGGATCCGGCTTCGGATTGTGGTGGGGAGTAAAAGGACGGAGCGGTGTTCTCGGCCCATTCGTGCACGGACCAGTAATTTGAGGGCGGGTGGGTCTCTAGATCTGCGGTAGCGGACGAGGCGGAGGTGGTGGGGGTGAGGTCGATGAGTTGTTCAGAGTGGTGCGTGGATGTGTCGTCGGTGTCGATGAGGTGGTGGGGTTGGGGCTGGGGCGGGTGAAGGGGGAGTTTCGGTGGAACTGGTGGGGGAGAGTCGGCGGCTGGGAGGGTGGCGGTGCTGGAGCGAGATAAGTGGTTTGGGGTGTTTGCTGATGCGGCGGGATAGGCGTCGGTGTGTGTCTCGTCTGCAAAAGGGTTGGCAAGAGTAGAACCGAGTGCGGCACCCGCCACCTCAGTGTTCCGCTTGTGCAGGCCTGAGGCTTCGGCTTCGGCTTGGGTCTCTGCAGCCGTTGTCCTGGCCGCAGCTTCCTCCTCTCTCTTCAGCGCGCCATCTTTGTCCACCAAGTCATCGAAACTCCTGGCGTTCCCTGTAGTAGAGTCTTGTTTCGATTTCCGTCTTTCCTCCATCATTTTGCCCCTCTCTAGTATTTCCTGTCTGGCTTTCCATCTCCGCACGACAGCCTCCGGACTGTCATCTTCACGGGTAGACGCGTCTGGGGAAGAAGACTGGAAGTTGGATGGAGGTGTGATTTCGTCGCCAAGGCTATGCAGGGCGATGGCGATTTTGCGGCGGGATGAATCGACCCACTGGCGGACTTGAGGGTTTTCGTAGACGGCGAGGCCGGCGGCGAAGAGAACGGAGAGGGAGATGATTAGGCCTTGAGGGGATTATGTTAGTAGAGGTACGAGAGAGTAGCTACATCAAAGACCAATCCACAGGTGGATTTCGATCGTAGATCAATATCTATCTACCTTTGGCCAGCGGTGCAGCTGGCATATTGAATGAGTTTTGCTTAAGGCACTTGTGTTGAGCTTTACAAAAGTAGAAAACCCTGAAGCACGAGCTGTAAGGGCTACCAAAGACTCCTCTCGTAGTTGTACCTGGGGCAGGCGGCTACCAACAGGTAGTGAGTAGATTGGCGGCTGAGTGACTCGTCATCGAGTTGCCGCATCTGCCAAGCCACTTAGATACAACAAGCTCTGGACCCTGTTGTCAATATGCCACAGAGAGTATCTCGCGTATCCACAGTCCCACGCATTTGCCATCTCAATCATCAGCCAGATATTTACAGCTGCAGATTTGATAATGCCTCCAGATTCATCGTTAAGGCTCACTATCAAATTATCGGCTGCCATCTCAAGTCTCAAGTAGACCGAATAGGACTGTTCCAGAACTCAGCTCCCCCCTTCTGCGTGCTTAGTCTCGTTAGAACGTATCATCTTCCAGCACCCCTCCCCGCCTCACCACACTCGGACTATCCTCATCGTCCTTTTCAAAATCGGATGTCACATTTCCGCCAGCCGTAAGCAGCAAATCATTAACTATCTGCTTTGACGCTTCTCTCGCTACACAAACAAAAAACGATTAGCCGACCCTGAAACAAAATCACAGGGAACACCATGGACTTACCAGGCGTCTTCAACAGCCGTCCTTGCGGCACATGGAATTGCATCGTTTTCGGCGGACTCATTCCCGCCTCCAGCCCATCCTCATCACTATCGCTATCCCAAATGCCAGCCCCTGCCCCTCCCTTCCCCCCTCCGAGCCCCTTTAGCAGAGAAGCATCTGTGCCCCCTTTCGCAGGCGTCAAGACGCTGACCCCCGGTACCCTTGGTCTTCTGACAGGAGAGTCAAAAATCTCAGCATGCAATTTCGGCGCTGGAGCCGCAGGACTAGACTCCACAGACGATGGGTCTGCGGAAGCGGTTTTACGCGTGCTGGGTAGAGGTGTCTCCGCCTCCTTTCCGCTCCGGTAAGGCAGGGTTCTAGATTGAGTATGCGGTGTAGCCTGTATCCTCCAGTTCTTGTCCAGAATCCTATGTAGCAGGGGATCATCCGCTGGGGTCCTATGCCTTGCCGTAGAAGGCGGGAGGAAAGGCGAGGATTGTATTGATTCCGATGAGAGGGGTTGCCGGCGGGGTGTGCTTGGTGGATTCGAGGTCGAGACGGAAGATGGGGGGAGAATTTCCTGCTTAAGGGTTTCGTAAGGGGAGGAGTACGGGGCTAAGGTGGGGTTTTTGGTCGCGGGGCGGGGGGTGCTGTGGGCTGGAGAGGTCGAAAGGGTGGAGTCATCGGCGGCAGCGGCGGGTGTGGGGCGGTAAGGGTGATGGTGGTTGTCGGGAGTCAAGGTATCGTCTTGAGGTTGTGATGGAGAGGCATAGTGTGAAGAGGAGGGAGTAGTCTGGGTGGTGTCATCTGTGACTGTGTCGTCCTCGGCCGGGGGCTCTTCGTATCCGGACAGGGAGACGTTGGCCGAGGCTTCGAAGAATTGTTTCCAGAACTTTTGGGCGACGGAGCGGTTAGCAATGCTACGAAAGTTGAAAGTAGTAGGGTTACTTTGGAGCTCTCCCAGACGTTCTTGGAATGTTCCGCGTACTGCTCAACAACAGGAAGGATGCTCGTCGTTACGATTCGATGGGCGCGGCTGAAATTATGGTCGATTTCTTTAGGGATCGTTAGTATGTACCTCGTTTTAGTGAGGGGGGGGGGGAATACCTTGGAGGGTCAAGGTGATGGATTGTTCCAGCTTCTCCAGCTCTTCGGTTAGTGTTAGGTTACGCTGGGAAGAAGTGCTTGCGCGTGACATCGATGCGATTTAGCAGTGTTTTTTGGGAAGTGAGCCTGTGCAAAAGAAACTGCTTGCTTTGGATTTGATCCCCGTGATCCCGCAGATGGATAACGTTCTTGTCAAGGTTCGCGATTATGGGTTACGCGATCATTATCTAATCAACACGCTTCCCCCAATTCGGAAACCAACTACATAAGGTAAGGTATGATGTTCGAACTTTCAAGAGATTTGGTTACTTCTCTCACCTCATTGTTGCAAAGTTTCCAGTGTCGGTTTCAAGTCGTTAATCAAAGATTTAGTTTTAATGACGGACTTATGCCACCTGTTGTAGCTCATACCGAGCAGAAGCCATGCATGTCAGGCACAGTGGTGACCAGAGATTAGCTTCAAAACTCTGGGAGATACACAGGTATTGGGACTAGGACTTTCTGTAAAAATCTAGACATGCTGAAGAAGCTCTAGGATCTAGATTTCGGCCGCCTGCCAGCCACAGCCACAGCCGACAGCATAGTAGTCCCGAGTCTCCCACAGCCCATTCAACCTATTCAAATTAAACCCCTAGCGGAGGTATCTTGGACACGTACACGGTTCAAAGCACCGCTAGCTAAGGTATCTCGCACACGCAAATAGTATCCTGTCAAAAGGCCTTGTCCAAACATGGGAGGTATCTCGTAGATAGCACAACAGTAAAAACTCGCTAAAGCGCTGTCGAGGGTGGTCGAAAATAAGAACGCATAGCTGAAACATAGAAAACGAGTTTTGACACTTCATTCTGTCATTTCTTTGTACATTTGTCGTTGATGTTGGCGATGGTCTGGATTCCACGCTCCGCGGGTATCGTACTCGAAATAAAATCGTTGATAGTATCGTCTGAAACAGAAGATGACTCCCCTCTTCCATCGTGATGGAGATAGCGAATGGTAATGCCGTCCAGCGTGTTTGTCACATTCGAAAAAAAGATTACGCATCCTGGGTATAGGTAAAATCGACCGTGATGCCCTTGTGATATTCCCATGCATTCTTACCTCACACTCTCATAGGCCACTGCCTTTCCTTGATCGCTCACTCCCCTCATCACCCTTTCCGCCCAAGAACACACCCTGACAATTTTCAATCAGGAACTGCACCGCCATGTTCTTCGCCTGCATGTCGCTCATCTCCCTCGTCACGCTCTCTGGCCTCATCACCGTCGGCGCGAACACCACCGCCACGTTCAAACTCGTCATCAAATTCTCCCTCTCTCTCTCCACCACCCTTGCGAGGTGGAAAATCAGAAACTCAAGACAATCTCTGTGTCTAGTAGGGAGTTCATTAATCGCCACACGCATGGTTTCGACTCTTAATTCCCTCTCCGCGGGGGACAGGTTCGACGGCGATTGCGAGGAAGCGGAGTCGAGAAGTTTGTCGTAGACGTCGTAAGTAATGAGCGGGGTGGGAAGTTTGCGGAAGTACTGCTTTAGAGTGCTGGTAACGGCATTGATGTCAAGGTCAGGATCGGAAATGTCAAAGTCATTACTCCGTTCGAAGCCTTCCTGGATGATTTTGATTTGAGAGTTGCCGCCGGATTTGCGGTAGATGCCCTCGACGTCCATGCCTACAGTTGCAATTCAGCTTTGTAACAATAACGGATATCAAGAACACTGGAAGATGTACCTCTAAGCTCGACTTCTTGGATACAGCGCATCACGATACCAGGTATACCTACCCTTTCGTAGTCTGCGCGGTGCTCAAGCTCGGAGCCAAATAAGGCTAGTTTTGTATTAGTTGAGGGTCCCTGTGTAGGGAGAGCAGAAGAGCTCAGAGGCGTACCTGTGTGGCCTTCGTTATGGACGGTGGGCGTACTACCGTTGGAGACGGTCTTCCAGTATTGAGGCTTTGGTTTCTGAGCTCCAAAAAAACCGAAGCCTTGACGTGAAGGGTCATGGCTTTGCGATTTCGGCAAGCTCCCAACAGGATAATCCTGGTTCTGCGCCATTGATCCATAAGGCGTGCCCTCAGTAAATGGTCCGTCCCGTTGATATTTGTTCTGATCATTCGAGGTGAATGCGCCCTTTATGCCCTTTGTGACACCCTTTGCCACATTGTGTCCGCCCTTTTTCCAGTTGAACTTCTTCGGACCCGTAACTTTGACTACCTGTGGTGGGGCTACCATGGTGGCAGAATGAAAGTCTTGTTCATGAACAACGGTTGAACCAGTCATGTTGCTTTCAGGCCGCATATCGCGACTGTCCATTGATGCGTTGGACTTGTCCTTCTGATGGTTTGCGTAAATGCCGAGACCGTTTGGAGGAGGTCGTACTACATCTAACGAAGGGCCTGCATTGGCTTTGTAGAGTTCTTGGATTTGGTGGACAAGTTGGTTGTTCAGGTCCGCCAGCTGAGCATTTTTCAGCGAAAGCTGCTCGAATTCCTGAAAGTTCTTATCTTTGAGCTGAGTCAAGTCCGAAACTTCCTCGATGAGTTCATTTCTCTTTTGTGTGAGATCCTCGATCTGAGGCGCGAAAGAATCTTTCAACTTTTGCAAAGACTCTGCGAACTCCCGAAGTACCAAATTGCTCATCTTTCCGAGATCCAAAGGCTCTCCACTCTTCTTTGTTGCTGCTATATGCTCCGTCAATACCTCAAGCTCGCGAATGACAATCTCTTTTTGAGTGTCTAGGACGACCATAGTCGATCGCTTCTCTCGTAATTCGGTATTCATCTGCTTTATGCTATTCTTGGCTTCAAGAGCAGCTTCGAGCTCCTGAACCCTTTGATCCCTTTCGACCATTTTCTGCCTCTCTCGGCGAAGTTCATTCTTAAACCAGATAAGCTCCTCTCTGGTCTCAGGCGATGATGATATTGGGCTACTAATTTCACGGTCAAACGCCCTGTCAGACGACCCAACGAGAGGGGATCTGGGCGGCCATTTATGCTCTCTAGATAGGCGAGTCCCTCGATCACTGTAGCTTCTCGCGTGGCGGACTGAATTGGAAACCCGACGTAGGAAAGACGAATGATCCTGGTGCTCTTCGTTTCCCAATATACGGGCCATGTCCTCTTCCATGGAGAAGTCGCCTCCAGCATGATACCGCGGCAATCTTGGGGATGCAGGCTGATCACCATTACGTGTCGAATCGGATTTCAGTGTACTGACAGACTCGTTTCTTGCTTTAAGAGCTCCTACTGGTGGATGTGGGGGCTGCCGAGGTGTTACGAAAGAGTCAGTAGACGAACCATCTGCAAGCATAATTCGATCGCGAGCTCGCGGAGGCAGATAAGGTATTTCGGCGGTGCTGATTGATGAGGGAGAGTCCATATGCTTTGAAGCCGCTCTATTTCCATTGACACCTTCACCTGTTGTTGCCGAATAGTGAGTCCCTATAGCTGGCGGCGCCGACAGTGGTTTGTTTTCATCTTCGATATCCCTCATGTTGGTCAATATTTTCGCAGCAGAGCCAGCACCCATTTCTCGTCTTGCGTTGGAGTTCTTGCTTGTTGCGTGTCTGGCTAAAGAGTCATGCCGTTGCGGTAGAGTAGGTAATTGCGTATTGAGAGGCGATGAATAGGATGTTGGAGAGTCGGTTGCACCGCTGCCGTTACTTCTGGAGTCCTGTGCAGTATGTGGCGAGCCGTTGTTCCCATCATGCCGTGAAGAAGTTGGAGAATCGTTGGATAAGAGAGGGACCTGCTGCTCTTTGACCTGGGTGGCTGCAGAGGCAGGCGCCGACTTGGATTGGGGCGGACCTACCGAGGTGTCTATCATTGGCGACATTCCGTCAGACTTGGAGCTCCTCGCAGACCCTCCGTTCTTTTTGTTCTTAGGAACCTCTTGCAGTATGAACTTGCCATTCCGTATCTCACCGTTCAGACGGGGACTAGGTCCACCACCAGGCAAATCCCTTAGCTTTTCGTTTGCGATAGCAGCGATGGAGTTATTCGTGACACCCTGGTCTCTTCTCTTGCGTACGTTTTCAACCATATCAAATGAGGGGTCGCGACCAATCTCTTGATATGCTATATGTGGACTGCTTGGCTGGGAGGAGTGTCGAGAGCCTCGTGGGGAACCCGAACGTGGCGAGCTTTGACTAATCTCAAAGCTCTGCGTGATCTTGTGCGAGGGCGTGTTGGAGGTTTTAGTATCAAAATAGTCGCGCGAACCAGGCTTGCTCTCAGTGACTTGCTGTTTAACGTTCTCTCCCTGGGTTTCGAAACTTTGATTCAGGGCCATTGGAGAGGGCCCAGGGGCTGTACCAAGATCAAGCGCCATTGGGATGTATGAATCTTCGCCATTGCTAGATATATTCGATTGTTGTGAAATGGCAGAATGTCTATTATTTTTGTAAGACGTAGAGGGTAGGACAAGGTTTTCTACGAATTTTCAGTAAGCCATTTCAAATATATGGGATCCAGCCCGTCATACCGTGTTGTTCCTCCTCAGGCGCAGTGGGTGACCTCTCACGTTTGCCGCTCCTCGAAGAACTCGATCTCGAATTGGTGGGCCTTTTGTGCGAGGAACGTGGCACTCCCTCTGTAGCAGGGCTTGAGTATGAACTTGATCTCGAGTTCCCAGGCTTCTTCTGCGAAATACGAGGTAGTTCTGTGGGCGTGTCCGAAGTTCCATCGGACGGTAGACTGTCCACATCAGGAGAAAAGACGTTACGGTCGATAGCACTCGGCGGCAGCTTCGGCAGAGACTTGTCCAACAACATTGTATTATTTGAGGCCGGGTCGCGATGCTTGTGGCGGCTTGCGCCGTGCTTTGTTGCCGTCTTCTTCCTTCGCCTCTGCATCAACGACTCGTGACATTCCATGCAAAATATCCCCTGTGAAGTCCTCGCATATTTGAGGTTCTCGATCTTCTTCTTACAGTTCCGGCATCGAAAACAGGTTGCACAAAAGGCTTGTTCTCCGGTAAGAATAGCGAGATCTTCAATCTTGTTGCCACATGCACTACAGCTATATGTACAATTGTTGCAGATGAGCGACCCGTCACCGAGGAGGAGAAGGTTGGCGTCGGAGTCAAGGAGGGTAGCGCAGGTGTTGCAGCGGAAGCAGTCGATATGCCAACGATTGCCCGCTGGAAGAGATTCAGTATATCGGCATCGCAATGAAACCATTTGGGATGAAGCATACCGAGTTCGAAAGCCTTGCCTTCCTCCAAGATCTACATCACACAAAGAGCCGTTAGTCATGGGGGCTGAACCAAGAATTGGGGGGATGCCGCTGAAGAGTGAATAAGTGGCGTGGGCTGTACCTCGCCGCAACCTTTGCACGGGTACGGATTGTCATCCTGCTCCATGGGAGATTCGGGATACCCATTCGACGAATCCGTCGCCATCGCCATCGCCATGATGTGGTGGGTTAGGTAGACGTTCAAAGGATTGCATCAAAGGTAAAGACTGTGTTTGAAGACCGGGCGTCGAGGTGGACAATGAGCCTCCTCCGCTAAGCAGTCATTTGAACTAGGGCGATCGACCACGACCACTTTTTGTTCCAGGAGTCAGCAGCGTTCAGGTACCCCACGGCAAACGAGTGTACCCAGAGACCCGTCTCCGTCAGGCCAGATGATTCGAGAGCCGATCAAGAGGGATGCGCGATGACAGCCGCTCTGCCTGATAGGTACATAAGCACAGCACAAGCGGAGATGATTGAGTGGATAGCCTAAGGTGGGTTGGGTGTTGGGTGTTCAGGAGAGCGTGGGGAACGATGAAGGAAAGGGTTCTTGTTCGGAGTCGACTATGGGGGGGGTTTTTGGCTGTGTATACTGTTAGTCTGTCAGGGCCCACGCACACTTCTGCGATCACAGCATCTGCGGTGATACAGAGATATACAAAAGATTGTCGGGATAGAAAAAATGAAGTGCGTTTTTCGCATCAAAGTGGTTCAAATCCGTCAGTGCTTTTTGTCGTTTCGCGCGGAGTCTTAGTTAGTGTCCAGTTAGAGTACGATACCTAGAGGAAGGGTTAGATTGACTACTTTACTGTACTACAGTACATACATACATACTGTACATACTGTACTATCGACCTCAGGTATTTGCTAGGGGGTGCACGGCGAGTTTAGGCGGGCCTTGCAGTGGGATTCAGCAGGCTTGTTTCAGAAATCTACAGGACGACGTTGCACGAGTACGTCCAGCGAGTTCGTAACGGACCACTTGCTTGGCCTCTTAGGGCACTTGGAACTACATAGGAAAACTACCACCACTACCGAAGTAGAGAGTACCTTGCTACCTGAAGATCATTACCATGATTCAATTGCTGATCTTCTTCTCTTCCTCTCTTCGTCTCACCATGAGACCATTAGACCATGACTTTATGATCGACGCGGGGATATTTGTCAGAGTGGCATGTCAGGGTGCAGATGGAAACGGACGGACGTGTATGGTTGAGCAGTACATCCGTACATAAAGTAGGTAGTTCTAGGTAAAGTATATTGATCTCAAGCCACGCACGGAATTGAGAGGGCCCCAAGCCTACCTTAGGGAGATGCAACCACCTCAGTCAGAACCTTGAGACAATGAAGTCGTGTGATGATATCCTCGTAATCAATAAATGGATAGACAACACCATAACAACCATGACAACGATAACAACCATGACGCTGACTTCGTACTCGTACTGACTATTCCGTACATACCTGACCGTCACGCACTCCTCGGATATTCATTCCCCTTCCTACACTCCCCCCTATTTGTATGTGCTGGCCACGTATTGTGAAACAATTCCCTGACACCAACATCCAGAAGCTACGGTTTCGAGGGTCATAGGCCAGACCCTCGCTTGTCAGCTTGGCACCCCACCGGATATGCAATTATGCACAACATAAGTACCTTACTCCCTCTCGTGCCTCTCCAATCTCCACCGAGAACAAGGCGCGAAGCCACAAAAGCCATAGCGCCCGAGAGCCCGTGGGATTGCACCAACTCACATCGTCACCGCCGTCCCTATTCAGTAACTTCCTAGCTTCCTAACTTCCTCCTGCTTGTCCATAATCGAACAATGACGGTAACGTCGACTTTCTCCGAGGTCGTTCTTGGTAGTGTGACAACTACCACCACTCCGTTACGAAGATTGCCTTCAACATGACATGCTAGTTGATACGGCCAACTCCAAGATCTCATAGCCCGCCAACAAGCCCCCTGTCTCATGCTGCCACAGCTTCCAAAGAGCCTCCAGATGCAGATGGCGCCAATGATTCCTCATTTCAAACGTACATGAAGCATAGACGTGTCCTAGAATCATTCTAGGGCAAATGTACTTGAGGCTCCGACAACCACAGCCCGCAACCCAAACCATTCGCAGCGTGATGTTTCATGATTGCTGTGGTCGTTGTAAATTACCTACATACAGTAGTACGAGTGTTGGAAAGCCTATCATATTTAGATGCTGTGCCATATGATCAGGCCCCCCGTACAATTCCTCGAACCCCAAAGTAAAGAGGCTCAGCTGCTGAGCAACCGACATTCGGATCATTAGAAACCAGAGAAACCATTGAAGCTTTCCTGTCCGCATCCATGCGACGTCGGCTGGGACATGGCTTCCATGTAGTAGTCATGGTTGAGGATCGACTGTTCCACAAGACCAAATGGAGGAACAGTTACTGAACTGGGCAGTTAATGATGCTTCATTCCTCTTCTCGTCTCATCCGATTCAGTGACGAAAATGGTTTGACCGGGAGGGGCGCTCCTCATAGCGAGGAGAAGATTTGTTCATACTTTAGCTAGAAGCAGATTTATCGCTTTGTTTTCCATGCTCCAAAAAAAATTCCAGCAAGCAAATGCCGAATAGCTGTATAAACAAGACCCGAAAAAAAAACTCCCGTAACAAACCTGGGTCCAGTATCGCCGTAGTGACTAGACGAAATGACACCAGGTATTCACATATTCACATAAACGTCAGCATACATATCTAGCCATATCCCCCAAAAGCCCTAATCCGACCGAAGGTTATATATCCTCTTTACTTCCCAAGCGGTTCCGCGATCATTACGAAGTCATATCAAGTACCCAGCAGAAAAAATTTGGACAGCCCAATGATTCTCTGCTCTTCCAGCTCCTTCACAAGTCCCAATGATGTTGTAATAAGCTCCGATAATCGAAGAGGCGTCTGTGGTTCTTGTACTTTGGAAACATAGAAACAAGGTTTTTCTCATGAGTGAAAAGAGTTTGGATGCCGGTAGAAAATTGCAAATCTCCAAATTCGAATGGCGGTACCTGATTCATCACTCGGGATTTGGAATGTTGCCGTATGTCAATGTTTCGTAGTTACCAAATGAACATCCTATGCATTTGACTTGCAGTGTAATTTTGACCAAGGAAATGACTGCTTAGCATCTGACCTCTGAAATCACGTAGAACAGGGAGAATGGAACATCAAGTCTATTCCATTTCTAATTGAAGACTACTAATACATGCATTGAAGCTCAGTAAACTCGCTTTTGCGCTCTGAAAGGTCAGGCCTGGAAGAAGAAAAACTTCGTCATCATCCAACACCATCGTAGAGCCTCCCGAGCGCCATCGCTAAAGCGCCCTCTTCAAACAAATCCAAATGTCAACGAGTCAGAGGTGACTCGAACAATCGATCTATCCCTTGCCGCTAACCGCGTGCTTTTGTGTCTGCCCTTTTGGCAATGTAGTAAGTAATCAAGTCTCGGTAGTCTTCGCACGCTGGTCCCAAAAGCTTCCAAATGTGACGCTCATCGCTCATGCAGTCGTTCAATTGTAGTATGTATTGAAGGACGGCTCGGCGAATATCTGGACTGTTGGCTGCCAAACATCGTGTGGCCAAATTTCCCATCCTAACTTCCTGCTCGCTGGTCAATTCGTTGCTTTTTCCGGGTACGGCATATCGGTAGAGCAAACTTTCGAGTACAGACATGCCCATGAACAGAGTGCTGGATTCGTGGATCTCACTGGTTTCCGTCTCTAGTAGATCCAGGACGGCGTTAATGCAGTCTTCAGGCTCACACCTTTTTGCGATGAGCTTGGACATTTCTCCGAGACCATAGACTATATGCGAAGTGCTTTGGAAGTGTTTTCGGGCGATGAGAATGGCACACAGTGCGCGTGGATAGGTTGTGGAAAAGAATTTTGGTTGATGCTTGAGCATCAGCTGGACCGTGACCAAGACCTGCGTCTTCAAATCCAATGCTTTAGCTGGCTTTGATTCGTCATTCGGTTCTTCGAGGGTTTCTAGTAGAGGGAGTAATAACTCGTCAAATTTCGCGCCATCGCCCCAGATGTCGTCCTGGTTTCGGATCAAACCCTGAAGCTTCCGGAATCCATGGATATCGAGGGTCCTCGCGCGTACTCGAACAATTCCACTATCGAGCAACCGGCGACCAGAAACGACGTTGATATTCTTTCCTGGTGTATTGACCGGTTTTCCCTCTGACTCTAGGGAATTGGTTTTTGTTTTGTTGACCGGAAGTTCTTCAAGAACATTGGGCGATGGGAAAAGCTCTGGTGAGGTGATCATCTCTGATTTAGGCAATGGGTCCTCAAAAACCTTCAGTGTCTCTTCTGGCCGAGCTTCGGCGCTTGCAACTTTACTAGTCGGAGTCGCGTCGATCATAGTTTCTGTAAAGGTGTGCTTGCTGACCGGATTTGCTTCAATTGGATCCACGGCAATGGAAGCTTGCACGGCGGGAACCTCAGCCGCAGGAAGTTCCGTAGAAGTCTCGACTGCAGGAAGCTCCATGGGAGCCTCGACCGTAGCAAGTTCTGAGGGAACCTCGACCCCGGGAAGTTCTGCGGGATCGTGGGGATGTGTCGTTTTGTCGGCAGGTGGGCTATGGCTACTCGATAAGTCCACAGGAGCGTTAGTACGAGAAATCGCTGGCTGCTTTTTTGCGTCGGGTTTCCGTGTCATCCTAAAAGGGCGCACTGGTGCCGACGATAATGACCCAACAGCTGTTGCAGGTCTGACGGTGCTGGAAGATGGCTTGGTTTTTGGTAATGAGATTGCAGAATCCGCAGATCCTGGGCGATCTGGTAAACGGTTATCTGGCAAATTTGCTCGCTTCTTTTGTGCGGCGATAGTCTCTCTTATGGAGGGTTTGGCGGCAGGAACAGATGTGGTGCTCCGAGATAATGCTGGGGCTCTGGTGGCGACCATGGATGTGTCGGCGACCACCGCCTTTTGCGGGTTTGGGTTTGACGAATCCTCAATCAGAAGGTCTTGCTGTTTCTTTTCCAGGGAAGCAAGGATACTAGCAGCGTAGTTAGTACCTGTCAGATTGATGGACTGTATGTGCTGCCACTTACTGCTCTGACTTCTCTGAGCAGATACGTGCGAATGCCCAATAAGTTGGCCGCATACTCTCCCGGATCTTCTTGTCCCGGTCGGTAAGGCCGGCTTTTATGCACTTCTCAATAAGGTCGAGTCCTCCACCGTGTTCGAGGACGCTTTTGCGTTGCCCGTATTTGGTGATGATGGTCTTGAGCCATCCAGTGGCGAAGGTCCTCGGCTGAACATTCTTGTCTTGACACGCGTTCCAGATATGCTGTACAAGACGGATGTTGTAGGAGACGTTTACGAGTATTGTATCGACGGTGATGTTTCCGTTCGACGCACTGATCTTCTTAGTATTCGCGCACAGTTTGATCAGATTTGGCAAGAGGATTTCGACCATATTGTCGAGTCCAGAGCCAGCGACTCTGGCAATGTCTTGAATTAGATGGCAACCATTGGTAGATACGGTCGTTCGCAGTGAGTTGATGGTCTTGAGTATACCATCAAGTAGACCTTTGATGCCAACAAGGTAAGCTGTTGTGAGGTCTCCTGTTGCGTTACCTTTGGTAATCTTTCTGAGCTTGATGATGCTCTTCTCTCGAGCACTCCAATTTTGCTCGGACTCTTTGCCTTCAAAATGAGGCTGCATATCGCGGAAGATGTCTTCGAGATCTCGGGCCGTCTCAACGTAGGCCGGGTCCAATTTCTCGGCTTCGCGTTCAGCAACGGAAGTTATGACCACTGGTGGCAAACTATCGCTGGTTACCCTTTTGTGGGAGGTTTCTATCTTCTTAGATGGCCCAACCTCTTGAGCATGGGGCGTAGAGGTGGCTTGCGGGGTTTTGTTAGATGTCGCCGCCGGTTTGCTCTCAGTGCTCGATTGAGAGGTAGTAGCAGAGAGGATTTGCGGTTTGGTGCGCGATATGTTCTGTGAAGTAACGGACGGGACGGGTGGCGGTCTGGCAGTGGATGTGGCTTGAGGTTTGGTCGAGGTGGCGGGCTCGATCTCTGCTGGAATGGCAACACCAAGCTGGGTCAAAATTTGGACGACAGTGTTCTGGCTGATACCATGTTGCTGAAGACCTTTCTGCAGATCGTATTTTGCGCGGTCATTGGCAATAGACCTAAGAGCGGTAAGTAATGCCCGGCATATAAGACATGAAAGTCGGCATCGGATCTTACCTGAACAGCCCAACGATAGTGGCTTTGGCTGTCTCTCTAACGCTTTCATCTGGGTCTTCTAGGCAGTCGATAACGCCGGGGACAAAGCTTTTGAATTGTATGTCATGCTCCTTCCTTATCTGTAACTAATCAGCAGTGTTCGAGTCTTGAGCCTTCGAACTTACCTTGAGGATCCATCTCATGCCGGCTTCCTTGACCTTGGGGATCTCGCTGGTCAATGCGGTGTCCCGGATGATTTGCTCTACATTCATAGCAGAGAGATGCCAGAAGTCACACAGCGCCTGGGTAGCTCTTTGGCGTATGCGATCTGTTTGGTCACCCAGAGAGTCAACAATGGAAGGAAGCGTCTTGAGGCCTTGGGATATGAGTAGCTCCTTCTGTTCTTGGAGGATTAGACGCTTGGTGAGGTGACCCAGAATGGAAAAACCAGCATCGACGTAGTGAGCCGACGAAATGGCATAGTCGATGAGGTTGAAGAGAGGTATAATCGCTGTACCAGGCACTTGTCGGTGTTTGATATTCCTCTTGAGCTCATCTAGCTCAGTGAAGGTATCATCTTGTGCAGCAGGAACACTCCGCATAGCGAAGAGGAGACTTGTTGCCTTCGCCTCCATGGCTAGGAAGTCCCAGCACGCGAGTTGCAACTCGGCACGAATTACTGGATGGTGATATAGAAAAACCGCAAATGCGGTCAAGCAACAGAGGATTTTGTAGCCGTCGCTACAGATAGCGAACAGGAGAAGGGCAAGAGCGACCCAGAAAGGCTTCACTCTGATCTTGACTGATTCCATGTTTGTCTAGTTAGCTATGTCTCAATGAACTCTAGGAGTTTACGGTTTGAAAAAGTGTGTTCGTGAGGTAACTTTATGGAAACACGGCAACTCAAGTGTAAACAAGAGCATGAAGGGGGAAGAAAAAACTTGGGGGAACGAACGCGTTTTGTAGACTCGCTGACTTAGCAGTTGATTCTGCTGAACAGTGGTAGCGAGTGAGCGAGTTCACGGAGTTAAAGCTCGACGAGTTTGGTGGTTGTGAGAAGATGGGCAGGGGTGGTGGGGTGGTGGGGTGGTGGGGTGGTTCACGATAAACGTTAAAGGTTGAAGAGTTGTAAGAGGAAGGGAGGGCGTTTGCTTGTTGATATGTAGATGCCTATTCCTCATTAGGCAAGGTGGTACAAGGGTATTCCCGCCCTACCGTTTGCAGCCTTACAGGAGCAACGAGACTAACAAGTACAGGAACGAACCTCGTTGCAAGATGGATTCTCGTTCTAGCAATATCTATTCATCAGGTAGGACTTAGAGATAGATTCTAGCCGTTGCTGCTGCACCGGTTTACTTGAAGCTCTGTGTGTGTGTGTGATTTCACAAGTGCTTGGCAACGAACACCCAAATTTAGAGTGTGCATTTAGAGTTGATTATTACGCGTGAGGCTCTGCTATTATCACTTGGCGCGTTGGACGCGCCACAATTGTTCTAGACTCGTGGTGTAGGTACTGTCTACCTTCGCATCATCTGGTTGACATGCTTCCTTCAGATCCACATCTTTCTCGACAAGAACTCCTTCTTCGTCCTCATGGTCAATGCTCCTGGCGCTCTTCTCTTCGCCAGATTCTGTTTTTCCCAAGCTCGACTCGTAATCGTTCCATAGCTTTTCCACTCTCTTTCCAAAGAGTTTTTCCCAGAATACCCCTTCAACATACTTCTTGTCCTTTAAGCTGCTATTGAGACTCATCACGCTGCCTTGGCCCCAGGTATCTTCTAACCATTCCAAAAAATACCCCGTGCGCTCATAACCCGAATCCCAATCTCCTCCGCTTCTCTTCCTCCAATGTGGTGGGCTTAACCCTGCTTTCAATCTCGCGAAATCCGCAATCCCTTCAATCAAACCACCAGGTGCTGTTCCAAGAGCGTTCCATTGCCAGCAATGTACCATCTCATGCACGAGTACCCCTTGTATTTCATCGCGCTGTCTGTGTGGTTGCTTCGACGAGATGTTTGCAATATAGTCAAGCGAAAAATGGATCTCTTTATGATCATCGTCAAGAGATGAGCCAGTTGTGTAGGCCACGCCATCCATAGATCGAAGGATTAGAGTTACTGATCGAGTTGGAGGAATAAGACTATTCGTCGCAGTGGGCTTGTAAAGAGTCGAGAGAACAGCATCTACGGCGGCTGCAAGGGCGGTGGAGATGTTGCTGTGGCTCGTGAAAACATTGGCACCATTATGATTGAGATCTTGGATCTCGAGGCGGAGCTTAGGAACTGGGAAGCTGAGTCTGGGGTGAGGTCGTGAAGTGGTGGGCGGAGTGGGCGGTTTAAGGGATGAGGCGCGAATGGGCAGAGGAGATGTTGTGGGTTCAGAGGACACAGTAGACATGGCGAGGGGTGTAGGAAGAGGCTTTAGAGACTGATCAGAGGAAGGGGGCATGGTTGTGTAATTAACCGTTACAGCAGATACCCATTGAATGCGCTTGCTGAACCCTTACATATCGTTGTATGCAAAAGTCTGGTTCAGTTTTCGGGTTTTAGCGAATTTGGCGGGGAAAACACACAAATCAGCCTCAAATTTGGTGCAAATAGAGCAAATACCTAGATATCATCCCCACACCCCCAAAACACCCCAAAGCTTCATTTTTGAAGCTATACAAACCTCAGCCTCACACGGGGGCAATCCTGAATCCTACCTACCATGCCTCAAGCTCTTACCCAGAACCTTAGAGACGAGATTCAATTTCACCTAGCCCGTGGCGATAGCACAACGTTCATACACAAAGTCACTCATGTTACCAGGCAGCAGATCAATTGTATGCGTAAAAAACACCTTCATTTCAGCGATGTGATGTCTGCGCTTGATACGATTGATAGATCGAAGATTCTGAGTGAGTATCATGCTCAGAAGCTTCTTGACTTTCTCAGTCAACGACTCATCGTCTATCAGAATGACATGATCTGATTTCTGTACGACGAGTTTGACATTGTCATCAGTCAAAGCATGATCAGCAGAATGCTCAAACAAGCTAAATACAGCAGAAAGATTGTTCAAAGAGTCGCTGCTGAGCGCGATGAGAAGTTTTGCAGCAAATGAGAACGACGACTTATGAACTGAACTTCTGATCAGCTAGTCTTTCTCGATGAAAGCGCTGCTTGTGAGCGAACAGATAGATTCAACTTTCTTCTCTACTTTCTAGTCATGCTAATGCTTGCTCATTAGTTGATCGAAAGTATGACTGAATTTTGATTGACTTATCTTTGCACGTCATTCAAAGTCTAAAACGATCGAAGAGATGAAGCATTTTATCAGCGTTTTTCATTGATGAATACATTGCATGAAAGATGCATCATGACTTCATAACAAAAGAGATCTTTCTGAACTTCATGTGATCACAAATGCTTTCTATATGCAATTCTGAAGAGATAGAATTGTGTTCAGTGATGATCATGAATAATGCTAGAATTCATCAATCAGCAGAACTCGATGAGCTATATGAAAGCTTTGAGATGCATCTTGTCAAATTATCATTCTACTCGTCTGACTATAATCTCATAGAAAGTTCATTTTCAATGTTGAAAGCATGAATTAAAAGAAACGACGAGCTTGTTCAATGATATGACGAATTTAACGAGAAATTTGATGAATTTCTAAGAGTAGCAGTCAGGTTACAAAGAGAGCGAGTTGATGATTCTGAAGCACTTTTTCGCCTGACTGACATAGTTCATATATTCAGATGATATTTAGATATAGATAGACTCATCGTAGTCAAGCTCATCATGTTGCTTCTTCGCTATCTCTGAATAATCATCTAAAGTGTTCTTCATCTTCTTCATTTTCTTCAAACTCTTTTCTTCGATCGATATTTGCAAGACTGAGATTTTGACTTGAGATTCTAAAGCAGATCTTCGAGCTTGAGCATTATATAGATGACTTCATGTCTGCACTGTTGAAGTACGAGCTTGCTGAGCTGATGTAGAAGATCTAGAGTGTGCTGTCGATGTATCTTTAGTCGTTGATTCAAATGACAATTTGTCATCTGAATCAGAATCTCTAGAGCGAGCATACTTGCTGACATCACAAGTCAGCTGTATGTCAATGTCAGCAAATATGTTTAAGCTCTTTCAATAACTTTCATCGCGCTCTTTTCAGCTTTGTATCGTTTGTAGATCGTAATATCGAGCATTCAGCTCATCAAAGACGTGTCAAAAAGAATGTGCCTGAGTGCTACTAACTTTGAAGACATGTCAGAAGATATAATCACGAAGATCATCGCTCTGAACAGAACTGCTAGAATGAACAGACAATGTATGTTGATGTCAATTGAACATAGAAGAAGTCTCAATCTTCTTGAGCATCTTCAGCTTATTGCAACTATTCGCATGCTTTTGTTGATTCTTTCTCTTTTGTCTAATTCTTCACTCTTTGATTTTTCTTTCTTCTTCAGCTGTTGCTCTTTGTATTATCTGCAGCATCAATATGTCTGCTATGCTGATTGATTCATCTGTGATCTGCGATGACTGTATAAAAGTAGACGACGATGTAATGACTGAAGAAGATGCTGAGAAAGAATTGACATGCTTGACTTGAGATCTCACTGTCATCAGAACTTCGATCAGCGTTCTTGAAGATTTAGTAAGTGACGCAGACTCATCATCTCTACTGATTGCTTCTGATCAGCATATTATATGATCAGCAGTCAGTCGATGATGAACATCTGACTCGTTGATTCAGCAGTACTTTTTCTTATTGTGACAGTTTTCTTTGCAAATTCAACTCATCTGAAGAACTTTCGTCTGTTCTACAATGTCTGTACGAAGTCAATCATGCTCATCAACTTTCTTCTTCAGCTTCACTGTTTGAGTGAGTGATATCTTCGTCGCTGAAAGCTCAGCTACGAGTGTTAGAGATCTGTCTAGAGCGAGTCAGATAAAAGTGTCATTTAACTAGAAGATAGATGCTAAGAAAGAAAGATAGCTACGAGAAAGAAGCTGACTACATATGTGTGTTTCTCAGTCGACGCTAGGCTCAATAGAGACTAGTCAAGATGACGAAGCGAGAATAGATCTGATAAGGCTAGAAGACTGAGTCTGACAAGACTAGAATCGTGACATTACTCTTTCTCTTCGACAATTCATGTTTGCATGAATGTATTTTCTGCTCGACTTGATTGATTGTTCAATCATGATTTCACAGACTCAGATCTGTTAAATCGTGATTGATTGAATTGTTGATTAGTGTGATTTGTTCAAGTATTGAATATGAAAATCGTCAACGATCTTCTGAGCGTTCATAAATTTGTCATCATCAGCGTTGTATCAATTGAGATCATTGTCATAGTCATTTCATTTGACTCTATACTGAAGTCATCTTCGATATCAACGAAAATTCAATATATCATCGATTTTTCACTCGTCTTCGTCGTTTATCACTATTGAATCTGAGAGTTCATTCTTTTGATCAGACAAGAGATCATCGACGACAGAACGAAGCAGGTCAGAATGAAATACATCATGAACATGCATAGACTCTGATAATTTCAGTTTATATGAAGAGTCGACGAGATCTAGATTGATGAAAGAATCGAGCATTTTGTCATTTAGCTTCTTGAAAGATCTCGCTGTAACGATGTTTCTTTCATTCAGAAACATCTTTGATTCGATCTTGTAATCAACTTCTTTTCTATGCTTATTGACTTGTTTCATCATTTGTTCTCGTGTTTTGACTAGCGACTCGCGAGCAAACTTCAGTGTTTTGTTCATATTTTCAGATATATTCTCGACTTTAGTCGTCTGCAAGCGTTCACGAGAACTTTCATATTCGATGACATCGAGTTCAAAGCTCATACGAGAATGAAAGTCTTTGTTTAGAAAGAAAGAGATCGAGAAGATGACTGAGAACAGAGCATTATTGTCGACGAACTCGATCATGAGTAGTAGCTTAGCTCAGTCATTCTGCATGTATGAACAGAAGAATCGAAGATATCTTTCGATGTTCTGATTGACTCGTTCACTTTGATCATTGATCTGAGAGTGATAGACTGTGAAAAGTCGAAGATTAATGTCTAGTCTTTTACAAAGCGACTTTCATAGAATGAAGATAAATTGAGAGTCTCGATTCGAAACAATGAAATCGAGTAAATCGTGTATTTGATATATTCACTGAAGCATTAGCTCAGCTGTTTTTTCTGCTGTGATTTTCTCGTCATCAGTGAAGCAAGAAATATAATGTCGTTTCTTTGACAGTCTACATATCACTGTTAGTATGATGTTTTTGTCTTTCGAAGAAGATAAGTCGATGATGAAATTCATGACTATGTTCTTTCATTGCTGTTCGAGTATGAATAGAGAATGTAGTAGTTCATT